>Ga0187894_10002683_pt1 | contig 20948 bp, 18 predicted proteins | sample GBC1701081metaG_FD_136650 | JGI IMG/M metagenome (GOLD analysis project Ga0187894, IMG submission 136650) | White microbial mat communities from a lava cave in the Kipuka Kanohina Cave System on the Island of Hawaii, USA - GBC170108-1 metaG ...
CGGATCGTATTCCAACGGAGGCATCGACGTGAAGAGCAGGGCGTGTCGTCGCCGTCGGCGGAGGGCTTTCCGCGCTCTTCAGGAGCGTCACGATCGTCCCCAGGAATCCATCGCTCCAACGCACCAGGCGAGTGGCCTGTCCGGTGCTTGCTGTCCCGGGTGCTATGATGACCCTGTCCTCCGCGGGCCGTGCATCACGGGTGATCGCGGTCCGCCGTTACATCCGCCGGTTGCCGTCCAGGTCCTGTGCCTGGCCGTCACCGCGTCGCGCGGCCTCGAGGGCCGACGCTGATGGGAGCGACGTTCCGCATGTCCGACCACCTGCCGTCCGAGCGTCGCGATGCGTCGACGCGTCCGATCACCGCCACTGCGGTGTACTACCTCTCCGAACGCGGCCGGAAGGATGCCCTTGTGCAAGGGATCTCCGCCGAAGCCCGGCAGAGCCTTCACCTCACTGTCCCGCCCGAGGACGTAGAACTACTCCACGTGACACCGGGGGGAGCAGCCTTCCTGGCCCTGACGCCCCGCTACGAAACCTTGCCGGATGGCCGATACGTCAGGTTCGACGATCCGCCGGTCTTCGATCACGTGCCGACGGCCGATGAACTGCTGGCGTATGCGCGCGCGGCCTACACGATTCGCCAGACCATCCGGGCCGACTATGCGGGCAAGCGGCAGGCGAGAGACGCGGAGCAGCGAGAGAAGAAGGCGACCATCGCCCAGGCCTTCCTGTCGGATGCCACGGCGCGTCCGGCGCCGAATCCCATCCCGAACAAATACGTCTGCTGGTTGGTGGAGCGTGACGGTCGGCTGATGAAGTTCCGTCACACCGATCCGCCGCCAGGAGGACTCGTCCCGGCGGAGGCGGAGCGGCGTCGGCGTGCGGATGCGGCCGTCAAACGCGCGGCCGGCCAGGCGCGGATGAATGCGAATGCGACCCGTGCCGACGAGAAGCGCGCCGCCATCGAGACCTGGGTCGCCGAGCATGGCACGCCTGATCAGCGTGCCCGGTTCGAGGCCGGCGTCCTGCCTCCGAGCGAAGTCCTCCGGTGCCTGACCGAGGCGACGCTGGCACCGATCGCGGCGACGTATCCCGTGTATCGACCGATCCGGCCCGAAGAGCTGCAGGCGCGTTTCGATGCGGATCCCTCATGGTCGACCGTTCGTCTGCCTGCCCTCGAGTTCGCTGTGGAGATTCAAGAAAGCCAGGTGACCGCGAAGCCGCATCATTGGGCCGCCATCCAGGAGATTCAGCGCGCGATTCCCGGTGCGACGGTCGTCCTCCGACGCGATCGGGCGTACTGGAAAGGGGACCCCAGCGGCCGCGCGCCCGTGATCATCCGGTATGCCCTGCGGGTGACGGTGCCGGTGGGCCCGTTCACCCTGAAGCGTGTGGTTGCGGCCCCCGCGCTGTGAACGAGCGAGCGCTGAAGGGCGCGCCACGCTCTGAGAGACGCGCCCAGGGGACACAGGTCGTGTTGCGCATCGACAGCGTGCGATCTGAGACGGGTGATCCTTTCGCCGCCGGCATGATGATTCTCGTATCAGGAGTGTCTGAGAACGTGGCTCTCGACGTCGCAGTCGGCGCGAACCGCATGGCGTTCCTCGCGTGCGGGCACGACTGTAGTGTTGTTTGATGTCATCCTGCTGCGCGGCGCGATTCACTCGCGTCGCACCTTCCAAGAACCGCTTGTCTCCGGAGCCACTCATGAGCCGATCATTCCTTCGTTGCTGCGGCCTCCTCATCTTCCTCGCCGGTGGCATTGCCGATGTGCATCAGTCCGGCTTCGGGTTCTGTCTCTCGGCCGGTGGTAGCTGCGTCGATGTCTCGTGCACGCAGGCAGGGGGCGAGTGCCGCGGGCTATTGGGAAGCTGCGAATGTGTTTCGCCTATCTAGCAGAGAGCCGCGACTTCAGCGCGCCCCGTTGATCCTCACGTGTCGCGACGTCGTCGGCATGTGATCCCGCCATGCTCCGCGATCGTCCGCGTGCTCGTCGGCTCAGCGAGCGTAACGAGGCATCGCTGATGCGTTCCACGCACAGAGTATCGAGGTGGACGTCACGGAGCGCTCCCCTTTGCCATTGGTGGTCGTCTGCGGATGGCGATGCTGCCGCAGCAATGCCAGACGTGCGCGTGCATGGGCCTTGGGCTCACAGCCAGGACCGGACTCAGGGCTGTGCGGAAATGTCGGCCAGGTCCTCTTCATCGTCGGCGCGATCGGGATCGCCGTGGGCGGCGATCTTGAGGCGCTCGAATGCCTCGCGTGCCTCGGGCGTCCAGAAGATCAAGCGGTTCGGATCGAGCAGGCCGAGCAGTTCCCGATGCAGCGATGGGAGGGTGTCCGAGAGCATCAGCACCAGAAGGCCGCTCGCGCGGGTCAGGGCCGTGTAAGCCATCTCGAGCGCGGCATCCGCGAACGACGCCGGGGTCGGCTGCCAGCCGGCCCACAGGACGCAGTCACGTTCCAGGCCCTTCAGGAACGTCATGCTGGCGGATCTGATGCTGTCCATCGGACATGGGTCGGTGCGCAGGGCCTGCATGATGTCCGTGTCGGGTTCGACGACGATCGCGCTGTGAAGATCGAGTGGGCCCGCGTATGACGCCAGGACCGCGCGCACCTCTGTTGCCACGCCGGCCGGCTGCGGCGCGTAGACGACGATCGGCCGTGCGCCAGGCGGCGCCCACCGGGACGGCTCGACCACGGCGGGTCTGACGCCGTGGCGTCCGCCATGTGTCCTCGCGAGTCGCTCCGCCAGTGGTCGCAGCGCTTCGCTGATGCGCGTGGGCAGCCGGTGCGATCCCTCCAAGGTGACGATCTGTCGGCGCGCCATCTCGTCATCGCGGGGCACGTGATAGCTCCGACCGACGAAGAAGGCCTGCGCGAGATCACCCGCCAGCACGATCTCATTCGGATCCGCCGCGAGGCGATACAGCAGATCGAAATCAGCCGGCATCAGGTCCTGGAACTCGTCATAGAACACGTGTGTAAATGCCGTGGGGCTCTGGGGACACTCGAGCGCCTCGCGTCTGACGGCCTCGAAGTTCTTCAGTGTGCGTTCACGACGGACGCGATCGAAGCTCGCCAGCGTGTCCCAGACCAGCCCGCGCACCTCGCCCCGCAATGGAGGCTTGGCGCCTCGTCCGACACGCGGCGACCGAAGGTAGTCCTCGCGGCTACGCCACCGGCGCTGGCCGTAGAACACGCGCGCGTACTCGGTCAGCAGGAACGCGGGCTGAAGGATGTCCGGATGATCCGCGGCGTCGACACCTGCCGCGGCACAGACCTCGTCCAGACACGTCTGCATGGGCTGCACGTTGTCGCTCAACGCGAAATTGCGTCCGACGTCAAAGAGCCTGGTCGGAATCTTGTCAAAGTTGATCACTTTGATCCGTTGGCCTTGAGGGCCCGTGAAATCGTGATCTCCGCCATTCACCTGCGCATGGTGCGTGAAATCCGGGAGGATGTCGCGCAGCCACATCGCGAGCTGATCCACCAGCTCTCTGTTGAATGTGGTGACAAGAATACGCAGACTGCTCGGGCTTCCGAACGAGGTGACCAGACGTTTCACGCGTTCGGTCAGGACGAGGCTCTTGCCGCAGCCGGCCGGTCCCACCAGGATCGTGGGACGCCCGTCGGGCGTGGCGGCCCGCTCCTGTTCCGGCGTCAGGCGGATGTCGCGGCGCACGCGGACCGGTGCCAGGAAGAGATCGATGCGTTCCGGGCGCGGCGTGGGCTCCTGGAGCAGATCGGGCTGACGAGGCACGAACCTCGCGGCGATCGTTTCCCCCTTATTCCACACCGGATCCTGTCCCTCGGCGATCCGCAGATCCTTCCGCAGCTGCGCGCATCGTGGCATCGGCCCTGCGAAGACGTTCGACGCTGCGGCTGTCGGGAGGGCGACCCAGTCAATACGTGCGAACGCCGAACTGAGCGTGGCATGCACGGTGCCATGGGAGCGGGCTCCCTGAAGGAAGACCATCTCCGCGTTCACCCGTGATGTGATGTCCACCAATGTCAGACTCAGCTCTTCGGACCGCTGGCACTCAGTGGGATCGAACACGTAGTTGCCTATGAGCCACCGCCGCGCACGGCGCGGCATCGGATCGACGTTGCGCCAGGAGTTCACTTCCAACTGGACGTCCAGCCGTCCGGGCAGGTCAGGGTAGGCTTGACGGAACTGCTCCAGCAGATGCTGGCAGAAGTCGATCATGAACGCACTGGCGTCGAGCCCAATCACTGTCACAGCGGAGGGACCGCGTCTGGTCCCGGCATAGGCTTGGAGGAGCAGGCCCACGGCCAGCGGCGTCGCGCCGGTGCCCACGCCGAGATCGACCACGTCGAGTGGCTCGTGCGGACAGGCGACGAACGGATCGTGGAGAGCCAGTAGCGTGTCCTGGAGGCGGCGTCCTTGATAGAACAACGCGTAGGGCAGCGCGATGGACGGACGGTCATAGCAGACGTCCGCCTGTCCGAGCCTGAAGAGCTCCTTCGCACTTGCCGTCAGATCTTGAGGAGGCCATTGACGTCCGCGCGCATAGCTCGCGGCGGCATCGGCGATGAGGGCGTCGAGACGAGACTGTTGGGCGGCGATCCACTCAAGAGGCGTCACGGTCATACGGGGCTAAAGCCTTCCCGTCCCTCGTGCAGACCTGGCAGGTGCTCACGCAGGACCGTGACCGCTGCGTGGTAGGCGTCCTGATCCCACGGCCACGCGTCGCGCGCGTCGCGTGCGGTTTCTCGCGTACCCGCCGCGAACCGCCCTCGTCGTGGATGGAGGGGCTGTACGACGAACGTCTGCGCGCCCGTCTCGGCCAGTGAGCGGCCGAACGCGGCTGGATCGACGACAGGCAACAGCGGTGTCATGGTGATGGCGACGCGGATGCCAGCTCGCGCGACCTCGCCGATCGCCGCGATCCGGCGATCGTTCGGGGGACACGTGGGTTCGAAGGCGCGCCGGACGGCCTCGCTATCGGTGGTGACCGTCATGTTCACCTGCACGGTGTCGAACCGACGCAGCACGTCGATATCCCGCGTGACCAGCGGACTTCGCGTCTGGATCACGAGCCGCGGTTGATCGTGCGCCAACTCCGCGAGCAGCGCGCGCACGAGCCCCAGTCTGGCTTCCACGGGCTGATATGGGTCGGTCACGCTGCTCATGTAAATCGTCTTATCACAGAGACGGCCGCGGTGTGTCCGTAGGAGCGCCAGCGCGTTCTGTTTGACGAGAACCCATCGGCCCCAGGTGTCGCTCAGCCGGCGAGTCCCCGCAAATGAGGCGGCATAGCAATAGTCGCAGCCAAACGCGCAGCCCGAATAGGGATTCAGAGTGAAGTCATAGCCGCGGAGGAAGCCCGAGGCGGGCGTGAGCAGCGTCCGCACGTCGGCGTAGGCGATGTCGATAGGGCCAGCGAGCGAAGACATGGGCCATCTACAGGATGCGATTCAGCGTAGCATTGGTCACGCGATTGTGCCGAATCCGATTGGCGTGAAACTACAGTTCGCGTAGCGCGACTTGAGTGGGCGTGTGCAACGCGCGTCTCAGCGGCCAGAGAGAGAGGGCCACGGCGATGAAGGCGAACCCGAGCGGGACGAACACGAAGGTCGACCAGTCGTAGGGCCTGAGGCCGAGCACGTAGCGTCGAAAATAAGCCGCGAGCACGAACGCGATGACCAGGCCGAGGGGAATGCCTTGGATCAGAATGCGGCCGACGTACTGGGTCATCATGCGATACAGGTCGCCGTGAGACGCGCCGAGCGCCTTTCTGATCGCGAACTCGCGCGTCCGCTGACTGACCGTATAGGCGATGATGCCGTACAGGCCGACGATGGCGATGAGCGCGCCGAGCAGGCCCAGGCAGCCGAGCACGAACGACCCCAATCGCAGGCCGACGATGTCGAGGTCCACGTGCGCCGCGACCGTTCGCACGTTGAAGAGCGCCAGCTCCGGGGCGACCTGCCGTACGGCGTTCTGGAGCGGTCTGATCAGCGCCTCACCGGCCGCCGTCCCGCGAGCGATAATCGCCAGTTGCGGCGTGTAGTGCTGTTCCAGCGGCACGAACACGAAGCGTCTCTGGACGGGATCGGGCGATCGTTGATCCGTATCCGCGGCGACACCGACAATCAGCAGGAGCGCGTCGTTGCGCCCGCGATCCAGCAATGACAGATGCTTGCCGATGGGGTCTTCCCCCGGCCAGAGCGTCGACGCCGCACTCTCGTTGACGATCGCGACGGCGGGGCCGTCCTTGACGTCGCGCGCGGTGAAATCGCGCCCCCGCACGCTGATGCCGAGCGTGTCAAAGAACCCGGGCGAGACACTCAGGTATCGCGCGTAGAGGCCACCTTTGACGCGGCGGGCTCGCCGTTCCCGCGTGCCGATGGCGCGGTACGCGCCGCCGCGGCCGGCGGGGACCCCGGTCCCCAGCGCGGCGCGTTCCACGCCTGGGACCTGCGCGACCGTCGCGAGCAGTTGGCGGCTCACCTCGCGGCCGCGTGTCTCGTCGTAGTGCTGACTGGCGTAGTCCATGTCTCCCATGGCCGTCCGCGCCGTGTCCATCTGTGGCGCCGCGGTCATGCCCGTGAGCGTGCTCCGGACGAACAACCCCGCCACGATCAGGAGCAGGGTCGAACAGGCGATCTGCGCCGCCATCAGTCTCACCCGCAGGTGGGCGTCGCCGCCGGTCATGCCGGGGGTGCCGCTACTGGCGACCAGCGGAAGAAGCATGTCGGCCTTCAGCGCGCGCAGGGCAGGGACGACGCCAATGACGACGGCGACGACCACGGTCATGAGGAAGCTGTAGCCAAACACACGCCAGTCCGGAGACGGGTCAAACTGAAGCCGCTGGCCTCCCAGCTCGGGAAGAGGGATGGCGGCGAAAGTGTGTGCGGTGATGAGGGCGACGATCAGGCCGAGGGCTCCTGCCAGGACCGCGATCACGGACGTCTCCACCGCAAAGAGCCGGAGGATGCGTCCGCGGCTGGCCCCCAGCATCAGGCGCACCGCGAACTCGCCGGTGCGCCCGGCGGTGCGGGCCAGCAGGAGATTCGTCAGATTCGCGCCGGCGATCACCAGCACCAGGGTGGACAACGCCAGCATCACCGTCCCGCCCAGCGTCAGATAGAACCGCAGGATGCCCGGCATGACCATGTGCGTGGCTGGCACGATCGTCAGGCCGTACTCCGCACGCAACGGATCAATCGAGGCCCCGAGGACGCGTATTTCGGCCTTGGCATCGGACAGGCGCACGCCCGGCTTGAGTCGGCCGAAGACCCGGAACTCGATGGTGCCATCTTCCATCTGCTCCCGCGGCCTGGCGACCTGCGGAACGATCACACGAAGCGGCAGCCAGGCGTCGACTCCCAGCAGGTTCGGGATGGACAGACCACTGAACGACTCGGGAAGCACGCCGACGACCGTCAAGACCTGACCGGACAGACGGACCCTCTGGCCCACGACCCGCGGATTGGCGGTGAAGAGACGCTTCCACAGACGTTCACTGATCACGACGGCGTCGCCCTCGCGATCGTCCGATGGCAACAGGACACGTCCCAACAGCGCTGATACGCCGCACATCCGAAAGTACGGACTCGTCACCGCCTCGCTCATGACGACGTGCGCACCGCGGTCGCTGGAGAGCACGCCGGAGAACTGCAGGACCGGGGTCATCTCCTCGATCAACCGAGGCTGCCGATCCTGAAGGCGACGAAACCTGTCGTCCGAGAGCGGGCGCTCCATCGCCGGCTCGCGATCCGTGTTCACCCTGATCCCCACCAGGCGATCGATGGCTGGCACCGCTGGCGGCTTCAAGAGGATGCTGTTGAATAGCGTGAAGAGCGCGGTGTTCGCACCGATGCCCAACGCGAGTGTGATCACCGCGGCACTGGTAAACCCATACGCTCGACCAAGACGTCGGCAAGTGTAGGTCAGATCGTGTCCGAGTCCGTTCATGGGCGTTCCATGACGCACAGGCATAGGCCTGGCAGTCAAGTGGCGATTTGTCCGTGCCCTCATTATAACGGGCCGCCGAACAGACGCGGCTTCGCGATCCGGAGCTTCAGTGAGTTTCAAACTGAAGCGTAGATAAGGACTCGCTCGGTACGAATGTCGATCCGACTGAGTGTTACCTGCGCGACACGGAGCGCATCCGTTGTCGCGGGCTGTCCTCGGCCAGAAGACTGCGTATACCCTCTCTGCAGTGGTTTCGTCCGACCGTCCCGCTCTTCGTCGTCGATAGCCAAGCTAGCCGCGTTTCCTTCGGTTGGATTCATCGCCTGCGGAAGGCGTCGCCGGCGGGGACATCAGCGCCCGGATGCGTCGTTTCGCGCGGGCAAACACCAGGTCGATCGCATGTGGCGTGCTGCCGGCGGCCTGAGCGATCTCCTCGCTGGTATATCCCAGGAACTTGCGGACGCACACCGCGCGCTCCCGGGGCGTGAGACGTGCCAAGACCTGCCGCAGCAGGATCTGTTGTTCGATTCGTTGTGGCGTGACCAGCACGCTCGGCCAGTCGGCCAGTACTTCCGGCCCGTTCCGCCGCTGGACAGTGGCCTGCCACATCTGCACGCGTTTCCGCCGCAGATGGGACACGGCCGCTCGCTGAACCGCCCGCCAGGCATACCAGTGCAACTGCTCGATGGACCCCTTCGCGCGTTGCTGCCGCTGGATGCGTTCGCCCGCCTCTTCGAGCACGCTGATGAGCAACGCATCATCCGCTGCCAGGGTCGGAAATCTTCTCCGCACTCTCGATGCCAGCTCTTCCAGCACGGTCGCCACGGTGACGTGGAACGGCTGTCCCGAGCGATCGAGCAGGGTCAGTTCTCTCGGTCTGTCCATGGACCACCATCGGTTGTGATGTCGCGGTCGCGAGGCAGGCGTCCCTGTTCAGGCATCGCGGATCGACAGAGACATCGCGAGCGCGCTGTTCGTGACGGCGCCGCATCATCACAATGTGTATGACGAGAAAGAGAAGTTTTGTACCGAACGAGCGTTTATAGAGAAGACCGATCGCGACGCGTCTGCGGGGAGAGACGCGTAGAGGAGTCGTTCATGGCATCAGTTGATCATGGGGTCCGCTACAGAGTCAGACGCCCTGACGCGCGCGAAAGTTGAGACCGGCGCGACCGCTGGTGGTGGCTATAAGCAAACTGACCTGGTGAGCATTTCTAGATCCAATGCCACCCGTGCGTTCCGACGGGAACGCCCCGTGGTGCGACGGCGTGGAAGCGAAACGGACGTCGGGAGAGTGACATGGAAACGACCAACGACGAGCGGCGGCCGCGCGGCTTCCACCATCGCGGCGCCATCCTCTGGCTGGTGGTAGTGATGATGGCCGTACCGGTCTGGGCCTGGGCGCAGCCGGCGCCGGCGGCCGATCCGTTGAACCGTGCGGCGACGTATGTGGGCACGCTGCTGACCGGGCCGCTGGCGCGGGCCGTGGCGGTCATTGCGATCGCGGTGGCGGGCTATCTCTGGATGTTCGGCGAAGGGCGGAGCCGCACGATTGCGAGTGTGTTGATCGGCGGCGCGATTGCCGTCGGCGCCACAAACCTCATCCAAGCCTTGTTTCCATGATGAAGCGACGCGATGGTGAACGAGATTACGTTTCATCCTGTCTATCACGCGCTGAACCGCCGGCTCATGGTGATGGGCCTCGAACGACGTCTGCTCTTCGGGATCGTCACGCTGGGGACGATGACCTATGCCGCGATGGGCACGCTGCTCGGGGGCGTGCTGACGACCGTCAGTCTGTACGGTCTCGCGCGCTGGGGAACGCGTCGCGATCCGCAGTACTTCGAGATTCTGGCGCGCACCAGTGGACTGCCGGCTCGCTACGACCCGATGACCTTCGAACCGGTCCCGGTGGTGATCGTCCATCGGGACGGAGACGCATGATGGGGCCAGGAGGCCTTGGCGGCAGGGCTCGCCGGCGTGTGACCTCCGTGCGCGCCTTGCGGCGAGAACTGCGTCAGCGGGGCGCCTTGCATACGCAGGTGCAGCCGTGGCTCTGGGTCTCTCCGCAGACGTTTCTGTGCAAGTCAGGCGCGGTGGGATGTGTCGTGGCGCTCGGGGGCGTCGACTATGAATGTCTGGACCCGGCCGAACGTGCGCAGATCGTCCGGCGGTGGCGAACCGCGGCGCATGCCTTCGGGCCGGAGATGCACGTCTACCAGTACCTCTTGAAACGCCGGGCGGTTGCGCCGACCGCGGCTACGAGTCCACACGCGGTGGTGCGCCAGATGCTGGAGGCGCGCCGGCGCTACTTCCAGTCGCACGGCGACCGGCTGTTTACGATCGAGCTCTTCGCGGTGCTGGTCTACGACACCCCTGCGGTGCGTCAGCGGATGACGCAGCGGTTCGGCGATCTCGTCCGCGATCCCGTCGCGGCCTTCAGCCGGACGCGAACGACCGCGCTCATCGCCGACGAGATCGAGCGCGCCTCGGCGCACCTCACGCGGAAGGTCGAGGCCTGGATCGCGCAGCTCGGGGACACGGTCGCGCCGCGCCTGCTGCCGAAGGCCGAAGCGTTCGGCATGCTGCGGCGGTTGCTCAACTACGATCCGGTCACGGCCGCGGCGCAGCACCATCGCTTCGACACGCATCTGGACTACTTTCTCTGCGACTCTCATCTGACGCCGTTCTCGTCGCACTTGCGGATGGACGACTATTACGTGCGGCTGTTGACCTTCAAGGATCCGCCGACCCGCACCTACGCCAATCTGCTGCAGACCATCTACGAGATTCCGTCCGAACTGGTGATTGCGAGCGAGTGGCATCCGGAAGCGCCGGATCGAACCCGATCCGACCTGCGGATGCACCAGCGGCACTGGCACAACAAGCGCACGAACCTCTGGAGCCACATGAACCGGGACGCCCAGGCGGGCGACCTGCTGGAGGATCGCGGGGCCACGGCGCTGGTCGAGCAGTTGGGCGCCGCCTTGATGGCCCTCGATGTCGACGGCCTGCACTACGGGTACTTTGCGCTCAGCGTGATTCTCTACGACCGCGAAGCGCGGCGTCTCGACCACGCCGTCGACGCTACGGTGAAGGCGTTCTCGGAACGTGATGATGCCACGGTCGTGGAGGAGCGAGACCGGAGCCTCCATCTCGCATGGCTCGCGGCGCTCCCGGGCAACTGGCATCGCCAGGCGCGCTACTGCCGACTGTCGGAAGCCAACTTTGCGGACCTGAGCTTCGTCTTCACGCTGGACAGCGGGAGCCGCTGGAGTCGACACCTCGACGCGGAGTACCTGGCGGCCTTCGAAACCGAGCACGACACGCTGTACTTCCATACGCTGCACTACCACGACGTCGGGCACTGCCTGGTGCTGGGCGCGACCGGCGCGGGGAAGAGCGTCGTCGTCAATCATCTGCTCACGCATGCCGGCAAATACGATCCGCTCGTCTACATCTTCGACCTGGGCGGCAGCTACGACACGCTGACCGCGCGGATGGGCGGCAGCTACCGGCGGGTCGGGGTGACCGAGCAGGGATTCGAGATCAATCCGTTCTGCCTGACGCCGACGCGCGACAATCTCACGTTCATCTACAACTTCATGCGCGTGCTTCTGGGCGCTCAGGTGACGCTGAGGCCGGAGCATGAGCAGGAGCTCTACGAGGCCATCACCAACATGTACGAATACGACCCGGCGCTTCGTCGTGTGACCACGCTGGTCAACACGCTGCCAGCGGCGCTGAGGCCGGGGCTGGAGCGGTGGGTCGCGGGCGGCGTGTACGGGCACGTCTTCGATCACGTGGAGGACACGCTGACCTTCGCGCAGTTCCAGTGCTTCGACTTTGCCGGGATGGACCGCGTGCCGGATATTCTCGAGGCGCTGCTGTACTACATCCTGCATCGGGCCTCGTTGACGATCGAGCATCCGACGATCGCCCGCCGCCTCAAGCTATTCGTCCTCGATGAATCGTGGCGCTTCGTGCGTGATACGCGCGTGCAGGCCTTCGTGCATCAGGGGTTGAAGACCTGGCGGAAGGCGAATGCGAGCGTGCTCCTCGCCACGCAGGCGGCGGAGGATTTCGCGTCGGTCAACATGTTCCAGACCGTGGCCGAGAGTTGTGCGACGAAGCTGTTTCTCGCGAATGCCTCGCTGGACCCGGCGCGGTACCGCGAGTGGTTCCACTTGAATCAGACGGAGACGCGGCTCATTCAGGATCTGGTGCCGCGCCGGCAATTGCTCCTGAAGCGGCCGGACATTGCCAAGGTCTTGAACCTGCGGCTCACCCCCGAAGAACTGGCGCTCTATACGCCGCCGCGGACGGCGCCGGCGATATCGGCCGGGGACGCGGCCCGGCACTAGGAGAAGGAGATCACATGCAACGCGGGGACGCGGGCCTGGTCGTCGGCCTGATGCTGCTGATGAGCGGCGCGGCGGGTGCCCAATCTGTGGCACCGACACGGGCGGGCGCGCTGCCGCCGCTGGTGGCCGGAGAGCCCTCGGCCGAGCTCACGCGGCGTGTGACGTATCGACAGCAGACCGTCATCCCGCTCAGCACGGCCACGAGATTCACGACGCTGCTCATTCTGCCGGCTGACGAGCAGGTGATGGACATCCTGTGCGGCGACAAGGACTTCTGGCAGACCGCGGCGCAGGGACACTTCGTCTTCATCAAGCCGGCGAAGGCCGGGGCACGGACGAATCTGAACGTGCTGACGGCCGCGGGCCGCGTGTATTCGTTTCTGCTCCAGGAGGGCGCGGGCGACGTGCCGGATCTCAAGGTCTACATCGAGCTGGACGAGGAGGAGGCGCGTCTGCGCGCCGGTGCGGCACGGTGGGTGCCGGCGTCGGACGTCGAGATGTGGAAACGCGAGACGGAGCGGGCGCGACGGGACGCCGGGGAAGCGGTGGCCGCCCTGACGGTCAGCTATCCGCGGACCCTCCGCTTCGATTTCGACTACCGGCGCAACGATCGGCCGTTCTACATCGATGCGATCTGGCACGACGGCAAGAACACCTACATTCGGGCCCGCACGCGGGAACTGCCGTCGCTGTACGAGATGCAGGACGGGAAGCCGTCGCTCATCCAGTTCACCGCGCATGAACAGTTGTATGTGGTGCCGAAGGTGCTGACCGAGGGCTATCTGAGTCTCGGGAAACGGAAGGCCACGTTTCGCCGTGTGCGCTGACGCGAGGATCCGATGACCACGCTGGATGAAGAGCCGCGGCCGGAGCCGTCGGAGCCTCCGGAACGCCAGGAACCGCCCGAGCGCTCCCTTGGCGAGGCGCCGCTCGATGCCACGGCGCGCCCGCGACGGCCGCTGATGGGACAGTTCGGCGTGCTGCTCGTCGTGGCGCTCGTTCTGATCGCCATCCTGCTCTCCACGGGACGGCGGCCAGCCCCAGTGGCGCCGCCGAGCCTCGTGCCGCCGCGCACCGTGAGTGGAGATGAAGTGGCGCAACTCCAACGAGAGATTGCCGCGCAGGAGCGACTGCTGGCGGAGACGCAAGCGCGCCTCCAGCGCGATTTCGAGGCGTCCTCCGGGCCCGCGTCGGCCGACGACACGTCGGTGCCGGCGCCCGTGCGGGACGACCCGATCGCCCGGCAACGGGAGGAGCTCGAGTACCGCAGTCTCTTCGCGGACAACGTGGCCTTCACCGCGCGAGCGGACCGCGGCGCCGGGCGCGCGCCCACGGGTGCAGCGGCGGCCGCCGCCGACGAGGATCCGACCGGTGCTGCCTTGCGGCGAACACTGGCCGCGGTCGCCACTCAGGCGGAAGCCGTGGCCGCCGCCTCACGCGCGGTGGATCGGCCCGCGCCTGCGGCGACTGAGGCATCGCCCCCATCGCGAACGCCTCTGCCATCGACGAGCGTCCCGGCGGATGCCGCGCCGGAACGCACACCGCCACTGCCGCGTGTCGCGCGCGCGTATCCGCTGCTCGAAGGGCATGTGATGGAAACCGTGCTGACGAATCGCCTGGAGGGTGAATTCGCGGGCCCGGTCAACGTGATGGTGACGACACCGGTCTACTCGCAGGACACGGTGCATCTGCTCGTGCCGGCGGGGAGTCGACTGCTCGGCGAGGCGGCGCGTGTGACACAGGGGTTCCAGGCGCGGCTGGCCGTGCGGTTTCACCGCATGGTCTTTCCCGACGGTCGGACCGTGTCGCTCGAGTCGTTTCTCGGTCTCGATGAGGTCGGCGCCACGGGTTTGAAAGATCGCGTGAACCAGCACGTCTGGGCGGCCATCGGCGCGGCCGGCGCGGTCGGCCTGGTGCAGGGCCTCGGGACGTCTGCCTTCGGGTACGGCTACGGACAGGGCAGTGGTGACCGCACCGTGATCATCTCGCAGAGTGGGGCAGGGGCATCTGAGGCCATGACGCGCGTCCTGGATCGCTATACGAATCGATTGCCGACGGTCACGATCCGCGAAGGCACCCGCGTGCGCGTGCTCGTTACGCGTGACCTGACCCTGCCGGCGTACGTCCACGGCGGTGCCGACGTCGAGCCCGCGACGGAACGCTGACGCGGAGGATGACATGCCACGACCACACCGCTGCTCTCGGCTGCCGCGCCTCCTCCTGATCGTGCCCCTGCTCGTGGGGCTTGTCACGCCAGGTCGCGTCCGCGCTCAGGTGCTGGTGGTCGATGTCTCCGCGAATATCGAGCTCGCGTTGCAACTCGGGAAACTCACCGCGCAACTCGAGCAGGTCTACGCGCTCTATCAGACGTGGCAACGGTTTCGGCGAAAGCTGGAAGGGGTGACCGGCCGCTACAACCTGGAAGCCTTGCGGTGGCGCATTCAGGGCATCCGCGACGATCAGTTCGGGTGGTATACGCGGATGGCGGACGCGATGGCGGTGGGCGATGCCGGCGCCGCCTGGCGACAGGCGGTGCGTGTGATATCGCGCTATCCGGAAGCGGTCGACCGGCTCCCGCCCGAGGCGCGCCGCCTGTTGGCGGAGCTCTACACGAATACCCAATTGTTGGATGCGTACGGCGCGAGCGCGATGGGTGGGCTCGGGCAGGCACGAATGGCGATGCGTGCCACACAGGCGCCGCTCGAGCGTCTGCAGGCGGATCTGCTGGACACGAGCGATGCGCAGACGGGCAACGTCGCAATGTTGCAGAAGATCACCGCCGCGCAGGTCCTGGCCGTGCGAGGTGAGCAGGTCACGAATCAACTGCTGACGCATGTGATCGAACGCGAGCTGGCGCGACAGAAAGCGTTACGTGACGCCGCCGCGCAGGTGCTCGAGTACGAGATCGCGAAGAAGACGGCGCTGACCGTGGGAACGCCACCTTATAACGGCGGCCGGGTGCGCTGGCGCCTGGCCTATGGCCATCGAGCGCCGTAGCGCGCATGGAAGGCCCACACATGCCGAACTCTGGACTGGAACGCGTCGGCCGGGCGATCCGCCGGCACCGCGTGCTGATCGCGTTGATCGTGGGCCTGTCTGTGCCCCAGGGGACGGTCGCCTACGTGCTCCCGGTCACCGATGTCGTGCGTCACGGCTTCGAGCGGGCCATCGATCTGGTCGAAGACGGCATCCTGGGTTACCAGACGTTGTTCCGGCAATGGTGGGAGGCGCTGGCGCGGTATCTCCCCGCGGAGCGGCTGCGCGGCTATGGCGCGAGCGCCAGCCCGCCGGCCTCACGGCCTGCGTCAGACGATCAATTCGGCTATGCCACGGGACTCGACCGCGCGCTCGTCGGTGGAGATCCGACGGGAGCGCGCTATGCGGAAGGCGTGTCGGAACTGCGGCGGATTCCGGACGAGGTCCTCCAGGGCATGACGCCGGAGGCGCGGCGGCCGCTGATGCAGCGCTATTCGGGCATCGCGCTGACGGATGGCTACGAGATTGTCGGGTGGCACGCCATCGCGCTCCAACGCGCGGCGCAGCAGGACATCAACGCGCGACTCTCGGCGATTGAAGGCGACCTGCGCGCGCCGCAAACCGGCAACATCGCGAATCTGCAATTGCTCCTGGCGACGTCGCTCCTGAGCGCCAACGTGCCCATGATGACCAACGCGCATCTGGGCCTGGTCGTCAACGGGCAGCTTGTGGAGGCTTATCACGAGCGCGCCACCTATGACGAGTGGCTCGAACGGGACATCGCGGCCAAGGCGGAGTTGACAGTCGGCGCGACGCGATATGACGGCTATCGGGCGACGTGGCGTCTTCAGTACGGCCAACGAGGCGGCTCATGAGAACGGACCTGCTCCTGGTCCTCTGGCAAGACTTCCCGGAGTGGGTCAATCAGGCCATCCGGCAGATGGGTGAGCCGTTTCAGGCGTACGGGCTGACGCTTTTTCGGGCGATTGCCGTCTGTCTGGTGGGCGCCTACGGCGTGCGGACCATGCTGGAGGGAGACGATGACTCCCTGGCGATCGCGGGACTGGTGCGGCTGCTGCTCCTCCTGGCGGGCGTCTACCTGCTGCTGGCGTACTACAGCACGCCGATTCCGGGCATTGGCTATTCGACGATCGACCTCGTGTTGGAGCAGGCGGAAGCGTTGGCGGCGCGCCTGCATCAGCGCGAGTACGTCGTGTTGTGGCAGGCGCTCGGACGGTTGGAGCAGGCGATCCAGCCGCCGGCGAGCGTCTTCGATGTGCTGGGGGCGTTCGCATTCTGGATCATGATCGGGATCTTGTGGGTTGCGCGGGTCACGATCTTCGTGATCATCGCCTTCGGCTTCGTGGCGAGTGGCGTGGCGGTGGTCCTGGGGCCGCTCTTCATTCCGCTGGCGCTGGTGCCGGTGCTGAATCGGCTGTTCTATTCCTGGTTGTTCTTCTTCATTCAATACGCGTTCTACCAGGTGGTGGCCGAGGCCTACCTCTACATCTGGGCCTATTTCACGACGCACGCCATGGCCACGCTGGGTGGCGAGCTCTGGCAACAGGTCATGCCCGGCAGCAGTCCGCTGACGCTCGCCACGACCACGGCCTGGTCGGTGCGAGCGCAGATGCTGATCCTCATGGTCCTGACCTTCACGATTGGCGCCTGGTGGTTGCCGAAGCTCGTCTCGAACCTGTTCAGCGGGACATCGGGCCTGGGACCGAACGTCTTCGCGTCCGCGGGGCGCGGTGCCCTGTGGGTGCGCCGGATCGGGCTGACGAGCGGGAGGGGCCGATGAGCGTCGAGGCCACGATGCCACTGACCGAGACATCAGCCGAGGAGACCTCGGTGGCGACGCCGGTCGCCGTTCCCGGCGTCGATCCCGATCTCTTCGCGGCGCATCTGACCTATGTCGAGCAGTGGGGCAGCCTCCTCACGATGAACACGACGCTCAAGGCGGTGGTCCTGTGTCTGGCCATCGTGGACGTCGGCGCGTTGTGGCTGGTGTGGAGGGCGATGGATGCGGTGAAGCACGATCGCCCACTCATCGTGCGCGTCAATGAGGTGGGCCGCGCGGAAGCGGTGAACGTGGCCGCCAGACCGTTCGAGCCGCAAGCGCCGGAGCTGAAGTACTTCCTCTCGCAGTTTGTGATCAAGCACTTCTCGCGGATGCGGGCGATGGTGCATCGAGAGTATGGCGAGAGCCTGTACTTTCTGGCGCCGGACCTTCGCAAGCGTGCGATGGAACTGGAGCTCGGCCCGACGGGTGGCGTCGCGCAGTTCCTTCAGAGCCAGTCTCCGGAACTGGATATCGAGATCAAGAATGTCGCGTTACGCGAGACCCGGACGCCGCCGTACATGGCGACGGTGGATTTCGAGCGCGTCTACTACCAGATGCATACGCGTCAGGAAATCAAGCGCGAAGGCTGGACGGCGACCTTCAACTTCACCGTCTTGCCGGAGGTGCCGCTGAATCTCGTGCCGTACAACCCGCTGGGGTTGGTGATCACCTACTACCGGACGGACGGCGACTTCCAGTGAACCGTCGCGGTCTGTGGACGCACCGATGCGCCAGAACCTCTTCCAGCGCTGTGTTGTGTTGTCGACGCTGATCGTCTTCGCGATCTCGCTGTATTGGCTCGGCGAGCTGACGAGCCTCGGCGGGCGGGTTCGTGGGGGCCTGCTTGTGTACTGGCAGGTGGCGGCGCTCTTTCTGATCGTCTTGATGGCGAACCTCACGGCGCTCTTCTACGGCGCGGCGCGGCGTCTCTATCTGATGGAGACCGGCCGTCGGTTGCGTCACGTGGATCAGCAGGTGCAGGGCGAGGGACGCGTGAACCGCTCGCTCTCGCGGGCGCTGGCGGCGCAGGATCGGGAGCAGCCATGACGATGGATGACTGGCTCGACACGCGGCACGAGATGCGCGCACCGGAGACCCGGGACACGCGGACGACGAGCACGGACCTGCGAGTGGAACCTCTGCGGACGCCTGCCCTCGCTGGGACCGAGTCGCGATGGACCATCGAGTCGCGGGGGACGGTCTATCGTCTCCATCGGGACGATGTGCGGGTGCTGCATGCGGCGGGCACGTTTCGGACCATCGCGCTTCCGGACCTGACGCGCGACCAGCCCGACGCCGAGGCGCGGGCGGCGCATCTCCGGCGACGGGGGCTGGTGACCGTCCAGGGCTATTGCTCGCGCGAGGACGTCATGACGCGCTTCCTCGTCGTCAGCCTCAGCCGGCAGGGTCAGCACGTGCTCACCGCTGCCGATCCGCGCGGCCACTATCGGGCGGGCCCGCGGCGATGGCGTGAGGTGGGCCATGACGTGGGCGTCTACCGCGCGTATCAGCATGAATGCCGGCGCCTGTGGGGCGACGGCTGTGCGGTCACGGCGCTGCGAACGGAAGATGAGCTCAAACGCCTGCTCTGGAGCGCGCGGTCGACCGAGGCGCCGCGCGATCCGCACGAACGCCGCTGGGCGCGCGCCGCCGAGCTCGTGCTGCCGGTGGATGCCGCGGGGTGCGTGCAGATTCCGGATCTGCAGATTGGCTATCGCGACGCGCGCGGCGAGCCTCACATTGTGAACGTCGAAGTGACGACACGGCAGTACACGGGCGCTCAGCGGCAGGCCAAGGCCCGGGCGGGCTTTCGCTGTTACGCCGTCGCGGCCCTGATGAGAGATCGGCCATGACGCTGCGTCGCCAGGTTGCGGTGCGCGGGCCGGCGCGCGGCGATCGGCGGAACGTCAGGCCGAAGCGACCGCGGCCGCGACAGGCGGGTCGGCACGAGCGACGGCAGCCGCCGACGGCGCTCAAGCCGCGAACAGGGCAGGCTGCGATGACGGCGATCGAGCAACCGACAGGGGCCGAGACGGTGTGGATGGACTGTCCTGTGACGGAAGCCATCGAGGGACGCACGGACCAGGTGATGGCGCTGGGGTACACGCGTCCGCACGCGCGGTTCCTCTTGCTGGTCGTCGGGCACGCCAACGGGCTGTTCCTCAGTCGCCAGTTTCTGCGACTGATCGATCGGCGTCGTGGGGGAGCCATGACGAGTTTCCTCACACGGCTCCGCGTGCGGGGACACGTCATGGAATACCCCCATCGCGGGCTGGGTCGGCTCTATCACGTGAATCACCCGGCGGTCATCCGTGCGGCGGGGCTGCCAGCCGATCGCGTGTGGCGCCTGCCGGATCCAGTAACGATCGGAGAGCGATTACTGGCGCTGGACTACCTCGTCGATCACGCGAACGGCCAGGCTGTCTATGCCGATCGCGCGACCTGGAAGGTGGCGTTGCTCAAGGAGCGGTGGGGCATGCAGGACGGGTGGCCGACGCGCATCGGACGGCTGTCGTCGACGCGGGGGATTGCCTATCCGTTTCCCGATCGATGGCCCGTCGGCGTGGGCGGGGACGGCGTCCTGGAGCTGGTCTACGGAACGGTGCTCCCCACGGCCACCGCGGAGACGTTCCGCGCGTTTCTCCTCCGCCATGTGCACCTGCTCACCCGTATCGTGCCCGCGCGGATCGTCTATCTGTATCCCGCAGCCCACGATCCGCGGGCGGCGGTGCAGCGGTTCGAAGAGGTGCAGGTCGATCCCGATGGGACGCTGGCGGCGACCGTGCGGGACCTGGTGGACTATGCGGATCTCGCGCGACGCCTGCTGGTGCCCGGCGCCGCGCGGCCGGGACCGGCGGACCTGGAACGATTTGCCGAGCTACAACAGCGGTTCGGGGATGGTCGCTATGACGGGGTCATCGCCGCCTGTCGAGAGTCGCGCGTCGCCGCCCTGCGGGCGCTGCGACAGGTCGATGATCGTCCGCTCTGCGCGCCGCTCGTCCGTGTGCGACTGGACCTGGTGCCCTGTGCCCAGGACTACTTCGTCACAGAGAGTCGCGGGCTGACCGACCGCTGACCGTGGCATGCCCAGGTAGATGCGCCGCACGGTCCGCCCGCCGTCCTTCACCGGCCGCGCGTGGCCGCTGCGCGGACCACGACCACGCCGCTCCACGCTGGCGCATGTCCTGCGGCCAGCCGCAAGAGCGACGGGGGACGCGCCGGCTGGAAAACGACGCACAGCCGCTGGCGTCTCACGCCGCGTCCGCTACAAGAACGCGTGCGGACGCGCGACGCGGGAGAGAGGAGGAACCGATGTCAGGACACGATCGCCGCATGATGCCGTTGATTGCACCACAGAGACGACAGGCGCGACGCCAGATCAGCGTACACCTTGAGGAACACGTCATTGCGGAACTGGATGCGTACCGCACCTACATCCAGAGCTCTCGTGAGTATGTGATCACACAGGCCCTCGGGCGCGTGTTCCGTCACGACCGGGGCTTTCAGGCGCAGCAGGCGACGACGGGTGACGGGCGTGTTCCGCATCAGCCTGCCGACGCGCCGACGATCGCACGAGAGGACTGAGAGGGAGCGGCATGCTGACGGTGCGCGCACACGGGCAAGCGATCGCCCCTCGGGTCGGCTGGTGTGTCCTGGTGAGCGCCATTCTGGTGGAATGGCTCGTCGTGCGTCCGGGGCGCCTGGACCTGGTGTATCAGGTCGGTCTGCCCGAGCATGTCGTCTCCTGGATCGCCGCCGGTGTCGCGGTCGCCCTCGTCGTCGGTACCGCGATCGCCCTCGACCGCGTGTCCTCGGAAC
>Ga0187894_10002684_pt1 | contig 20946 bp, 14 predicted proteins | sample GBC1701081metaG_FD_136650 | JGI IMG/M metagenome (GOLD analysis project Ga0187894, IMG submission 136650) | White microbial mat communities from a lava cave in the Kipuka Kanohina Cave System on the Island of Hawaii, USA - GBC170108-1 metaG ...
AGCGTGCGGCGCACATACTCCGTGGCCAGCAGCGCCTGCTCGGGGACGGATTGCTCGAGGTCGTCGATCCGGTCCTGCTTCCAATCATCGCTCGGCTCGCCTGTGACGTGCGTGTGGGCGTCCATGAACCCCGGCAACAGCGTCGCGTCCCCGAGATCGACAACCACGGCGTCCTTCGGCGCCGCGGCGGCGGCAGCGGCTCCGACCGCCTGAATCTTGCCGGCCGCTACCACCACCACGCCGGGCGCCACCACCCTCCCCGCCCGGGCATCGAACAGCCGCGCCGCCTTCACGACGGTCGGCCGCGGCGGCGCTGCCTGCGCGGCGGCCAGAAGCGTTGGAGCCTGGACACGCCCAGACGCGACGGCAGCCGACAGCACCACAACCGCACTTGCAACGATTCTCATGAATTCATCTCCTCGACAGACTGTCGCGCGACCCCGGCAGGGCGCGCGCGGCGCAGTATACGCTCCGATGCAGCGAGCTCCCGGAGCGGTTGGGTGGAGCGGGCGATCGTCACCTATCTGCTCGACAATTTACTCAGGCCGCAGATCCTGAGCAGATCACCGCCCGCGTGGTCGAGCTGGCGCAGCAGGCCGTGGAACGGACGCGCCGGGCAAAATCAACCTGGGAGCGGGGTCTTTGAGCGGGGCCTTTGCATCTCGGTCGGCGACGTGGCATCCAACCGCCACCTGTGACCCCGCCTGCCTCACCACTGCGGCCCCTACCATCCGCTGGCGGCTTGTCCATCGGGGCGCGGGTACGGGCGCAAGGCAAGAGCTTTGCGCTCGGGATCTTGTGCCTGGCGGCGACGAATGCGCTCGGGCTGGCTATTCCCTGGCTCATCAAGCTTTCCATCGACACGCTGGGCAGTCGGGGCGCCGCCGCACACGCGTTCGTGGTCCGCAGCGCGCTGGTCATCGCCGGGTTTGCGATCGTGCAGGCGTTTATCCGTACGTGGTCGCGCATCCTGATGTTCAACGCCGGCCGCAACGTCGAGTACGAGCTGCGCCGCGACGTATTCGCGCATCTGACCCGCCTGCCTCCATCGTTCTACCGGCAGAGCCCCACCGGAGACGTGATGTCGCGCCTGACCAACGACCTCGGCGCTGTACGGATGCTCTTTGGACCTGGGGCGCTCAACATCGCGAACACCGCGATCGTCTACGTCACTGGGGCCTGGCTCATGCTGACGCTCAACCCCGGTCTCACCGCGCTGGCGCTGCTGCCGTTTCCGGCGTTGATCCTCGGCGGGCGCGCGTTCAGCCGGGCGATATATCGAACCAGCCGGGATCTACAGGATCAGCTTGGGACGATGTCGACCTCCATTCAGGAAGATCTGGCGGGCATCGCGGTGGTCAAGCTCTACGCGATCGAGGATCAACGGCAGGCCGCCTTTGCCCGTCTGAACGACGACTACTTGAGCAAGGCCCTGGCATTGGTGCGCACGCGCGGCACGCTGATGCCGCTGTTCGCCGTCGTCGGTGGCATGGGCACTCTCATCGTGTTGTGGGCGGGCGGCCGCGACGTGATCGCCGGCCGCATGACGGTGGGCGAGCTGGTGGCGTTCAACTTCTACCTCATCTACATGTCGTGGCCGACCGTCGCCCTCGGCTGGATTTTGTCCCTCTGGCAACGCGGCGTGGCGGCCTGGTTCCGGGTGCGCGAGATCCTAGCCACCGTTCCCGACATCGCCGATCCCGCACCCGGCGCGGCCTCGCGCATCCCGATCATCACGAACCCCGCGGTGACCGTCCGCGATCTCACCGTGTCGTACGGCGAGCGCACCATCCTCGACGGTGTGTCACTGGATTTGCCCGCCGGACAGACGCTGGCCATCGTCGGCCGTACCGCATCGGGCAAGACCACACTGGTGGACGCCATCGCCCGTTTGATCGAGATCCCTCGCGGGACCGTGCTCGTGGGCGGGCACGACGTGGTGGACCTGCCGCTCGCCGTCCTACGCGGAACCGTGGGCTACGCTCCGCAAGAGGCCTTCCTGTTTTCGGCGACCGTCGCAGAGAACATCGCCTTCGGCTGGCGCGACGGCGGCGATGCCGGTGGCCGCGACCACGGCGATGGCAACCGCGACGGGGATCTTGACCAGCGCGCCCGCGTGGAGCGCGCCGCCCTCGCCGCCGGGCTCGGTCGCGACATCGACGTGCTGCCCGAGGGCTACGACACCATGGTGGGCGAGCGCGGCATCACTCTCTCGGGCGGCCAGCGGCAGCGGGTGGCGCTGGCGCGTGCCCTGTGCGCCGAGCCTCGAGTCCTCCTGCTCGACGACTCGCTGTCGTCGGTCGACGCGCAAACCGAGCGCGAGATCCTGGCGCGCCTCCGCCCCATCTTGGCCGGACGCACCGCCGTCCTCGTCTCGCACCGGGTGGCGGCCGTCAAGGACGCCGACCAGATTGTCGTGCTGGACGCGGGCCGTATCGTCGAGCGCGGCCGCCATCCCGACCTCGTCGCAGCCGGAGGTCTTTACGCCGCCCTCTACCGCGAGCAACTTGCCGAAGAGGCTCTGCACGCCGAGGCCGCCTCGTGAGCGCCGATCGCAAGGGCCCCGAAGAGGTCCTGGGCAAGGCGCTCGATCGCACGCTGCTCAAACGGATCCTGTCCTACGTGCTTCCCTACAAGGGGCTGCTGGTGGGCGGACTGGTCCTGCTGCCCGTGGTCAGCCTGTTCGAGCTGGCGCAACCCTATCTCCTCAAGCGCGCCATCGACGAGCACATCGCAACCCAGCGGCTGCCCGGGCTCGACCGGCTGGCTCTCTTCTATCTGGGCGCGCTGCTGGGACAATACGCCGCCGGATTCGTCCAGCTGTACCTGATGCAGCTCATGGGTCAGCGCGCGATGAACGACCTGCGCATGCGCGTCTACCGCCACGTGCAATCCCTGGGGGCCTCGTTTTTCGACCGCACGCCGGTGGGGCGCCTGATGACCCGCATGACCAGCGACATCGAATCCCTCACCGAAATGTTCGCGTCCGGTCTGATGAGCCTGGTGGGCGATTTTCTGAAGCTCGGCTTCATCCTGATCGTGATCTTCAGCCTCGACTGGCGCCTGGCGCTGTTCTCGATGGCGTCGGCCCCGGTGCTTTTCGCCATCGCCGCGTTCTTTCGCAGACTGGTGCGCGACGCGTTCCGCGACATCCGAACCAAGCTGGCGCGCATGAACGCGTTCCTGCAGGAGCACATCTCCGGAATGAAAGTCGTGCAGGCCTTCGCTCAGGAAGAACGGGTGGTCCGCCAGTTCGATCAAATCAACGTCGAGTACCGGGCGGCCAACGCGCGCGCCATCAGCGCCGACGCGGCTCTCTATGCCGTGGTCGAGGCGGTGGGCTCCGTCGCGATCGCCGCCCTCCTGTGGCACGGCGGCGCGCGCATCGCGGGTGGCACCTTGACCTTCGGCGTGCTGGTCGCCTTCATCGAGTACCTGCAGAAGTTCTTCGCGCCCATCCGCGATCTGTCGTCGAAGTACACGATCATGCAGCAGGCCATGGCCGCCGCGGAACGGGTGTTCGGCCTGCTGGACACCCAGGAGCCGGACGCGCCGGCCGGCGGTCGGAGCATCCCGAGCGACGCGGCCACCGTCGAGCTCGATCGCGTGACCTTCGGCTATCGCAAGGACGCCCCCGTCATCCACGACGTCACCCTGCGGGTCGGCAAGGGCGAGACCGTGGCGGTCGTGGGAACCACCGGCGCCGGAAAGTCGACGCTCATCAAGCTGGTGTCGCGCCTCTACGAGCCGACCGAAGGCGTGGTGCGGGTGGGCGGCGTCGACGTTGCGACATTGGATGTCGCGGCTCTGCGGCGACGCATCGTGGTCGTCAGCCAAGACGTTTTCCTCTTCTCGGGGACGCTGGGCGAGAACATCGGCCTGCACGATCCCGCGGCCACCGAAGCACGCATCATGGAGGCGGCGCGGCGGGTGGGCGCGGACCGGGTCATCGCCGCGCGTCCCGAAGGGCTAGCGGCGCGGGTGATCGAGCGCGGGGGGAACTTCTCGGCGGGGGAGCGCCAGCTCATCGCATTCGCCCGCGCCCTGTGCCGCGACCCCGGAGTGCTGATCCTGGACGAAGCCACTGCCAGCGTGGATCCCGAGGCCGAGCGCATGATCGAGCGCGGCATCGCCGAGCTGATGCGGGGACGCACGTCGATCGTGATCGCCCACCGTCTGTCCACTATCAAGCGCGCCGATCGCATTGTGGTCATGCACAAGGGCCGAATCGCCGAAGAGGGTGCCCACGGCCAGCTGCTGGCGCTGGGCGGCATCTACGCGAAGCTCTACCGCCTGCAGATGATAGGCCGCGGCCAGGCCGACGTTCCCGCCGCCATCGGCGTGGGTCTGGTGTGATATCAATAGATCCACGCATGAAGGTGCTCTTGATCTGCCAAGCCAACGCGTGCCGCGGTCCCTTCGCGGAGCAGTTGGTGCGGACCATCGGTCCGCGGCAGGTGGATGCGGTGTCCGCGGGAACTCACGCGGATCCCGGCGGCACCGCGAGTTGGCAGTCCATCGTGGCGGCCCGAGCCCATGGGCTGGACCTGAGCGTGCACCGACGGCAGCCTGTGCGCCCAGATCTCATCGAAAGCGCGGACCGGATCTACGTCTTCGATCGGCGCCAGCGGCAATTCTTGACCGAGCACTACCCCGACGTGGCGGCGCGCGCCGCCCTGCTCGGCGAGATTCGAGGCGGGCCCGGCGGCGAGATCCCGGATCCTCAGACGGGCTCCGCGGAGGATCTCGACCTCTGCTATCAGATGATTGACATTGCGTGCCGCGCGTTGGTGGCGGACATCTCGCACGCGGCCGACCCACCGGCCGGCGCTTGACGCCGTCCTTCCGCGAGCTTCGGGCCCGGCGGCTGCGCGCCGAGATCGGGACCCTGCACAAGCAAGCGGACGTAGCCTTCGCGCTGGTCTACCCGAGCCCTTACCACGTAGGTATGTCGTCGCTCGGGTACCAGAGCATCTACCGCGAGCTTCATGCGTTGCCAGGAGTCACCGCGGAGCGCGCGTTTCTGCCGGACGACGTGGCGGCGGCCCGGCGGGCGCGTGAGCCGCTGCTGACCTACGAGTCGGCGCGGGCGGTGGGCAGCTTCCCCGTGGTCGCCTTCTCGCTGGCCTACGAGCTGGAGCTCGCGGGCGTCGTCGATTGCCTGGACTTGGCCGGTATTCCCGTCTTGGCCGAGGAGCGTCTGCGCGATCCGCGGCGCTGGCCGTTGGTGGTGCTGGGGGGTCCGCTGACGTTCTCGAATCCCGTGCCCGCGGGCCCCTACGCCGATGTAATGATTCTGGGCGAAGCGGAAGAGGTGGTGGCGGATCTGGCGCGCTCCGTCCGTGAAGAGCCGGACCGCACGACCTTGCTCGCGGCTCTGGCGCGCCGCTCCGGCTACTACGTCCCGGCCATCCACGGCGAGGCGCTGCCCCCCATCGCCGCCGCGTCCGACGCCAAGCTGCCCGCGTTCTCGCAGATACGCACCGCCGAGACTGAGCTTGCGGAGATGTTCCTGATCGAGCCCGAGCGAGGCTGCCACCGAGGTTGCACATACTGTGTGATGCGCAGGTCGACGAACGGCGGCATGCGCCTGGTCCAGCCCGAGCGCGTGCTCGGCCTGATTCCGGCGGACGCGCGCCGCGTGGGCCTGGTTGGGGCGGCGGTGACGGATCACCCCGGCCTGCCCGAGATCCTGCGCGGAATCGTCGACAGCGGGCGCGAAGTCGGGATCTCCAGCCTGCGCGCCGACCGCCTGGACGGCGAGATCGTGGGTCTCCTGAAGCGGGGCGGCTACCGGACGCTGACCACAGCGTCGGACGGCGCCTCCGAGCGGCTGCGCGCGGACATCCAGCGCAAAACGAAGGAGAAGCACTTGCTCCGCGCCGCCCAGCTCTGCCGCGAGCACGGTCTGACACAGCTCAAGGTCTACATGATGCTAGGTCTTCCCGATGAGACGGCCGATGACCTGGACGAGCTCGCGCGGTTCAGCCTGGATCTGGCCGCCGCGGCGCCGCGGCTGGTGCTGGGCATCGCGCCCTTCGTGGCCAAGCGCAACACGCCTCTCGACGGCGCGGCGTTCGCGGGGATCGCCACGGTTGAAGCGCGGCTCGAACGGCTGCGCTCGGCGCTGCGCGGACGCGTCACTCTGCGACCAACATCGGCAAAGTGGGCCTGGGTCGAGTACCGCCTGGCCCAGGGCGGATTTTCGGCGGGGAGGGCGGCCGCCGTGGCGGCGCGGGCAGGCGGGAAATTCGCCCGATGGAAGGCCGCGCTCGCGGAGGTTCCCCCGCCCTCCGCCGCGTTGCCAAGACCAGGACCGGCGACGGCGACGCCGTTGCTGACCACGCTCCGACTACCGTCATGATCACCCGCCGCGGTCGGGGGTCAGCGGGGCGCCGGCGGCCTGGCGCCGGGAGGGAGGCGACGAATCAGAGCGGCCGCTTCGTCCTGCCGACCCATCCGATGCAAGGCGCGCGCTCGCACCAGGATCGACTGGGGACGGGCGTCGGTACGGTCGGTCTCCGGTTCGAGCAGCCGGGCGGCCTCGGCGGGGTTGCCCGCGGCGAGCTCGGCGACCGCCAGGTTGTGCGTCAGCTCTCGTGGGCGTTCGGCCCCGCCGGCCACGGCCAGCGCAGCGCGGAAGGCGGCGGCCGCCTCGGCGGGTTGGCGAAGCTCCAGACGGACGGCTCCCAGGTTCTGCAGAGCCGCGGCTCGATCCACATAGCTCAGGACGCCTTCGGTGACCGCCACGGCGCGCTGGTAGTGCTCCGCCGCCTCCTGCGGGCGTCCGCCCTGGCGCGCGATCTCGCCCATGTAAAAATGCCCTTCGCGGCACGCGGGCCTCGCCGCGACCTCCGGCCGCCACAGCGTCTCATCAGCGCGGAACCGCGCAGCCGAGCGCGCGGAGCCGCCAGCGAACACCAGGACCACGGCCGCGAGCACCAACCGGCCGCCGCGGCCCAGCGCCAGCGCCTGTGCGGCTGCCATGGCCGCGAATGCCAGCGGCACATACAGGTAGTGGGGGGACCACCAGCGCATGACCGGCACCAGGTTGAGGCTCGGCAGAAGAGCCAGCGCGAACAGCATGAGCGGGCCCCGGCACTTCCACGCCAGGACGATGAGCACGACGGCGACCACCGCTCCCGCCGCCGCCCTGCCGCCGAGAATTCCCGCGATCGCGAAGTCGTCGCAGAGGGTCCCGTCGATCGGAAGCACGACGCGCAGGGCGCTCTTGGCCAACGACGCGAGGCGCGTTCCGGCGGCCTGTCCGAAGGTCAGCGGCGGAAACTCCGCACGCCACGCGGGCGCGAACGCCATCCGCAGCGCCACCGCCACCACCACCGCCGCCGCTTCGGCGGCCAGCAGGCGGGCGCGCGCGCGCCGATCCACGGTCGAGCGCGCGGGATCTAGCAGCTCCAGCGCGGCGATGATCAACGGGCCGAGCAGCAGCGCCGTTTCCTTCGTCAGAGCGCCGGCCAGAAGGACAGCCGCCGCCGGACCCGCCCTGCCCTTCAGGTGCAGCGTCACGAGCGCCAGCAGCGCCGCCGCGATCATCGACTCGGATCGGAACGCGATCGCCGCCGCCACCAGCGACGTGGCCGGATGCGCCGCGAACAACACCCCGGCCAGGACCGCGCTCCGTCGGGTAAGGCCCAACGCCTCCGCCGCAACCGCGCACATGACGGCGGCGGCACCGTGCCAAGCGAGAGTCGTCGCGTGATATAGCCACGGCGCGCCCCCGAGCGCCGCGTCCAGCGAGAGCGACACCGACACCAGGGGTCGATAAAAACCAGTCCCCGCGAAGCCCTCGCTAAAGAGCCGCCCCCATCCTCCGGCGCCGCTCGCCAGCGCCAGTCCCTTCTGGATGTGCGCGTGGTCCAGCCAGATGAACCCGCCGCCCAACGCCACCGCGTGCGCGCCCAAGGCGGCCACGAAAACCAGCAGGCGGCTGTCGAGCGGACGCGTCAGGCCGCGCTATCCTACAGGGCCGCGGCGGCCGATACCGGCGCAAGGCAGGTGGCGGGTGGCGGTGTCGAGTGAGTCGCCGTCAGCCGCAGGTCCAGTCGGGCTGGCAGAAGCCTCCGCGGCAGTGTTTGTTCGTGACGCACTCGAGACAGACTTGCATTCCCGGATGGCAGAACAGTCCGGGCGGGCACTGGGCGTCGGTCGCGCACGCGGGCGTGCACAGATACGACGGTCCACACTTCGGCTTGCTCGCGGGACAATGACTGTCCAGGAGGCATCCGACGCAGCTGTAGGTTTCAAGCTCGCAGTATTTGCAATTCATCCCGTTGCCGGTGCAGTCGAGACAGATGCCCATGCCGGTATGGCATTTGTTGGGATAGCCCCCCTGCGGACAATCCGCGTCTTTCGTGCAGCGGGCGGTGCAATTCCATGACACACGGGAGCAGACAGGGACCGGATCGGCGCAATCCGCGTCGGTGACGCAGTCGCGGCAGAGGCCCGTGGCGGTCTCGCATTTCAGACCGCCGCGGCAATCCGCGTCGGTCTTGCAGCCCGAGCAGGTTCTGGCCGTGATGTCACAGGTGACGGCGGCGCCACCGCAATCATCGTACGTGGTGCAGGCCGTGGTCCCGGTCGGAGCGTCGGCCGTTGACGTGTCCGCCGTCGGCGCAATGTCGAGCGGCCCGCCGCCGTCCGAAAGTGGGGCCTCAGCGCGGCTCGACTCGCCCGCTCCAGCGTCGACCCCACCGCCCTCTGCCCCTCCGCCGGCGCCGGCTTGGCCGCCCGTACCCCCTTGACCGGACATGCCTCCCTGGCCGGCGGCGCCATCCCGACCGCCCCCGCCGCCGGTGCCGGAGCCGCCGCAAGAGATGGCGCTCCCAAGCACGGCCGACATGAGAATGATCGCGCTGCTGCGAGCCATGTTCGACGCTCCTTTCGACTACGGTTCCACGCCGGTCGGGCAGTAGGTGGCCTCGAAGGCTCCGCGCAGACCGTCGGTTCGATACTTGGCATCGAAGGTTCCCGTGATCTTCGTCGAGGGGACGATGCCCGTGACGGTCACGTTCCCGCCGTCCGCATCGGGGTTGTAGGCGCCCTTCGAGTACGCGACGTACGCTTGCGCCGGGACGCTGAAGGTCCGGACCGCCTCCGCTTCCAGGCCGATCTCGAGGATCCTCGACTCCCCCACCAGGTCGTCCCAGTTGACGAACGAGACGCCGGCGCAATCCACACGCTGCTCGAGCAGGAACACGATCGTTGCCGGGGACCCCGGCGAAGGCATCCCGATCCAGTGCGCCGACGTGATGCGGCTCCAAGGGGGCCCGTCCACCGCTCCCGCGATGGTGTTGGGGCCAGCTGATCCACCGCCGCCGTCGTTGCCGCCGCCACAGCCAACGACGGTCACAAACGCGCAGGCCGCGCGCAAGAAGGTGAGCCGCCGGCTCATGGAGCGGGTCTGGTGATCGAGATCAGCTCCTCGCGATTCCCCGTGCCCACCATGACGATGTCCACCGCGGAGACGAACCCGACACCAGCGCAGTAGTGCTTGTGCTCGACCTTTCCGGGCTCGAGATCGTTGACGTCTCGGGTCTGCAGGCAACTCTGAAAGGAACCGAAGGGCACCGTGACGTATTCGTTCAAGCTCAGGACGTCGGCGCGGTCCTCGGCGACTCCGACGCTGTACTCCTGCCTGTAGCTGTCGCCGACTCTCGGATCCGCCTTCATCAGGTAACCCGGCTGGGCGCAGTCGACGCCCGCCTCCCAGGATCCCTTCGTACTCACTATGCCGGCGGCGAAGGCCTTGGTGTCCTCGCCGAAGTACCAGACGTTGCCGTCCTTGTCCTGCGCGTACCAGTCGTACGTGTCCTCGCTGACCGTTCCGTCCGCCGACTTCTCCAGGTCGTGAACCACGACGGTGGTGATGCCCATGACCACCTTCGTGTCGAACGTGACCGTCGACTCCAGGATCTTCCCGTCGGTCGCCCGATAGTTGAAGACGGTGCCCGGGACCAGCGGCGAGAATCTGTTGTCGATCCGCGTGGGGTTCGGGAAGTCAGCGGGGCTGATCCGGGGCGAATAACTCGCCGGATTCGACCCGCATGATTTCGGGCCGGAATCGCTGCACGCGCATCCGGCTCCGACGGCGAGCACAAGAGCGGCCTGCTGAGCGACCTGCTGGAGAAGATTTCGATGCATGCGTTTCTCCGTCCCCATCGGCCGGGGCGCGCCTGGCAACCTACGCTGCCCTCATGACGGAAAGATGACGTCTGCCCGGAAAAGCGCGCCGGCCGGGCGGCGGGGCGAGGCGCCGCCGCAGTTACAGAGCTGCGCCGGCCAGAAACGCGGCTCGGCTGAGCCATGCGGCGCTCAGGCGGCCCGTCAAGTGGTACACGAGGGCCGCCACCATCACCTGAATCACCGCCAGCCGGCCTCCGGACCAGGACACGGTCGCGGCGATGGCGGCCCCGGTCGCCAGAACCAGCGCGAGCAGGCGTCCCTGCGGATGGCGCGACCATCGCTCGGCCAGCGCTCGGTGGATGATGCCGCGAAACACGAGCTCTTCGATCAGCACTGCGGCCGCCGCCATAAGAAGAAATTCGATCTCGAACGGCGGCGCGGCGACGGTCTGACGCCCGACGGCCCTGGCCGCCATCCCGGCGGCGCCCGCCGCCAACGCGATCCCTAGCAGCGAAGCCGGCAACGACCAGCGCGCGATCGCGCTCGCTCCGGACTTCCGCCGGGGACTAGGGCGTCGGAGCAGATAGACCGCCGCCGCGAAACCGACCGCGAGGATGAACGCGCCGGCGGCAGGCGCGGCGTCAGCCGCGGGGCCAGCCGTTGCAACGACGGCGGCCTCCGTCACGCGCTGTCCGAGATACAAGACCAGAGCGAACGCGGCGCCATCACCGGGACGGACCGAACGCTGACGACGCGCTTCCGGATCCAAACACTCGGTCGCGCGCTCCATGCCGGTCAGCCAGTAGGCGTAGACCGCGAACGCGTACAGCAGGACGCCCCGAACCCGGGCCTCCGCCTCTCCCGCGATCACGACGTTGAACAGGCCGCTGACCAGCAAGAACAAGTAGACCGTCCCTGGTCCGACGGCCGCGCGTTGTGGATCCGTGAGGTCCGCGGTGTCGCAGGCGACGGCGATAGCCAGGCAGGCCACACCCACGATGCCGCCGACGACCAAGGCACCGAATCCCACGACCTCCCCCGGAGTCGCGCCGGGGACGCCAGCCACCAGGCCGACGAATGTCACGGCCGCCACGGCCGCCAGGATTCCCGACCAGGCGCGGGCCTTGCCGGCCATCAGGCGGCCCATCGACACGGGAACCGAGCGCAGAATCCAGAACGAGTGCCTCTCCGCCTGCATGTGGGCCAGCGGACCCAACGTCGCCATGTACGCGCACAACGAGAAGGTCAGGAGCGCCACACGCTGCACGCTCCCGGTGGACCAACTCCACCCAGCCGCTCCGAAGGTCTGGACGCCGATGAAAATGATCGGCAGGGCCAGCAATGTCACCAGCCGCGACCGATCCCGAACAATGAGACGAAGGTCCTTCGTAGTCATCGTCAGCGGCCTGGGAGGACGGCGCCCCGGTCTGTCGGCGCGGCCGGGCCCGGCACTGACTTCCGCCCATGGCGCGCCTGCCTCCTCCCAGCCATGCATTCCGGCATGGCGAGACACAAGCCACGCCGTCGCGACCGCCGCAGCCGTCACGGCGCACGTGGCCAGCAAGGCGACCGCCGCCGCCCACGCGCCCCCGCCGTCGCGCAGCACCGCCAACGGCGCGCTGATGAGCCCCGCCGGCGATGATAGGACGAGATGCGACGCCCCCTTCAAGCGAAGGATGAACGTCTCGGGAGCGCGCAGGATCGACGCGCCTACCATCCACAACGCCGCCATGGTCGCGGCGGATACCAGAGACAGCGCCACCCACACTGCCCGACGACGGCGCGCGGGCACGAACCGGACGATCGCGATCTGGACCGCCTGGGCGCACGCCAGAACTCCGATCTGAACCGTCACGGAGGTGGCGGCGGCCGCCAGATACGCCGCTGCCCCGAGCTCCCACGCGATGGCCGCCGCCACGAGGACAGGAAACAGAAACAGTGCGCCGAAGAGATCCGTCGCGGCTCCCGCCAAGCAGCGCGCCAGCACCAGAGTCTCGAGCGCTACCGGTCGCGTCAAAAGGAGCTCGTTCTCCGGAGATCCGGCCAACGTCGCGTCGCTGCTGGCGGCCTTTGCCGCCAAGCCGGCGAGCACGATGGCCCCCGCGACGACCGCCAGCGCCGCGGTCGCCTCGCGCGGCGTCGCAAGAGATTCGACGTTCGCGAACGCTTGCACGAAGAGGGCCGCGTACGCGACCGGCGCGACCACCCCGAGGAACGCCACCAGCCGCAAGCGCCGCGACCGGCGTGAGTGCAGGAACGCGTTCCACAGATGGCGAAAGCGGAAGCGCGCCAGCAGCGCCGCCAACCGCAGCGCGGCGCTCAAGACTCCGTCACTCTCAGGAACAAGTCTTCCAGGCTGGCGTCGTTGTCCGTCGCATATCGGGCGCGCAGATCCGCCGGGCTGCCCACTGCCTGAAGGACGCCCCCGCGGATGATGGCCACGCGATGGCAGATGCGTTCGGCCGCCTCCAGCAGGTGGGTCGACACGAAGATGGTCCGCCCATCCGCCGCCAGCCGGCCGATGGTCTCGCGCATGTCGCGCGCACCGCGCGGATCCAGACCGTTGGTGGGCTCGTCGAGAATCAACACCTTCGGGTCGTGGATCAGCGCCGCCGCCAGCGCCGCACGCTTCTTCATACCCAGCGAATAGGTCACCGTGTAGTCGCCCGCGGCCGCGCCGAGCCCCAGTCTCTCCGCCGACTTTGCAGCTCGCCGCCGCGCCTCCGCCGGGCGAAAACCGTGAAGGCCTGCGACCAGCTCCAAGAGCTCCAGCGCGGTCAGGTACGGATAGAGAAACGGCTCGTCGGGCAGGTAGCCCACGTCCCGCTTGAGCTCGACGGAGTCCCGGTGGCAGTCGCGCCCGAGAATGGTGGCGCTCCCCGCGCTCGGCCGAAGCAGTCCCATGAAAAGCCGGATGGTCGTCGTCTTCCCTGATCCGTTGGGTCCCAAAAAGCCCATCACCTCGCCCGGCTCCACGCGTAACGAAAGACGGTCCAGCACCGTCTTCTCTCCGAACGTCTTCGAGAGCTCTCGCGCCTCGATCAAAGGCGAGTGCCAGCAGGCGCCGGGGCGTCCGCCAGGCGCGCACCGTCCGTCGCCGCCTCCGCGAACATCATGGTCGGCGGGCACGCCGTTGCGGTCGGCGGGGTTCCGGTTCCCGAGGCCGCCGCCACCAGGGAAAGCGGATCCCCTCCATCGACCGTCACCAGCCCGAGACGCGCGACCTCGATCCGATCGCCCCCGCCGTCGCCGGCGGCGGCGGCAGGATTCCGGCGTAGCAGCGCGTCCAGCACCTCGGCCGGCCGCGCGCTTCCTTCGTGGGTCACCGAAATGCGGAACCGCAGCAGATCACCGTCCTGCCACCCCAGCTTGCGCCGCACTTCCCCGTCGTCGAACCTGGCCACGTCCTGCAGCGACCGCCGTACGTCGACCGACCGCCCGACACCGTGCGCGGCTCGTCCTTCACGCGCATCGCGCCCTTTGCGCACCACCACCAAAGGCTCGCCCGTGGCGTAGGTGGCGAGCGCGCGATCCACGTCGACGTTCAACGGCAGACGCGCCGCAAACACGGCGCCCGCCACGACGCGTCCCAGGCCGCGATCACCTTCCCCCAGGGCCACCGCCTGCAGGAAGTCGATGCCCTCCAACGTCACCTGCGCCAGGCGCGCCAGCAGCTCGTCCGGCGGCACACGGTCCACCAGTTTCACGTCCAGGACTTCGCCCAGCGAGGGAACGCCCAACCCCAGCGCGGGACCGAAGCTGAAGTCGGGCTTGGGATGGAATCCCACGGAATAGAAAAGATCGACGCCCGCCCTTCGAAAGATGCGCGGCAGATGCCGAATCAGATCCAGGTGCCCCAGAAAAGCCACCCGCCTGAGCTTGGTGTAGCGCAGCCGGTAAGCGCGTGGTTCGTCCTGCGCGATGCGTGTCACGGGCGCCGACCGGCGCGCGCCAGCGGCATGGGTCGGCCGCTCCGGCCGCTCCATCGCCGTCACCGTCGGCTTGGTCCAGGCGTTCATCCGCTTCAGGTAGAACAGCCGCTCGGCCTTCATCGCGTCCAGGTCGCAGGCGATGCCGCAGTCGTAGCAGATCAGCTTCTGCGCGCGCCCGGCTTCCGCGTCGGCCACGTTGTTCGCGTGCAAGAGCTGCTTCCAGGGTTTGCCGCACGGAGGCGACAGGCGATCCTTCAGCGCCTTCCGGTACTCCTTCAGGAGGAACCCGGGCTCCAGCCCCACGTCGATGTGGTCCCACGGCAACCGCGCCGTGACCGGTATGGTCCCAAGGAACCCCTCCACGTCCAACCCGGTGGCCGCCCTTGTCTCCTCGATGGCACGATCCCACAGGTCCATGCGCAGCACGTCGTCCCATCCGTCGAAGCGGCACCCCAGTCGGAAGGCCGCCTCCAACAGGTCGCCCACCCGGCGGTCGCCGCGCGAAAAAATTCCCTCCAGGTGAGATTGCTGGTTCTCGTGCATCTTCAGCTCGACGCGGGCCTTGCGCGCCATATCCGCCAGCAATCCCTGTTTACGTTCCGTCTCCACCTCCGGGTCCATGGCCGCCCATTGGAACGGCGTGTGGGGCTTGGGCACGTGGGTCGAGACCGACGCCGTCACCCGTGCTCCCTTGATGTGGCGCCGCCCGATTTCCTGCGTCCGCGCCGCCGTTTCCACGATGCCCGCGACATCCTCGTCCTCCTCCGTGGGCAGGCCGATCATGAAGTACAGCTTCATGCGCTGAAAACCACGCCCGAACACGCGGTGCGCCGATTCGACGATGTCCTCCTCGGTGACATTCTTCGTGATGACGTCGCGCATGCGCTGGGTTCCCGCCTCGGGCGCGAAGGTCAACCCCTGCGCCCGCATGGTGGCCATCTCACCCAGCAAGTCCTCGTTGAGACCGTAAGCGCGCAGCGACGACACGGACAGCGACACCTTTTCGTCGCGCAGCCGCGCCATGGCAGCCTTCACGAGCGGCGTCACGCACGAATAGTCCGCCGTCGACAGCGAGGTCAGCGACGTCTCGTCGTAGCCGCCTTTCCGGACACCCGACACCAGCGAGTCAATCACCGCCACCGGATCACGCTCGCGCACCGGACGGTAGATCATCCCAGCCTGGCAGAACCGGCAACCCTCGGTGCAGCCGCGGGCCACCTCCACCGCCATACGATCGAAGATCGCCTCCGCGTAGGGCAGCGGTGAATCGTCCGGAAACGGAAAGCGGTTGATGTCGGCCACCCACACGCGCTTGGGCCGGGCCGGAACACGCGGGTCGATCGGCGCGCTTACCACCTGAAAACCGGATTCGGGATCGCGCTCGGTCGTGTATAGCTCAGGGATATACAGCGGGTAACCGGCCGCCAGGCGGCACAGTCGCTCGCGCCGCGGCAGGCCCTCCCGGCGCAGCGCCGCCGCCTCCAGGCACAGCGCCGGCAGCACCTCCTCCGCCTCGCCGATGAAGAAGGCGTCGACGAAGGGCGCCAACGGCTCCGGATGCGTCGCCGTCGGACCGCCTGCCAGGATCAAGGGCCCCCCATCGCCGCGGTGGACGGCGCGCAGCGGGATCTCCGACAGATCCAGCAGGTTGAGAACGTTGGTGTACGTCAGCTCGTACTGCAGCGAGAACCCGACCACGTCGAAGGCATCCAGTCGCGACGCCGATTCGAGCGTCAGCACCGGCAGACCGCGCGCGCGCAGCTCGCCCTCCATGTCGGACCACGGAGCGAACGCGCGCTCGCACGCGATGTTCGGCGCCTTGTTCAGGATCCCGTACAAGATCTTGGTGCCGAGGTGCGACATCCCGATCTCGTAGGTGTCGGGGAACGCCAAACAGACCCGCGTCGCGACAGCCGCAGGATCTTTACGCACCTCCTGGTGCTCGCCGCCCAGATAGCGGGCCGGCTTCTCGACGCGGTGGAGGAATGCCGCATACGGATGACGTCCCCATCCTCCGTCGTCTGCGCCGACGTTCGTCACGTCTTGCTCATTCACTCCCGTGGAGCAGCAACGGGAACGTCGTGCCGTATTCGTCGGGTGACGCCGGGAAGACCCAGCGCTTGACTGCGTCCTTGATGCAAGGCTCCACCGCCTTGAAGTCGGGCGGTGCTTGCAAATCCACCCGCTTGACCCGGCCGGAGACACCGATGGAAACGGTGACGTCGATCCGCCCTTTGGTCAGGGACTTATCCCGCCGCAGCGCCTGCTGATAACAGCTCTCGATGGTCTTCTTGTTGTTGCTGATGACGCGGGTGACGGCAGCCTGCGGCACGGCCGGCGCCGCCGCTACCGAGCCAGAGCCCACCTGCGGCAACACCGGACGACCGCTCCGCCGTTCTCGGTCGGAGAACCGTGTGGCCAGCGCTTGCTCTTCGGCCGTGGGGCCGGGGCTGGGAGAAAACCGCTTCGGCTCCGTCGCTTTTACCGGCCCGGGCGGAGCCTTCCCGGGCCCCGCCCCCACGGCGCGCCGGAGCGCCCCTTCGTTCCGAGCCGCCGGCTCCTCGACGCGAACGGTGCTCTCGAACCGACGCTCGGCTTCGGCGCGGGCCAGCTTCTCCGCCGTGCTCAGCTCGTCAGGCACGGCGGGTTGAGCCGGCCGCTCGATCACGACGTTCCTCACCTCGGCGGGCTTCGATGCCAGATAAATGATGAAGATCGCCAGCATCAGCACCAGCACCACCAGCCCACCCACCACGAACCTCATGCTCTGCGTTTTTCGCGCCAGCGCTTCGAGCGCGGTGTTGGACGACGACGCCGGACTGGTCGGAACCGCCCCGGCGCCACCGCCCATCAGCGGCGACGCGATGGGCGTCTGACCCAGTTGATCTCCGTCGTCCGCCGGCTCTGACAGGGCGGCCATGGCGGCGCCGGCACCGTTGACACCGTTCGAGTGCTCGGCGGCCGTCGGGGGGGGGATCGGCGCGGAGAGCACGGGCGCCGGCACCAGTACGGGCGGCGGAGTGGGCGCGACCTCCTCCATTTCCGGCTCCGCTGCGGCTGCCGATGCGGACGGGGCAGCGGCCGGCTTGGAGACGAAGGCTTCGCTGGCCGCCGCGATCGCCGGCCGGGATCCGGGCACGGGCAGCACGGCCGCCGGCGGCGACGATTTGGCGGGAAACAATCCCCCGGGCTTGGGAAGCGCGAAGGCCGGCTTGCTTATTCCGGCAGGCTTTGGAACTTCCACGCTGGCGGTCTGCGGTTTCGTCGCGGCCGCGATCGGCGGTGGACCAGGGACCGGGCGGGGAATCGGAGGCACCGCTGTCGGCCGCGGAAGCGGCGGGCGCGCCGCAGCCCGAGATCGGGCGGCTTGTACTTCCTTGTAGACCTCCGGCACATCCTCCGGGGACTTCCAGCCGTCGAAGTCTTCCCTCCAGATGTGAACGTCCGCCCCAACCACCAAGGCGGCGAGACGCCTCACAAGCTCGACGCGATCAAACGGCCCGTGCTGCTCTCCAGCGACCGCGAGGTGCCATTCGGCCGGACCCCGCCCCGGAATCGGGGGCGCGCGCGGCGGCGACGGCTTGCCGCCCGCCACCGCGGGCGCGGGGATCGCCGCATCGATGATCCCACCGGTCGGCTCCCGTACAGTGATGACGTTCGAGCACGTCTTGCACCGGATCTTCAGGATCTTGCGACGGACTTTCTCGTCGGCGATCGAGTACTTGGTGTGGCAGCTCTCGCAGACGAACTTCATTCCGTCGGCTCACTTTAACGCGAGTAACGCGGCCGCCGCCACGCCGGCAACGACCACGAGCAGCGCCACCATCCATCCGCTGCCCCCGCCCTGGTGCCGCGCGGTGGTGGACGCCCCGAACGCGGGCGTCGGCATCCGCGTCCCGGCCGAAGCCGCCGCCGTCATCGGAGAGACAGGCCCCGCGAGCGATGGTCCCGCCGCGCTCGATCTGTCCCTCGTCGCGTCCCCCTCCATCGCGCGCGGCACAGGAGGCGAACCCACCCGCGACGGGGGCCTCCGGTCGAAATCGAGGTCCGACACTTCCGGTTCCTTGTCCCGCCCTTTGCCCTCCCCCGCAAACTCGCGCGCTCGCGCGGCGTCGTCCGCCGATACGGGCGTCTCGGGAGCGTAAATCCCTGCCAAATAGGTGGCGATGCGGCGATTTCCGCTTCGCAGACCCGCCTCCGCCAAGAAATCGTCCAGCTCGCGGTGCAGATCGCCTGCGGACTGATACCGGTCTTGAGGCCGCTTCTCCAGCGCCTTGAGAACGATGAGCTCCAACGCGGGCGGATAGTCGCGTTTGTGATACGTCGGCGGCGGGATCTTCTCGTCGAGGATGCGCCCCATCACGACCTCAGGCGGCCCCTTCCACAGCCGCCGTCCCAGTGTGATCTCATAAAGCACGATGCCCAGCGAAAAGATGTCGGCGCGGTGATCCACCGGATCGCCCTTTATCTGCTCCGGAGCCATGTACGCGACCTTACCGGGCCTCATCCCCTCCTCCTCCCGGATCTGATCGGCAGCGCGCGCGATCCCGAAGTCCAGGATCTTGGTCTGTCCCTCGACGCTCACCAATAGGTTGGACGGTGAGATGTCGCGATGGACGATGCGCAGCGGATTTCCGTCCGCTCCCCGCCGCGCGTGGGCATACGCCAGTCCGTCAGCCGCCTGGCTGATGATGTGGACCGCGTGCTCGATCGGCAGCGGGCGTCCTACCTCGATGCCGCGCCGGACGAGATCCGCGACGGTTTGCCCGCGAAGGTACTCCATGGCGATGTAGTGCAGCCCCTCTTCCACCCCGACGTCGTAGACGTGGACGATGTTCGGATGGCTCAAAGACGCCGCCAGCCGCGCCTCGTCCAGGAACATGCTGACCACGCGCTCGTGATCCGCGTATCGCGCTTGCAGCGTCTTGAGCACCAGCTCCTTCTGGAACCCGCCCATTCCTTCTTGCCGCGCGATGAACAGCTCGGCCATGCCACCGCTCGCGAGGTGGCTCGCCAGGGTGTAACGCCCGATACGCTTGCCCTGGAGCTCGCTGGGGCTCGCCATACGAGGCGCAGTCTACGACACTGACCCGGCTAACCACGCATGCGAAACAGCGGGCCGCGGCTGGTAGTAGGTTGGAAGATTCCTGCCTACAGGCCGGTCATCGACGCGGTGCTGTCACCGAGCTTCGGGTTGGCCACCCCGACAGTGGCCACCATCGCGGTGAGGAGATTGGAGAGCTTGGTGTTGTTCGCCACCGGGTAAGCGATGTGCCGGCCGGGCTTGAAGCTGCCACCGGCGTGGCCTGCCAAGATCACCGGGTAATCGGTGTGGTTGTGGCGATTCCCGTCAGAGATCTCGCTGGAGAAAAAGACCGCCGAGTTGTAGAGCAGGTTCGTGCTTCCCTCGGTGACGTTTTTCATCTTGTTGAGCAGGTAGTAAAGCTGCTGCACCTCCCAGATATCGATCTTTTGTAGCGACGCAAAGTTGCTGGGGTTGCCCTGGTGGTGCGAAATCTGATGGTGCGCCCCGCTCACTCCGATGAACGAATACGACCGGTTACTGCCCGCGTTACCCAGCATGAAGCTGATGACCCTGGTGAGATCGCACTGCATCGCGATCACCATCAGATCCGCCATGACCTTGACGTGATCCTGATACGGCAAGGTTGCCGCCGGACGGGGTATCGAGCCGCAGCCGCTTGATGACGGGGGCGCCGCGGTGGCGATCTGACGCTCCAGATCCCGCACCCCGGTCAAGAACTCGTCCACCTTCCGGCGATCCGTAGTTCCCAAACGCTGGTTCAGGCTCTGGGCGTCGCTGATCGCGAAGTCGAGCACGCTCTTCTTGTAGCGGCGGCGCTTTTCTTGCTCGGCCACCGACACGCTGGGATCGAACCCTTCGAACAACCGATCGAAGACTGTCTGCGGATTCGTGAGCTTGGGCAGCGGCTGCGTCGCGCTGGCCCAGGAGATGTTCCGCGCGTATGCGCAGCTATACCCCGAGTCGCAACGACCCGCGCTGGCGCCCCCGTCGATGCCGAGCTGCAGCGAGGGGAACCGAGTCATCTTTCCTATAGCCTGCGCCGCAATCTGGTCGGCGGAGATGCCGTTCTGGATGTTGCTTCCCTCGGTCTTCCTGGGGTGCGCGCACGTGATGAATGCCCCGGTCCCTGACGCGTGATCCCCAGCCCCATCGGGCTTGGCATTGAGGTTGGCGAGACCCGTGATGACGCTGAAGTCGTTCCTCAGCGGCTCCAGCGGCTTTAGGATCGGCGTCATGCCGTAGCCGGCGCCCTGAGCGCTCGGCGTCCATGCCGCCATGTGAATTCCATTCGGTATGAAATAGAAGAGCAGCCTCTTAGCCGGACCGGCTCCCTGCGCGCGCGCCACGCGCGGCACCAGCGACTCCAGGAAAGGCAGCGCGATGGCGGCTCCACTGCCTCCGATGAACGCGCGCCGAGACAACGATCGCCAGCCGGTCATGGGGATCCTCCTGCCTGCGCGGGCTCACCTCGACGTTTGCGGAACGTCTCCGCCAACGTGATCTCCTCCAGCAGGCTCTTGAGCTTGTAACCACCCGTAGCGAAGCGCTCGGTGATTCCATCGATGGTCTGCATGTCCATGTGCCCTGGCTGATCCTCAACCCCTCGTCCGAGCGCGTAGACGTACATCTTTTCGGTCAGACACCGCACGAATCGCGGATCAGCAGACAGGATCCGCGCCAGCTCCACCGCACCATTGAACATCTTTCCGTCGATCTCCCCGGACGCGTCCACCGGGAAGCCCGACTCGGTGGTGCGGTGGATCCCAATTCCATCGTAGTTCTCGAGCCCGAAACCGATGGGATCCATCAAGCTGTGGCACGACG
>Ga0187894_10002685_pt1 | contig 20945 bp, 19 predicted proteins | sample GBC1701081metaG_FD_136650 | JGI IMG/M metagenome (GOLD analysis project Ga0187894, IMG submission 136650) | White microbial mat communities from a lava cave in the Kipuka Kanohina Cave System on the Island of Hawaii, USA - GBC170108-1 metaG ...
AGGTACGTGAACGGTGGCCTAACAACTAGGGGCTGGTCAAAATCCTCGCTCTTGAAGGGTGCTGCGGGTGCTCGGGGAAAATGACATGAGGTCGTGGCCCAAGCGTCCCATCATCTATGAGATCAACACCTGGGTCTGGCTACTTGAGTTGAGCCGGAAACACCGGAGGCCGGTGACCCTTGCCACGGTTCCCGATCAGGAATGGGATGCCCTTGCCGTTCACGGCTTTGATGCGGTCTGGTTCATGGGCGTGTGGGAACGAAGCCCCGCCGGCATCGCAGTCTCGATACGGAACGAGGGGCTCCTTGAGGACTTTCGCCGGGCCCTGCCTGACTATTCGCCGGAGGATAATGTTGGTTCGCCCTATTCCGTGCGCCGCTACGTCGTGGATCAGCACCTGGGAGGGCCGGCAGGGCTTGCCACCACCAGAACGATGCTAGCCGACCGGGGCATGCGATTGGTACTGGATTTTGTTCCGAACCACGTCGCGCCGGACCATCCATGGGTGATGGATCAGCCGCAGTATTTTATTCAAGGTACCGCAGAGGATTTGGGCCGTGCACCGGCCGAGTTCTTTCATTCCGGCGCCCATGTGCTTGCGCGCGGCAGGGATCCGTATTTCCCTCCCTGGCCGGATGTGTTGCAGCTCAACGCGTTTCATCCAGCCTTGCCCCAGGCTGCCACCAAGACCGTGATCTCCATTGCCGACCAGTGCGACGGGATGCGTTGTGACATGGCCATGCTCATGATGAATCCCATCTTCGAGCGTACGTGGGGATCCCGTGCCGGCCAGAAACCAGCTCGGGAGTATTGGAATGAGGTGATCGGCGCCGTGCGGGAGCGATATCCACGTGTCCTCTTCATGGCAGAGGCCTACTGGGATCTGGAGTGGGAACTCCAGCAGCAGGGATTCGACTTCTGTTACGACAAGCGCCTGTATGATCGGCTGGAACATGGTCCGGCCGAGAGCCTGCGACTGCATCTCTGTGCCGATCTTCCCTACCAGGAGAAGCTCGTTCGCTTCATCGAGAACCACGACGAACCGCGTGCCGCCGCGACGTTTGCGGACGAGAAATCGCGAGTTGCTGCAGTAACGTTCGCAACCCTGCCTGGCGCGAAGCTGTTCTACGAAGGGCAATTCGAAGGACGCCGCGTAAGACTTCCTGTTTTTCTTCGCCGCCGTCCCGATGAAATGCCGGACCGGAATCTTCATGGATTTTACAAATCCCTCCTCCAAACCCTCCGCAGCGCAGACGTTAGTGGCGGGGAGTGGACACTGTGTGAACGGGCCGGCTGGCCGGACAACGACAGCTGCTTGAATATGGTCGCTTGGTGTTGGCAAAAAGGGTCCGACCGCCACCTGATCGTCGTCAATCTCTCAGGGGTCCGTTCTCAGACGCGCGTCAGATTACCATGGGTTGATCTTGCGGGCCGTTCCTGGCGGTTGACCGATCCGCTGCAGATGACGGTCTATGATCGAGCGGGCGACGAGCTTCAAGAATCGGGCTTTTACTCGGACCTGGAGCCGTGGGGCTATCACGTCCTCCACTGCGAGAGCAGATGATCGAGTCGGATTTGGTCAACGGGCTCAGCGAGCAGGCTTCGATGGAATGGCATGAGATCATCGGTCTTGTGGCGGGTGTTGGCACCACCTTTGCCGCCGTGCCGGATTTGATTGCGATGTTCAAGCGAGGGTCCTCTCAAGGCATGAATCCAACCATGGGAGGCATCATGGGCCTCTTCCAGATAGTCTGGGTCTATTACGGGTTTTTGATCGCCTCAAGGCCGGTGATGATCTGGAACATTGTTGCGGTGGCTGTCAATTTTTGCATGGTGAGCGCATTTTTTTACTTTGCCCGCAAGGAGAAAGTGAGTAGGCCTGAGGCAACGAGGTAACGGGTGAACGACTGGTCGGCCCCTCGATTTTGAGGCCATCGCTAGGGAAAGTTTCCAGCGGTGATGAGGGGCTCGCAGAGGCGATTCTCCGCGTGGGCCCTAGCGAATTCTTCGGGTGTCCGATCCTGGAGCGCCCGGTGAGGCCGACTCTCATTATACTCCCGCCGCCAGGCCTTGATCCGTTCCTGAGCGTCCCGCAACGACTCGAACCAGTGCGCATTGAGACACTCCCGTCGCAAGGTCGCATTGAACGATTCCACATGAGCGTTGTCCGTCGGCTTGCCCGGTCTGGAGAAGTCGATGGAGACCGTGTTGTGATAGGCCCAGAGGTCCACCAGCTGACCGCTGAACTCACTCCCGTTGTCACAGAAGAGCCTCGTCGGCGTGCCTCGATGGACTTTGAGCCGATTCAACACCGCGACGACATGCTCGCCGCGAAGACTCTGGCCCACCTCAATGGCCACACACTCTCGCGTACACACATCGAGGACGGTGAGGGCACGAAATCGGCGACCATCCACCAGTTGATCAGCCACAAAGTCGAGTGTCCACGCTTCATTTGGTCTCGTTACCGTCGGCCGGTGCACTCGGGGCACCACTGATTTTCTCCGCCGGGGGCTCCAGCACCGCAGCATCAGGCCGTCTTCTCGGTAGAGACGATCTACGAGATTCTTGCCCACGGCCCACCCTTCCCGATTGAGCAACACCCGAATTTTCCGGTACCCGTACCGCACTCGCGCCTGGGCCCTCTCCCTCATCCGCTGCCGGAGTGCAGTGCGGGGGTCACGATGGCTCTGATACTGGTAGGTGGCCCTCACGCAGCGGACAATTCGGCAAGCTCGCCGCTGACTGATCGGATAGGCCGTGCATAAATAACCCACCACGATCCGTTTCCGCGAAGGCCTCAGAATTTTTTTGAGAGCACGTCCTGCAGCATGACGTTGTCCAAGGACAAGTCCGCCACCAACCGCTTCAGCTTGGCGTTCTCATCCTGGAGCTGCTTACACTCACGAACCTGATCGGATTCCAGCCCGGCGTAGCGCTGCGTCCACCGGTAGAACGTCTGCTCCGCAATCCCGAGGTGGCGGATGAGGTCGGCGACGGGGGTCCCCATCTCCGCCTGCTTGAGCACCGCCACAATCTGCTCGACACTGAATCGTGTCCGTTTCACGGCATCCTCCTTCCCCATCCAGGGGAGAATTATGCCGGAAACTCTCCTTCGCGGTGGCCTCAAAATCGAGGGGCCGACCATGGCAACGGTCAATCCCTTCCGAAAATGCGAGAGAGTAGGGGAACATTCTCTGGAACGCTTATGACATTCTTCAGACCTATGGGGCTGCCTGAGCGTTCGGCGGCTGGCGCTGCACGACGTCATGGATGAACCCATGAAGGCGGGCGTAATTGATCTTCTTTGCTAATGCTAAAATGTCAGAAGTCACTCGCTCTATTGCAGTTTCTGATGGAGCGGCTTCCACTTGCAGGCCTTCACCATGCAGGACAGCCTGTCCCTCTGGGGTTTCCGACCATGCCCGGTGCAAGTAGGAATGTCTCTGTTCAGATAGGAGCTTTGCTTTTTCTAGAAGCTCGTCAAGGCGACTTCTCTCTGCTGCAGAGGGGTTGTTCTTCTTAAAAAGTCTCTTGACCTTCTTCCGTAAAAAAGAGATGGACTTTCTTTTTGTAGGATCGAGACTTTTGGGACCCGAGAGCCCAGAGAGTGTCTTCACTGTGTACCGCAAGATCCGCTCTAGATGAGTATGGGCAATGGTCAAGCGCCCCAGAGCCAGGAGCAATTCAGGCCGGTTTGGAACGGTGAGTTTATGTATTGAGCTGGACATATATAAATGGAGCGTCCTCCCGCCCCCTGATCTATCCCTACTCGGCCATAGTGCCAACCCCATCTAGCACGTAAATACTTGATAAATGGTGCGCCCGGAGGGACTTGAACCCCCAACCCCCAGATCCGTAGTCTGGTGCTCTATCCATTGAGCTACGGGCGCGCTCTTGACGACAGTGATGAGTTAAAAGTTCTGAGTGCTGAGCTGGGAGGAGATCAGGGGGCATTACGAGCGAAAAACATCCGAAACCTGGTTGCTCGTTAACTCAGAACTCAGAACTCGCTGTTTGCAGTAGGCAGCGGTTATACAGGTCTCTGGGCTTGTGGGTCAAGGGAGGGAATGGACCGATGTAGATGAGAATTCCAAAACAGTATTCATATTCATCGTTCTCATATAGACTTTTTCAATGATGTGAGTCTGGGCGGTTTCCTGGGGAAGAGGACGATGGCCAATCTCCAATCAGTTCCAAAAGAGGCAGAATCTGCTGAATCGCTCGAGACGGCGACCGCCCAGACATTTCTCCTTTGGCAATGGGTCCTAGGCGTAGTGCTGGTTGTCGCGATTGGTTCCTGGCTGGTGTGGCTCTCCGCCTATGTCCAACGGATGTTCATCGAAGCGGATGTTCGCGCGGCTTGCGAACGGGTCATGCCGGATACGGTCCAGCGTTGTGTCGATACTGTGATTATTCAACGGGGGGGCGCGAGGCGATGAAGGGGCGGAGTCGGCGGACATCCGTCACTATGCTGTGCGGGTGGCTCACGATCCTTGGTCTGACGTGCGCGGTTCCGATTGCAGCGGCGCAGGACTCCGTTACGGAATCACGACCCAGATTTGATTTGGCGATTGGAACGTGGATCAGCACGGGCAATACGCACTGGGCGCACAATGCATCCTCCATAGCAGGGTTGGGGGATCCGACTTCAAAGCTTACCTATAAAGACGTTGGGACGAATGTATTTGAAGTTACCGGAAAAGTTTGGGTGACACCGCGGTGGTATGGCCGACTCAATGTGGGCTATGCCGGGATCGGAGGCGGCAGACTCACGGATGACGATTACGGATCAAACGGAGGGCAGAGATTGTTCTCGAGTACCAATAGCGACATATCTGGCAACAGCATGTGGTACTTGAACGCAGACGGTGGCTTTCGGCTAGTGGAATATCCAAATCACAGGGGTTGGTTGGACGTGTTTGGAGGATTTCAGTACTGGTATACGAAGTACGAAGCCACGGGGTTGGCGCAGGTGTCCTGCGACAATTCTGCCGTGCCTCCGGCGTTGGGCCTTACCTGCAATCCAGCAGGAACCGTGACGAACCAAGGGCAGACAGTGATTACCAATACCTCCCAGTGGTACTCGATTCGTGCCGGAGCGTCCACGGAGTATCGCCTGACGCGGCAATTAAGCTTGGTGGCAACTGCGGCGTTTCTTCCGCTGACCATCATCGATAACAAGGACATTCATCACCTGAGACCCGATCTTCAACAAGATCCGAGTATCTCAATGGAAGGATGGGGGATTGGAACAGATGCAGATGTTGGATTAAGGCTGATGGTGGTTAAGAATGTCTATCTCAATGTCGGCTACCGTGTCTGGTGGAACCATACACTCGACGGGACCGTGAAGATTCATAATGCCGGTGCGCCATCCGACTCTTTCCCCCTCACGGAGTTCCAATCCCTCCGCCAAGGCCTCACCGCCAGTCTCAACTTCACGTTCTAGTATTGGGTTACCGGGGTAAGATTATCGCCGGGAGCGTGACGGTAGCGTTTCGTCTTCGTATTGGGCAAAGAGCCGTTTGGCTTCTGGATGGAGATGGCTGGGATGGCCGTGGGGAATGTCGACAGTGCGGAAGAGCGGTGTGAGCCTGCCGTTCGGATGTAAGTAGCCGGCGCGTAGCGGGACGGTGCGCGTGCTGTGGCGGATCAAGTGGCAGGGAGACGGTCTGATCGAGGTGAGCCACTCGGCAATGTCATGCGGGTTGCCGATCGAGGCGGAGAGTAAGAGCAGTCGCGCCTGAGTCGGGCAGAAGATGATCGTTTCTTCCCAGACGACGCCCCGTTCCGGATCTGCGATATATTGCGACTCGTCCAAAATTACCAGGCCTAACGTATCCAACCGTACGTCGATCTCACCGCCTCCTGCGTCATAGAGCAGGTTCCGCAAGATTTCCGTCGTCATGATCAACAGGGGCGCTTGCCCATTTTCACGCCGGTCGCCAGTCAGAATACCGACCTGGTCCGGGCGGAATATTTTTGAAAACTCCGCGTACTTGGTGTTTGAGAGCGCTTTGAGAGGCGACGTATAGATAACGGTCCGATTCTCCGCGATAGCGCGACGAGCCGCTTCGACTGCGACATAGGTCTTTCCGCTTCCCGTCGGGACGCTCACGACGACGTCACTTTCTCTCAGTTTGACAATGGCGTCCTCTTGCCAGGCATCTGGGACAAAGGCCTGCGATGGCGGCACCCCCAATCCTTCCAACCAGCTGGACAGGGTGATGGCAGGCTCATGAGATTCAGACTCAATCGGCCTGTGGGTGGTGCGACGCTGCGGTACCGAGGGTTTTGGTTTCCGCGCGGCAGGGGATAGATGAGGGGCTCGCGCGGGGCGAGCCTGTGTTTCGCCGATCAAGGTCATCAGATCGGACTCAAATCCTGCGCGGTTCTCAGCGGAATGGCGCAGTAACATTTCGATCAAGCGACGTTTGCCCGCGCGGAAATGCCGCTGAATGCGCCCGCGTGCAAGACGGTGTAAGAGCGCGATCGGTTGTTGAGCCAGGAGTTGTTCGAGTTCTTCGGTGGTCATCTCAATGCCGTTATTCGTGAATCTCTATTCGGGAAACGTCCAGACGAAATAAGGCCGTACGTTATTCTTGCGGTTAACGTACAACGATGAACGTTTAACGTTGTCACGGCAATTCCTCCAGCACGCCCCGGCGCAAAGCGGCGATGGCACGTGAGGCAGTGTCTGCCAATCCTGGGTGTGTGGCCTTGAGCGTGTGCAGCTGTGTCAGGAATTCCAAGGTTCGTGCTAAGAGGCGATAGATATCCCCTTCAGCCATTGTAGTGCTTTTACAGAGACCAATCCACGTGAGCATGGGATCGCCAACCCACCGTTCTGTCACCGCGGCAACGTCGGCACGCAGGAGCGGGGGATCTTCATGCGGCGAGAGCGCAATAGCCAGTTTTCGAACCTGTCCGAGCAATGAAGCCAATCCCGGACTGATGCGAGGGAATGAGCCTGGCCGGTCGTCGTCGTGCGCGATGCTCGACATGACAGCAGCCAGCATGGCGGGATCGGCTCCGGTGAACGCATCGACCCGGATCAATTCTGTGATGAGCAGCGAGTGATCGATTCGAATCAGCCTGGCCCATTCGCCGACCTCGGTCAGATGGGACGTCGGCGTGAGATACCCGAACTGTTGCAGAACGTCGATTTTTTCCTGGAAGCGGTGCCAGAGACTCGTCCTCAGAGCCTGAATCGATTTGACGTGACGATGCTGTTCCTGCCGAAGTTTAGAGGCGAGGGGATAGTCCCTCTGACAGGCGGAACGCGAAGGACAGGTTGGACAAGAAAAGTCTCCCAGGGTTTGCACGATGGCGTCCGGAATCGGCTCATCGTCTTTTGGAATCAGGATAGGAAGCTCCGGCAGCCTGCCGGGCAACTCCTCCAGGTGATGGAGTAATTCTTCCACGCTCTCCGGCGTGCACCAGGGATAGACCGGCGAGTCCACGCAGTCGAGAACACGGTCAGACACTTCGGTCACCGTGGAGGCGGGAGATTCGGTAATGCCTCCGCCCAGGCGCAGTGCCGTGATCATCGGGCTCTTCTGTCCCTTGCTGCGATATTGCCGCAGGACCACGCCTCGGCTGCGGCCAAAGCCTACTACGCGACCGGGCGTGAGAAAGTGAAAGCGTGCGGCGACTTCTGGTGGTTCGTGCCTCCTGACAGGTGCGCGGTGCGATTTCTGCCGGCGGACCTGGTCGAAGGTCTGCCATTCTGTGATCCAGTCGGTGCAGACGCGAGGCCCGAACGGGTCCATCTGATCACGCAGATCGTCCAGCTTGCGTTCCAAGACTTCGGCGCGTTGGTTGAGCTGAAATTGCGCAAAGCTTTTGGCGAGAATCGGTTGGATTTGATCCAGCGCATGCGCTTTCAAGAGATTCAGGACCATCGGATAGCTGATGACGAATTGGCTGTTGATCGCTTCCGGATGGCCGGTGAAGCCTTTGGTCAGCACGTTCAGTTCGATGTAGGGCGAGGGGGTGACGATGGCGAAGCCCACGAGATCTTTCCCGCGGCGTCCAGCACGGCCGGCAATCTGCTGCACCTCGCCGATCGTCAAGTCCGTAAAGTTGCGTGACTTGCGAATGCTGGACTGCGTGATGATGACGGTTCGCGCAGGGAAATCGACTCCGGCGGCCAGTGTGGTCGTGGCGAAGACGGCATCGAGGCAGCCATGACGCATCAGTTCCTCAACCGCGATTTTCCACGAGGGCAGATGGCCTGCGTGATGCGCAGCCACGCCGATGCGCTGCACGGTCGGAATGAGCGGGTGTTCGGCGATGCTGGGATATTGGGCGATCACTTTTTCCAGCACGGTGGCGATGGCCAGCTGACGAGGCGGCGGGAGGAGGATGCGGCTATGGTCGAAGGCCTGCATCGCTTCATCGCACGCACGGCGCGACGTGAGAAACACGATGGCAGGGGTCAAGTGCTTTTCGCGAAGAGCGATGATCAGATCAACCGGATGAATCGAGGGAGGCATGCAGTTTCATTCCCTTTGCAATCACGACCAAGCCGGATTCGGTGACGGTAAATCGCTTGGCGTCGGCCTCTCGGTTGTACCCGATTTCCGAGTTGGGAGGGATGATGACATCCTTATCGATGATGGCCCGTCTGATCCGACTCTGTTCGCCGATGACGACGTTTTCCATTACGATCGATTCACGCACGTCCGCATTGTCCTGCACACGGACGTCCGGTGAGAGCACTGAGTTTTGTACCCGGCCACCGGAGAAGATGCAGCCGCCGCAGACGATGGAATCCAGAGCCACCCCCATTCTGCCACCCTGATAGTCTTGCGCAAAGACGAATTTAGCCGGTGGAAATTGCCCTTGATAGGTTCGAATCGGCCAGTGCTGGTCATAGAGATTGAAGAGGGGATCCACTGCGACGAGGTCCAGATTCGCTTCCCAGTACGCGTCCAATGTTCCGATGTCTCGCCAATACTTCACGTCTTTATTGTTCGCGTCGACAAATTTGAAGGCGAAAACACGCCGATCGCGAATCATTTGCGGAATGATGTTTTTCCCGAAGTCGTGACTCCCCCCCGCCTGGGCGTCGGCAATCAAGTACTTGCGGAGGACGTTCGTGCGAAACAGGTAGATGCCCATCGAGGCGAAGGCATGAGTCGGATCGTTGGGGATAGACGGCGGCTGAGTCGGCTTCTCGTCAAAGTTCGCAATCCGTAAATCCTCATCCACGCTTATCACGCCGAATCGATGGGCCTCTTCGATCGGAATATCGATTGCGCCGACCACGGCATCGGCGTCTTTTGCGACCAGCCAATGGAACATTTCCATATAGTCCATCTTGTAGATATGGTCGCCGGCTAGGATGAGCACATAGTCAGGCTGCTCGGTGTCGAGCAGAAAAAGGTTTTGATAGACCGCGTCCGCGGTGCCTTGGTACCATTCCTCTCTGATCCGCTGCTGTGGTGGAATCGAGGCGATGAATTCGCCGAGTTCGGCGTTGAAGATGTTCCAGCCCATGCGGATGTGACGGTCGAGTGAATGAGATTTGTACTGGATGAGGACTACGACTTTTCGAAGCCCGGAGTTGAGGCAATTGCTGAGGGTGAAATCAATAATACGATATTTTCCGCCAAAGGGAACCGCCGGCTTGGCCCGATGTTCCGTGAGGGGTTGGAGACGTTCGCCCTTCCCGCCCGCCAGCACCATGGTGAATATGTTGGGCATTGCGGCGAATTGTAGCAGGGCGCTGAGGAAATAGAAAGAAAGCAGACTCGTTGACATCGCGATGATCTGAGACGATACTAGGCTGGACAGCCAAGTATCGGTGAGTATTCGAGCAAAGGAGTAAGCATGAAGCGGGATGTACTGGTCACGTCGCTTGTGAAACAGAAGGCGGCTCAAAAGCCGGCAGTGGACCGCAGTACAGATGCGCTCAGACGGTTAGAACATCTTGAAAGCCAAATGGCAAAGTTGTCCGAATTGGTCCGCGAGCATGCGGAGGATGTCGATCGATTGGTGCGCATCGTGGCCGAAGACCGCGACGTCATTCGACGACAGTTATTGCGAAAGCACCAGGAGCAAGTGCGGGTCCGCAAACATCTTCGTGACTCTAATTCTAAGGTAGGACTCGACTTCTAACAGCCTGCTGAGCCTGTGCCTGGTAGTCTCTCGCAGTCGATCCCTCTTCGCAAGTCCCTCCCGCAAGACCTTAGAGAAGCTCGTCCGCATTATTTCTGCTGCACAGTTTTCGGCACGATCCCCACCCACCCTGAGAGTCTGCCAAGACAACCTCTTTGCCCAGGGACGAGCATTTTCCTGGGTGGCGTTTCCTCCTCACTCAGAGGGTCTGTGTTCCGAGGACTGCTAAGTGCGTATTTCTCAATGGGTTCTTTGCTCGGCCTCACTTACGCTGTATAATACATATTCGCGTAAAAATTTGATGTGTCAACTGGACTTACCTCCTCAGCCATGCAGTGGTTTGTACGAGGGACTGTCTGTGTTTGTGGATCGACAATTACGTTCCATCTGCTACATCGTAGTTCTCGGCGTGCTGAGCGTTTCTGCGTATCCCTCCAGCGCGGCCTCACCATCTCCGGCTCCTGAACAGGCCATCGTGGCATCGAAGACGCTTCGTCTTAGCATGAACGACGCGCTGGGATTGTTCGTCAGTCAAAACCTTGATGTGCTCATCGCCAAGTACGGGATTGAATATAGAAAAGGGCAGGAAGTCACCGCTCGACTCTTCCCGAATCCATTGTTGTCGGTCGGGACAGTCAGCTCATATACACAAGGGAGGACCCTGTCCAATAGCGGGCAGCTATTTACGGGAGTTGCTCAGTTATTCGAGTTAGCGGGCAAACGGGGCTATCGAATCGAAAGTGCTGGGTTCGGTACGCAATCGGCAGAAGCGGCCTTCGAAGATGCGGTGCGACAACTCGGGTTTACCGTAAAAGATACCTATTTCCGGATTCAGCTGGCTCAGCGCAGGCTGGTGCTGGCAGAAGAGAATCGCGACCGTTTTTCCCGTATCCTCGAGATCAATACCATCCGATTCAAAAAGGGGTATATCGCGGAAGTCGATCTCATTCGGATTCGTTTGCAGATGGTGGACTTTCACTCGCAGGTGATCCGATCGCTGCAGGAGGCAGAATCGGCGAGAAGCGATCTTCGTCAGTTGCTGCGGTTATCCCCCAATACGATGCTGGAATTGACCACGGAGTTGGGTTTCCGCCGGATCGATCCCGATATCGAAACGTTGCGCGTGGCCGCTCTGGATTTGCGTCCGGACATCCGCGCAAGACGCCAAACTTTTTCCCAGCGGGAATCCGAACTGAAGCTGGCGAAGGCCTACCGGATTCCCGACGTGACGATCGGGGCCGGGTACGCAATTCAGGGACCGCAGGGGCCTGATAATCCAGGTCAAGTCGCGCTCAACGCCGGCATTCCCTTGCCCCTGTTCAACCGGAACCAAGGTGGGATTCGCCAGGCGGAGGTATCCCTCCAGTCGGCGGAAGCCGACTTGGATAAGACCGTCAATCAAGCTGAAAATGAAGTGGAAGTCGCCTATCGCAACCTGCTGCAAAGCCGGCGATTGGTCGAAGCCTATGTCGGTGAAGTGTTGGAAGATGCCCGCTCTTCTCTTACAATTGTCGAACGGGCCTATGAACGGGGCGGCGCAACGATTCTGGATTTGCTCGATGCCGCGCGTACTTCGCGGACGATTCAGCAAAACTATATCGAAGCCTTGTTTAACTATCAGCATCAACTCTTCCAGTTAGAAAGCGCCGTGGGGCAGGAGATCAGGTCGTGACGAGCCATGTCAAGGGTGAGACAAAACCTGAGCGAATGATTGAATCTCGCAGACTACTTTTCACGCTATCGGTCTCAATCTTAGTCTTAACCTGTCTGGTTCTCTCAGCCTGCGGGAGAGGAGAGCAACCTTCCGTCTCCCATGCCGCCACGACTGCACCCCAGAAGGCCGGACCGGCCGTGGAATCGCATCCGCGGGTGGAAACGGCTCTCGTCGAACTCGGGTTGGAGACCCACGACCTCGGTTTGGCCGGAAAGGTTGCCTACGGGGAAGATCGCTACTCCAGAGTGTCCTCTCCACTCCAAGGGCGAGTCCTCGAGGTGCGGGCACATTTGGGCGAGCATGTGCAGGCAGGGAGTGTGCTGTTGGTGTTGGACAGCCAGGAAATTGCCCAAGCCTATGCGGAATACGCCAAGGAAGACTCGGATCTACAATATGCAACACGTGCCTACGAGTTGGCCAAGGACCTGTATGAGAATAAGGCGCTGGCGATGAAGGACCTCAAGCAAGCGGAGAATGAATTGATCAAGGCGCGTGCGGAATTCCGCCGCGCAAAAGAACGGTTGTTGTCGTTGCGGGTTCCTGCGCAGGAACTGGAGAAACCGCTCGAACGACAAAAAGTCACGTCGCGATTCGAAATGAAGAGTCCCTTGACCGGGATTGTGGTAGAGCGGAACGTGACGCCCGGGCAGTCGATCGGGGGAGATTCCGGCCAGGTGCTGTTCACGGTGGCCGACCTCGATATGTTGCAGGTAGTGGCGGATGTGTATGAGCGGGATCTCGCCTATCTCGCCTTGGTGAAGGAGGGGCAGCTTGCGGAGGTCAGCGTGGAAGCCTACCCTGACATGGGCTTTCAAGCGACCGTGACCACCATCGGTGACGTGGTAGACCCGACGTCGAGAACCATTAAGCTGCATGCGTTGGTCGATAATAAGGATCATCGACTGAAGCCGGAAATGTTCGCGCGCCTCCATATCCAGGTCGGAACGTCTACCCCATTCTTGTCGATTCCTCGTGAGGCGGTGCTTGAAGTGGATGGGAAACAGTTTGTGTACGTCGTCGAAGGTGCCGACCAGTATGTCAAACGGGAAGTCAAAGTGAGCACGATTTCACCGGATCAGGTGCGTGTCTTGGAAGGCTTGACGTCGGGACAACGCATCGTGACCAAAGGCGCGGTCTTGATCAAGGGGCAGGAAGGCAGCTGTCGACCAACCAAATCGAGAGCCTGTCCTCCCTCGTCCGGCTCCGCGAAAGGATAACGTCCTCACATGGAGTTTCTCCTCCTTCGAATTGGATTCTAATCACACCCCATGATAGCCAGAATTGTTGAACTCTCTCTGATCCAGCGGGTCATGGTCTGTATCCTGGGCATTCTTCTCTTTTTCGGCGGGCTCTACGCCTTTCATACCCTCGATATCGTCGCCTATCCCGATCCCTCGGCGCCGATGGTCGAGTTGATCACCCAGCAGCCCGGGTGGTCGGCCGAAGAGGTCGAACGCCAAATCACGATTCCCATTGAAGTCGCACTCAATGGCATGCCGAGCCTCACGGACATTCGCTCGCTCTCGATCTTTGGGTTGAGCGACATCAAGATCTATTTTGATTTCGATTCGGAAATCTTTCGCGACCGTCAGGAAGTATTGAACCGGCTGCGCTCGGTGCAATTGCCTCCTGGGGCGGCGCCGTCGCTGTCTCCTTGGTGGGCAATTGCCGAAATCTATCGGTATGAACTCACGGGGGCCGGCGAGACCACGCTCACAGATTTAAAAACGATTCAGGATTGGCAGGTCCGTCGCGAGTTCCGACGCATTCCCGGTGTCATCGACGTGACCGCGTTCGGGGGGACGACCAAAGAATATCACGTCGATATCGATCCGGGACGATTGATGAACTACGGCGTCAATTTGTCGCAGGTCATGTCTGCCTTGACCAACAGCAATGCCAATGTCGGAGGCAGCTATCTGACCATTGGCCCCCAGAACTACAACATTCGTGGATTGGGCCTCATCAACGGAATCGCAGATATCGAAAACGTGATGGTGGCCGAAAAAAACGGGACACCGATTTTCATTAAGACTCTGGGATCGGTCGCGGTCGGGTCCCGGGTTCGATTGGGGAAGGTCGGCATCGATGATCGGGACGATGTCGTTGAAGGCGTCATTCTGCTGCAGCGGGGGTACAAGGCAATTGATGTCCTTGAGAAGGTTCGAGGAAAGGTTGAAGACCTCAACGCCCGAAAGTTGCCGGTCGGCGTCAAGATTAAAACCTTCTATGATCGCACGGCCTTGATTAATACGACGGTGGAGACCGTCACGGACATTCTCGTCACCGGTATGCTTTTGGTCTTTATCATCTTGTTTGTGTTCCTGGGGCATTTGCGCGCGGCCCTGATCGTGGCCTTGACCATCCCGCTCTCATTGCTTTTTACCTTTTCGATGATGGTCTTCATTGGGCAGTCGGCGAATTTGATCTCGCTCGGATCCATCGATTTCGGCATTATCGTGGATGCAACGCTGATCATGGTGGAGAGCATCTTTTATCATCTGGCACACGGGAAGAAGACCCATGTCTCGACAGTCCACCAGCAGATCGTGCGGGCCGCCCGACAGGTGGGACAGCCAATCTTCTACTCCACGTCGATTATCGTGGTGGCGTTCATTCCGCTCTTTACAATGACGGGTGTGCCTGGGAAAATCTTTTCACCCATGTCCATCACCTATGGGTTTGCCTTGGTGGGCGCTCTCTTGATGGCCTTTACGTTAGCCCCTGTGATGTGTTCATTCTTACTCAAGGGCCCGATTAGTGAGGATGATACGGCGGTCGTGCGGGGAGTCCGCCGTCTCTACAACAGAATTTTGGCGTGGGCGTTAGATCATCGGACTGTTGTCGTCGGTGCCTGTGTCGGGCTTTTGGCGTTGACCTTCGGGGTGCACCGCATGATCGGAGGGGAGTTCATGCCGGCCTTGGAAGAGGGGAATCTCTGGGTTCGTGCCACGATGCCCGTGGATATTTCCTTCGACCAGGCGGCGAAGTTGACGAGCGAGATTCGTCGGTTGTTCCGCGAATCGCCCGAAGTCACGACTATTGTGTCACAGCTGGGTCGTCCGGACGACGGTACCGATCCAACGAGTTTTTTCAGCGCCGAGTTCCTCGCCAATCTTAAACCGGAAAAGGAATGGCGTCCCAGGTTGAGTAAAGCTGTGCTGATCGAAGAGATTGAGGGGCGGCTGAAAGAAATTCCTGGGATCATTTTCAATTTTTCGCAGGTGATTCAGGACAATGTGGAAGAAGCCATGTCGGGGGTGAAAGGTGAGAACTCCATCAAACTCTTCGGGGCCGATCTGAAAACCATGGAGGCGACGGCCACCAAGATCGAGCGTGTCATGCAGCAGATCAAAGGCGTGAAAGATTTGGGAGTATTCCACCTCGTGGGGCAGCCGAACCTATTGATTCAGGTGGATCGTGAGGCAAGCGCGCGCTATGGGCTACAAGTGGCGGATGTGAATGCCGTCGTGCAGGCCGCTGTCGGAGGTCAGGCCGTGACACAGGTGTATGAAGGGGAACGGTTGTTTGATCTTGTCGTTCGGTTTCTCCCGGAGTTTCGACAGGATGTCGACGCGATCGGTAATATTTTGGTCAGCACCCCGGATGGGGCACGCATTCCCTTGAAGCAGGTGGCATCGATCACAATGCAGACCGGTGCGTTCATTATCTATCGCGAGAACAACGAACGTTATATTCCGATCAAGTTCAGCGTGCGGGATCGTGACCTTCAAAGTACCGTGGAAGAGGCCCAAGCTCTCCTGGCCAAGGAGGTGCATCTTCCCGATCGGTATCGCATGGAATGGGCCGGTCAATATGAGCAGCTCAAAGGAGAGCAAAAACGAATGGCAGTGGTTGTGCCGATCAGTCTAGTGATCATCTTGTTTCTGTTGTACAGCGCCTTCGATTCGATCAAGAACGCCCTTCTGGTTTTGAGTACCGTCCCCTTTGCGCTTGTAGGAGGCGCGGTCTCGCTCGCGGTCACCCATACGAATTTCAGTATCTCAGCCGCGGTCGGCGTCATTTCGACACTTGGTGTGGCTATCCTGGGTGGGGTCTTGTTGATCTCCAGGATTGAAGATTTCCGGCGCACGGGGCTGACCCTTCGGGAGGCCGTTCGGAAGGGGGCAGATGTGCAGATGCGTCCGATTCTCATGGCGACGTTGGGCGCAGCCATCGGCTTGCTGCCTGCCGCGCTCGCGACAGGCATTGGATCGCAGGCGCAGAAACCGCTCGCACTAGTCGTGGTGGGAGGAATGCTGACGGCAGCGGTGTTGATTCTCGTAGTTTTGCCTGTCTTGTATGAAATTGTCCATCGACGCAGTGTGAATAATGGAGAAGGAGTAAGTGGATGACCATACACCAACAATGTTCCTGTCGGTGGACGATCGTCCTGATGGCGCTGATATTGGGAATGGCTCAGACCCTGTGGGCTGAGCCCACAGAGAACGGAAGAGTCATCCCGATTCAGATGCCCTACGAGGCGCCTCCGAAGGGACAGAATCTGCCGGCTGAATCCGTTCCACAAAACACGAAACCGTTGACGTCCGGAGAGGTCCAACGGGCAGAAGCCCTATTGCCATTGCTGGAAGGTGCGCAAGAGTTTTGGGCGATGGGAGAATTCGTGCATCTCGGCGAGCCAGCCGTGCCGGTCCTGGTCAAGGGTTTGACCATGACGGGACCGCGCATTCGGTATAACGTCATTGAAACGATTTCAATGTTGAAGGCGGCCTCGGCGGTTCCGGCCCTTGTCGCAACAGCCAAGGAACCAAACGAAATCCCACGGGTACGCGAACATGCATTGCGGGTGGCCGTTCGATTGGACGCGGCCAAAACCGTGGACGCGATCGAGGTGATGGCTAAAGATCAGAATTCGTCGATTCGGAAGGCCGCCGCGTTCGAGGCTCGGTATGTCAGAGAGAAGACGGTGGTACCGGTTCTGATCGGGTTGATTGCCGATGAGGAACGTTTTGTCGCGCTTTCAGCGGTGCAGTCGCTCTGGATTCTGACCCGACATGAAACGGAGTTTCACGATTGGGAGACGTCGACCAAACAAGACCGTCAAGAGTGGACGACCGAGTGGTTGGAATGGTGGGATGGCCAGAAGGACAGCTTTGAAATGTCGGATCCAAAACGTCCCGCGCGATCTCGTTAGTTTGGTTTCACTCGTTTGTTTGGTTGAACCAGATAGACCAGATGAACCAGATCAACCAGCTTCGCTGTGCCTTGCGAGGGTGAAAAATCCTGTGTTATATTTTGTGAGTCCACCCTCTCGTTTCATTACTTGTAGAGTGCTTGATTGAAGGATAATAGGTGCACTGCATGGCTAAGCTCCCGATTGCAAAGCTCGGTAATCCCATCTTGCGCCAGATTGCGGCTAAGGTTGATCCTCGTGACATTCGCACGTACGACTTGCAGCAATTCATCGACAACCTGATTGAGACGATGCTGGATGAACCAGGAATTGGCTTGGCGGCTCCCCAGGTGTCGCGTTCGATTCAACTGGTCGTGATGGGCTGTGAAGGGGAGGATGGCTTTCCCCAAACCGTTCTCATCAATCCCAAGATTGTCTTCTATGGTCCGCACCAAGTCGAAGGCTGGGAGGGCTGTTTAAGCGTTGATGGGCTGCGGGGAAAGGTCACGAGGCCGTCAGTCGTGAGGGTTAAGGCACTGGATCGTCAAGGCAAATCGATGGATTTCGAAGCGACTGGACTCTATGCGGTCTGTATCCAGCACGAGATGGATCACCTAATCGGCAAACTGTTTTTGGATCGTATGACCGATATGTCGACGCTTACGCAACTCCACGAATTTGGTAAATACTGGCAACACGATCCCATCCCCGCTATTTAACTCGCCGTGAAGATCCTGCAATTGTGAAAACCCTGTTTCGAGTACTTCAGTATCTCAGCCCACACCGTGCAATGGTGGTCGGCACTTTCCTGTTTGCCGGGTTGGCGACCGCGTTCGAATTGATCCCTCCGTGGCTGATCAAAGTGATCATCGACGATGTGATCCAAGCCGGTCAGACCCAGCTCCTGGCATGGGTATTTCTCGGGCTCTGTGCCGCCTATGTGCTGCGGAACCTCTGCGGGTCGATTCGGATTCGGCTGAACAATGGACTGGAACAGCAAGTCGTCCATGATTTGCACGTTCAGGTGTTCTCCGCGCTCCAGCGATTATCGATCAGCTTCTACGAGAATCGTCCGACGGGCGAGATCATGTCACGGGTGCTGAATGATACCGAACACATGCAGCGCATCTTCGTAGACGGCCTCGAAGAGATCATCACGGCAGGGCTGACGCTGATCGGGATCATGATCATGCTCTTTATGCTCAATTGGAAACTGGCTCTGTTGGCACTCGTGCCGATTCCCCTATTGGTGGTGGGAGCAGCGCTATTTACCAAACGCATCCATGGGCACTATCGCGCGATTCGAAAAGGGTCGGCCGAACTGAACGCCCTCTTGCAAGACATGCTGGCAGGTATCAGGGAGACAATGGGTTTCAATCGCCAGCCCTACGAGCAGGAGCGATTTGGCCGGAAGAGCGATCGTTGCCGGCAAGATACTTTGAAGGCCATGTACCTCTGGTCCTACTACTCCCCAGGCATGATGCTGATCGGGAGTCTTGGCGGAGCCATGGTGCTCTGGTTCGGCACCGCTGAAGTTTTGCAGCACCATCTTTCCGTGGGCGAGCTCGTGATGTTCATCTCGTATCTTGCGTTATTCTATGTGCCTATCAATCAGATTCACTCCGTCAATCACATGTTGCAACATGCCTTGGCCGCAAGTGAACGGGTGTTCGAAGTGCTCGATCTTGTTCCGGAGGTCAGGGATCGTCCGGATGCTCAAGTACCAGTCACTCGATTACGAGGAGAGGTCGCCTTTCATCGCGTCGGGTTTCATTATCGTGCTGATGCGCCGATCATGACCGACGTCACAATATCCGTCTATGCAGGAGAGCGCGTCGCGCTTGTCGGCCCGAGCGGGGCGGGAAAGAGCACTACGCTCAAATTGCTGATGCGGTTTTACGATGTGACGCAGGGCACCATCACCATTGATGGATACGATATCCGCGAGCTGCCTTTGACCTTTCTTCGAAGTCAAATCGGGCTGGTCCAGCAAGAGCCGTTCTTATTCAATGGCACGGTAAGAGAAAATATTCTGTACGGTGACCTCTTAGCCGGGCAGGACGAGGTTGAGGCGGCGGCGAAGGTGGCCCGTGCGCATGACTTCATCATGGCTCTTCCGGACGGGTACGAAACCTGGATCGGGGAGCGCGGCGTCAAGCTCTCCGTCGGGCAACGGCAGCGCGTATCGATTGCCCGTGTGATTCTAAAGGACCCTCCGATCGTCATGTTCGATGAGGCCACGTCCAATATCGACACGGAGACCGAGGTCAAGATTCGGGAGGCGTTGGACGATCTCACGAAAGGACGGACGACGATCATCATTGCCCATCGCCTCTCCACCATTCATGGCGTCGATCGAATCATTGTCGTGGACCACGGACGTGTCGTCGAAGACGGGACACATGAGACATTGATCGGGCATGAAGGGGTGTATGCACGGCTGTACGACGCCCAGTTCCAAGTTTAGCAAGATGCTGAAAAAGGGAGCGGGGAGCGGCCAGGTGCCCTTCTTGCTCGCAGAGCCCCAACGATGAAGCAGTGGTCGCTCGATGCGCGCAGTAAAGGGCAACCTCGGCCACTCCCCTTAAGTGAGGTATAAAGAGTCGGAAAGTTCTCGCTGCGGCCTTGCTGGACGGCCTTTTTGAGCATTCTGCAAGTTACAAAATCTCAGATAACACCACCTCTGACAATCTAACCCCACAAGAAACAATAAAAGAGGCTGATGTAGATATAGGGCCTGACGGTTTTGGTTTGTCCTGCCCTGGTAGCAACTTAGTCTCAGAAGATTCATCCGGAAAATTCTCAGCCGCCAGCTGATTAAGAGTGACAATAGACTTAAAGATTCGAACCGCTCTCGTCCATAATAGCGGATAGCGCCGAATTCTCGGCACGTGCCGGTATTTCGGCACGATTTCTTCGTCACGGCGTTCCTGCATCAAAAGGAGAGCCTATAACTACCAAATAACAACCCTTTTTCTATACACCACTTGAACTGTGTTTCGAGTCGACGACCTGGTCTGGAGCGGTCTATGCACTCGAACAGCATCGCGATGTTCAGAGAGACACAGGTAAGGCCAACAAAGACAGCGGCAGCGGGTAAAAAATTATTTCAGGATGGGACTTGACAAGATCTATTTGCATATGCAATATTATGGCATGACGAAAACGGAAACAAATAAACGGATGAATCACGGTAACGATATCATTGATCAGATCGCGCATGAGTGCCTGCTGATGCGCGTGCGCAAACTTGATCGGGTGCTCACGAGTATCTACGATGCTGAACTCCGGCCATTCGGCCTGAAAGCAAGCCAAACTAATCTTCTGGTTCTTGTAGCAAAGGCTGGCCCCATTCGACGTATCGAGATTGGGAAGCGTCTGCGCCTCGACCCATCCACCCTGACCCGGAATCTGAGGATCATGCTGACCAATGGTTGGATCCAAGAGATTGCGGATGGGGAAGACGGCCGGGGCCTCCCAGTACAGATTACAGTTAAAGGTCGTGACCTGCTGAATCAAATCGGTCCGTCTTGGCGAAAGGCCCAAACTCGCACGGAGAAGTTTCTTGGGAATGATGGCGCGACACTTTTGCGGAAGCTTGCTGCAAATAGAATCGAACTGCCGTCAGGGTAGGGCGCTTTTTTTTGGCAATATAATTGCATATACAAATACATGGGTTCTTCTCTCACCATTCTTACAAGGAGCACATCATGAAACTCACTCGACTCAGCCTTACCTATCCCGCCACGTGTGTCGTTGGTGTCTTCCTTCTGGCCTTGATGACCACCCTGGGATGCCACCATCAAGACGAGCAACCCCATCAGATTTCCCGGCCCGTGAAGGTCGCCCGAATCGTGGATCAGACTGACAGTGTGATGAGTTTCGCCGGGGACGTGCGAGCGCGCTATGAGACGATGTTGTCCTTCCGCGTGGCCGGCAAGTTGTTGGCACGACACGTCGATGTGGGTG
>Ga0187894_10002687_pt1 | contig 20944 bp, 17 predicted proteins | sample GBC1701081metaG_FD_136650 | JGI IMG/M metagenome (GOLD analysis project Ga0187894, IMG submission 136650) | White microbial mat communities from a lava cave in the Kipuka Kanohina Cave System on the Island of Hawaii, USA - GBC170108-1 metaG ...
CGTCGCCAGTCAGGTTCGCGTCACGCAAGCCGGCAAGCAGGCACCCGCCTTCGCGATGTCCCTGAACATTTCGATCTGCAACCTCGGCATCGCCCTGGGCGCCACGCTGGGCGGCCGTATCGTTGACGTCTACGGCATCGACCGGATCGGCTACGGCGGCGGCGCCATCGCTGTCGTGGCCTGCGCCATCGCAGCGGCGATGCTGGCCGTTCGCGTCCGTGGCAGTGGCGCCACGACGTAAACCGGTCTACGGAAGGATCGAACGAGGCCAAACGGCGCGGGACGACTCATGAGCAACGCGTCCATTGATCCGGCGGATATCCCGGTTGTTCCCTATTTCCTGGTGCTGCTGATACCGAATGACGGTCGGGCGGCGGAACCGGCCGTGTTCACCCAGCACGTGGCGTTCATCGAGCACATGGCATCCGAAGGAGTCGTGCTGTTGGGTGGCGAGTTCGACGCGCCGATCGAGGGTGCATCGGGCGCCTATCTGCTGCACACAGCCTCTAAGGCCGAGGCCGAAACGTGGGCATCCCGGGATCCGCTGATGACCAGTGGCGCCTACCGCGCCAAAGTCATGACCTGGAATCTGGTCGGCATCGCGCCCGGCGCCATCGATCCCGCACTCACAGCCTGAGGACGCATCCGCCATGGACGACGACCTGACGACGTTCGCCGCCTATGGCGCGCCACCGCTGCCTGTCACCGACACCCAGGGCCACGTCGAGAACGATGGCGCGCGCATCTGGCACGCCACGTATGGATCCGGCACGCCCGTGATCCTGCTGCATGGCGGGCTCGGCCATAGCGGCAACTGGGGCCACCAGGTTTCGGCGCTGATCGACGCCGACCACCGCGTCGTTGTCATCGACAGCCGCGGCCATGGCCGCAGCACGCGCGATTCGCGGCCCTACATGTACGAGCTGATGGCAGCCGATGTGCTGGCCGTGATGGATACGCTGCACCTGGAAAAGGCCGCCGTGGTGGGCTGGAGCGATGGTGCGTGCGTCGCCCTGATCCTCGCCGCGCAGGCGCCGGCCCGCATCGCCGGCGTGTTCTTCTTCGGCTGCAACATGGATCCCAGCGGCACGAAGCCGTTTGTCGCCACGCCGGTCGTCGAGCGGTGCTTTGCCCGGCACACCCAGGATTATGCTGCGCTATCGGCGACACCGGACCAGTTCAAGCCGTTTGTCGCGGCGGTCAGCGCGATGCAGAGGACGCAGCCCAACTACACGGCGCACGATCTGGCCGCGATCACGGTGCCTGTGGCGATCGTGCACAGCGAGCACGATGAATTCATCAAACGCGAGCACGCCGAGTATCTCGCGCGCAGCATCCCCGGCGCCGAGCTGATCCTGCTGCCCGGTGTCAGTCATTTCGCCCCGCTGCAACGGCCAGGGCAATTCAACGACGCAGTGCTTGCCTTCCTCGGCAGGGCCGTCTCTTGAACCTAGAGAAGCGAAACTCCAGGAAGCCGCCGTGCCTTGCGATCGAAGGTCAGCATGTTTGAGCACCCGGCCTTGGTGCAAAGAGCGCTGATGAGGGCATCCGCAAAAGAACCCTGACCCTCTTTGAGAGAGGTCATTGCGGTGAATACTTCCTGCTCGTCCTCAACAACGAAGACATCGGCCTGAAGAATTCCTTCAATCGCCGCGGCGATCTCAGCGTTCGAGAGTCGGTATGCGCGATCGAGAACCCAGGCAATCTCGACCATCACCACAACGGTGATGTAGCCCGGGTCCTGCTCGGTCAATACCTGCTCGATCAACCTTGTCGCCTTCGGCGATTGGACCGGGTCGTCCTGCGCCAGATAGCGAACGAGGACATTGGTATCCAGGCCGATCATCGCGGCGCCCGACGTCCTTCGCTCGCCACAGCGCCACCCGCCACGGCTCTATTCATGCTCTCAATCGTCACTGCACGTCCGCGGCGCTTGACAATGCCGCGCAGCACAGCAGCAGGGCGTTTCGGCAAAAGGACCACGCTGCCATCCGGATGCACGAAGAATTTGACTCGGTCTCCCGGCTTTAGACGGAGGTGCTCGCGGACAGCCTTTGGAATCGTTGCCTGGCCCTTGGAAGTGATAGCGGAGTCCATTTCAGGCACCATTACATTTTCAAAAATGTAATACCACTGGCGACTGCCCATGTCAAAAGGGAGGCGCTGGCTCGACCCGAGCGCCGCCCTTCTATCGACCGGTCCTTTTTACTTGCCCGTCGTCATCAGCTGCTTGGCAGCGGCGCGGGCGGCGTCGGTGATAGCGGCGCCGGAGAGCATGCGGGCCACTTCCTCGAGACGGGCGGCGCGGTCCAGCGCCACGACCTCGCTGGCGGCCTTGGCGCGGCCGGTGGTCTTGCGGATCAGCCAGTGGTGATCGGCCAGCGCCGCGACCTGCGGCGAGTGCGTGACCACCAGCACCTGCAATGACTTCGCCAGCCGGCGCAGGCGATCGCCGACCGCGGCCGCCGTGGCACCGCCGATGCCGCTGTCGACCTCGTCGAACACCAGGGTGCGCGCGTCGCCGACCTTGGCCAGCGCCAGCTTCAGCGCCAGCATGAAGCGCGACAGCTCGCCGCCCGAGGCGATCTTGCCGATCGGGCCGGGCGCCATGCCGGGATTGGTGGCGACCAGGAACTCGACGCGATCGATGCCGTGGCTGCCCCAATCCTTCTCGGCCTGCGTCTCCAGGCGCGTGACGAACTTGGCGCGTTCCAGCTTCAGCGGCGGCAGTTCGCCGCTCACCGCCTTGTCGAGTCTGGTGGCGGCCTTGGCGCGCCCCGTCGACAGCGCGCGTGCCGCCGCCACAAACGCCTCACGCGCCCGCGTCGCTTCCGCCGCCAGCGCGCGCTGGCGCGCATCGCCATCATCGAGCGCGGCGAGCTGCTCGGCCATGCGTTCGCGCAGGCCGGCCAGGCCGGCCACGGTCGTGCCATGCTTGCGCGCGGCGGTGCGCAGGGCGAACAGCCGCTCCTCGATCTTCTCCAGGCGCGCCGGATCGGCATCCAACGCATCGCGCGCCTGCTCGAGCTGCGCCATCGCCTCGGTCGCTTCCGACGCGGCACGCTCCAGCGCCGCCAGCGCCGCATCGAGCCGACCACCGGCCTGAGGTGCCTGCCGCTCGATCAGCCGATGGGCATGGCGCAACGCGGCGGCACCGCCCTTGTCGCTTTCCAGCTCGGCCAGAGCGGCGACCACGGCTTCGCCGACCGCCGCACCATGGCGCAGCAATTGGCGCTCGGCGGCCAGGCGCTCCTCGTCGTCGGCCTTGGGCGCGAGCTTTTCCAGCTCGGCCACGGCATGACGCAGATACTCTTCCTCGCGACGCGCCTGCTCAAAGGCGGCAGACGCCGCCTCGCGTGCCGCCTCGGCCGCGCGCCACGCGGTCCAGGCCGCCTCGACCTTGGTAGCGTCGGCCTGCAGGCCGCCGAAGGCATCGAGCGTGGCGCGGTGGTTCACGGGCACCAGCAGGCCGTGCTGCTCGAACTGGCCCTGGATCTCGACCAGCGTCTCGCCCAGGCGCTTCAGCAGGCCGACCGAGGCGGGCTGATCGTTGACGAAAGCGCGGCTACGCCCGTCGGCACCCACCAGCCGGCGCAGCAGCAAAGTGGACCCCTCGTCGACGATACCCTGCTCGGCCAGGATGGCGTGCGCCGGATGATCGTCGGCCAGCGAGAACTCGGCGCCGACCACCGCCTGCGCCGCACCCGGCCGCACGATGCCGCTGCCGGCACGGCCGCCGAGGGACAGGCTGAAGGCATCGAGCAGGATCGATTTGCCGGCGCCGGTCTCACCCGTCAGCACGCCGAGACCCGACGCGGTCCCGGACTTGGACGGCACCGGGAAGGCGAGATCGAGCTTCTCGATCAGGACAAAGTCGCGAATGGAAAGGCCGAGCAGCATCGCGACACGCTACCTCCCTTCTCCCTACACCGGCGGGGAGAAGGGCGTCCTCAAAAGACCGATTTCCACATGCGGTTCAGCCACGAGCCATCGCTGCGCTCGGGCCGCAGGTCGACGCCTTCCAGCAGGTAGTACGAGTCCGCGTACCAGTCGCTGCCGGGGAAGTTATGGCCCAGCACGGCAGCCGCCATCTTGGCCTCCTGCTGCACGCCCAGCGCCAGGTAGCACTCGACCAGGCGGTGCAACGCCTCGGGCGTGTGCGTGGTGGTCTGGTACTTTTCGAGGACCTGCCGGTAGCGGTTGATAGCGCCGATATACTGGCGCTGCTTCTGATAGAAGCGGCCGACATCCATCTCCTTGCCGCCCAGATGGTCGATGGCGAGATCGACCTTCAGACGCGCGTCACGCGCGTAGGCGGTGTCGGGGAATCGCTTGGTCACCTCGGCCAGCGAATTGAGCGCCTGTTCGGTGATGCGCTGGTCGCGGCCGACGTCGGCGATCTGCTCGTAGTAGCACAGCGCCTTCAGGTAATAGGCGTAGGCGATGTCACGATGGCCGGGATGGAGCTGGATGAAGCGATCCAGCGCCAGGATCGCCTCGTCGTACTTATTGGCCTGGTAGTACGAGAAAGCCGCCATGACCTGCGCCTTGGTGGCCCAGACCGAATAGGGGTGCTGGCGGTCGACCTCCTCGAAGCCCTTGGCCGCCGTCTTGTATTCACCGGCGCCCAGCGCATCGAGCGCGTTGTTGTAGAGCTTCTCGACCGGCTGCTCGACGTAGGTCTTGTTGTCGTCGTCCTTGTCGCTGCACGCCACCAGGGCCAGCGCGCACACGACGCCGAGCACGGCTGCGCGCCAGGCACGCAGGGTGGTTCGGATCGGTACGGCGTACGAAACTGTCATGGACCGGCTCTCCCAGAATCGGCGGCGGCGGACGATGTAGCGGTTTATATCATGCCGGGAAAGCTTGTCCTTTCCCCCGGTGGGAGACGGAAAAAAACGGGGGCCAGCGGCCCCCGAAGAATCCTCGTTCCTGTGGAGAAACTACCGGTGTCAGGCCGATCAGTTGGCCTGCCGCCTCAAGAAAGCCGGAATCTGCAGATCGTCCTCGTCGCGCGAGGCCTTCACGCGATCGGTCGGATCGAGACCGGCGATCTTCGGCTGTGCCGACGTCGCCACCGGCCGCAATTGCGTGGGTGCCACCGGTGCCGCCGGCGGCGCTTCGATCGCCCGCGCGGCGATCACGGGTTCTACCGGCTCCGGTGCCCCGGGCCCGGTCGGCCGCGTACCCCCACCCACTAGGCCGGTGATCCGCTGGAAGATGTTGGGCGAGCGGGCGGCCTCGTGGCGCGGCGGTACCGACGGACGCGTCGACGGCCGTTGCGTCAGGCGCCAGTCATGTGATGAGCCCGAGCGCACGGCCGCGGCCGGCACGGCACCCGCCGGCACGGTGGACGCGGGCGCGGCGGCCACGGCTGGCATCGGCTGCGGCGCCGCGACGGGCATCGGCGCGGCAGGCTGGATCAGCGGCAACTCGGCCTCGGTGTGGGCCATCGGCTCGTCCGCCATCGGCGGCAGGGCCTCGGCCATCATCACAGGCTCGGGCGCCCTGACCGCCGCCACCGGCTGTGGTGCCATAGCGACGGCGGCAACCGGCGCCGCCTCGACCGGTGCCGGGGCGGGCGGCGGCGCGACGGGCATCGGCGCCGGTGCGACGGCGACCGGAGCCGGCGCATAGGACGGCGCCGGCCGCGGCGCCACGCGCTGCAGATGCGGCTGGCCGGTCTGCATCAAGGGCTTGTCGATGCTGAGGTACTTCGGTTCGGGCTGATGCATCACGGCGGCCGAGATGCCGGTGGCGACGACCGACACACGCATACGGCCCTGCATGGCGGCATCGAAGGTCGAGCCGAAAATGATGTCGGCGTCGGGATCGACCTCTTCGCGGATGCGGTTGGCGGCCTCGTCGACCTCCAGCAGGGTCATGTCGAGCCCACCAGTGATGTTGATCAGCACGCCCTTGGCGCCCTTCATCGAGGCGTCTTCCAGCAGCGGGTTGGAGATCGCCGCCTCGGCTGCCGCCTTGGCCCGGTCGGGACCTTCGGCCTCGCCGGTACCCATCATCGCCTTGCCCATCTCGCCCATCACGGTGCGGATGTCGGCAAAGTCGAGGTTGATCAGGCCGGGCATCACCATCAGGTCGGTGACGCCGCGGACGCCCGAGTAGAGAACATCATCCGCCATCTTAAAGGCGTCGGCGAACGTCGTCTTCTCGTTGGCGATTTTGAACAGGTTCTGATTGGGAATGATGATCAGCGTATCGACGAACTTCTCGAGTTCGATGATGCCGTCATCGGCCATCGCCATGCGGCGGCGACCCTCGAAGTGGAACGGCTTGGTCACCACGCCGACCGTGAGGATGCCCTGGTCGCGCGCGGCCTGAGCGATCACCGGCGCGGCACCCGTGCCCGTACCACCGCCCATGCCGGCCGTGACGAACACCATGTTCGAGCCTTCGAGCGCCTTCATCAGTTCGGGCAGCGCCTCTTCCGCCGCCTGCTTGCCGACAGCCGGCCGTGCGCCAGCGCCCAGTCCCTGGGTGATGCTGATGCCGAGCTGGATGCGGCGATCCGCCAGCGACTGGCCCAGTGCCTGTGCGTCCGTGTTGGCGACAACGAACTCGACACCTTCCAGCGAAGACGAGATCATATTGTTCACGGCATTGCCACCGGCTCCACCGACGCCGATGACGGTGATACGCGGCTTCAGGTCGGACTCCGACTGTGGGAGCGACAGATTGATTGTCATTGGCATTCTCCAGGCGAAGACGAGGGGGGTATCTGCGTCGGAGCCGCCGTGATCCCTCGGTTTGTTGGAGATCTTCGACGACACCGGCCTTGGTTTTTCTGCGGCCGTTGGGGATTGCCAGTCCCATCAATGATTCTAAACTAAAAATTATCCCGTATCCAACTGCCAATTCGCCCGAAGCGGCCTACAGGTGCATCCGCCGGTGGATTTTGTGTCTGGCTCACGGCCTGGACCTGCTGCGCGGCGTGGATCAGCAAGCCGGCGCAGCCGGCGAACGGCGGCCCGGCCAGCGACTCCGCCAGACCCGCCATCCGCAGTGGACCGCCCAGGCGTACCTTCTTGTTGAGGATCTCGCCCGCGATCTCGGGCAGGCCGTCGAGCTGGCTGGCGCCGCCGACCAGCACGACGCGGCCCCCGGCCAGGCGGCCGATACCGCTGGCTTCCAGGCGGCTGCGCACCAGCTCGAACGTCTCCTCGATGCGCGGCCGGATGATGCCGACCAGGATCGAACGCGGCACGTGGTTGGGAGTCGTGCGCTCCTGCTCGCCGATCAGCGGCACGTCAATGATGTCGTACTCGTCGTTGGGCCGCGCCCGGGCGCGGCCGATCAGGGTCTTCATGCGCTCGGCATCGGCCAGCGGCGTCGACAGGCCGCGCGCGATGTCGCTGGTGACGTGGCTGCCGCCGATGGGAATCGAATCGACGTGCACGAGGTGGTCTTCGTAGAAGACCGCGATCGAGGTCGTACCGCCGCCCATGTCGACCAGGGTGGCGCCGAGCTTGTGCTCGTCGGACACCAGCGTGGCGAGACCAGCAGCGTATGGCGTTGCGACCCGGTCGGCGATGTCGAGATGGGCGCGCTTCACGCAGACGGCGAGGTTGCGCATGGCGCCGGTCGCGGCGGTCACCAGATGGATATCGACTCCCAGCCGCTCGCCGTACATGCCGCGCGGCTCGAGCACGGCGCTGCCGTCGACGGCATAGCCGACCGGCAAGGTGTGGATAAGGTCGCGATCGGACGTTTCAGCCGGCAGATGGACCTGCGACAGCAGGCGGCGCACATCGCGCTCGCCGATCTCGTGGTGCCCGACCTGGATCTCCAGGGTCTGATTGTGCGATGCCGGCTGGCCGCCGCCGACGCCCACGATCACATCGCGGATGGTCTCGCCGCACATCTCCTCGGCGGCACTGACGGCTGATGAGATCGCCCGCGTCGCCTGTTCCATATCGACGATATTGCCGGAGCGCAGGCCAGCCGCTGCATGGTGGCCGATGCCGATCACACGCAGGCCGGCGCCATCGATGCGGGCTACGAAGCAAACGACCTTGCTCGTGCCGATGTCGAGCGCCGCAACGATGCCGTTTCTTGTCTTTGCCACGGTACGCACTCCACTCTCAGTCTTTTATCTTTGGGCACCGCCTGCCGGTGTGGGCCTGCGAGCAGTGTCAGTGGCCGTCGCCGGCTTAACCGCCGGCACCGGTTTTGCACCGGCCCCCGCCGGTGCTGGTTTGGCGCCGGCCACGGCCGAGGCCGGGTCCACGCGCGCCGGCGCCCGGTCGGCGACGGCTTGCACGGGATCCGGCGCACCGCGCCGGCGCAGGATCAGTATACCCGGAAGACGCAGATCTACGACCGACAAGTCGCGCGCCAGCAGGTTGTCGCTCTTGTCCAGGGCCATCAGGCGCTGCAGCGCCGCGGCCGCATCGTCGGCCGGCAGTTTGATCGTGGGACCGTCCTCGAGCGTCAGGTTCCAGCGCCGTTGCCCGACATAGACCGCCGCGCGCAGCTTCTCGCGCAGCGGCCGCGCGTCCTGCAGCAGCAACAGCAGTTCGGCCAGATGGTCCGGCGCGCCCTCCCCCGCCACCACCAGACGCACCTGCGATTCGGCCGGATCGACGGTGCGCACCTTGCGGCCCAGGCGGTCGATCAGGACGTATTCGGTGGTGCGCGTGCCGTTGGCGGCGACGACCTCGGTCTGCCACAGCGCCACGGCACTGCGCTCGCGCAGGGTCACGTGGATGGTGTCGGGCCAGCGGCGTTCGACCGCGGCATGCTCGACCCACTCGATCTGTTCCATCCGATGGCGCGCCGTTTGCAGGTCGACCGACAACAGCGACTGGCCGCGACGCACATCGAGCGCCTTCAGGATGGCGTCCTGGGTTACGTGGCGACGGCCCTCGACGGTGATATCCTGCAGCGGGAACGGCGCGAAGGCTGTGATGCGATTGCGCCAGCTCTCCGCCCAGGCCTGGACGTCCTCGACCTTGCCGCTCTTCCACAGTGCGTAGCCACCGATGGCGCTGCCGCCCAGCACACCCACCAGCAGGCCCAGCACGACCGCACGTCGCCACGGCACGGCCGTGCGCGTGCCCCGCGCGTTCTTGCGTGTGGCAGGCCGCGCCGATCCCGGACGCGGCGCCCCCGGACGCCGGCTATTGCCGCGGCGGGGGCGGACGTCGATGTCACGACCGTGCGGTGAACTCACGCTGGGCATCTTGCGTGCTCCACCATCCAGCGCATGAGTTCGGGGAACGGCAGGCCGAGCCACTTCGCCTGCTCCGGCGCCAGCGACAGCGGCGTCATGCCGGGCTGGGTGTTGATCTCCAGGATGCAGAGACCGTCGGTACCCGGCAGGCTGTCATCCCAACGGAAGTCGCAGCGCGTCAGGCCATCACAGCCCAGCGCCTGATGCGCCGCCAGCGCCCAGCGCATGGTCTCGTCGTAGACCGGCTTGGCGATCGGCGCCGGCACGAGATGCTCGGTGATGCCGTCGGTGTACTTGGCTTCGTAGTCGTAGAATTTCACGCGCGGGCGCAGCTCGGTCACCGCGATGGGCCGATCGCCGAGCACGGCGACCGTGAGTTCGCGCCCGGGCACGTAGCGCTCGACCAGGACACGCTCGCCGAACTTGGCTTCGGCGGCCTCGACGGCGGCGAGATTGTCACCGGGGCCGACGATATGCACGCCGATGCTGGAGCCCTGGTCGATCGGCTTCACGACGTAGGGTCGCGGCATGGGATCGCCCGCCAGCAGCGCCCGCCGCTCGATCACCATACCGTCGGCACAGCGCAGGCCGATCTGCGTGAACACCTGCCGCGCGCGCGGTTTGTCCATTGCCAGCGCCGAGGCCAGCACGCCGGAATGCGTGTACGGAATCGCCAGGAACTCGAGCACGCCCTGCACGCAGCCGTCCTCACCCCACTTGCCGTGCAGGGCGTTGAAGACGACGTCGGGGCCACCGCCAGCGGCCGGCCGCAGCGCCTCGACCAAGGCCCGCAGGTCGCGCGTCACGTCGATTTCCGTGACGGTGTAGCCGGCCTCGCGCAGCGCTGCGCCGCAGGCGCGGCCGGTGGTCAGCGATACCTCGCGCTCGGGCGACCAGCCGCCCTTCAACAGCGCCACGGTCTTGCTCATGACGGCACCCTCTTGTCCCCCTCCCCCCTTGTGGGGGAGGGTCGGGGTGGGGGGTCGTCAAACGAAGCGCCTCGTGTGGAGCACCCCCCTCCACAACCCTCCCCCACAAGGGGGGAGAGGGCATGAGTGGTGTGCCTCGACCAATGCCGGGTCATGACGGCGCTCCCGGCACCACCGGCGCCTCGCCCGCGCGGGGCGTCCCGATGCGCATGATCTCCCAGCGCAGGGCGACACCGGAGGCCTCGTAGACCCGGCGGCGCACCTCCTCGCCCAGCGACTCGATGTCGTGTGCCGTGGCCTCGCCGGTGTTGATCAGGAAGTTACAATGCTTCTCCGACACCTGCGCGCCGCCGACGCGCAGCCCACGACAACCGGCGGCATCGATCAGGCGCCAGGCGCTGTCACCCGGCGGGTTGGTGAAGGTCGAGCCGCCGGTGCGGCTGCGCGGCTGGCTCTCGCCCCGCGCGCGGTCGATCTCGTCGATGCGGGCGGCGATTTCCTGCTGATCACCCGGCCGAGCGAGCACCGTGGCACCGGTGAAGATCACCGACACGGGCACAGTGCAGTGCCGATAGGTGAAGCCGAGATCGGCCGGCGACAGGCGCAGGCGCTGTCCGCTGCGGTCGATGGCGTCGGCGTGCGCCACGATATCCTTCATCTCGCCGCCATAGGCGCCGGCATTCATGCGCAACGCACCACCGATCGTGCCCGGTACGCCGCTGAGAAACTCCAGGCCGGCCAGGGCATGGTCGCGCGCCGTGAGCGCCACGTTCAAATCGAGCGCGCCGGCGCCGGCGATCACGTGGTCGCCCTCGACGCGGATGTCGGTAAAGCCGCGCAGCAGCCGGATCACCACGCCGGGAATGCCGCCGTCACGCACCAGCAGGTTGGAGGCGACGCCCAGCACCGTGATCGGCACGTCCTGGGGCGTCGCGGCCAGGAAGCTCGCGAGATCGTCGAGGTCGGCCGGACGGAACAGGATCTCCGCCGGCCCGCCGGCGCGGAACCACGTCACGGTCGCCAGCGGCGCGTTGGCCGTCAGCCGACCGCGCACCGGCGGCAGCCGGTCGATCAGGTGTGACGGTGTGCGCGCCAGTGCACTCATGCCGACCGACCGCCGGCATTGTTGTTGGTGATCACGCGCGGCGCGGCGCGTTCGGCTGCCAGCTGGCGCAGCTGATCGGGCAGCGCATAGGCCCAGCCCGAAATGCTGCCGGCGCCCAGGCAGATCACGACGTCACCGGGGCGTACCACGCTCCACAGCAGTTCCGGCAGCTCGGCCGGCGCGCCCAGCGCCATGACGCGGGGATGGCCGGCCTGCTGGATGCGTTCGATCAGCATGTGCTTGTCGATGCCGGCAATCGGCGCCTCGCCGGCCGGGTAGACGTCGGCGATGACGACGACATCGGCGTCGCCGAAGCAGCGGGCGAAATCGTCCCTTAGATCGCGCAGCCGGGTAAAGCGGTGCGGCTGGGCGACGGCGATGACCTGGCCCGAGCCGCCATAGGCCTGGCGCGCCGCACGCAGGACGGCGGCGATCTCGACCGGATGGTGGCCATAGTCGTCGATCACCGTGATGCCGTGCGCCTCGCCGGTCTTGGTGAAGCGGCGTTTGACGCCCGAGAAATGCGCCAGTCCGGTGCGGATCGTATCGTCGTCGATACCCATCTCGACCGCCACGGAAATGGCGGCGAGCGCATTCTGCACGTTGTGCTGCCCGAACATCGGCAGGCGCATGCTCGGGATGGTGCGGTTCTCGTTGGTGGCGCGGTTGGTCACCACGACATCGAAGTCGGCACCCTCGCGGTCGAGCCGAAGGTTGACGGCGCGCACGTCGGCGTTGGCGCCCAGCCCGTAGGTGACGATACGGCGGTCCGATACGCGCGGAATGATGGCCTGCACTTCGGGATGATCGTAGCACAGCACCGCGAAGCCGTAGAACGGGATGTTCTCGACGAAGGTCACGAAGGCGGCGCGCACGGCATCGAAATCGCCGTAGTGGTCGAGATGCTCGGGGTCGATGTTGGTGACCACGGCGATCGTCGCCGGCAGGCGCAGGAAGGAGCCGTCCGACTCATCGGACTCGACCACCATCCAGTCGCCGCCGCCCAGCCGCGCATTGGTGCCGTAGGCATTGATGATGCCGCCGTTGATCACCGTGGGATCGATGTGCGCCGCATCGAGGAGGGTGGCGATCATCGACGTGGTCGTGGTCTTGCCGTGCGTGCCGCCGACCGCCACCGACCATTTGAGCCGCATCAGCTCGCCCAGCATCTCGGCGCGGCGCACCACGGGCACGAAGCGGGTGCGCGCCGCCAGCACCTCGGGATTGTCGGCCTTGACAGCCGAGGACACCACGACGACCTCGGCGTTGCCCAAATTGTCGGCGCGATGGCCGATCATGACCTTGATGCCCAGCGCCGCCAGCCGCTTGCAGTTGGCATTGTCGGCGACGTCGCTGCCCTGCACCTTGTAGCCGAGATTGTGCAGCACCTCGGCAATGCCGGACATGCCGATGCCGCCGATACCGACGAAGTGGATCATACCGATGCTGAGCGGCAGGGCTCTCATGCCGCGGCTCCCGTTTGTCGTGCTGAGCAAAGCGAAGGACCTATTGAGGTGTCGTACCGCGCCGACGAAGCCGGTCGAAGCCTGTGCGTCACGGTTGATCCCGTATGCTGCGATGGCTCAACAGGTCCTTCGCTGCGCTCGGGACGACGGTGGGCAAAACCGATCAGATCGACGACAAGATCGGCGAGGTGCTGCGTGGCGTCGGGGCGGCCAGCGTCGCGCGCCGCCGCCGCCATCGCCGCCAGGCGCTCGGGCGCTGCGAACAGCGTCTCGAGGTGCCCGCGCAGAGCGTCCGACGTGAAGCGCTCGTGCGGCAGCAGGATGGAAGCGCCCACCTCGTCGATCGCCTTGGCGTTCGCGCGTTGATGGTCCTCTGTTGCGTGGGGGAAGGGGACGAGGACCGATGGCCGACCGGAAGTTGTCAATTCGGCCACTGTCGACGCTCCCGCCCTCGCGACAACGAGGTGGGCCCCGGCCAGACGGGCCGGGAAGTCGGAGAAGAAGGTCTGGCAGTCGGCGGCAACGCCGCGCTCGACATAGAAGGCGCGCACGCGCGCCAGGTCTTCGGCCCGGCATTGCTGGGCCAGCTTGAGCCGGTGGCGCAGCGCATCGGGCAGCGCCGCGATCGCCTCGGGAATCACCACGCCGAATGACGCAGCACCCTGGCTGCCGCCGATCACCACCATCCGGATGTCGCCATCCTGTGCCGGCGGCACGTAGGGCACGTCGCGCAGCGCGCGCACAGCGTCGCGCACGGGATTGCCGACCAGCCGCACGCGCGGATCACGCTCGCCCAGGTACCGCACCGCCTCGAAGGCGGTCGCGATGGTCGTATGCCGGCCGGTGACCAGGCGGTTGGCCCGGCCCAGCACGGCGTTCTGCTCGTGGATCAAGGTCGGCAGCCGGCGCAGGCGGGCGGCGAACATCGCCGGCACGCTGGCATAGCCGCCGAAGCCGATGACGGCGCTGGGCGCCAGCCGACCCAACAGCGACAGCGACTGCATGACGCCCGCGCCCAGGGCCGCGGCGTTGCGCGCCCGGTTGAGCGCACCGCCGGCGCCCGGGCTGGCCGCATGCACGCGATGTACCGGCAGGCCAGCAAGCGCACCCTGCCACTGCCGGCCGCGATCGTCGGTGACCAGCGCCAGCGGCACGCCACGGCGCGCCAGTTCGCCGGCCAGCGACTCGGCGGGGAACACGTGACCACCGGTGCCGCCGGCGGTGAGGACCACGGGACCGCGCGGTGTGCTCATGCCGCCTCCCCCAGTCCGGCGCGCTCGCGCGTCAGCGCAAGCATCATACCGACGGCCACCGCCATGGCGACGGCCGACGAGCCGCCGTAGGAGATGAACGGCAGGGTCATGCCCTTGGCCGGCATCAGCTGTACCGTCGAGGCCATGTTGATGAAGGCCTGCAGGCCGAACTGGATCACCAGCCCAGCCGCGGCCAACATGATGAACAGGCTGGTCTCGTTCATGATGCGCGACATCGAGCGCAAGGTAACGAACGCAAACAGCACCAGCACGATCAGGCAGGCGATCAGGCCGAACTCCTCGCCGGCCACGGCCATCACGAAATCGGTATGCGCGTCGGGCAGCTGCGCCTTCACCGTGCCCTCGCCGGGTCCGCGGCCGAACAGGCCGCCGTTCATGAAGGCCTCGAGCGCGGTGTTGACCTGGAAATTGTCGCCGGCGTCGGGATTGATGAAGCGTTCGATACGGGCCTGCACGTGCGAGAACGTGACGTAGGCGCCGACCAGCCCCACTGCCGACATGCCGGCGCCGAACACGGCGAGCCAGATCGGCAGGCCGGCAAGGAAGAATTGCGCCGCCCACACCACGGCCACAACCACCGACATGCCGAGGTCGGGCTGCACCATCAGCATGCCCAGCACGGCGGCGAACAGCACCGTCGACAGCAGGAAGCCGGGGAAACGCGGGTTAAGCTTCTTCTGCGCAAACAGCCAGGCGGAGATCACCGCCAGGCTCGGCTTCACGAATTCCGATGGCTGCAGGGTGCCGAAGCCGGGCAGCGAGATCCACCGCCGGGCGCCCTTGATCTCAGTGCCGACCACCATGGTGGCGGCCAGCAAGATCAAACCGATGGCGAACACGACCAGGGCCAGCCGCCGTATCATGCGTGGCGGCGCCAGCGAGATCGCCAGCATCATGCCCAGGGCAATGGGCAGGAACAGCAGCTGCCGGCGCACGAAGTGGAACGAGTCGGCGCCGATGCGCTCTGCCGCCGGCGGCGAGGCGGCCATGGTCAGCATCACGCCCACCGCCATGATCAGCAGCACGGCGCCCAGCGACCAGCGATCGACCGTCCACCACCAGCGGCCCACGACGGAGGTATCGTTGCGCGGCACCGAGATCATGCGACCCCTCCCGTCTCGACCACGGCACCGGGTAGCGCACGCGCCATGGCGCGGAACGCATCGCCGCGCACCTCGAAGTTCGGCCACTGATCGTAGGAAGCGCAGGCCGGCGACAGCAGCACGACGGCATCGGCGCGCCGCTCGGCCCCCGCCATGGCATGCGCCTGCTGCACGGCCGTCTTCAGATCGCCGCAGCACGTGTAGGAAACCTTGCCATCCAAGGTGGCGGCGAAGGCGTCACTCGATGCACCGATCAGGAACGCATGCACGACGCGGCCGAATAGCGGCTCCAGCGGCACGATGCCCTCGGCCTTGGCCGTGCCGCCGACCAGCCAGTAGATGGTGTCATAGGCCGCCAACGCCTTTTCGGTGGCGTCGGCATTGGTCGCCTTGCTGTCGTTGACATAGACGACACCGTCCACGACCGCGACCCGCTCCTGACGGTGGACCAGGCCGGGATAGCTCGCCAGGCCCTGCGCGATGGCCTCGACCGAGAGGCCCAGCGCACGGCAGGCGGCGTAGGCGCAGGCTGCGTTCTGCCAATTGTGTGCGCCGGGCAGGTTCTTGATCGGCTTCAGGTCGATCTCGGTGCCGTTGCGCGCATCGCGCAGCCGGCCGGCGACCACCGACACGCCGTGGGGATTGGCCTGGCCGATGCGCACCGTAACGACGGTGGCAGGCGCCGCCGCCAACCCATCGGCCGTCTGCTGCGAGGGCACGTCATCGATGCCGACCACCGCCAGGTCGCCCGGTTGCTGATTGTCGAAGATGTGCCGCTTGGCGGCGACGTAGCCGTCGAGATCGCCGTGGCGGTCGATGTGGTCAGGCGTGATGTTGAGCCAGATCGCCACGTGGCAGCGCAGGCTGGGCACCAGTTCGAGCTGGAATGACGACAGCTCCAGCACATAAACACCGTCGGCACCCACCGGGCGGGCGTCGAGCGCGGCGGGACCAAAATTGCCGCCGATGTCGCGCTTGACACCGGCGCTCTTGAGGATGTGGCCGATCAGCGCCGTGGTTGTCGATTTGCCGTTGGTGCCGGTGATGCCGACGATGCGTGCCGGTGTGCCGCTGCGGGCCAGGAGCTCGATGTCACCGATCACCGGCTTGCCGGCGGCGCGGGCCGCCAGTGCCGCCGGATGCGGCTTGGGGAAGGTGTGGGGAATGCCGGGACTCAGCACCAGCGCGTCCCAGCGATTCCAATCGAGCATCGCCGGATCGGCGAGCGGAAAGCCGTGGCTCTGCGCCTGGGCACGCTTGGTGGCGTCATCGTCCCAGACCGCGAAATCGACCTGTGCCGCCTGCAGGGCGCGCGCCGCCGCCAGCCCGCTGCGGGCGAGCCCCAGCACGGCGAACCGCGAACCCTGCAAGGAGGACAGATCGATCATCTCACCTCACCGCAGCTTGAGCGTGGCCAGGCCGACAATGGCCAGCACGATGGAGATGATCCAGAAGCGGATCACGATGGTGGGTTCGGCCCAGCCTTTCTTCTCGAAGTGGTGGTGCAACGGCGCCATGCGAAACACACGCCGGCCGGTGAGCTTGAAGGACGCCACCTGGACCACCACCGACACGGTCTCCAGCACGAACAGCCCGCCGACGATGGCCAGCACGATCTCGTGCTTGATCACCACGGCGATGGCGCCGAGCGCGCCGCCCATGGCGAGCGAACCGGTGTCGCCCATGAACACCATGGCCGGCGGCGCGTTGAACCACAGGAATCCCAGGCCGCCACCGATCAAGGCGGCACACAGGATGATGAGTTCACCCGAGCCGGGCACGGCGTGGATCTGCAGGTAGTTCGTGAGGCCGGCATGGCCAACGATGTAGCTGATAACGCCGAACACGCCGGTGGCGATGATCACCGGACCGATGGCCAATCCATCCAGCCCGTCGGTGAGGTTCACCGCGTTGGAGGCGCCGACGATGACCAGCGCCGCGAAAATCAGGAACCCGACCAGGCCGAGCGGAATGAGCACCGATTTGAGGAACGGCACCGCGAGCTGAAAGCGCAGCGCCGCCGGCGAGAGATCGGCAATCAAGGCGGCGGCGACAAACGACATGGCGACCGCGACGATCAGCTTCAGGCGACCCGGCAGGCCACGCGGATTGCGCTTGCTGACCTTGAGGTAGTCGTCGACGAAACCGATGGCGCCGAAGCCCAGGGTCAGCAGCAGCACGATCCAGACATAGCGATTGCGCAGGTCGGCCCACAGCAAGGTGCTCACCACCAGCGCGATCAGAATCAAAAAGCCGCCCATGGTGGGCGTGCCCTTCTTGGTCAGCAGGTGGCTTTCCGGTCCGTCGTCGCGGATCGGCTGGCCCTTGCCTTGCTTGCTGCGCAGCCACGCAATCAATCGGCCGCCGTACAGGAACGACAGCAGCAGCGCGGTCAGGAACGCGCCGCCGGAACGGAACGTGATGTAGCGAAAGAGGTTGAACAGGCCGAACTGGTCGGCCAACGGGGCAAACAGATGGTACAGCACGGTCAGCGGCCTCCCGTGCCACGGTTCGACCGCGCCTCACCCAGCGCGAGGATCGCTTCGACAATCACTTTCATCTTCGAGCCCAGCGATCCTTTCACTGCCACCACGTCACCTGCCTGCAAAGCTTCGACCACCCGCTGCGCCAGCCGCGAGGAGTCCGGCGCATGCGCTGCACGCAGCCGGGACGGCAGCGCGCGATGCAAAGCCCCCATGCCGACACCGGCGGTGAACACGAGGTCGACACCGCTGGCCTCGACGTCAGGCGCCAGCGCGACATGCACGGCCTCGCTGTCGGCGCCGAGCTCGAGCATGTCGCCCAGCACCAGCACCCGACGGCCGCCCGGACCGGGCCGCGCCGCCGTCAGCAACGCCAGCGTGGCGCGCACCGAGGGCGGACTGGCGTTATAGCTTTCGTCGATCAGCTCGACGGTGCCGTCCGCCAGCGACACGCGGCGACGCGCACCGCGACCGGCCGGCGCCGAGACGCCCGCCAGTGCCGCCGCCGCCACATCGACGTCGACGCCCAACGCGGACGTCGCCGCCAACACCGCCAGGCTGTTCAGTACCCAGTGCCGGCCCGGGGCGCCGAGGCGATAGCGGAGTTCGCGCCCCTGCGCCAGCATCGTGACGGTGCTGCCGGTGTCCTCGAGGTCGCACCCGAGCAGGCGGTATGCTGATTCCTCATGCTGGCCGAATGTAATGTGTCGCGATACGCCAGCGGCATCGGCCCATTGCGCCAAGCGAAAAAAGTGGGCGCTGTCACGCGGCAGGACGGCGGTTGGCCCTCCTGGTGTCGCAGGATCCATGCCAACGAAGAGCTTGGCCTTTTCCTCGGCGATTGCATCGATGCTGCCGAAATGTCCGATGTGCACGGCCTCGACATTGGTGATGACACCGACATGCGCCTGCGCCATCCGTGCCAGCGGCTCGATCTCGCCGGGATGATTGGTGCCGATCTCGCACACGGCGTAGCGCGCATCGGCCGGCAGGCGTGCCAAGGTCAGCGGCACACCAATATGGTTGTTGTAGCTGGCCTCGGCGGCATGGGTCTTGCCCTGCGTCCCCAGCACGACGCGCAAGGCTTCCTTGGTGCTGGTCTTGCCCAGGCTGCCGGTCACCGCCGCGATTCGCGCCTGACTGCGCGCGCGGGCGGCACGCCCGATCGCCTCCAGGCCGCGCAGCGTATCGGCGACCCGCACCAGCGGACCGGCGCCAGGCGCAGGCCCAGGATCGGACACCAATGCGGCGACGGCGCCCTTGGCGAACGCGGCGTCGACAAAAGCATTGCCGTCGGCGGCCTCACCCTTGAGCGCGACAAACAGATCGCCGGGACGCAAGGTGCGGGTGTCGATCGAAAAGCCGCCGGCGCTCCAGGCCGTACCGCCCGATGCCTGCCCGCCGCAGGCGGCGACGATGTCGGCACCCGTCCACAGAGGATCGCGCTTGGGCATGACACTCATGCTGCGGCTCCGCGTGGCGCGGTGGCGAGCAGCTCGCGGGCGACGGTCGCGTCGTCGAACGGATGCGTCACGCCGCCGATGGTCTGGCCCTGCTCGTGGCCCTTGCCGGCAATAACCACGAGGTCGTCGCCGCCGCGCACGGCATCGAGGCCGGCGCGGATCGCCGCGCGCCGTCCCTCCTTGATCTCGATCACGTCGGCCTGCGCCGCCGTCATGCCGGTCAGGATGGCGGCCCGGATCGTGGCGGCATCCTCGCTGCGCGGATTGTCATCGGTGACGATGGCGACGTCGGCCAGCCGGGCGGCGATGTCGCCCATGATCGGCCGCTTGCCGGGATCGCGATCGCCGCCGGCGCCGAACACCACGATCAGGCGCCCCCGCAAATGCGGTCGCAGCGCGCGCAGGACCTGCTCCAGGGCATCGGGCTTGTGCGCGTAGTCGACCAGCACCGGCGCGCCCAGTGGGTGGGTGGCGATCCGATCGAGCCGACCCGGCGCGCCCTTCAGACGGGCAAGAGTCGCCAGCGCCGAGTCAACCGGCACGCCCACAGCGACCGCCAGCCCCAGCGCCGCCAGCGCATTGCCGGCCATGAAGGCACCGATCAGCGGCAGCTCGACCTCGTAGCGACGGCCAAACAGCGACAAGGCGAGGTATTGCCCGTCGCCATGCGGCGTCGCTGCGTCCAGCCGCAACTCATCGCCGCCGACGCCATAGCACCACAGCCGCAGCTGGCGTCGCTGGCTGATGTCGATCAGCGGCGCGGCATCGACGCTGTCGGCGTTGATGACGGCCGTACCGCCGCCGGGCAACAGCTCGCCGAACAACCGCGCCTTGGCGGCAAGGTAGGCGTCCATCGACGGGTGGTAGTCGAGATGGTCGCGCGACAGGTTGGTGAAGGCCGCCGCCGAGAAGCGGATGCCATCGAGACGGTGCTGATCGAGCCCATGGCTCGACGCTTCCATCGCCACATAGTTCACGCCGCCGTGCGCCAGGGTGGCGAGGTCGCGATGCAGCTGCACCGGGTCGGGCGTGGTGAGTCCCGGCGGCGTCGTGAGGGTGGGCGAGACGATGCCCAAGGTTCCCAGGCTGGCGGCGGAAAAGCCGGCGCCGGCGAACATCTGGCGCGTGAACTCGGCGACCGAGGTCTTGCCGCTGGTGCCGGTGACCGCCACGACCGCCAACGGCTGCGTGCCGGCCATCACAGCGGCCATGCGCGCGAGTCGGCGGCGCGGCTCGGGATCCCTGACGATCGCGACATGATCGGGCAATTGGCCAAGCGCGGCGCTGTCGGCAGCCAGCACGGCCACGGCGCCGGCCGCTACCGCCTGGCGCGCGAAGGTGGCGCCATCAACCTTGCTGCCCGGCAAGGCCGCGAACAGCCAGCCCCGTCGCGCCGCACGCGAGTCGGCGGTCAGGCCGGCGATCTCCGGATCGCGCACCGGCGACGGCATGTCGCGCGTGTCGGAGTCGGAGAGCCGCAGGAGCTCGCTCAAGCGCATCTCAGCGCCCTCCCACCGCTGGCGGCCGCGCCGGCGCGGCCGGCGCCGATGCGCTGCCGGTCGTGGCCTCCACGAGCTGCGTCAGGCTCGGCCCGCCGCCTGGCTTGGCGGCCGTCGCTGGCGCCGCCGGCGTGGCCGCCACGGTGGTGCCGGGTGCGGCGGCCGCATTGGCGGCCGGCGCGGCGGGCGCCGCCGCCATCAGCTTCGCGGCCGCGGCCGGATCGACCGGTGATATGCCGTACAGGGCCACCATGTATTCGATGATGGCCTTCGTCGACGGCGCCGCAACGGCACCACCCGTGGCATAGCCGCCGGTTTCCTTGGTGCCCTTGGGCTCGTCGATCGAGACCATCACGACGTAGCGCGGCTCGCGCATGGGGAACGCGGCGACGAAGGAGCTGATCAGTGCTTTCTCGCGATAGCCGTGCC
>Ga0187894_10002688_pt1 | contig 20944 bp, 20 predicted proteins | sample GBC1701081metaG_FD_136650 | JGI IMG/M metagenome (GOLD analysis project Ga0187894, IMG submission 136650) | White microbial mat communities from a lava cave in the Kipuka Kanohina Cave System on the Island of Hawaii, USA - GBC170108-1 metaG ...
AGTCCCCTGGTGGGGCGGGCGCAAGCTCAAGCTCGAAATTGTGTGAGCAGAGCCTCCAGCTGCCCGCTGCTGCTGAAAGTCCCCCTCTGTTAACCTCTCCGGTGGTGTGAAAATTCAGGTTAGACACCCGGGGCACGGCCCCGGGCTTCTGCGCGGCCAGAGAGATTCGAACTCCCGACCCTCGGCTTCGTAGGCCGATGCTCTATCCAGCTGAGCTATGGCCGCAGATGCGATTCGTGGCGTGGCGGAGAGGGAGGGATTCGAACCCTCGATACAGCTTTTGGGCCGTATAACGGTTTAGCAAACCGCCGCCTTCGGCCTCTCGGCCACCTCTCCATCCGTCAGTATTCAGTTTTCAGAGGCGAAACGAACGACCGATATATCAGAGGCCGCCCCGTCGTGCGAGGGCAGCCACCCCGATCATTGAAGTTGATCTTCGTCCCGAAAACACTAGGCTGGTCTAGCCCGGAGGGGTGGCCGAGCGGTCGAAGGCGACGGTCTTGAAAACCGTAGCGCGAAAGCGCCGGGAGTTCGAATCTCTCCCCCTCCTCCGCGAATCAGCCCTTGACGCCGGCGGCGGCGCGAAGCGACTTGACCTCGGCGTTCTTCAGGTCGCGCCAGCCGCCCATGGTGAGCCCCTCGAAGGGGATGCCGCCGAGACGAACGCGGGAGACCTTGAGGACGCTGTGTCGGATGACGTCCCCGCCCGCCTTGAGCGCGCGGGCTCTGGTCTCGGGGACCACCATCTCGACCCAGGTGTTCTTGCCGGTGGTCGCCAGAGGCGTCACCGCCGAGGGTCGGACGGGAAGCTGCTCCCAGCGCCAGCCCCTGAGCAGGCGCGCGATCTTATCGTCGTCCACGATGCCCTGGAACTTGAGGTGATAGGTCATGGGCACGCGGCCTCCGCGGCGCGACAGAGCGTCCGCCAGGACGCCGTCCGTGGTCAGGAGGACCAGGCCCTCAGCCGGGAAGTCGAGCGGGGCCACCACCTGCAGGCCGGGCTCGACGTCGCGTAGGTAGCGGCGCAGCGTGGTGCGGCCCGGTGTGGGTACCAAGGTGGCCAGACAGGCGCGCGGTTTGAGAAGAACGCGATAGATGGGCGTTTCCGCGCGCAGGCGGCGGCCCGCCACCTCGACACGATCGCGCTGTTCGTCGACCACGGTGCCGAGGGCGGTTACGACGCTTCCGTTCACCGACACGGCTCCCCGGACGATGAGATCCTCGGCCGCTCGCCGCGAGGCGACGCCCGCCTGCGCGAGAAATTTCTGTAGCCTCATCAGGCCCGAGCGCTGGGATCGGAGGGCTCGGAGGGATCGACGGAGGCGTCCCCCGTCGCGGTGGCTTTGGCCGCGGCCTCGGTGGCGCGATCGATCTCATCGATCAGCGCGTCGTCCTCGTCGGGATCGATGGACGCCATCGCCACAGGCTGCGCAAGGGCGGACGTCACGCCGCCGTCCCCGCCCCCCCGTGCCACCGATCCGTCGTCCGGCAGCGCTTCCTGCGGCGCCGAAGCCTGCGCGTCCACACGGGCCATCTCCGCGGCCGAGAGCTCGTGAAACTCGCGCAAGGTGGGCAGCTCGCTCAGGTCCTTGAGGCTGAAGGTCCGGAGGAACTCGGGCGTGGTGCCATAGAGCATCGGCCGGCCGACCTCCTCCTTGCGGCCGATGACGCGAATCAGCCCGCGCTCGAGGAGCGTGCTCAGCACCGGCCCGCAATCGACGCCGCGGATCTCGTCGACCTCGGGCCGCGTGACGGGCTGGCGGTAGGCGACGATGGCCAGGGTCTCGAGCATGGCGCGCGAAAGGCGGGCCGGCCGTCCCGCGAGCAGCTTGGCGACCCACGGCGCGCTGTCGGGGTTGGTGCGGAACTGCCACGCGCTGGCGACGCTGACCAGCCCAATACCGTGGCCGTGGTGGCGTTCGCGGATGGCATCCAGCGACGCGCCGATCTTCTTCCCGTCGCGCTCTCCCGTCAGCCGCTTGAGATCGGCGAGCCCGAGGGGCTTGTCCGACGCGAAGAGCAGGCTCTCCACGATCTGTTCCAAACGACCGGGCGAGTCGACGGGTGGGCTTGGCTCGATGGGTTCGACCTCGACGGCGGCCGCGGGCGCGGGCGTCTCCTCATTCGTCGTCGTCGTCATGACCGCTCTGCCCCTTCTTTTCCGGCAACGGCGCGTCCTTGTCCAGGTCTATCGAGGTGACTTCGGCGCGGCGCGCCGCGGCGATCGCCGCGCCCTGGACCTGCGTGATGAACAACGTCTCGCCGTCGGGCGATCCAAGGATGCGCACGACTTTGAGACGCGCCAATTCCAGGACCGCGAGCAGCGTCACCACCACCTGGTGGCGGAGCTCGGGTCCAGGTAGGGATAGATCGAAGCACGAATCGAAGCGAAACGACCCGCCGCCCGCCTCGATGCGGTCGATCAGCTGATTGATGCGGTCACTGATCGAAACGCGATCGACCACGACGTCGTGCGCCAGATGCGGGCCCGCCTTCTCCAGCACCCGGCCGAGGGCTTCGATGAGCTTCCACACCGAGTGCTCCGTCAGGACCGGCGCCGTTCCTTGACCGGGCGCCTCCACCTCGCTCCCGCGGCTCCACACGGTGCGCCCCTCGATGGGCCGTGCGCCGAGCTTCTCCGCCGCGTCCTTGTATTTTTGGTACTCGAGAAGCCGCCGAATGAGCTCCTGCCGCGGATCACCCGCGCTCTCGTCCTCGCCCTCTTCAATCGCCAACGGCTCGGGATGGGGGACCAGCTCGCGCGACTTGAGATAGGCGAGCGTCGCCGCCATCACCAGGTAGTCGGCGGCGATGTCCACCGACATAGATTGCATGACGTCCAGATACTCGAGGTACTTCTGGGTGACAAAGGCGATGGGGATGTCGACGATGGCCAGCTCGTGGGTCTTGCAAAGATGCAGCAAGAGATCGAGCGGGCCCTCGAACTCCGGCAGCGTGATGTGATAGGCGGCCCCGCCCGCCGGGGGCGACTCCGGCATCATGAGTACGCCAGACCCACCAGGCCCCGCAGCCACAACCGCGAGATGTGGTCGGCCGGGATCATGAGCACGCTGAGCAACCCGGTGATGAGGAGCCCGACCAAGATGATGAACCCGTAGCGTTCGAGGAACCGCGGGATGTATTGCAGCGATTCGGGCAAAAGCCCCGCCATCACGGCGCCGCCGTCGAGGGGCGGAATGGGAAGCAGGTTGAAGAACATCAGGCTCAGGTTGAGGAGCACCATGTACCTGATGAGCGGCTCGGCGATGGAAGGCGGCATGATTCCCAGCCGTCCGCCCACGACCACCATCGCCGAAACGATGGTCGCCATGATGAGGTTCATGGCCGGACCCGACGCCGCCACCAGCATGTGGCCGGTGCGCATGCTGAAGCGCCGGTTGTAACTGACGGGGCTGGTCTGCACCGGGCGTCCCCAGCCGAGCAGCGGCAGCCCGGTGAAGAACCCCATGATGGGCATCAGGAGGGTCCCGATGGGATCGATGTGCGCCATGGGCGAAAGGGTCACCCTGCCCTGCGACCGCGGCAGCGGGTCGCCCAATCGGTTGGCGAACCACGCGTGGCCGAACTCGTGGACGGATATGGAGAGCACCAGCGCTATCAGGAACAGGATCCCCTCACGCGCCCGGTCGATGGAAATTCCGCCCATGCAGCCCTCGCCTCGGTATACCCGAAGCGACCGCCTCGGGCTACATCGGGGGAGTTATGGGCGTCAAGCGCGTGGGTGGAACTTGTCGTAGACCGAACGCAGGTGCCGCCGCGAAACGTGGGTGTAGATCTCCGTCGTGCCAATGTCGGCGTGGCCCAGCATCGACTGCACGGCGCGCAGGTCGGCGCCGCGTTCGATGAGGTGAGTGGCGAAAGAATGGCGAAGCTTGTGGGGCGAGATGCGCTTCGTGATCCCGGCCGCGGCGGCGTAGCGGTTGAGGAGCTTCCAGAACCCCTGGCGCGTCATGGCCCGACCGTGATGGGTCAAGAACAGCGCCTCGACGGCGCGGGCGCCACACTGCTTGCCCCGCGCCCCCTCCACGTAAGCACGCAGCGCCGCAATCGCCTGCTCGCCGACCGGGACCAGCCGCTCCTTGCGCCCTTTTCCGAAGGCCAGCAAATAGCCCGCGTCGAAGTTCACGTCGCGCAGGCGCAGCTTGCATAGCTCGGACACGCGCAGCCCGGTGGCGTAGAGCGTTTCGAGCATGGCGGCGTCGCGCGCGCCGCGCACGGCAGCGCGGTCGGGGGCGGCGATCAGTCGGTCCACCTCATCGAGTGAGAGGTAGTCAGGGAGTTTTCGCCCAAAGCGCGGCAACTCCACCTCCTCGGTGGGATTCGCTTCGCAACGCCGTTCGGCCTTGAGGAACTTGAACAGCTGCCGCAAGGCGATGAGGCGGCGCGCCTGAGATCGCGCCGACATCTTTCGCTCGGTCAGGTGGACCAGGAAATCGAGCACGTCGATGGTCCGCACCGCCTCCGCCGCCGTCACGCGCCGTGCGGCCGCGAAGCGCGCGAACCGCGACAGGTCGCGCCCGTAGGCCTCGATGGTGGCGGGCGTCAGATCCCGCTCCACCTTCGCGTGATCGAGGAATTGCTGGATCCCCGCGTCGAGATTGATCCCCACGGACGGATCGTCGGACGGTACGGACCGGCGCGCAAGTTTCGGCACCGGAGAGAGAAGGTTAGGACCCGGGGAAGGCGGCCGTCGGTTGGACGGGAAGCAGTGTCCTTTCAGAATCCGCGGGCGCGCTTGCGAAGGATCTCCTGCATCTCCTTCTGGGCTGCCGGGGGCTCGATGATGGTCAGCTCGCTGACCGCGCCGACGCGCGCCTCTTCAAGCAGGATCTCCAGCGCCCGCTGCGGTGCGATGCGGTCGGATTCGCGTCCCGGCAACGCCAGCGCCAGCGTGCGCAGGGACAGCCGGCGGACGGCGTCCAGAGTGCGGCGCACCGTTTCGCGAAACTTCGCCTCGGAAAAGGCGGCCGAGTCGCCGAGGCCGAGCGCCAGCGCCATCTTCCAGGGCAAGACCTTGCCGGTGGGAAACAACGTTTGTTCGTGCGCCCCTCCACCGAGGCGTCCGGATTCGATCCAGCCCGATAGCCTTCCGCACAGGCGCCAGTCGAGCAGGCCGACCGCCCCGCGCAAGGGCCGCACGTCGCGCCACAGGGACACCGCCAGCACGTCAGCCGGACGCGCGCCGTTCCACTTGCCGAGGTCGGCGGACAGGAACCCCACGTCCATCACGACGCGCGTCTCAGACCCGGATGCCCAGCTCTTGAGCCGCGCGATCGAGGAGGCCGTTGACGAAGGCCCCCGCTTCCGCGGATCCGTAGCATTTCGCGAGCTCGACCGCTTCGTTCAGTGTCACGCGGGCGGGGACGTCGCCGCCCGACGTCAGCTCGAACAGCGCCAACCGCATCACGCTGCGATCGACCTGGGCCATCCGCTCGATGCGCCAGTTCTTCGACAGGCCGGCCAGTCGCTCGTCGATCTCGCGCAGCCGCGCGGCCACGCCGCGCACGATGGACTCGGTCAGCTCGCGCGCGAAGCGTTGGTCGACGAAGGCGCCGTCGAGATCGTCGCCATCGACGTCGCCGTCCGCGCCGGCGGCACCGTGAAGGTGCGCGAAGTAGAGCTCGAGCGCATCGTCGGGCCCCAGTTCGGGGTTGACGTCGAGCAGATAGAGAATCTGAAGCGCGATCTCTCGCGCCCTCCTGCGCGGGCCGACCATGACGTCATTTCCCGCGCCGGAGGCCGCTCGTGCTGGAGATCGCGGTGGTTTCGCTCAGGCGCCCGAAGAGGTCGGCCATCTCCACCGCCGCCATGGCGGCATCGAATCCCCGATTGCCTCCCTTCGTGCCGGCGCGCTCGACGGCCTGCTCCAGGCTGTCGCACGCGAGGACGCCGAACGTGATCGCGGGCGCCGCGGTCGCCGCGATGCGCGCGACCCCGGCCGTCGCTTCGCCGACCACCAGGTCGAAATGCGGCGTGGCGCCGCGGATCACGACTCCCAAGCAGATGACCGCGTCGAACCGGTTCATCTCCACGACCCGCCGGGTGAGCGCGGGGATCTCCATCGCTCCGGGGCAGCGGAAGATCTCGACGTCCTCGTCGGAAGCTCCGGTGCGGCGAAGCGCATCCAAGGCGCCGGCGATGAGCTTGTCGCCGATGAAGTCGTTCCAGCGCGACGCGACGACGGCGAACCGACGTCCGTCCGCGCGCAACATCCCCTCGTGGATCTTGGGCACGGCGCTCATGCCTCCTTGGCCCGGGCTGGATCGCGCAGAGGAAGCACATTCGCGGGGAGGCGGACAGGCACCCGCTCCACGATGTGCAACCCGTAGCCTTCGATGCCCACGATGCGCCGCGGGTTGTTGGTCAGAAGACGGATGGTGCGCACGCCCAGGTGGGCCAGGACCTGCGCCCCCAGTCCGAAGTCACGCAGCCTGGCCTCGGTCAGCGGAGCAGCCGGCGCTCCGGCCGGCGCCGCGCCCAGGCTGGCGGCCTCCAGCTCGGCGAGCAAGCTGGCGCGCCCGCGCGGAAACACGTAGAGGAGGACGCCCTTGCCTTCCGCTTCGATCGCGCGCAGGGCCGCGGTCGGTGACGACGTGCTGTCGCGGTCGGGCGACGCCCCCAGGAAGTCGCGGAGCAGGCTGGCGGTTTGCACGCGCACCAACACCGGCTCGTCGGGCGTGGGCTGACCCAACACCAGAGCGAGGTACTCCGTCCCCTCGACATCGGTGGTGTACACGTGAGCGGTCAGTTCGCAGGTCAGTCCCGCCACCCTGGGGCGCAGGGGTGCGGACAAAACACGGTGAACCAGGACCTCCTGAGACAGCCGGTAGTGGATGAGGTCCGCGATGGTCACGATAGGAAGACCGTGGGCCTGCGCGAACGCCTCCAGATCCGGCATCCGCGCCATGTCCCCGTCGTCGCGCATGATCTCGCAGATGACGCCGGCCGGCTCGTGACCCGCCAGCCGCGCCAGGTCCACCGACCCTTCGGTGTGGCCCGAACGGACCAGCACGCCGCCCGGCCGCGCCCGCAGCGGAAACACATGGCCCGGCGTCACCAGGTCCTCCGGACGCGCATCGCGCGCGACGGCGGCGCGGATGGTCTCGGCCCGTTCCTTCGCGGAGATGCCGGTGGTGACGCCGCGGCGGGCGTCGATGCTCACGGTGAACGCGGTGGCGCGCGGTGACCGGTTGTCCGCCGACATCATGGGCAGCGCCAGCTGAGCCACGCGCTCTTCGGTGAGCGACAGGCAGATGAGCCCGCGTCCGTGGCGGGCCATGAAGTTGATGGCCTCCGGCGTGATCTGTTCGGCGGCCATGGTGAGGTCGCCCTCGTTCTCCCGATCCTCGTCGTCGACCAGAATGACCATGCGACCGGCGCGGATGTGATCGATGGCCTGCCGGACGGCGGCGATGCGGTCATGGGACATAGCCGTGTCTCCTCAGCGTCTCGATGGTCAATGTCCCTGAGCCCGGCGACGGCTGGGACGGCCCCGACAGGGCGGCCTCCGCGCGGGCGGCAATCAGACGCTCCACGTGCTTGCCGATGAGATCCGCTTCGAGGTTCACGCGGGCGCCGACCGCCTTGTCCGCCAGCCGTGTCACCGCGCGGGTATGCGGGATGAGCGTGACCGAAAAGCGGTCCTGCGCAACCCGGTTGCAGGTGAGGCTGACGCCGTCGACCGCGATGGACCCCTTGAGCACCAGATGCGGCACGACCCCAGGCGGCGCCGTCATCTCCATCTCGAGCGCGTCTCCGTGATCGACGCGAGCCACGATCGTCCCCACGCCGTCGACGTGGCCCGCCACCAGATGTCCGCCCAAGGGATCGCCCAGCCGAAGCGGGCGCTCGAGGTGGACGCGGTCCCCGGGCCTCAGCGATCCCAGCGTCGTACAAGCTAGCGTCTCGGGTCCCAGGTCGGCGGCGAACCGCGCACCGGCGTCATCGAGCTGGACCATCGTCAGGCAAACGCCGTCGACCGCGACGCTGGCGCCCAGGGACATGCCGACGAGCGGTCTTTCAGCCTCCACGGCGAGCCGCTGCCCGTGGCCGGCGGACGGCTGTAGCGTCAGCACGCGGCCGGTCATCTCGATGATTCCCGTGAACATTGTCGGCGATGAGGAGTATATCATCGCCGACGGAGCGCGACCGGAGACCGGCGAGCGTCAGCGATCGCGCGAGCGACGATCCGGCGCCTGCCGCGACGGGACGGCCGCGGCCGAGGAGGCGCGGCGCGACGAACAGCGCCACGCTGTCCACGACGCGCGCATCGATGAATGCCCCGTGAACCGCCGCGCCTCCTTCCACCAACAGCGACTGGACCTCTCGATGAGCCAGCTCCTTCAGCAGGGTACGCACCGGAACCCGGCCGCCGCGCGCCGGCAGGAGCACGACGTCCGCCCCGGCTGCGCGCAAGGCCCGCGCCCGCCGCTCTGAAGCCCCGCGCGCGCCGACAATCAAGGCCGGTGGATCCGGCGGGCGGCGCAGAACGCGCGCCGATGGAGGCGTGCGCAGCCGGCCGTCCAGCACCACGCGCAGGGGCGCGCCCCCGAGCGTCCCCGAGGCGCCGCCCGGATGCCGGCGCCGCAGCCGCACGGTCAGCCTCGAATCATCCGCGAGGATGGTGCCCGCCCCCACCAGGACCGCGTCGTGAGCGGCGCGCAGCTCGTGGGCCACCCGACGCGCGCGTGGCCCCGTGATCCACCTCGACGATCCGTCCGCTGCCGCGATGAAACCGTCCAGCGAAGCGGCCGCCTTCAGAGTGACCCGCGGACGCCCTTGCGCTATCCACGTAAAGAACGCCCGGTTGGTCGCCCGACACTCCGTTTCTAGGCAGCCCACGTCCACGCGGAGGCCCGCCCGTCGCAGGCGCGCGATGCCGCGCCCGTCGACCATCGGATTGGCGTCGCCGCAGCCGACTATCACCCGCGCCACACCGGCCTTGATGATGAGCTCCGTGCACGGACCCGTGCGCCCGCTGTGGCAGCAAGGCTCGAGGCTCACGTACAGCGTCGCGCCGCGCGCCCGCAGTCCCGGCGCAGACAGTGCCGCCGCCTCGGCGTGCTGCCCGCCGGCACGGCGGTGAAACCCACGCGCGATGATCCGCCCCGCGCGGCTCACCAGCACCGCGCCCACCACCGGATTCGGGTGGGTCCCGCCGCGCCCGCGTTCCGCCAGCCGCAGCGCCAGACGCATGAAGCGCCGGTCGTCATCGGAAAAACGGGTCGTCGCCGCCATCAGCGCGGCTCGCGCTTCGATTTTACCAGGCTCGACAGCTCGGCCATCAGCTCCCCGACGTCCTTGAACGACCGGTAGACCGACGCGAATCGGACGTAGGCCACCTCGTCCAGGTCGCGCAGCGCCTCCATGATCGCGTCGCCGATCTCCGACGACGGAATCTCTTTCTCTCCCGATTCCTGCAGCTTCCGTTCGATGCCATCAATGGTCCTCTCGATGGCCTCCGTCGAGATCGGGCGCTTTTCGCACGCCTTCTTGAGCCCACTGAGGATCTTCGAGCGGTCATAGGCCTCGCGGCGGTCGTCCTTTTTGATGACGACCGGGAGAATCTCCTCCACGCGTTCGTACGTGGTGAACCGCCGGCCACAGGTCGCGCATTCGCGTCGGCGGCGGATGACCTGCTCGCCCTCGGACGGACGCGTGTCGACGACCTTGTCCTCGACGGCGGAACAGAACGGGCAGCGCATGGGAGGGCGAAAGATCTTCTTCCTTGAAAGTCGGGTTGCGATCACTAATAGCAGCTACCCATGACGGACGTACACGTACAGGTACACGTAACCGTGAACGGCGACGCCCATGCGGCTGCCCCCGGATGCACCGTGGCGGGATTGCTCGCCGCTCTAGGGGTGGACCCGGCGCGCGTCGCCGTCGAGCGAAATCAGGACGTGGTCCCGCGCCGCACCTGGGCTGAAACCGTGCTGGCCGACGGTGACCGCCTCGAAGTGGTCGCGTTCATCGGGGGCGGATCGGGGAAGGCGCCTCCCGAGGACCCGCTGGTCATCGGCGGCCGCCGCTTCGGGTCGCGCCTGCTGATCGGCACCGGCAAGTACCGGGATCCGGAAGAAGGGCGCGCGGCCATCGATCGCTCGGGCGCCGAGATCGTGACCGTCGCGCTGCGGCGCGTCGACCTGACGCCGGGAAAGCCAAGCGTCCTCGACACCGTCGACCGCGCGCGCCACACCCTGTTGCCCAACACCGCCGGATGCGCCACCGCGGAGGAGGCCATCCGCACTTGCCGGCTGGCGCGCGAGCTCGGCATCGCCGACCTCGTGAAGCTGGAAGTCATCGGCGATCCGGACACGCTGTTCCCCGACGGAACCGCCACGCTGGAAGCGGCGCGCGTGCTGGTCAAGGAAGGCTTCGCCGTGCTGCCCTACTGCTTCGACGACCCGGTTTTGGCTCGCAAGCTCGAGGACGTGGGCTGCGCGGCGGTCATGCCGCTGGCGGCGCCCATCGGATCCGGGCTGGGAATTCGAAATCCGTACAACCTGCGCATCATCCTGGAGCGCGCGAAGGTCCCCATCATCGTCGACGCGGGAGTGGGAACCGCCTCGGACGCCGCCGTCGCCATGGAGCTGGGCTGCGACGGCGTCCTGATGAACACCGCCATCGCCGGCGCGCGCGATCCGGTCATGATGGCGGAGGCCATGCGTGACGCCGTGATCGCCGGGCGCAAGGCGTTCCGCGCCGGGCGCATCCCGCGCAGGCTCTACGCCTCGGCGTCGTCCCCGCTCGACGGACTGATCGACGGAAGCGTTGAGTAGCGTTCCCGATCCGCCAACGCTGTACATCGTCACCGATCGCCGCGCGGCCGGCGGACGGGCGCTTCCCGACATCGTCGCGGCGGCGTTGACCGGTGGCCCACCGGGTCGCGTCGCGGTTCAGCTTCGCGAGAAGGACTTGGGCGCCCGCGAGCTTCTGGAGCTCGCTCAGGCCCTGCGCGCGGTCACCGCGGCCGGCGCCGCTCGGAACGGGGTCCCGGCCGCGCGGTTGTTCATCAACGACCGAATCGATGTGGCCCTGGCGTGCGGCGCGGACGGCGTCCACCTGCCGGCGAACAGCCTGCCCCTCGCCGAATTGCGGTCACGGGCGCGGCCCCTGGCTCTCGCGGCGTCGGCGCACGATGCGAACCAGGTGGCCGCCGCCCGCGCCGCAGGCGCCGATTTCGTGGTGTTCGGCCCGGTCTTCGACACTCCCGCCAAGCGCCGTTTCGGGCCGCCGCGCGGCTTAGCGGCGCTGGCGCAGGCTGCGCGCGCCGCAGGCGCCGTCCCGGTGCTGGCCATCGGGGGTGTCACCGTCGAGAACGGGCCCCTGTGCCTGGCAGCGGGCGCCCGGGGTGTCGCATGCATCCGCGCCGTGATGTCTGCCACGGACGCGGCGGCCGTCGTCCGCGCATTTTTCGCGGGTTTCGGCCGCTCGTGAGCAGAGTGTCACCGTCGGACTTGACACCCTGTAAGACGCCTGTACCTTTCCGCCGTTTCTGAAGCACGGTCACTTAGAGCAAGACAGGCAAAACAAAACGTTCGAGGAGGAAGTGATGGCAACCGGCAAGGTGAAGTGGTTCAACGACGCAAAGGGTTACGGATTCATCGCGCGCGAGGACGGTCCCGACGTCTTCGTGCACCACTCGGCAATTCAAAGCGATGGGTTCCGGTCGTTGACGGAGGGACAGCAGGTCGACTTCGAGATCACGGAGGGACCGAAAGGTCTGCAGGCGGCCAACGTCCGCAAGGGTACCTAACAGCTCGCAAGCTTCCGTTAGTCGTACCCTCGAGAACGGCTGGAGCTTCGGCTCCGGCCGTTCTCCATTTCAGGCGGCGGCCGGCCTTCCCGTACCTCGATCTCAGTCGTTCTGCGCCGCGAACACAATCGGGACGGACAGGCGCAGAGCGCCGCCGGTAGGACGCGCCAGCCGCGCCTTGGCCAGGCGGCCAATCACGCAGGAGACGGCGCCCTCGTCCCCCAGCGAGCTGACTTCCATGCGCGGCGCCTCGACACGGCCGTCGCTCATCAGCCGGAGGCCCACCACCAGCGTCCCGCGCAGGCCCGGGCTCGTTTCCAGGGCTTTCTGGTAGCACGGCAGCAGCGATGGGGCGACGGCCTCGGCGGAGGCCGCGATGTCGTCCGGAACTTCGCCGCCGTCCGCGCTGGGCCGCCGCACCGTGACCTTCGGCGCCCCGACCGGCGTGGCAGCGACCGCGGCGTCGTGAAAGTCCGGGGTCTCACCGCGGGCTACGGTGGCCCCGTCGCGGCGGACCAGGTCGTAGGCCAGCACCTGCACGCGCATCTTGGCGATGCGCCCGCCGCCCATGCGCAGGCAAGGCTCCTGCGTCATGTCCGACTTGCCGCCCCGGAACACCAGCCGCAACGCCAGGCGCCCCGCGGCGTGATCCTTCAGCACGCCGTCAGCCGAGTCCGGCGCGAGCTCGAAGTCGAGAATCGCCTCCCGCTCGGCGCTGTAAAGCTCGACGCCTTCCGCGATCCGAAAGCTGCGATCCTCGTCGAGGGCCAGCCGCCGCTCCGCCAGATCGTACTCCCTGAAAGAGAAACCTGACGACGGCACATCGATGACGTAGTTGCGGCCGGTGGCTTCCAGGCGGCGACGCCGATGGTCGGCCCGCGCCCGGGCCCGCGCCACTTCGTTCCCCGTGAAGGTCACAGCGTCCTCCGACCGCAGGACGTCGCACAACCCGGTCACGTCGCCTCCGCCTTTGAGGGGCGCCGTTGGCAGCCAGGCGCGCGGCCGCGCGGTCGGCAGGGCGGTCGCCGACGGTGTCGCGGATGCGCCTTCGGTTGACCCGCCCAGGGTCCGGGACGGCGTTCGCGTGGTCGAGGCCCTGCCGGGGCCGGAAGCGCCCCCTTCCGGCGGCGGGGCCGCGATCATCAGGCTCCACAGGATCAAACCGAGCCCCATCAAGAAAGCCTACCGCGCCTGGTTCGTCCTTGCGAGAATCCACGTCCACCCCGCCCCGCCCGCCGTCCCCCACGCGCCCGTCCTCTCATGGTCACCCTGAGCGATATCCGCGCCGCCGCCACGAGGCTCGCCCCGCACATCCACGAGACGCCTATCCTGCGTTGCCGGTCGCTCGACGAAGCGGCCGGGCGGCCGCTGGCGCTGAAGGCCGAGAACCTGCAGCGCGGCGGCGCTTTCAAGCTGCGCGGCGCCCTCAATACGCTGCTGCAGCTCTCCGCCGCCGACCGCGCGCGCGGCGTGATCGCGCACTCCTCGGGAAACCACGCCCAGGGCGTCGCCATCGCCGCTCGCATGCTGGGCGTCCGGGCGGTGATCGTGATGCCCCAGAACGCCAACCCGCTGAAGGTGGCTGCCACGCGCGGCTACGGCGCCGACGTGGTGCAGGACGGCGTCACGGGCGACAACCGCGAGCAGGCCACCGCGCGCCTCATCGCGCAGCACGGGTACACCTTGGTCCATCCCTACGACGACGATCGCATCATCGCCGGCCAGGGCACGGTCGGCCTCGAGATCGCAACCCAGGTCAACGACGTGGACGCGGTCTTTGTGCCGATCGGCGGCGGCGGCCTGATCTCGGGGGTGGCGGCCGCCGTCAAGAGCCTGCACCCGGGCGCCCGCGTGTTCGGCGTGGAGACCGAGGGAGCCGACGACGCCGCGCGGTCCTTGGCCTCCGGCAGCCGCCAGCGCCTGTCGGCGGTGCCGACCACCATCGCCGACGGCATCCGAAGCCTATCGGTCGGCGAGCGCAACTGGGAGATCATCCGGCGCCTGGTGGACGGCGTGCTCGTGGTGTCCGACTTCGACGTGGCCGCGGCGCTCACGCTGCTGCTGACGCGGGTGAAGACCGTCGTCGAACCGACCGGAGCGGTCGCCGCGGCGGCGCTCCTGTCTCGCAAGCACGCCGATCGCATCGGCGACGTCCGGAACGCAGCCGTGGTCCTGAGCGGCGGCAACCTGGACCTCGGATCCCTGCCGCTGGCACTGCCGTTGGCCGACCCGCCCGCAGGCGCCCACCCGATCTCTGTAACGCCTTCGTAACCGCGGAATGGGTGGCAAGCCACCGGGGTTACAGAATGGCCCAGCGGAGCCCGGCCCGACCCGACGCGGGCCGGTGGCACGCGTCTTGAGACACCCACCTGAGGAAGGTGGGCTGAATGGCGAAATCCGATCGAACGAACCGACCTCGTCGACAACTTGGTATGGGCTTCGGCTTGCCCGCTGAAGGACGCGGTGATCGCGACGACCGGGGCACGTGTGTGGCGGAAGTCATGCAAACCTCCGTCTACACCGTGACGACGGATACGCTCGCCGCCGCCGCCGAGCGCCTGGCGGCCCAGAACGACATTCACCATCTCCTGGTGCTCGACGAAGGCAACCTGGGTGGCATCGTTTGCGAAAACGACCTGCGCCAGGCCAACCGGACCGGGCTGGTGTCTTCGTGCATGAAGACCCCCGTTTACTGCATCGGTCCGCGGACCACCATCAAGCAGGCCGCCGACCTCATGCAGGAAAACCGCGTCGGCGCCCTGCCCATCGTAGTCGACGGGATGCTGGTGGGAATGGTCACGCGCGGCGATCTTCGCCAGGCCGGCCTGGTCAGCGAGGACCTGGGCGGCCCCGTGTGCTCCGCCTGCAAGGGTGAGCACCACGTGCGCGTCGATCCCCATGCGGGCGGCGTCGCCTTCTGCTTCGAATGCCTGGGGCCCGTCGAGACTCGGGCTCTGACGGACTGAGCTGACCAGGGAAGCCGGCGCTCGCGCTCCGCGGTTGCGGTCGAAGGGGCTTGCGCCGACCCCGGCTGCCGCCCTTAAATCCGCCCCATGAAACTGAAGCGGCAGTGCCTTGTTCTTCTCGTCGCGGTGGGGCTGGGCCTTTCTTCGTGCGCGACCAGCGACCTCCCCGACGAGATCAAGCTCAAGGATTTCACCCTCAAGCAATACGACATTTCGCTCAAGAGCGGCCTGCGCATCCTGGTACAGGAAGATCACAGCGCGCCGGTGGTGGTCGTCACGGCGGTGTACGGCGTCGGGGGAACCGGGGATCCGCCTGGGGTCGAAGGGCTGGCTCACTTCGTCGAGCACCTGGCGTTCCGCGCGCGGATGTTCGATGGCCCGCAGATCTGGGACACCCTCAAGCGCATCGGCGCGTCGTTCAACGCATCCACCGCCGCCGATGTCACGTCGTACTATTCGGTGGCGCACAAGGACGAGCTTGCCACCTTGACCGACATCGAGGGCTGGCGCCTCCTGGACACGACCGGCGGGGTCACCGAGGAGGTCTTCAAGACCGAGCGTGAGGTTGTGCGCAACGAGCTTCGCCAGCGCCGCGAGACCACCATCGGCAACAAGGTGTTCGACCTGGTTCTCGAGGCGCTCTTCCCGAAGGGCCACCCCCTGGCGAGGCCGCTGGCCGGGACGCACGAATCGCTGTCGGCGGCGACCTTGCAGCACGCCCGCGACTTCGCGAAGAAGTACTACCGCCCGGAGAACTGCACCATCGTGATCGCCGGGGACGTCACGTCGGACCAGGTGAAGAAGGAGGTTGGGCGGTGGCCGAACCAGCTGCATTACGGGCCCGAGGGGAAAGACGGGAAGGCGGTCCCTCACAATCCCCTCGTGGCTTCCACTCCCGCGCCCGCGGTCCCTGACCCGCCCTCGAAAGAAATGAAACGGCACAAGGGCCCCGTCGCCCAGCCGCAGCTCCTGGTGGCGTGGTCGATGCCCGGCGCGCATCGGGGCAACAACACTCTCATCTCGTTCGCGGGAAACACCTTGGCCGGCGCGCTGGCGGCCGGGCTGCAGGTCGACGAGGACGACGACATCGAGAGCTTCGGCGCGGGGCCTCTGCCGCTCAATGACGCGTCGGTGATGTTGGTCCAGATGAACCTCAAGCCCGGCGCCGACCCGGAGAAGGCGCGGGCGCGGGTCCTCGATTCGCTTTCCAACGCGTGGACCACGCCCGACACCATTTCCGTCGACGTCGGCTCGGGCCTGCACGCGCGCGCCCTGGACGTCACGCCGGTGCTGCATCAGAGCGGCGATAGCCTCCAGCGCTTCCAGGTTAAGATCGCCAAGTGGTACACCGGCGCCGCGCTGTTCCTCGGTTCGGATAACCTGGTGGGGCGCGCCCTCGCCGTGGGCGAACATCTGCACGCCACCGGCGACTCGAAATATTACAAGAGCAGCTTCGAGGAGCTGTCGGCGTTCCAGAGCCGCAACGTCATCGACTTCGCCTACAAGTGGTTGACGCGCGAGCGTGCCGTCGCCGTTTTCATCGAGCCCGAGCACAGCGACGTGCCGCGTGTGATGCAGGCGGGCGCCGGAGCCGCCGTGGGCATCACGAAGCGCGCTTCACACGACGTGGGGCAGGGAGAAACCGAAGGCGCCGCAGACATCGGCTCCGCTCGCATTTTGGAGATTGCCCGCCCGCCCGGCATCGAGAAGTTCGAACGCTTCGCCTTGCCGAACGGGCTTCAAATGGTGATCGCGCGCAGCGGCATCGCGCCCATTGCGCATGTCTCTCTCAATCTTCGCGGGGGGGACGCCATCGTCAAACCTCAAGGCATGGCCAGCCTGGCCCGTTCGTTCTCCCGGAAGACCTGCAACGACCACGGCAATCTGGACGCCATGGGCGGTCGAATCTACGGCGGGACCGGCGCGACGTCCGCCGAAATCGCGGTGGATATCTCATCGGGAAATCTCTCGAACGGCATTGCTGTGCTGTCCGACTACGTGGCGTGTATCGACGCGCAGGACGACTACGGTCGTTTCGACGACATCATCAAGCGCCGGCAGAATAGCTTCGACCGCCTGGCCAACCGACCAGAGTCCATCGCCGGACGAACGCTCTGGCGCGAGCTCTACCCGGGGCATCCTTACGGTGTTCCCTCCGTGGATCCGTCGACCTTGAAGGACGTCAAGCTCGAGCAGATGTCGGCGTACATCAAGGAGCAGTTCCGCCCGCAGAACGCGGTCGCGGTCGTGGTGGGCGACATCGACGCCGCGGAAGTGCGTTCGCTCAGCACCAAGTACTTGGGTCGCTGGCAGGGCGCCGGGGGGCGAATTCCCGTAGCCCCCGCGACCCCCGCCGCGGGCCCGGAGGGGCGCAAGGTCTTCGTCATCGACCGTCCGAAGGCGACACAGGCGGTGATCCAGATCGGATGCCGGCTACCGGCCGTGACCGCCGAGACGCTGCCCATCTTCGATCTGGCCAGGGCCCTGCTGAACGAGGAGACGTGGGCTCTGCGCGAGCAGTGGGGAGCCACCTACGGCGTCAGCGCCGGCATCCAGTGGCTGCCAGGCGGGGCCAGTCACATGCTGATGGGCGGCGCCGTCGAAAACGCGCAGGTGGGTGCGTCGTTGCTCAAGCTGCTCGGAATCATCGAGCGCATGGGCACCGGGGCGTTCCACCAGAAGACGTTCCTGCTCAAGCGCTGGGACGTGGCGCGCGACTTCTCTCGCCGCTTCTCCGATGGTTCCAGCCTGGCCGACGGGATCCTGCACCTCGTCGATCACGGCCTGCCGCCCGACACCTGGGACCGCTATCCGCAGCACCTGGCGGCCGCGCGGCGCGATCAGGTCAAGAACGCCATGAGCCCGTGCGTGGACAACGAGGTCGTCACCGTCGTGGGCGACGCCCAGGTTCTTCGCGGCCAGATCAGCGGGGCGGGCCTGCCTCTGCAGGAGTGATCGCATTCCTACCCGCACCCGCCGGCTGCTCGCCCTCGACCTCGACGGGACGCTGCTTCGCAACGACAAGACCGTCGCGGCGTCGGACGTGAACGCCATCCGGCGGGCGATGGCCGCCGGCGTGGTCGTGACCATCGCCACCGGCCGCCTGGGCACCGGCACCTGGCCCATAGCGCGCGACCTGGGAATTGCGGGGCCGGTGATCTGCGCGGACGGCGGCTTCCTGCTGGACGCGGTGACCGGCGCCGTGATCGAGTCGACGCCGCTGCCGCTGGCGACCGTCGACGCCGCGCTGCGCACCTTGGCCGAGCACGGCCTGACGCCGTTCGTTTTCATGCACGACGTCATCCACGGCGAGGAGATCGGCCGCCACCACCACAGGCTGGTGACGACCTGGAGCCGGAACATCACGCTTCATCCTCTGCTAGCCGCGGCGCAGGAGTGGCGCCGCCACGGGGAAGTGGCGCAGGCCCTCGGCATCGGCGATCGCCTCCGCGTCGAGGCGGCGCGCGCCGCGCTGGAGAGCCGCCATCGCGAGACCCTGACGCTCGCCCACTTCGGCATGGGGTCGATGGAAACCTGGGCCGTGCGCGGGCAGCCGGCCGGCTGCAACAAGGGGATAGCGCTCCAGCGCCTGGCCGCACGGCTGGGCATCGAACAGACGGACGTAGCGGCGATCGGCGACTGGCTCAACGACGTCCCCATGCTCGAATGGGCGGCGGCGTCGTTCGCCATGGGCCAGGCGCCGGAAGCTGTGCGCGCCGTTTCGCGCCACACATTGACCGCGACCTCGGTCACCGGCGGCGGCGTCGCGGAAGCCATCGACCGCTGGCTCTGACGTCAGCGCGTCTGGGCGGCGGCGGCGGTGCGCTGCGCGAGCATCCTGACTTTTTGCAGGCGCCTTTGCAGCTTGCGGTCATCCGGGCGGGCCGCCGCGGCGCTCTCGTATTCGACGGCCGCCGCCTTGTAGTTTTTCGCCGACGCCAGGGCGTCGCCCAGGAAGACGCGCGCGTCAGGGCCGGCTGCGGACGAAGCGGTCGCCTCGCGTCCGAGGCCGATGGCCTTCTGCCGGCGTCCGTCGCGCAGCGCCCTGCGCCCCGACCGCAACAGCGCTTCTACCAGCAGCCGCTCCACGTCCGGCGCCTTCGGATCCAGAGCCAGCGCCGCCTTGAGATCGTCGACGGCCGCCTCGAGCGATCCGTCCCGCAGCTTGTCGCTCGCGCTCTCCTCGAGCTTACGCGCGGCTTCGCCGCGCAGACGGGCCCCCTCGGCTGTCCCGCCCTGCGCCTCGATGCGCGCGATCAGGTTCTGCAGCGTCAGCAGCGACGCGGGGGACAGCCGATCGCCGCTCAAGGCGCGGGTGGCCTCCGCCGCCAGCGACGCCCGCTTCGCCGCCGGCGCTTCCGCCAGCGAGGCCGCGACCTTGGGCAGCGCGATCCCGGTGACGCCGGGTGAAGGCGGCTTCACTTGCGGCGCGGCCGGCGGGCGAACCGGCACCGCGCGCGCCGCGCCCGACGAGCTCGCGCCTCGCACCCAGGGAATTTTGTTGTACGCCAGAGCCCCGCCGCCGATCCCCGCCAGCACGATGGCGACCGTCCCGGCAAGCTTGCCCATCTTCCGAGGGCGGTCCGCGCGGGCTGCCGGTGGCCCGGGGCGCGAGGAGGACGTGTGCGAGACAGGCGATCTGCCGCCGGCCCGGGCGCCAAGCTTCGGATAAACGGTCTCCTGCAGCGTCGGCGTGGAGAAGTCGTGCGCCTCGACTTCAGGAGTCGACGCGCCTTCGTCCGAGCGCATCCCCGTCACGCCCGCCATCGCCGCCGCCCGCCCCCCGGCAGGGCTCGCGGAGGCTCGATCGCCGTCGCTGCGCGCTTCCCGCATCCCCGAGGGGGCACCTGGCGGCTCGTGGATTCCGAGCAACACGGCCACCGCCTGCCCGCGCCCGCGCACGCTCTTGGTCAGCGCATACTCGAGCTGCGCCATGGTCTGCGGGCGGCGGTCCGGGTCGCGGTCGAGCACGTTCAAGATGACGCGCCCCAGGTCCTCCGAGATCTCGGGCCGAAGAGCGCGCGGATTCTTGGGGGGCTCGCTGTTCTTCTTCGTCAAGATGTCGAGGAAGCTGGTCCCCGAATGCGGCGCCTGGCCGGTCACCATCTCGTAGAGCATGGCCCCCACCGCGTAGATGTCGGTTCGAGCGTCGGCGGCCCGTCCTTGTGCCTGCTCGGGCGCCATGTACTCGGGCGTCCCCATCGCGATGCCCGGATTGGTCAGGCGCCGCGCATCAGCGGTCACCGAGCGCGCGATCCCGAAGTCGAGGACCTTGACGAAATCCGCCTGGCCGTCGCGCGCCACCAGGAAAATGTTCTCCGGCTTGAGATCGCGGTGAATGATTCCGGCCGCGTGCGCAGCGTGCAGCGCGCGACAGATCTGCACGCCGATCTGCGCCGCGCGGGTCGGGTCCAGCCGCCGTTCGTGCGCCAGAACATCCGCCAAGTCGATGCCTTCCAGGTGCTCCATCACGAAGTAGGCGCATCCCTCCTCGGTGGTGCCGAAGTCGGTCACGTCTACGATGTTGGGATGGCCTATCTTGGAAGCCGCCCGCGCCTCGCGTCGAAAGCGTTCCACCAGATCTTGCTGCCCCGAATAAACCGGGTGCAGGATCTTGACGGCGACGCCCTTGCCGATGCCCACGTGCTCGCCGGCGTAAACCGTCCCCATCCCACCTTCCCCGATCTGGCGGATGATCCGATAGCGGTCATCGATGACACGTCCCAAAAAGCTCACGTTGGTCAGAGATGACGAGCTCTCCGAGCGCGCGGGCTCCGCGGCCGAGATGGCGGACGGGTCGGCGGTCCCACGGAGGACGGGAGGCGGCGCCTGCCGCGACGGCGGCGGCGGCAGCTGCGGCGTCGGACGGCGGGTCACCCTACGCGCGATCCCCGCCCCGACGACGCCGGCCGACGGGCTCATCACCGTCTGTTCGGAGCCGATGGCGCTGGGAATCGCCTGTTCCTTTATCAAGCTCAGCCTGCGCGACGCCGGCGGTGGCTGCGGTGGCTGTGATGGCGGCAGCGCCGACGGAGACATGGGCAGCCCCGCTGTGCCCGCCCCGTGGCCAGCCTCGACACCGCCCGGCCGGGAGAACGTACGCCCGGAATCGCTGCGCAGCCGGGGCAGCTCCTCCTTCAGCAGACGCTCGCGCTCGGCCCGCTCCTCGGCGATGGCCTCGCCGTAGAGCTGCCTCAAG
>Ga0187894_10002690_pt1 | contig 20941 bp, 15 predicted proteins | sample GBC1701081metaG_FD_136650 | JGI IMG/M metagenome (GOLD analysis project Ga0187894, IMG submission 136650) | White microbial mat communities from a lava cave in the Kipuka Kanohina Cave System on the Island of Hawaii, USA - GBC170108-1 metaG ...
GAAAGCCGGGGTATCTTTACACAGTACAGTTGTTTTACCCAGGTACAGATCTCCATAATTCATTAGGAATTTCGTCACTTCCGTATCTGTCTTAGCGGTGGGGATGATTTCGAGTAATTTCAGGTACCGGGGAGGGTTAAAGAAGTGGGTCCCGGCAAAATTTCGTTGAAAATCTTCGCTTCTTCCCTCTGCCATGAGGTGAATTGGAATTCCTGAAGTGTTTGATGTGATAAGTGTTCCGGGAGTACGATATTTTTCAACCTCCTCGTAAACTTTTTTCTTGATGTCGAGATTTTCGACAACCACTTCGATCGTCCAATCATAGTTTTTAATCTTCGACATATCATCTGTAAAGTTTCCAACCTTCACACGGGATGCAAATTTTTTGCTGAACAACGAAGCGGGATTTGCTTTTAATGTGGCATCAAAAGCAGCGGTTACAATTCGGTTTTTTACTGCCGGATGATCGAGTGTCAGGCCTTTTTTCTTTTCATCTTCAGTGAGTTCCTTCGGGGCAATGTCGAGCAGCAATACTTCAACACCAATGTTGGCAAAATGACAGGCAATGCGCGAGCCCATAATTCCCGATCCTAGTACAGCAACTTTGCGGATAGATCTTTTCATAAATTGTTGTTCGTTGTTAGACCTAAATTAGTGATATGCTTTTTCGTAAATATTATTTCTTTCTAAAATCTTGTTGATGTTTTGAATCACATCAAAAAAAACCTCGAGTTTTTTTTCTGGAATTTCTTCACGCACAACTTCATTGAAGCGCAACACGGTTTCTTTCGCGCGCTCCCTTCCTTTTTTCCCTTCCTCTGTTAAGAAAATCCGTACACAACGCTTATCGTGGGCATCTATCTGTCTGTAAATCGCGCCTCGTTCTTCCAGTGTCTTTAGCAACCGTGTGAGGCTGCGTGCTTCAAGGCCCATTAACGGGGCGATCTTTGTAGCAGGGGTACCTTCTTCTACATCAATGTTCAACAATACGAAACCAACTGCCATGGTAGCCCCATAGTCGGATGCTTTTTGATTGTAAAGCCTGGCAATGGCGTGCCAGGCAGCCCGAATGTGGTAATCTATGGTCTCTTCCCGCTTCATTCAAAATCCTAAAAGGAGTTCGAATATAAAAAATTTTGTTATGCACGCATACCATTATTTAATTTTTTCAAACATCCTATCAAAAAAATCGGCTGATGCCCTGTACGCGGCTAACCAGTTTTTATGAAGCAAAAAGCTGTGTACTTCATCCGGGAAGATAAGTTGTTCGAAATACACCTCTCGATCGCGTAAATTTTCGGCAAGTGTAACAGTTTCATTGAACGGCACGTTGCGGTCGTCATCGCCATGAATAAGCAGTACCGGTGACTTCCAACCATCCAGGAAATTCATGGGCGATGATTCAAACGCTTTTTTTGCAAATGCCTGCTGTTTTTCGGGCTGGTAAGAAGGGATAAAGTTCTCAACCACCAAGTTCCAGTCGTGCACCCCGTGAATATCAACACCACAAGCAAAAAGATCGGATGCCCTGGCAAGCCCCAATGCCGTGAGGTATCCGCCATACGATCCGCCCCACAACCCGATTTTTTTTGGATTGACATCCTCCCGCTGTTGCAGAAATAGTCCTGCGCCAACCACGTCATTGTATTCACTTGCACCGGCTGCCCCATAATCTATCGCTTCGCGAAACTCCATGCCATAGCCAATTCCGCTTCGGTAATTTACCGAGAGCACCACATAGCCCCGGTTAGCCATGTATTGATTTAGAGCATACGCATTATGATAATACTGACCATAGTGGAACCCAAGTAACATTTGCCTGCGTGAACCACCATGAAAGAAAATAACAGCAGGGTGCTTATCACCCGGTTTATGATTTTTAGGAAGAAAAAGCTGCGCGGGGATTTTCATTCCATCGGATGCTGTAACGGTAACGGCTTGTGGCGCAACCAACGCTGCTTGTGGAAACGATTTCGGGAAAAGTTCAGGCGCCAACATTTTTACCGTACCGTTGCCGGAAATTATATGAGGCCAGGCTGCCGTTGTGGCATCGGAGCGGAGGCAAACAATTCCACTGATTGTTTCAACTGGTGACCATTCTATTCCTGTGCCTGAAGAAAGCTGATGTGCTTTTCCTCCGGCAACTGAAACTTTCCAAACATGCCTGCGATCGATGTCTGTAATGTTTGTTACGTAAATCAGACTTTGGTTATCCTTTGAATTTATAACATATTCAACTTCTCCATTTCCAGCGGTCAGCAGTTGTGCTTCGCCTCCCGTTGAAGAAACAGAATAGAGATGTTGCCAGCCATCTATCTCATACGGGAAAATTATTTTGTTCTCAGTCCATATCAAAAAGTTGTCGATGACGGGTATGCCGCTGTGCAACTCGCTGCCTTTTCCGGGTGTGGCTTTCCAGATTTCTTTTGATTTGCCAATGGCTATGTCAGCTATATGAATTGACCATGGATGACCTTCACGTTCTGGCGCGAAGATTAACCTGTTTTGCACGTTCGGTTCACGGATAAAAGCAATTTGCTTTCCATCTGCCGACCAAACCGGGTTTGAGTCATGATCAACGGTTGGATCTAAAAATTGAACGGAAGAAGTTGCGATATAATAAACACCGATGTACGCGTGATCTACGCGGGAACTTCGAAAAGCAATCTTGGTTCCATCTGGCGACCACCGGATAGAATTTTGTGTACCCCTGCTATGAAAAAGTTTTTTACCTTTTCCTGCAGAATCCAGTTTAACTGTCCATATCTGCCCGGCATTTAAAAAAGCCATTGTTTTTTGATCGGGCGAAAGTTTCGGAGAAAATCCATTTGCCATCTTTTTGATGTCAGTTCCGTCAGAATCAATAATCCAGATGCCGCGTTCAATTCCCTGTTGCAGGGCCATTGGATTTGGCAGTTCATTCTGGCTGTTGGGCGCACCTCCCCGAAGAAATACTATTTTGTTTCCATCCGTAGTAAAAACAAGGGCAGAAATTTCCTGGCCATCGTCTGTCGTATAGTGGGTAATTTTCTTTGCTTGAAAATCCGGGGCATCGGCAACAAAAATATTCCGAACCCCCTGGTCGTTAAATACCCATGCAACTCGTTTGCCGTCATTACTGGCAATCAACCCCGTTGGAAACGGAACGTTTAGCAGGTTATCGATCGTGACCTGGGCCTGACTTACACCAGCGCATGCCAAGGCAAAAATGAAAATGATTTTTTTCATGGTTTGATTTGATTATTGGCGTTCCATAAAACAAAAAAGCAAGCTAAATGAACCTGTTGGCTAATAGGATTTTCGAAGTGAATTGGGAAACGCTTTCGTCAAATTCAACCGGACGAACCCTTTGCAGAGCGAGCATTACCTGGTTTATTTGTATCGCTTACCTTTCTTAATTACTACATCCACATTTTGCAATAAGTCGATATGCCGTAGCACATCTCCTTTTACACAAATAATATCGGCATATTTTCCCTCGCTAATTGTTCCAAAATCCTTTTCAACTCCCATGGCTACGGCCGGCCAGTAGGTAGCAGCCCGAATGGTGTACATGGGGTCAAATCCGAATTTATTCACCCACACATCCAGTTCATTCCACGTACTCTGGCTATGAAATTTCATGGGTATTCCGCTGTCGGTACCAATCAATAAAACAACGCCAGCATTTTTAAGTTGATTGATTTTCTTTTCCAATGTCGGTTTGCGAATTGGGTTTAACTGAAAATACGGTAATCTTCCGGGATACTTTATGGATTGCTTAATATCTGCAATGATGGAATCAGGCAAACCGAGGTGCCAGGATGTGTTGTCCAGTCTCTCGGGATTGTCACGCATGTATTCGTAATTGTAAAGTCCTTCAACTGTTGGTGTCCAAAACAACGGGCCCAAACTCATTTGAGCCGTTCGCTCTTTTATCATAGTCATAATGTCCTCGGGATATTCCGGAGCGGATGCGAGCCCTGTATGTTCGAAGCAATCTACTCCGGCTTTCAATCCCCTTCGTATCTCCTCAGGACGATGTGAGTGTCCTACTACTTTAAGTTTATTTTTATGCGCTTCATCTACAACGGCCAGAACTTCATCCATTGTCATTTGATCCTGATCAATCAGTTTAATGCAGTTCACACCAGCCTTCGCTAATTGTTGAACCTTGGCTCGTGCATCTGCGGTGCCTTTTACGCCCCATCTGAATTCCGCTGTTCCCGGATAAGATTCATGCTGAATAAATGGTCCCGACATGTACATGGTAGGCCCGGGAATTTCTCCTTTGTTGATGCGATCTCGCACAACCATGCTTGCATCCAGGGGCGCACCAAGATCGCGGGCACTGGTAATACCTGCCAACAATAATTGATGCGCTGAGGAAGGCATGATTACATCTTTCGCAATTTTTAAATAGGTTTTGTCCCAGTGTGTATAATCGCTGTGGCCATTTATCATCAGGTGTACGTGCATGTCCCATAAGCCGGGCACTACACTCATTCCTTCAGTTGAAATTACTTCTGCATTCTTGGGAATCTCCATAAAACCAACTTGTCCGATGGATTTGATGCGTTCATTCTCAATTATCACGATGCTGTTTTGAAGGGGTTTCCCCCCAAAACCATCAATGAGTGCACCCCCAACAAGGGCTTTCAGACTGGTTTGCGCTTCGGCAGATGAAGCCAGAAGCAGGAAGAACAGAAGCTTTTTCATACTTAAATTAGGTACAGAAAGATAAAAAGAGTCACGCATTTTGCAACCTAACCTATTGCTTTGGATTGAATATCGCCTGTGTAGCGATGGGCTCCAATCGATTAAGGCGGCCTCTTAAAATCCAGCTTAAATCTATGCGCAACCAGTAATCAGTCTTTCTTTTTGTAGAACACAAGTTCTCCGCCTTCGTCACCCAAAGCCTTAAGGGGGTTGCCGATGGGGGTTTGGTTCGTGTCTTCGGCAACCTGGGTTTTAACGTATTGAATCATTTCTGATATCGCAAACTTGTCTTTTTCGTTCTCACGAAGGAATTGAATTACGCGTTTGGCAAACGGGCTATTGCTTCCAATCTCACCATCCGATACGGTCTCTAGCCGGCCAGACGCAAGACCCCAGCGAGATTTAAATTTTTCAACATTATCGGTATAGCCCCTGCGTGAATCGGCAAATAAGGCTCCCGAAAAGCAAGCATCCGCAACAAGAAATGTGTGTTGCGAATTGATGCTTCCCAGAATTCGTAAAATCTCGGTATTTGAAATGTAGTCGCCCGTTGAATTCACCTCGGCATCAACCGGAATCCAGTAGCCCTCATTCAATAGGAGATCAAAATGCCCATGGCCTGAGAAATAAATTACGAGGTTGTCCTGCGGGCTTATTTTTTCAATCAAGCCACGCATGCCCTTATAAATGTTTGACCGGGTTGCTTGCTCATCACGAAGTAAAGTAACGTTCGAAAAGTCAAAATTGTATTTACTCATGAGTACGGTTGCAATATCGCTTGCGTCTTTCACCGCGTTGTTAAGTTTTGGCCAGTGTTCATAACTGTTTATTCCTATTACCAACAGAAAATTCTTGGCGATTGCCGGATTGTACTCTTCACCATCTACACTTTTGCGTGTGATCACAAATTTTTTCAAGGATATGTTGTCGTTAACATCCGTTACTTCCATGTTCACGTAATTATCACCCATGGCGAGCGGCATGATTATAATAAAGTTTCCGTTGTCTCTAACGGGGGTAACAATGCCGTTAACTTTCAAGCTCCTCACACCTGATTCATCCGTCACCGTTCCGCGCAAGTCAATGATATCTTTATACATTCGAACACGGTTGTCTTGAATATTGGGAGGATTGGAAACAAGAATTAACGGACCCGACTTATCTTTCGAATCTTTGTGCCTGAACACGGGTGATATGTGTAACGACTCGATGTTCCAGTATTTAACAGCCGGAACAAACTCTTCAATGGTAGCAAGTTCCTTTCCGCCCGGACTAATTGAAATAGCCTTGACGGGCGTCTTAAAATCTTCAAGTTTTAAGGCGGGCAACCCGGTTGTCAAATCGTAAACCGCTACAGCATTTTTTTCAAGTGCAGCAAAAAGATATTTTCCATCATTGCTGAACTTGATATCATATATCCAACCACGCTGCGGGAACTCCCGCACAGGTTTACCGGTTTCTACGTCCCACAAAATAATTTTCTTGTCGTCTCCTCCACTGGCAAGTGTCTTGCTGTCGGGGGAGAAGGCGAGTGTGCGTATCCAGTTTTCGTGCGCCAATAATTTCTTCGTTACATTTCCGGTGGCTGCGTCCCGCAACAGGATTTCACGATCAGCGCCACCTGTTGCAATCCATTTGTCATCGTTACTCACATCCACCGCCCGGATCGCTTTTAGGTGGTCTTTCTTGCTGTACACCAGCCTGGCAGAGTCAACACTCCAAAGATTGACTGCTTTATCCTCTCCGACAGAAACTATGTATTTATCGCTTCTCATAAAGCGCAACGCTAACACACCCTCTGTGTGGCCGTTCAATGTTTTGATGAGCTTGCCTCCGGGCACTTCCCAAAGCTTGATTGCTTTGTCTCCGCCCGCAGTTGCCATCATTGTATTGTCAACACTAAACACGATGTTGGAGACATCACGTGCGTTACTGACCGTGGTTGCTTTTGTGTCGCTGCCTGCATTTAATAAGAGCACCTCACTTCCGGTGCTAACAGCGAGGTATTTATTATCGAAAGAATGGGTAATTGCCGATGGCTGCCTGGTCTTTACCGTCAGCTTCAGTAAATCCTGCGAAAATAATTTTGATCCAACGATTGAAACAAATACGAATAAAAAGATCAGGTGTTTCATCAATCTCTTGTTTATTTCTTCTTCCCAATGTTGTAGGTGAGACCCATTTTGGCATCGGCCATGATTAATTTAGTATCATTAGTTTCAAGCCAAAACATGGTATCAGACATTATTTTCACACCCAGTTCAAGTACGTTGAGATACAGGTTATTACTTAGTCTTCTCATGATACCGAGGTTGAAACCAAATGCATTCGTTTTGTCACCTGACCGGAAAGATTCTCCCACTTTTACCATTTCAATTTGGCCGTAATTAATAACCAGGTACTTGCGCCAGTTTTTTGCCCTGCTCGTAGAAATGCGGATATCAAATCCTTTTTGCAATTGCAGGATTTCATACCTGATTTTGTTATTATCAAAGAGCCTGAAAGCACCCTCACCGCGAAAGCTACGGCCGTAATATGCACCAATGGCTATGTGCTGGTTAATTTGAACGTGCGCGCCTCCAAAGAAATTTGTTGTTTCCACAAATTGAAATTCTCCTTCCGTATCCCCGCTTCCCCGTACAAGGGTTTGCTGAATCTTTAGCTCGGCATCAAACTTGGGTAATTTTAGTTGAGCATTAGCCCGGCTTACACCAGCGAGTAAAATCAGCCCTATCAATAAGGTTTGCTTAAAGATCATAGTTAAAACTCATGGTAACTTTTTCATTGGTTGTTGAGGCTTGTGGGGTTGAGGGTATCCACCAGTCAATCATATAAATAAACAGCAAATCATTTCCATCGCTAAATCGATCTTTAAGGATCATCAGTGGATGAAAATAAAATGTGTCAATCCACGCGGGGCAGCTACCACCACCACCACCTGAGCATCTATCCCCAATGTCGTTGAAGTCTTGCATGCTTAAATTCTCCCCCTTAAAAGTTGACAGGTTCATTACTCCGGTAGGAAAGTTATTAGAGAATGGGCTGGTCCCTGGCGATACATGATAATTTCCTCCCCAATTAGTAGAGGTACAGCCGCTTCCCTTACAGGGTATTTGATAGTTCATTCCCTGAAAAACGAATTGATTAAGCTTGTAGGAATTGTCAGTGGTTTGATATTCAAAGCTACTAAAGGCTGCTGTTGTGCCTGTTTCTGGGTATTTCCGTGTAATACCTGACAACCTTCCGTTTGTATCGTAGATCAGCGTATCGTTTGATGTAGCAGGCCCGTTCAGCACATAAGGTACTCGTGATATAATATTGCTTAATCGTCCGCTTGAGTTGTAGCGGAAACTATACAGCTCAAGCAGGGTTGAGTCACTATCGCTGCTGAACAAATAAAAAGTCCATGGTTTCCCTGATTCAAGGAAAGAAGTATATGATCTCACCGCACTAGTTGTTCCGCCCCTAAGTTTCAATTTGGAATTGGTCCCTAATGCCGGCCAATCCATATAAAGAGTTTTGGTTAGCGTTCCTCCGGCCACCGTAATGTTTACTTCTTTTTCTGATGTGACCTTGGCCAGTAACGTACTGGTTCCGCTGCTGGTCTGTTGTTTTATTTCTACCGATACGTATTGAAGACCATCCAGCTCCTCCTGGCTGGTTATATCGCTATCTTCAAGGATGGTGCAGGAAAAAATAAACGCGAAGAAAATAAAAGATAAAAGCCGAACCATAAACCACAATTAAAGCTCAACAATAGCAAGTTAATCAAATTTAAAGAGACAACAATTTTAATTCAATACAAATAATACAGTATTTACCATGATTCTACCTTAAATTAAGCAGAAAGCAATAGCCAACATGTAACCCAAATCTTCACGGAACAGGGTATTAAGGCTATCAATTTACAAAAGAAGCAGTGAATCTAGCCTAGCTTTGAGGAACCTTTTCTTCCTTAAAATCTCCGCGCAAAAATCTGAAACGCTTTCTGGCCTCTGCAGCAAAAACGCTTCCAGGGTATTTGTTTAAAAATTCACGATAGATTTCCATGGCTTTATCGGTGTTTACCAACTGGCGTTCATATATCTCACCTTGCAAAAAATATGCATCGTCCACCAGAATATCATCCGGATACTCATCCATGATTTGTTGCAAAAGTTTAATGGACTCTGTGAACTCACCGCGCTGAAGTCTGATGTTTGCTTCCAGCCAGTATACATCATCGAGAATTGTGTGATTGGAAAATGAATTGTTTGATGTTGGGTCCGAGCTTCCAGAAGAACCTTCCTTTAATAATTTTATCGCGTCAAGTGCCTGCTGCGTTTTATTTTGATACAGCATAAGTTCAATTAATGCGTACGCTTTCAAGGCTTCACCCGCTGAATCAAACGCAATGTTTTCTTTGATGCGCATACTCAACTCCATTGCATCATTGGATATCTCGCGGGTAGTGGCTTCTTTTAAAATGTCGAGATGTTCCTGCGCCAGCCGGAAATCTCCCCTATAGTAAGATAGTTTCGCGTTTTTAAGTTTGGCTTCATAGCCTACCGGGCTCTCTTGTAATGATTTTTCAACTTGTGAGTACAGTAAGGTGGACTCCCAAGACTCTCCTTTTAAAAGATAGATATCTCCAAGATCAAGCTTAACTTTTGATTTTAATTGCAGGGGTGTTTTTGGATTTGTTATTAACTCATCCAATAAGGCGATTGCTTTATCCTCTTCGCTCAGATAGGTCGCATATAGAATTGCTTCGTTCCGTTTTGCTTCGAATGAATTTGTGTTATCGGGATATTCAATAATAAATTGCTGATAATCCTGAATCAGATGTCGGACGGAGTCATTACTCACAGGAAATGTACTACGTACCTTAGCCTCCCGTGTACGCATCAAGCCAAGCTGCGCCTGTAAAAAATAAGGCCCTCCCGGATATTCCCTGATTACGTAATTATAACTCTTCGCTGCGTTGTCAAAATCTTTGTTATCCAATGCAACTTTTGCAATCTCAATGCACTTCTCTCCCAGTTTTTTATACCTGCGATCATACGCCCTGGCCTGGATAAATGCCGCCTGAAAATTTTTCTGCTGCATCGTTACCCATATCAGTAAATCAGAGTATACTTCAACATCCGGAAATTTCTGCACACGTTCGTATAAAAGTTTCTCCAGGCTTTCCAATTCATCGGGTTTTGTAAGTAAGGCCTGCATTACATTTTTTACATACTGAATATTAGCAGCCGATTGCGTGACATAACTCAAATATTCCTGTACCATTTTATCGCGCTGACCCTGAATGCGATACAGCATGGCGAGTTCAATACAAAACAGGTATGGATTGCCCGAGAATTTACGTCCTTCTGTAAGTGATAGAATCGCATATTGAGCCAGCGATTTACCGGCAAAATAATCAGACATGATTTTGACGCGCGATACGTTTGACTTATTCTCATTTATTAAGTCGTTAAAATATTTATCTGCCTTAGCGGGGTCGCCCGTCCGTAAATAAACAAGACCAACATCAATCCTGTATAATACATTGTCCGGTTCTCTTTTTAACAGCTTTTTTAAATGCGAGAGAGCTTCATCTGTTTCTGCTAAATCAAGTAAGGTGTTTAAATAATTATTTTGAATAAAAGGCAGGTTCACCTCACTCTTTGCAAGTTCGCGGTATAATTCTAATGCTTTTCGTTTCTCGCCTTTTAAAAGATACTCATGTGCAAGCTGAATATCGTTTTGATTTTGTGCGGAGACAAGGATGTTAATTAAAAACAAGATGAGTATACACAGGGATGTTGCCCTTACTATTAACGTATTTATATATATATAATAATTATTATTAGTGGTGTTGACATGTGGATAACTCGGTGCCTGCCGAACCTGTGTGTGAATTGTTGATGATATGTTAGCGTTAACAGGCATGTAATCAATAAGTTGAGTGAATATCAACAATTATTATAGATGGTTATTAACTTCATTGTTTATTAAACGTGATGTGAACTAATGTTGTTAAGTCTTCTTTTATCAAGAGATAAATTTATTTGCTGATTATATTCAGTTCAAAATCAGTGAGTGGCCTTGTAAATCTAACTTATCAACAGTGTATTAGTAAGTTATCAACAATGGACCAACCTGCCAGTTTGCCTTTAAAAATGTCTCTTTATTTCCTTTTGGATTGATATAGTATAGTATTGGTTCTGGCTGTGTCTTGCTGGAATAATTACCCGCATCCCACTTACCGTTTTTATTCAGATCCACCAGTAATCGTATGGTGTATATGCCTGCGGGGATGTTTTCGAATGCGAAGTTTTTTATATTCTTTTTCTCCTGCACAACTTTATTATTCTTGTCAACCAATTGAAGAATGAAGTCTTCCCTGGTTTTAATGTTGGTAGATATAACTCCGTAATCTTCGGTTCGAATAATATTTATGGGATTCGTTGAAAAACTTATTGTATCGTTTTCTACTGAGATAATCGATCCTTTAGTAATTACCAGTTGATTATCAGGAGTGGGAATTTTTTTTTCGGGTAATTCTGAAAGGCGTTTTTTCTTTATTTCTTCCTTCGGCTGATCCGTACTTTTTGATAGCTCCAGTTTTTTACTGATGATGACTTTTGTTTGGGCCTCATTCCAGACATATTCATTCTGAGTGAATGTGATTCTGGTAAGGGAGTCAAGTTGTATGTAGATGCTGTCGGAGTTAAAACTTGTTACAGGTTTAGAAAATGTAATGATAGATGAGAAAAGAGATTTATTTTCGTAGTGGTTAACAAAATCAATTTTAGCCGAAAATTTATCCTTTGTCGATTCCTTCTTAGGAAATTTTATATAGATGAGTGTATCCACTTTACTATCGGTGCTGTCTTGTGCCTGAAGCCTAACCTGTAAACTATCAAGATCAGGGATTGTGTTATAGACTTTTATAGTTGACAAATCTGACTCCAGTGTAGAGTATATTTTTTGGGTTGTGTCTGACGAGGAAATGGTATAGTTGATTAAACTTTTCGAGAAACGAATATTGAAATAGGCAAATGTTGGCCTTGATGCAATTAATTTCAACCTTGATGCATCAAGCTTAAACACCAGCATGTTAACGGAGTCAATTACGCCAGCCAGGTTTATGTTGTCACTTTTAAAGCCGTACTTTTCACTTTTACTGTCTACAATAAGATTTTTATTTCGGTCGTCAAATGCGTAGATGAAATATTTACCGGGCTTTAAATTCTCCAGCGCAAATCCTCCCTGTTTGTCGGTGAGGGTGATCCAGGATGCGGCATGTTTAAAAATGTTGAATGTGTCGGAAGCTGGAGTTAAGGCAACCGTGTAGTTGCCCGCACGTTTGTCAGTAAGGATGTCTTTAATTGTGCCCGTTACATTTAATGAATCTACATACGGGCCTGTACTGAAAGCCAGTTTGATTTTTGCAGGATTTTTTTCCGTGATGTCCTGTACGCTTTCCCTGAAGTTAAACGTGTAGGTAGTACTATCTTTCAATTCTGAGTTAAGCGTAAGTACTACTTTATTCTTTTTTGCTCTGGCCTCAAACTTTTTGCCAATGCCCGGTGTGATGATCAGTTGTTCTCTCGGATTATTAAGCTGGATGAGTTCATCGAAAGCGAGCAGTATTTCTTTCCCCTTAATGTTGGTCGCCTTATGTGCAGGATACGACCGGATTAGTGTTGGTGGAGTTTCATCTTTTGCACCACCGGTAGGCGCTGTTTGCTTGGCACATTGTTGTAGCAACATGCATATGGCTAGTAATGTGAAAAACCAATTATACCTCACTGACTTTCGGCAATGTAAATTAAACTTGAATGATTTGTTTCCCGCCTGGCCTTCAAGTTAGATTTTAAACCGGACGCAAACCCTTTTAACAAGCAGGTAAGAGGTAACTGATTTTTGGTTCTATACTTTTCGCTCAGCATACTCACATAGTAGGCATCCAGTTTCATAGGAATAGTGTCCACCAATTTTAATCCTATCGACTCTAACAGAAGGCTCATACTTCTTTTTGAGAAGTGCCATAAATGTCTCGGCACATCATATCCTGCCCAAAGTTCTTTATAAAAAGTGGCATCGTGGCATTGATAGTTTGGTACCGCTATAAATATAGTGCCATCTTTTTTGAGGAGACTTTTTAGTTTGAGTATTGTTTCAATTAAATCAGGCACGTGTTCAAGAACATGCCAGGTAGTAATGACATCAAACTTTCTTTCAGGGAATCCATCTAATGAATGGTAGGTTTTTTGTGCAAGTAGTATTTCTGATTTAAGTCGCGCAGAATCTGAGGGTTCAACCCCTGTAACCTCCCAGCCTGCCCCTTGCATAGTGTTCAGAAACTCACCGGTTCCACATCCAAAATCCAGGATGTTTCCGGTTATCTTATGCTTTTGTATGATTTTTTTCTTCCAGTTCAGGGAAAATGAGCGGGCGATTTTATACAGGAAGCCAATTCCTCCAGAGGACTTCCCTGAATGTGAGATATATTCTTCTGATTGATAATACTCACTTAACCTGTTTGTATCGGGTCGCGGAGTTGTAATGCCAAGTTCGCATTTTTGGCAAAGATCAAGCTGAAATGTTTCATGTGAAACAGTATAGTCTTTACAGTGAGTGAACTTTTGTAAATCTCTACTTTTACAGATTGGGCACTCCTGAATATCTATCATTACTTGCCAAGATAGACAGTCAGAATCGAAATATCTGCTGGCGAAACGCCACTTATCCGGGAAGCCTGACCAATTGTTTCGGGCCTGATTTTTTTCAGTTTTTCACGACCCTCAGCCGACAAAGCTTTAACTCTGTCGTATTCAAAATCAGACTTGATCTTATAACTATCCAGGGTGCCTATTTTTTCAGCCAGTTTTTGTTCACGTTCTATATAATTCTCATATTTAATTCCAATCTCTACCTGCTCTTGCACTTCGGTAGCATATTTACCAAGTAATGTATTGATTTCCGGGTTGAGAGTTTTCAATTCCTTCATTCCGATTTCTGGCCTTCGGATTAGATTAGCGGCATGAATTTTCTCGCGAATCGTGGCAGTGCTTAAGTTTATTAATTCATCATTAATAAGATCAGGTTCTACTTTTATTTTGAATAACTCTTCCGTGAGTTGATAGATATCACTTTTTTTATCGATGACCTTTTCCATTCTTTCATCGCCAGCCAAACCAATTTTGTGCCCCAGCTCTGTCAGGCGTAAATCGGCATTATCCTGCCTAAGCATTATTCTGTACTCGGCACGAGAAGTAAACATGCGGTAAGGTTCAAGTGTACCTTTATTCACAAGGTCATCAATGAGAACACCAATGTATGCTTCCGATCTTTTAAGGATGAAAGGATCTTTTTCATGTACTTTATTATGAGCATTAATACCAGCCATTAATCCCTGGCAAGCTGCTTCTTCATAGCCAGTTGTGCCATTAATTTGACCTGCAAAGTACAGATTATCAATTAGTTGCGTCTCAAGCGTAAGCTTCAGTTGAGTGGGCGGGAAGAAATCATATTCAATCGCATATCCTGGGCGAAACATTTTAGCCTTTTCAAAACCGGGAATTTTTGTCAGAGCCTGATGTTGAACATTTTCTGGTAATGATGTAGAAAAGCCATTCACATAAATCTCAACGGTATTCCAACCCTCTGGCTCTACAAATATTTGGTGACGGTCACGCTCTGCAAACCGATTTATTTTATCTTCAATTGAAGGGCAGTAGCGGGGGCCCAATCCCCTAATTCTGCCGCTAAACATTGGGGATTTTTCGAAACCCTCGCGAAGCTCGGCATGCACATCCTCATTTGTATAGGTGATCCAACAACTGACTTGTTTTTGAAGGGGTTTTGTATCACTATAGGAGAACTTTCCAGGGTTTTCATCTCCCGGTTGTTCTTCCATCTTCGAATAGTCAAGAGAACGACCATCAACTCTTGGAGGTGTTCCAGTTTTCATCCTTCCTGATTCAAAGCCTAATGAAACTAATTGCTCGGTTAATCCCGTGGCCGCTTTTTCTCCTGTTCTTCCTCCCCCAAAATTCTTTTCCCCTATGTGTATTTTGCCGTTAAGAAATGTACCATTTGTTAAAACAACGGCTTTTCCTTTAATTTCAATGCCAAGGGCTGTTTTAATGCCAACGACCCGGCCATTTTCAACAAGTAACTCTCGGGCCATTTCTTGCCAGAAATCTACATTCGGAATTGCTTCAAGGGTTAGTCTCCACTCTTCGGCAAACCGCATTCTGTCATTTTGCGTTCTCGGACTCCACATGGCTGGACCCTTAGACATGTTTAGCATGCGGAATTGGATCATTGATTTGTCAGAGACTATTCCGGACTGACCACCTAGAGCATCAATCTCTCTCACTATTTGTCCCTTTGCCACCCCCCCCATTGCCGGATTGCATGACATTTGGGCAATAGTGCCCATGTTCATAGTGACCAGAAGCACTTTTGAACCCATATTGGCAGCCGCTGCGGCAGCCTCGCATCCGGCATGACCGGCACCAACAACTATTACATCGTACTCTGGTAGCATAATCTTAGTTCCACGTGGAACTCTTAAAAGCCAAAATAATTTTATTCACATTTCCACAAATCTTATTTACAAGGTTTCACGTGAAACAGACTTATTTGGAAATGTTTAGCAAAGATAAATAAGTGTCTTCTTTTTCACGCATAAGTGCCTTCTCTCTTTTAGTCTTGTCATTGAAACCAATCAAATGAAGAACGCCATGAATAATGACCCTATGTAGTTCCGTTAGGAAGTCTGTTTTAAAGATTTTTGCGTTTTTGCGCACCCTGTCAACACTAATATAGATTTCACCCTCCAATTCACTTTTAGAGGCGCTATAGTTAAAGGTTATTATATCGGTATAGGTTTTATGCCCCAGGTACTGGATATTGATTTTCTTTAGGTGCTCATCTGAGCAAAAGATGTAATTAATTGAGTTAAGAGTTACTTCCTCCTGCCGGATCACAGATTTTATCCAAAAAACTGTCTTTCGAGGATTGGCTAGTTTGAACCGGATTTTTTCGGAAAAGAAAAAAATTGAGGGCATTAGGAATTCATGTAGAAGATTAACTCTACCGTTTTTCCGTTCTCTGTAAACTCTACTTCATCAGATAAGTGTTTCATTAAGAAAATGCCCCTTCCACCTGGTTTTTCCAGGTTTTCGGGTGCGGTGGGATCAGGTAGATTATCATGATCAAATCCTGTGCCCTCATCTTTAATTATAAACTTCAGCAGGTTTTGATTTAAAGTCAGGCTCAAAAAAACGTTTTTAGAGGAATTACTATCGTTTCCGTGCTTGATAGCATTGTTAACGGCCTCTGTAACTGCAATCATAATATTTCCATAGAGATCTTCATCCAGTTTGAATCTTTCTTTGGCATTGTCAATGAAACTTTCAATCATCCTAATATTTTCTAGTATGGAAGGGATTTGGATGCTGATAGTATTCATGTAGCCAGATTGACTTTAATTATTTCTAATTCGTTTAAAATACTCACCCACTTCCTTTTTATAGAAAGGATAAAGCTTGGGAGGAACGGTTTTTAGCAATTCTACTTCTTTTTCTTTTAAACGTAAATATTCTTCAACTGCAGCGGGAATTTCTTTTTCATAATCTTTGGCAACCTCCCCCTTTCTTTGTTCATCCAGATTTTGTTCCCTCATCGACTTCTCTGATTCAAGTAAGCGCGTTAATATTTCCCGCTGTCGTTGTATAAGTTGTTCTGTTAACTGTTTATTCACCAATTCTGTTTCCGTTTGCTCCATTTTTCCTGGAAGATCGCCCGGCAGTTTGCCACCATTTTGCTTCATCCTATCTTCCATTTCTTGCAAAGCCCTGCGAATACGCTCTTGCTCAGCAGCCATCTCCGCTAATTCTTCTGACAGTTGCCTTCCGCTTTTACCACTGCCCTTTAATTGTTCAATCCGATTATTGAGTTGCTGCTGCATCTCACCCAGGCTATTTTGCTTTCCTTTTTGATTTCCTTTTTTCATGGAGGGTCTTGCATTCGCCATCATTTGCATCATCATATCAAAATGACTGTCGAGCATCAAGGCAAGATTATTTATTGAAGTCATGCTGAATTGCATTTCAGTTGCAGCTTGTTGTCGCCTGCGATCGCGATTTGCTTCTATAACCTTATCAATTCTAGCGTTGAGCTCTGTAACTTCTCTGGTAACAAATGAGCTCATCATGGGATCTCGTTTACTTAGCTCTAACAGACTGTCTTCCAATACTTTAACATCATCTTTTAGTTTCAATTGCTGTTGTGCGAGGCCATTAAAACGCGGGTCGCTTTGCTCCAGTTCTCGGAAACTCTTAATGAGATTTTCCTGATCGAAGGAAATCTTAATCAAGCCATGAATGATCTGTCGTAGCGACTCAAGGTTCTGCATGTCGGCTTCCATTGACATCGAACTTTGCATACCCTCCATCTGCTCCTGCATTTTTTGCATTTGCTGAGCAGCCTTTTGCTGAGCACCTTTAGCCTTTGAGGGGTTAATCTGATTTAAGTTCTCCTGGCTTTCCTGTTGTGCTTTATCTATTTCTTCGGTTTGCTCTTTTTCAGGAAGACTCTCCTCCTGGTTTAGTTCCTCTCCTAATTTTTGAAGTTCCTCCACCTTCTCTTCAAAACTCTTAAAGTCTTCGTTAAGCTCTTTTTGCTCTTGAGCTAATTCTTGCGCTTTTGCCTTCTCCTTATCAGAACCACCCTGCTCCTTCCCGTCTTTCTTATTTTTAGAATCGCCCGACTTTTCCAACCCTTCAGTCTTTTCTAATAGGGATTGTTGCTTTTCTTTTTGCTCTTTAATTTCCTGAATTGCCTGGTCTAATTTATAGTCAAATTGTAATTGTTTGAATAACTCAAGGGTCCGTTCCAATTCTTTTTCAAGATTCTGTGAATTTTGATTGAGTTTTTCAAGAAGCTTTTGAATGTCCTGGGTATTTGAATTCTCTTTTAAAAGTCTCTCTAACTCTTCCAGCAGTTTTCTTGTCTCTTCATCAAGCAGCTCATCCATAAGCTTTTTAATCTGTTCTGCCTTTTCACGGATTCTTTCGTCCTGTTCTGTAAAGGCATCTTTCTTTTGTTCCAGTAGCTTGTTCTGTTCTTTTAACTGGTTGATGAGATCATCCAGATTTTTTTTCTGATCAATGATATCCTCCAATTTCTTTTTCTCCTGCCAGTCGAGCGTTTGTTTCCCTTTAAGTTTCTGAAAAGTGTCTTCGATTTGATCTTTCAGCTCCTGTGCTTTGATTACACTTTGCTCAATTTTGTTTTCGGTTTTAGATTGTGATTGGGCTATATCAGTAACCAGTTGATCTTTATGAGGAATAAAAAAAGTATAGTTAGCAGACCGGGTGGATTTTCTTCCGTTCACTCCGTCATTGTCCCACACTTGTAAAAAATATTCAAGTTGTTGTCCTGGCTTTAAGCTAAGCGTATCGAGATTCCAGTTGAAGAAAAAACTTTGCTGTGGTTGATTGTAAGTGACCGGTATGTTAACAGTTTTTTTAGTATGTATTTTTTGCTGGGCATCTTTCACGTGAAACTCGAGGGTGAGCTGAGTGACTCCGTAGTCATCAGATGTAAGTCCGCCCAGAATGATTCGCCTGTATAAAACAGAGTCTTTAAAATTAGTAACAGTCAGTTGGGGAAACTGATCTTTAACCACAGCAATGTGATAGGCAATTCGCTCTTTATTCATGCTGTTTTCATTGTGCAAAAACACCTCATACTGATCGGTTTCCTCAAATGCCTTTTTGAACACAAATACCTGATTATCAGTAGATTGAAGTTTAGTTTCTAAACTATCGGAGAGAAATATGATGGAGGCTCCGTTCGCATTAGATGTATTCAATTTCCAGGTAATGATTGTTCCTTCCGGAATTTCAAGATTGCCCGCATTTGCAAGTCTTTCATTTTTGCGCTGAAGATATTTTGGGTACTGAAGTTCAACATTAAAGGCTGTTAGCTCAGGTCTGCTCACCACAGCAATTTCATAAGCGTCTGAATAATACCCAGCGGCCTCAACCTGAAATGTTTTCTGCTCTTGAATTTTTTCAAATACATATTGAAAAGAACCATTTCCCAGATTCTCCATTTTTAGATTCTGAGAACCAATTGCAAGGTATGCTGCGTCAGGAATGGCGTTGCCCTCAAGAGAAATATTAAGTACAAAATCTTCATTAAAGAAGCCTGTCAGGGATTGATTTTGAACAGTGAAATAAAAAGGAGCGGTTGGTGAAAACTTTTGATTAAAGTTTACAATTCGATTGGTGCTTTGAGTGATAATACTCTGATTAAAGATTAATAATAACAGAATGATACCAACCGGAATTGCCAGATACTTTGTGTACTTCTTGTTTTGTGCAAGATGAATAACAGATGCAAACGCTACAGGCTCGAACTCTTTTGTTCTTTGCTGAATGCTCGCATATGCTAAACCGGAGTTTTGTGAACCGGAAAGTTGTATGAGGTTAACAAGCCGGTCTTTCACTGAGGGAAGCGAGTTTCCGATTAATCTTGCACTTTGCTCATCATCAAGTCCTTTTCTGAAAATCCAAAAGGCAAGCGGACCCCTGAGAAACCGATACACACAATAAAAAGCAACCACGAAAAAAGAGAGAAGAATGAGAAATCTTCCCCAGATTCCAAACCACAATGTATACTCCAGCACAGTGGCAATCAGAAAATAAAAAAAGAGAATAGAAAGTGTAAGAAGAAGACCGCGCACCAATAGGTTGAAGTAATATCTTCTCTTAAAAGAGTTTATTTTTTTCTGAATCGTCTCTATACCATTTCCCATGAATCCAATCGCTATAGGTTGAAAACGAAATCGGTTTGACTAAAGATACAGGCTAATTCAAATTTCAACAAAGGAAAACAGGTTGTGGAGCGTTTCTTATTCTTTCTCCTGAACACCCGTGTCGAATGTCCAGTCGTGCTCTTTTTCAAAGTACTCAAGCACGTGCATTTTAAGTAGCTTTTCTTGTTCAAGAAGGTCAAAATGGGGTAGTTTTTTAACGAGCTTCCAGTGGGGCCATCCGTCCTTGTCGAGCCCATCCAACACGTAATAGCCGGAAAGGCTGAGAACTTTGCAAATGGCAATATGGAGCAGGTCCTGTTTCTCCTCTTTTGAGAAAACCTTAGATCCAACACCTAATTCCTGTACGCCAATTAAAAATAATACCCCATTAAGATCTTTTGGTTTTTTACCAACATGCTGTTGAAGAGCATTCAGCAACCCCTGCCATCTTCTCTCAAAATCAAGGTCGCGTTTAAACATGCTCCAATTCTTCCCAAAATTCAAAGGCCCTGCGCAAATGAGGAATTACAATTGTTCCGCCAATTAATGTAGCTACACCCATCGCCTCGTTTACTTCGGCAGTAGTGAATCCTGCTTCTTTACATTTTCCGAGGTGGTACTTTACACAATCATCGCATCGCAACACTAATGAACACGTCAGTCCGATAAGCTCTTTACTTTTTACGTCCAGATGACCTTCTGCATACGCATTGGTATCAAGGTTGAAAATTCGTTTTACTATCAAACCATCGGAGGCCATGATTTTTTCATTCATTTTGCTCCGATACCTATTGAAATCCTCTACTAACCCCATAACTCTACAGTTCTTGTTGTGATTATTTGAAAACCTTTTTAATATTAAAAAGGTTTACCGGCAAATATAGAGTGTGTAAGAATGAGAACCTTTGCAAAAGATGTTTTAGTGGATTTTGTTTCGCTGCTTTATCCCAGGTATTGCTTTGCATGCAGAGAAGGGTTGGTTAAAGGCGAAGAAACAATTTGTAGCAAGTGTATGCTTGAACTTCCCCGAACACACTATCACCTGGATCCTGAAAACGCACTTTTCAGAAGACTTACCGGAAGAATTCCACTGAAGTCAGCTTTTGCCTTCTTTCTTTTTAGAAAAGGCGGCAAAGTTCAGCGCTTACTGCACGCGCTGAAGTATCACAATCATCCTGAGATTGGAGAAACAATAGGTGAAGCATACGGCCAGGAATTGCAGCAAGCCGGGTATGATCAACAGTATAATTTAATTGTACCGGTACCGCTGCACGCCTCGCGCAAACACAAAAGAGGGTATAACCAAAGTGAAGAATTTGCCTCAGGACTTTCTAAAAGTTTGAACATTCCTTTTTCTGATGCCCTTCTTCGTGCAACAAAAACTGAAACCCAAACGCGCAAAACGAAATTAAAGCGTTGGCAAAATGTGAGTGA
>Ga0187894_10002691_pt1 | contig 20933 bp, 17 predicted proteins | sample GBC1701081metaG_FD_136650 | JGI IMG/M metagenome (GOLD analysis project Ga0187894, IMG submission 136650) | White microbial mat communities from a lava cave in the Kipuka Kanohina Cave System on the Island of Hawaii, USA - GBC170108-1 metaG ...
CGGAGTTTGAGCAGTACAAAACGCAGATCGTGCTCGACGATCCGGAAGCGACGGAAGCAAAGCGCGCGCTCGGCGACACAGTTATGAGTCTGAACACGACGGTGCGCAATCTGAGTAACAAGACGTTGACTGGCCTGGAAATCAGGGGCGCCGTCGTGGACCACGGGGGCCAACCGGTGAAGGAGCGGACGGTCGTGATGATTCCTACACGTCAGCCCGAGCTCGCGCCGAACAAAACAATGCCGGTGACGATGATGTTGGAAGGGATGAAAGATACTGACGACCGCGCGAACATCAAGATGGAAGTCGTCGCGGTAAAGTTCAAAGAGTAACTATTCCGAACACAAAGAAGTACAAGCAGCACCAGGGGATTAGTGAACACATTTGTGCTTCTTGTGCTTTTTGGTGGTTCTATTCCAGAAACAGTTCTTCCAACGACTGTTTGATCGGTTGAACTGACACGACCTTACCACCTGCTTTCCGCAACGCAGCCAGCACCCCTTCAATCTCACTTTCGGCGGCGATCTCGATTCGCAGACCGCTCGGTGTCGGAGTGATCGCGCCGTTGGGCAGATATTGTTTCAACGTTGCGGCGTCCGCACCGGTGGCCATCACTTCCATCTGATGTGGATCGTCCGGACGCTGCCGCAGCTCGTCGAGAAGGCCGACTTGGGCCAAGCGGCCGCGTTTGAGTATGGCGACGCGATCGCAAAGCACTTCGATGTCGGAAAGAATGTGGGAACACATGAAGACTGTTTTTCCGTCGTCGCGCAGCGACGCGATCAGATCGCGCACTTCTCTGCGTCCGACGGGATCGAGACCGCTCATTGGTTCATCGAGAAAGACGATCTCCGGATCGTTTACCAGCGACTGGGCCAGGCCCACGCGCTGGAGCATGCCTTTGGAAAACTTTCGCAACTGCGTGTCCCAACGTTTTTCGTCGAGCTTGACTCGCGCGAGCAGATCGGCGGCGCGCTTGCGTCGTTCGGCGGCGGGGAAGCCAAACAGTTCCGCGCAGTATTCGAGTAATTCGCGGGCTGTCAGGTAGTCGTAGAAGTAAGGATTCTCGGGCAGGTAGCCGATGCGGCGGTGCATGCGCACGTCGTGAATGTCGTGGCCGAGAATGCGCGCGCTGCCGGCAGTCGGGAAGATCAAACGCATCAGCAGCTTCAGCGTCGTCGTCTTTCCGGCGCCGTTCGCGCCGAGAAAGCCGAAGATTTGATGTTCGTCGATGGAAAGCGAGAGGTCATCGAGCGCGCGCACTTTGCGCTTGCGGAAGAAGCCAACCTCGTAGTCCTTCGTCAGATTTGTGATTTCAACAGCGGGCATATCGTTGACTCAAGCCATCCACCGAGTACGCAGGGTCTGTGTAATCGGTGGAGGGTTTTTCTACCTCACCAAAATCTCCGAGCTGGAATCGAGTTCTACCTCGCACCTGGCTGATTGCAAAACGTAAGGTGCACCTGACGGATCAAGCGGAGCGCCTGCGGCATCGACTCGCGCACGAACCGCGCGCAGTGTCGGCTCGATCTCCCGCCAGTTCGCCGGACAACGACCCGCGCGCATTTGGAAAATGCTGAGCAGTTTGCGCAGAGCGTCTCGTTCATCGAGTGACTCGAGTTGCATGAGCCGGCGGCGAGCCATGTCCTTAACTTTGTCGTCGGTCGACTGCTCGAGCATGCGTGTGTAGATCTCTCTCGCGGTGGCCCGGCTCCCACCTTCAGCCGCCATCCGTGCTTTCATGGCTTCCATCCAAACCGGCGCGCCCGGCAACTGCGCGCCACGGCTGTAGACGTCGCCCGCTGTCGCATAGTCGCCTTGTTGCCAATAGATGTAGCCGAGATGTTGATAGAGCTGCCACGCGTCCGGATTTGCGTCGATGCCTTTGCGCGTGAGGCGAATGGCTTCCGTTACGTCGATGGCCGGTAAGACAACGGCGGCATATTCGTAAGGATCGAGAAACTCCGGATCGAGCGTGGTCGCATTTTCCAGTAGCGGCGCGAGCAACTTCAGATCGAGCTGGCCGAGATCGTCGATCGCCGTATTCTCATTCACCGCCAGGATCTTTCTGCCGACGTATTGCAGCGATCGCATCCAGTACCAGTCGGCGGCCAGGCCGTGGAAACCCAAACTTAGCCGCCGCGCGGTCTTCGCGTTGAGATAAAGACTCTCATCCGCCGCGGTCAGATCGGCTGGCGGACGCCGCGCGTCGACAAAGCGAGCCAGCACCGCGGTCGCCAGCATTCCGATTACTACGACCAGCGCGAGACAGATGGTTTTGGTGCGATCGATCATTTCCTGCTTTCACTTGAAGTTTCGCCGGCTGAACACAAGCGTCGCGACAGCCAGAATCACAGTGATGTACACAATCGCGTAGAGAGCAACGGCAGCGACGAAACCCGGCGACGGTGAATGACCGTGAGCGGCGGGAGTGATAAAGCTATAGTTTGCGAGGTTAGGGAGCAGGTAATAAAGCGCGCTGAATACCCAGCGTGCGCCCGTGCTCCCCAGCGATACCGAAAGGGACTTCAGATCAGCGCTGAAGTGGCCGATGATGAAGACGAAGAACGTCAGCAGAGCTGAGAGTGCCGGAGAAGAGAACGAGGAGAAGAGCAGGGCAACGCCCGTCAGTATAGTCAGTTCGAGGTAAATCAACAGCACGGCGGGCCAGAGATTGACGATGAGCGGGTCCCACCCACGGCTCACGTAGATCAACGCCAGCGAAACGCCCAGGCCCATCACGACGACGTTCACCAGCAACGTCAAACAAAGTCCGAGATACTTGCCGACAAGAAACTCACCGCGTCCCACGGGCTTGGAGAAAATCGCATAGATGGTCCGGCGCTCGATCTCTTTATAGACCAGGCCCACGCCCACAAAGATTGCAATGAACACGCCGAACAACAGCATCGCGCTGAGTCCGAGATCGACGATGATCTTGCGCTCCTGTCCGCCCGACAGTTCGCCGATAAAGATCGCAGCGGCGGTAAGCAGCAGCACAAACAGCACGAGGTTATAAAGCACGCGATCCCGCACTGCTTCGCGAAAAGTGTTGCGGGCAATCGCAGCAATTCGCCAGGAGCTTGCCTGGCTGGTTCCTGCGCGACTATTTGATTGTGCGATTGATGCAGTGGTGTCCACGCCGCTGTACCCTCGGTAGATGAGCGTGCGCTGAGAACTTTATATTAATTATGAAATCTTCGAAAGAGGGGAGTTGCTAACCCGTCAGTTGCCCATCACGTTTGTCGCAAGCGCCAATTCGGCATCCGTCAGCGCGCTGCCTAGCACATCGGTTTGGCCATGCATCACTCCATCCTCCCGAATCCCGAACTTGCGCGTGCCGGTCTGCGATGCGCCGCTGGTGATCCGAGGATTTGCGGTCGCTTTGAAGCGGGCCAGTGAAGTGCCGGCTACCATATCCGTTTCCGTTACGATGAAGGAGTAACCGCTTTTTTGACCGGCGCCGAGAACGGGGTCGACGAGTTGTGCAGTCAGCAACTCGTTCATCGAACCGAAGTTTCCCGATCCGTAAGTCTGTTGATAGGTCGCCTGGACGCTATGAATGGTTCGCAGTGATGATTGCGCGGAGCCTTCATTTGCTGCTCGTCGTGCGGATAACAGACCGGGCACGGCGATCGCGGCAATGATGCCGATAACAGCGATTACTGCCAGTAGTTCCACCAGCGAGAAGCCCTTGTTGTTTCTTGTCGATTCCATGACGTGTCGAGGTGATTCGGTCGTTTAGCCAAAAAGGGCGGGGCTGTTACTCCCGCCCTTCTGGAATGTTGATGGGACGTTATTAGTTACCGAGGACGTTGGTGGTCAAAGCGAGTTCCGCGTCGGTGAGGTGAACCGTCAAAGCGTCGGTCTGTCCGTGCATGACACCGTCATCACGAATTCCGAACTTGCGGGTGCCACTCTGAGAAACGCCGCTGGCAACCGTCGGAATGCAAGTGGCCTTGAAAGTAGCGAGTGAGGTACCGGGGACCGCATCCGTTTCAGTTACGACGAAGGTGTAACCGCTCTTGGTACCACCGGCGCCGCCGAGAACGCCATCAACCAAGCTGGCGCCGAGCAGCTCGGCCATAGAACCGAAGTTGCCATTACCGGAGGTTGCTTGATAGGTAGCCTCAGCACTGTGAACGGTGCGCAGGGATGATTGGGCCGAACCCTCGTTGGCGGCACGGCGGGAAGCAAGCAGGTTGGGGATAGCGATGGCGGCGATGATGCCGATAATCGCAACGACGATGAGAAGTTCGATCAACGAAAAGCCTTCTTGGCGTTTGGTGTTCATTCGAGTTTGGTGCTCCTTAAAAAGAGATAGAGGTTCCTAGATTCTCGCGCCACCGGCTTTCGTCACTGTGAGCCGCGCAAAGCGCGAAGTGTCGGTATGCCCTAGAACAACCAGTGTGCCAATCGGGCTTTGGCCCGAAAGGGCAAAAAAGCGATCTTTTTTGATCGAAATTTCTAGTGGAGGGGCGGTGATAGCAAAAGTCCTGACAATTTGTGGCAGGGGGCTAATGACGCTTTCCGGCAGCATGACCAGACCAGCCGGTTTTCTGTGACAGGATTTGCAGAATGGACAGGATGTTAACGAGCCACGGTGGCTAGTTAGCCTCGCCGGCGCCGGCGGCAAACTCGCCGCCATTGTCCTCGTCACGCCGCTTGGGTCCTTGATCGGTGGCCCGGCGACGGGGCAGTGAATCGGGACTGCGGCGCTCGTCACGCATCTGTGCAGTCAGACCTCGGACACCGTGTTTATCGAGCAGGTGTCGCAGAGAGCGAACCGAGAGGCGTAGTAGTTCAGCAGCATTGGTCTGGTTTCCGGAAGTGCGTCGCAGCGCTTCCAGAACGTAGGTCTTTTCCAGTTGGTCCAGGTGCGCCGTGAGGTTGATGCCTTCTTCGGGAAACTCCATCGCTTCCGCGACGCGATAAGGATTGTAATTGGTAATCTTCTCCGGCAACCGCTCGGGCTCGATTGCGCCGGTGCTTTCGAGGGCCACGGCCCGTTCGATCGTGTGCTCCAGCTCGCGCACGTTTCCGGGCCACGAGTAGCGCTCCAGCAAGCGCATCGCGTTTTCACTGATTGCCAGTTCCCGCCCGGCCGGCGCGCAAAACTTCTGGACGAAGTGGGTGGCCAGCTCAGAAATGTCTTCAGCGCGTTCCCGCAGCGGCGGAAGCTCGATCGGGATCACGGAAATGCGATAGTAGAGATCCTCGCGAAAGGTTGCCGCCGAGACCATGCTCGCCAGATCACGATTGGTCGCGGCAATCACGCGAGTGTCGACGACCGTCTCGTCCGTGGCGCCGACGGGCCGGACTTTTCGCTCCTGTAAAACGCGCAACAGTTTGACCTGCATCGCCGGCGACATCTCGCCGATCTCGTCAAGAAAGATCGTGCCGCTATTTGCCGCTTCGAAGAGACCCTTGCGGTTTGTATTCGCACCGGTGAAGGAGCCCTTGACGTATCCGAATAGCTCCGACTCCAGCAGTGTTTCGGTAAACGCACCGCAGTTGACCGAGACAAACGGTTTCTCGGCGCGGGGGCTCAGGTCGTGAATGGCGCGCGCCACGAGCTCTTTGCCGGTGCCGGATTCACCGGTTACGAGGACCGTTGACTGCACTTGCGAGACGGTTTCGATCATCTGGAAAAGCGCCATCATGCGGTTGCTGCGTCCGATGATGTTGCCGAGTTTTCCGCGCGTGCGCTGGCCCTGGATGAGTGCTTTGTTTTCCTCGAGCAGCGCCTCCTTCTCTTTGACGAGGTAGATCTTTTCCAGCGCGCGAGTGACAGTCTCCTTGAGCAGATCGTTGTCGAATGGTTTTTGAACAAAGTCGTAAGCGCCCAGCAGGAACGCTTCGCGCGCGGTGTCGACGTTGGCGAACGCGGTCATCATGATCACTTCCACTTCCGGAAGTAATTCACGGGCGGCGCGCAGCAACTCAACACCGTTCATGTCGGGCATCCGAATGTCGGAGATGATCAGGTCCGGCGGGGCCTCACGCAGTTGCTCGAGAGCGCGCTGTCCGTTTTCGGCGATGCGCACAGAGTGACCCTCGCGTTGGAAGAGATGCGTCAAAAACTGTCGCATTCCCAGTTCGTCGTCAACGATCAGAAGATTCGCCATACGGTAACTCGATTGTGATTGTGGTTCCTTGTCCTTCGCGACTGCGGACGTTGATTGTACCACCATGATCGCGAATGATTTGATAAACAATTGAAAGCCCGAGACCGGTGCCGCCCGTGGTCGACGAAAACGGCTCGAACAGGTGTTCGACCTGGTCCGGCGACATGCCGCGGCCGGTGTCGGAAAACGCAATGCGCAATCGGTTGTCAGAATTTTTTTCGAGCGTTGCGCGCAGAGTTCCGCCTTCCGGCATAGCCTGCAACGCGTTGCGTGCGAGATTCCAGAACACCTGCTTCAACTGCCCTTCGTCAGCTTCCGCGAATACGGGTTCGCTGGGTATCTCTTCAGCGATGGCTTGATTTGGACCAATCTCCGGACTGTGGCGCAGCAGCGCGAAGGTTTGATGCAGCAGCTCGCCGACGTTAACGGGGGCCTGGGTGAGTGAGCGCGGCCGCGCGTAGCTGAGAAAGTCCGTGATGATGCGATTGAGACGATCGGATTCACGCAGGATGATTTCCATCAGTTCTGCTTGCGTCGAGTCGTTGTCCACCTCTGCGCGGAGCATTTGAATTGAGCCACGCATCGCAGCGAGCGGGTTACGAATCTCGTGTGCGATCGACGCGGCCATGCGACCGATCGCGGCGAGCCGGTCCTGGCGGCGTGATGTCTCTTCGAGCGTTCGCACCTGCGTCAGGTCCTGGAAGGTGATCACCATTCCGGTGGTCTCGCCCGCTTCCGAAGACAACGGGGAGATACTGAAACCGAGGCGCAGATGCATTCCTTCCGCAGTGACGCAACTCGTTTCAAATCGCGGACTTGCCTCACCGCTTTGCAGGGCGCGCAGTGATTCGGCGACGCGCTCCTTCATTTCGCCAAACAGTATTGAAGCGTCCTGGCCGCGAATGGACTCTTCCCGGTAGCCGGTGATCTCTTCGGCGGCGGCATTGAAAGTGTAGATGCGCCCGGAGAGATCGGTCGTGACGACGCCCGAACGAATTGAAGCAACGATGCGTTCGTGCACGGCGCGGAGGTTGGCGAGTGATTGTTTGGCGGCCTGGAGCCGGACATCGGATCGTGTTTGTCGTTCGGCGAGCCGGGCGGAGAGCAGGCCGACAACGAGAAACGCCACGTCAAAGAGTCCAACCCACTGAATCGTTTGCGATAACGATCCGCCCACGAGGTTGACTGAACGCGTTGACCCGACAACGCCCGTGATCGCAAGCGCACAGGCAGTGAAAGCGACCGCGCAACCGACGGAGGTGATCAGTGCTCCGCGTGGTCCAAGAAAGAGACTTGAAACCGCGATGATAACGATGTAGAGCGCGATGTAGGGCGACTGGATGACTTCCGAATTCCAAACGAGCGACGTGATTATCAACGCGTCGACGGTAAGTTGGAAACGAGCCTGCGCGAGGATGTTTTTCGAGAGGCGAAAGATGACTGCATAGACGATCGTCAAGCAGGCGACGATGGTGAGGAGAGCGAGGCTCTTATTGATTACGTGCTGTGACTCTCCGGACCTGATCCAAATGGTCCCAAAGACGCTGAGGAGGAGTGCGGTAACGAGTCTACCGGCGATGAGCCAGCCAAGTTTCGATCCCGCCGTTCTACCGGACTCGCCCGTTTGTTCTGGCGCCGTCATCGGGTGAAAAGCGTATCACACAAACCATCCACAGATTACACAGATTTAGAATGTAGTCTGTGTAATCTGTGGATGGACTGTTTGAGGGACGTCCTCACTCGTAACGCAACGCGCGGAGCGGGTCGATGCGCATGGCGCGGCGCGCGGGGAGGTAGCAGGCCAATAATGAGACGAACACGAGCAGCAAGGGTTTTACTGACAATCGCGTCATCGGCCGATTCAATCAACGCCGAGAGCCAATACGGCGCCAGTTCAGGGCTTTGCAGATTAGCAACTTGATCTTGCGCCGGACCTGCAGGAGCGAGTCTGGCGGCCGATTTTTTTCTCGGCATATCGAATGTGAATCTCTGCTCGCCTGTTTCAGAGGAGAATGCGAACGGGGGTTTCGGGGGTGGAGGGGATTATAGCAAGTCTGACGTTGTTGAAGCACCCATATAAAAAGGGGCGGCTAGGAGTGCCGCCCCTGCGAATCTGGTAGTGAAACTGGTTCTAATGACCCTGCGAGAGCTTGCCGATGAGGGTGAACAGTGGCAGGTACATGGCGATAACGATTGAACCGATCGTTACGCCGAGGAAGCCGATCAGTATCGGCTCGATCAGGGTCAGCAGGTTAGCAATCGCAGAGTCGACTTCCGCTTCGTAGAAGTCGGCGATCTTTCCTAACATCGCGTCGAGGGCGCCGGTCTGTTCGCCGATGCCGATCATCTGCGCGACCATGTGGGGGAAAACTTCAGTCGCTTTCAACGGCTCGACGAAGCTCTCACCGCGCTCAACGCCGGCGCGAACTCGCGTGATCGCTTCTTCGATGATCACGTTGCCGGAAGTCTTGGCGGTGATGTCTAGCGACTGCAAGATTGGTACGCCCGAGGAGAGCAGCGTCGAAAGCGTGCGTGAAAACCTGGCCACTGAAATCTTGCGCAGGATGTCGCCAATGATGGGAACCTTCAGTAACAGCCGATCGATGTTTTTCCTTCCGGCCGGCGTCTTGTAATAGAAACGAATAGCTACGGCAATTCCGATGACTACAAGGAGGATCGCCAGTCCGCCCCAACCGGCGAGAAAATTACTAATCCCAACGACGATGCGGGTCGGCAACGGCAGTGGTTCGCCTGGACCAAGGAGACCGAGAAAGATCTGCTGAAACTGCGGAATCACGACCACCATGATTACCGCAACCGCGACGATCGCCAGCAGGACCACCGCCGACGGATAGATCATCGCGGAGATGATGTCGCGCTTCAACTTCACGATCTTCTCAATGAAAGTCGAAAGTCTCTGCAAGATGAGATCGAGAATACCGCCCGTTTCACCGGCTTCCACCATGTTGGCGTAAAGCTGATCGAAAACGCGCGGATGGCGAGCCATCGCCGCAGCGAGAGTCGAACCTTCCTCGACGTCCTGCCGCACCTGCATCAGGATCTGCTGAAAGTATTTGTTGTCCTGCTGTTGCGCCAGAATCTCGAGACACTGCACCAATGGCAGACCGGCATCGATCATCACTGAAAACTGCCGCGTAAAGATCGACAAGTCTTTCGCCTTTACTTTCTTGCGTCCGCCGATTTTCGGGATGCCGATTTCGCGTCCCTTCTCTTTGACTGACGTAAGCGTAACTTGCTCCTTCCGCAGGAGCGCGCGCAACGCTTCGCGATTATCAGCGACGCGCTCGCCGACAACGATCTCGTTCAATCGGTTGCGGCCTTTGAAGACATACGTTGGCATGGCTATCAGCTCCGGTGGCTTATCTGGTTCCTACGTTCGGTCTGGATCCAACCGGTCGAGCTTGCGCATACGGACTGGCATGCTGCTTGGTCGACTGAGCGGCATTTACTCCCGAACCACGATCGATTAACTCGCGCAGCTCGTCTACATTCGACGAGCGCTGCAAAGCGGTTTCCAGACTAATCTGACGTTTGTGATACAGCGTCGCCAGTGCCTGGTTAAAAGTCTGCATCCCGTACTTGTCCTGGCCCGTCTGCATCATCGAGTAGATCTGGTGCACTTTGTCTTCGCGAATCAGGTTACGGATAGCGCCGTTTGGCACCAGGATCTCCAGCGCCATGGCCCGTCCGGCTCCTTCTGCGCGTGGCAGCAGCGCCTGACAAAGAATTCCTTCGAGCACTAACGAGAGTTGTGCGCGAATCTGTGCCTGCTGATCGGAAGGGAAGACGTCGATGATACGGTTGATGGTCGACGCCGCGGAGTTGGTGTGCAGCGTCGCGAGCGTTAAGTGTCCTGTTTCGGCGATACGCAGCGCTGATTCAATTGTTTCCAGGTCGCGCATTTCGCCGACGAGCACCACGTCCGGATCCTGACGCAACGCCGTACGTAAGGCAGCAGCAAAACCGTGGGTGTCGGCATTTACTTCGCGCTGGTTGATCAAACAGCCCTTGTGATTGTGCAGAAACTCGATCGGATCCTCGATCGTCAGAATGTGTTCGTGACGATCGCGATTTATCTTGTCGATCATGGCGGCGAGCGTCGTTGATTTTCCGGAACCGGTTGGACCAGTAACCAGAATCAGACCGCGCGGCTTGTCGCACAGTTGTTTCACTACTGGCGGCAGACCGAGCTCTTCGAACGCCTTGATCTCATAAGGAATGGCGCGGAACACCGCACCGACCGCGCCACGTTGGTTGAAAAGGTTTGCGCGGAAACGAGACAAACCTTTGACGCCGAACGAAAAATCCAGTTCGAGATTTTCCTCGAAACGATGCTTCTGCGCGTCGGTGAGAACCGAATAGGCGAGTTGCTTTGTGTCAGCCGACGTGAGCACACGATACGGCTCGAGTGGACGAAGATGTCCGTCCACTCGAACCTGCGGCGGAGAGCCGGTCGTGATGTGCAGATCCGAACCGCCGAGCTCAGAAAGCTTTCTCAGCAGTTCGGACAAGGAAATTTGAGGAACCGTTTCGTTCAGTCGCATCGGGGTCTTTCTCCCACACAGTTATTTATTGCTGATGGGCTCAGCTTTGGCGCGCAGCGTTTCGATATAACGCTCCGCTTCATTCGACATGCGATCGGCAAACTCGAGCGGTGAATCGGTGGTCAGCCCGTAAATGCGGCCGCCCGCTTCGGTGAAATAGAACGTCCACGCTCTTTCCGGAGTCAGCGCATCGCCTGGTGTGCGAGCCGTGACGACGAACACGCGCTTGCCATTTACTTCGCGAATGAAGTCGTTGGTCACCCAACCACCTGCTGACACCATCTTGTCGATCACGATCCGGCGCAGGTCCGCGACAGGCAGGCCCGCCAGCATGTTCTTCTCTTCACGAGCAGTCAGAAACACCGGATTCGGCCGGCTGAGTGCAACCACCGCAAGACTCATCTGGCCCGGCAGTTTGGCGGCCGGCGATTTCACGGCTGCATTCAAGTTACCGACCACACGCGGTCGCGTTTGGCCATTTGCACTCGCGTGGGCCGCTTGTGCGTTAGGCGTAACAGCAACCGGTTGTGACTCAGCAGTGACGACGATCGGTTGTGCATTCGCAGCGGCGGCAACCTGTTGGGTATTCGCAGCGGCGTAAGCCGGAGGTGCCGGCAACGTGCTGATGCCAAAAGAACTCTCAGGCAGGACCGGCACGGATGGACCACCGGCTGCTGAAAGATCGCCGACTGGAACGTTCTTCGGCAGCGACCTCATTTGATTGCGATGAGCCGCTAACGCCGCGGCGGCGGCTCGTCTCTGACGTAAACGCGCGCGATATCGCCGCCACCACGCACGAGAGCGATAGCGATAATGCCGCTTCTTTGAAACCTGTACACTTTGCCTGACGCCGTGCGCTGAATTCGAAAAGGGCAACATCGCACCCACGGACAGCACCAGGATTAGCGCGATAGCAATTGTTCTTAACATGCTCGGTTCTCCTCGAATTAGGCGACCGTCTCGCGAACAACTTCTTCAATCGTGGTCAGGCCATCGCGAATCTTGTGCAGACCAGATTCACGCAGCGAGATCATTCCGTCGTCGATCGCCTTTTTCCTCAATTCAAGTGCGGAAGCACCGATCAAGATCAACTCACGCATCTCGTCGGTGATTTCCATCACTTCGTAAAGACCGATCCGTCCCTTGTAGCCGGTGTTGTTACAGGTCGAACATCCCTTGCCTTTGTACGTGTTGATGGTTCTCGCTTCGTCGGCGGAGAAACCAACTTCAATCAGCGCTTCGGGCGGAGTCGGGTGGTCCTGTTTGCAATCCTTGCAGATACGACGAATCAGTCGTTGTGCCTGGATGAGGTTTACGCTGGTGGCGACAAGAAAGGGTTCGATGCCCATGTTCATCAGGCGGGAAATTGTTGAGGGAGCATCGTTGGTGTGGAGAGTGGAAAGCACGAGGTGACCGGTGAGCGCGGCTTTGATGGCGATCTCAGCCGTTTCGAAGTCGCGGATTTCACCAACTAGAACGATGTTGGGATCCTGACGCAGGAAAGCGCGCAGAGCGGCAGCAAAATTCAAACCGATCTGTTCCTTCATCTGCACCTGGTTGATGCCCATCAGGTTGAACTCGACCGGGTCTTCAGCCGTCATGATGTTTGTGTCGACCGTGTTCAACGACTGAAGGGCTGAGTAGAGGGTGTTTGTTTTGCCGCTGCCGGTTGGACCGGTAACGAGCACCATGCCGTAAGGCTTTGAAATGTTGCGCTGGAATTTCTTCAACGACTCCGGCTCGAAACCGAGTTTGGTCATGTCGAGCATCAGGTTTTCCTTGTCGAGCAAACGAAGCACGACTTTTTCGCCGAAGAGAGTTGGGAGAGTGGAAACACGGAAGTCGAGCTCGCGCGAGCGCGAGTCGACCTTCACTTTGATCTTGATGCGGCCGTCCTGCGGCAGGCGCTTTTCGGAGATGTCGAGCTTCGACATGATCTTCACGCGCGAGATCAAGGCGTCGCGGAGTTTTAAAGGTGGATGCATCACGTCGTAGAGCACGCCGTCGATACGGAAGCGAATGCGCAACTCTTTTTCGTAGGGCTCGATGTGAATGTCCGATGCGCCACGGCGCAGCGAGTCAACGAGCAGCACGTTAACGAGACGGACCACCGGCGCGTCTTCGCTCATGCGCGACAACGTGGAGAGATCGATCTCTTCGTTGTCTTCAACTACTTCGACATCGCCAGTGTGCTCGGTGTCGAAGTCGATGCTGTCGAGGGAGACGAGGTCGGCGTGCGTGATGGAGCCGTTGCCATTTAAGGGCTTCTTCACGGCGCGTTCGTATGCGGCTTCTTCCTCTGACGTCGACGCGAGCTCGATTTCGCGCGACGTGCCGTAATACTTGGCAATGGCCTCTTGCACGCTGCCTTCAGCGACCACTACAGGTTCGACGTTCAGGCCGGTCATGAACTTAACGTCGTCGAGTGCGAAGACGTTGGTGGGGTCAACCATCGCGAGCGTGAGCGTGGCGCCGACGCGTGAGAGAGGTAAGACGGAGTGCTTCTGTGCGACTTCCTGGGGGATGAGACGGAGAACTGCGGAATCGATATTGAAGAGATCGAGGTTGACGGAAGGGATGCCGTACTGCCGCGAGAGGACGGCCGTGATCATGTCGTCACTAACCAGCCCCAGTTTGACCAGATTGAAGCCGAGCCGCCCACCATGTTCGCGTTGGTAGTCGAGAGCCTCTCTCAAGTTTTGAGGGCTAATCAGATTTTCGCGTACGAGAATTTCCCCTAATTTGGCTGACATTTGTGCCTTCTACTGGGCGCGGTAACGTTTTTTCCCGGTACTGGATGGATTGGAGGCGCCCGAATGGGGGCGCGAGGCATGACGATCGTCTTCGCTACTCAACGATGGGCCAACATCGTTGTGCGTTCATAGTACATTTTGAACACGAGGAGTGTCAAGGTGCGAATTCCACAAAAACTCGTTGAGAATCTCACACTTTCACGCGGGAAGAAGCGAAAAGCCGCAACCTTCGGATGGAAAGCTGCGGCCTTCTAACTCAGTTTGATGAACTGGTGAATTACGGGCGTTTGCGAGTAGCTGGCCGGCTCGGTGTCTTCTCCGGGATGACCTTCTCGGTGCTCTTCAGTTCGGCGAGAATGGCCTTCGCGTCTGCTTTCAGGGGGTTCGAGTCAGGCGCAACGTCGACAAAGTGCTGGAGATAGTTTGCTGCCTCCTGGAATTTTGCCTTGTCCTGCTGAGCGTAGAGGGCCAGCCCCGCGCCGAGATTCGCTTCAGGACTGTCCGGTTGAGACTGAAGAATCGTCTGAAACTCAACCAGTGCTCTGTCGGCCTGGCCCGAATCGAGCAGCATCTGGGCCGCATCGAGCTGGGCCTTCGACTTCTTGGCCGGATCGGTCTCGATGGCCATGTAGTCCTTGAACGCCGTGAGTCCCTCGTCAGCCTTCGTCGGATCGACTTTGCTGACGAACAAGCGCATTGATTCGGAGTTGGTCAGCATCGCGGCATACTTGTTCTTGGTGTAACGGTCCAGTTCAGCGGGATCGGCCGGTGCGGTCTGCTCTTTGAGCATCTTCACTGCCAGGCCCGATGCGTCAGCGGCTCCTTTGAAGTCTGCTTTCGCGGCCTCCAGTGCAGCGCTTCGGCCGGCGTCATCAAGAGTCTTGTTTGTGATGGCGGCGTTGTAGCGCTCGACACCACGACCTTTCAACGCCACGGCTTTGTTGGTCAGAAGCGCAGGCTGTTCGGCATCAGCGGCCAGGCCTTCGTCGTACTGAGTGACGGCTTCAGAAAACTTCTGGATTGCCTGGTCAGACTGTTTAGCGCGACTGGCAACGTTGGCTGCAGTCAGTGCTTCATTTCCGGCTTTGAACGTGCGCGCGATGACCTCGTTAGATTCCGTGATCTTTTTGTTTTTCGCTTCGATCTCGACGTTCTTCTTCGCCATCTCCTCCATCTTGGCTTTGTCAGCAGCGCTTGGAGCGCCACCCGCCGGCGGATTGGGAGAAGCACCGCCCACTTTCTCGAGATCTTCCAGCGTGAGTTTCCGGCCGTCGCCGGGCGTAACGGTGATTTCAACCGGAGCGCCGCGTCCGACTTTCACGCCGGGCAAATAGTTTGGAGAGGCGGTCGGATGACTTGCCACAACCGTGTAGACGCCGATGAACGGCAGGCCCGCGAAAACAAACTCGCCGTTCTTGTTTGTCTTCGTGTTGTACTTGGCCTTCATGTCCGTTCGGAAAACGTCGATCTGCGCGTCGGCAAGGGGAACCGTTTGCCCGTCGGCCTGCTTCATCATGACCTTACCGCGGAGTTCGCCCACCTGTGCGAAGGCCGGAACCGAAACCACCGTTAAAAGAACGGCGACCACCAGTGCTCCAATAAAGTATTTACCAATCATTTTCTTCAGATTCCTCCCTGCCGGGGCTTCTCAGGACGAGCCGTAAGATGCACCCTTACTATTTTGCGGTTGTAACGATAAGCACCTGAGATTTTGCCCTAAAACTTAATAAGCAAAACGATTACTGTCAAGCTGGTAAGGTATCGGATCGGGAACACCGGCTTCACGAAAGGCTCGCAGACGCAGCGCGCACGAATCACAGTTGCCACACGCAATCTCGGAAGATTGATAACACGACCAGGTGAGTTGCAACGGCGCCTCGAGCTCCAGACCTTTTTGCACGATCTCCGACTTCTTCATGCCGATCACCGGCGTCCTGATTATCAGGTTGGTCTCGGGCTTTGTGCCGAGGTCGATCACGTTTTGAAACGCCGCGTAAAACTCCGGTCGACAGTCAGGATAGCCCGAAGAGTCTTCCGCCACTGCTCCTATATATATGGCGTTGGCGCCGATGACTTCGCCCCAACTCGCAGCCGCGGCAAGCAAGTGAGAATTGCGGAAAGGAACGTAGCTCGACGGAATGCTTAGCGAAGTCAGATCGGGAGATGTAACGGCGATCGCCGGATCCGTCAGTGACGAGCCGCCGATGCGCGCGAGGTGTTCCAGCGAGATCACCAGCCGCAACTTGACGTCATAGTGATCGGCCAAGGCTTCAAACGCCTGCCGTTCGCGTTGCTCGGTTCTTTGACCATAAGAGACGTGCAGAAAAGCGAGCTCGTCATTTTCCTTGTGGGCGATGGCGGCGGTGACACACGAATCCATACCACCGGAGACCAGACAAATAGCGAGTTCTGATCGGTCAAACTCCTCCGCTTCGGCTACTTCCGTGGCAATCTCCTCTGAACCGCCCATCACACTCCTTGCACGTCTGGTCCCCAGATGTACTTGTGTAGTTGCAATTGCATTCGCACATTCAGACCGCTTCCCGCGACCCAGTTTGCCAACAGTTGCAGGTCTATCTGGCCCCACACAGGCGAGATCAGGATCGCGCGTGTTCGAGTCTCGAGACCCTGTTCCTGGATGACTCCCTTGGCGTAAAGCCAGTCGCCTTCGTCGGCGACGACAAACTTGACCTCATCCACGTCCGCGCGCAGACGTTCAAGATTGGACCACTCGTTTCTCGCTTCCTCTCCGGACGCCGGACACTTGATATCGAGAATCACTTTCGCGCGCGAGTCCAAACCGGCGGTCGCAACATAGTTTCCCGTCTCGACCAGCACTTCAAAATCTTCGTCACAAAGCCGCCGGATCAGCGCGAAAGCTTCCTTTTGCGCGAGTGGCTCGCCACCGGTAACTTCCACCAGTTTGCAACCCAGCGAGTGGACTTGCTGCATCACATCGTCCAGGGAGATGTGCTCGCCGCCCGTGAACGTGTACTCGCTGTCGCACCAGACGCAGCGCATCGGGCAGCCGGTCAGGCGCACAAACGTGCACGGACGTCCGGCGTGGGTCGATTCGCCCTGGATGGAACGAAAGATTTCGGTGACGCGCAGCATTGAGCGGAATCTAACACGGTTCGATAAGAATTAAGAACCGCTTCCCTGGGACCGCAGGCGTCTCGCCTGCCAAGCATCGCTTAGCGCCCATCTCGTGCAATGCAGGCGAAACGCCTGCGGTCCCAGGAAAGAGGTGCTAGGATTACCCCGAACGTTGAGAGTCGCCCGGTGACAGTCAGAAGCGACGCCATTGCCAAGCTGATTAAGGACGGCACGGCCCGTTTGCTCGCGCGTGCCGCGGACAGCCGTTCGCTCGGCGCGGACGTGCTGTCGCCGCGTGTCGTGGCGGCAGTCGAGAAGTATCTCCTGCATGATGAGCCAAACACTTCCGCGGCTGACATCAACCAGTTCATCGACGAAATACAGGCTGAGGATCTATGCCTGATCGTCGCTTGCGAACGCGGCGATGAGAACGCCTGGACCGATCTGGTCGAGCGGTTCACCACCACGGTCCGTTCGGCGGCTCGATCGGCAACCGCGAACGAAGACGCGGCGGAGGACCTGGCCCAGTCGATCTGGGCCGAGCTTTATGGCTTGCGCGTTCGCGAGGATGGCCGGCGCGCGAGCAAGCTGGCCTATTACTCCGGACGCGGCTCGCTCGCAGGTTGGCTGCGTGCGGTCGTAGCACAGCTCTCGGTTGACACGTTTCGCAAGCAATCAAAATTGGTGCAGACCGAAGAGGACGCAGATCTCGATCGACTCGCGCGCGACGCGCGCATCGGCGAAACACCAACGTTTGCCGCTGCCGGAGTGCAGAACCCCGAACAGTCACTCTCGAATCGTTTCGCCCGGGAAAACTTGCAACAAGCGTTGACGCAGGCTATCGGTGAGCTCGCCGCCGAAGATCGTTTGCTAGTGAAACTCTACTATTTTGATGATCTGCGATTGCGCGAAGCGGGCGTGGTTCTCGGCGTGCACGAAGCAACGGCCAGCCGCCGTCTGACCAGGATTCAAACTGACTTGCGCAAGCGTGTCAGTCAGATACTGGTCGATGAACGCGGTTGGACAAAGGCCGAGGCCGAGCGCTCGTTCGCGGAGGTGGCGCAACATCTAGAAACGGATTTGGAAGCGTTGATCAAGGAGAAGAGCTTTTGACTGCAAGGTATTGAAATCGCTACGTTCTCTCTTTGGCAGCGCTTGATTGTAATGAAACAGGAAACAAACAAAGAGATCGATCTGTTGCTTCGCCGCATGAGCCGGCAGGACGGAGGTTCTGTGCGTGACCGCGAAACGCACGAGCAACATCTCGACCAACATCTTGATGAGGACGAGCTGAGTTCGTATGCTCAGAACGCGCTGCCGGCGCCGGCACGCGCGCGTTACACGGAACATCTTGCTGAGTGTTCGACGTGCCGAAAACTGGTTACCGAGTTAATCCTGTCAGTCGGAGCAACTGCCGCCGCGCCGGTCGAAACAGGTGCCGAAACCGTTGCTGAATGGGGCGGGTTGAGGAAGTTTCTGGCGAGTCTGTTCTCGCCGATGGTTTTGCGTTACGCGGTTCCGGCACTAGGTCTGATCGTGGTGGCGGTTGTCGGATTTGCAATCTTGCGCCAGCCAAAAGGGGACGGCTTTGTGGCGCAAGTGGACATGAAGCAAGGAAAGGCCGCGCCACTCACCGCCACACCTGAAGCGCCCGCGTCCACGTCGTCGCCTCACGCGGCTGCTGAAGGCAAGTTGCGAACGGATCAATCCGGTCAAATAGCGAAACCGAAAGAAGCCACACCGACAAGCGGTAGCATCTCAGGTGGCGTCGCGGGTGCTGGACCGGCTGCTCCGGCTCCTGCCACCACACCCGATCGCGATGAGAAATCGGCGTCCGCACCGCAACCGAGTGTCGCTGTCGACGAGCCGCCGCCCGCAAAATCTGCGCCCTCGACTGACAGCGAAGAGCAAAAGAAAAAAGATGCGATCGCCAAGAAGGAGTCAACGCCGACGGTAGCGGTCCAGGCGGCAGAAACTCCAGCCAAGACCACACGAGCGAACGAGCCTGTGCGTGACTACAACAGCGCACCACAAACCGCAGCCGAACGTGCCGATGAAAGCAAACGAGAGGCTGCTCCGGCTCAAAGACGAGGCGCGGTCGACAGCGTCAGCACTTTCGGGCGCGCGCGTGGACAATCAGGCAAGGACGACGCCGAGACGCGCACCGTGTCCGGCCGCCGCTTCCGAAAAGAACGTGGCATTTGGACCGACACAGCGTATGATTCATCAGCCCCAATTACGAACGTGAATCGCGGCTCCGAACAGTTCAGGGCCCTGGTTGCCGACGAACCAGAAATCAAAAAGATTGCCGAACAACTCGACGGCGAGGTCATTGTTGTTTGGAAGGGCCGCGCCTATCGAATTCGGTAGGAAGACAACCATCCACAGATTACACAGAGACTTTCTAAAAGGAGTCTGTGTAATCTGTGGTTTGCATGGAGGATCATGACAACAAGACTGAACTACGCAGTTTTGAGTGTTATCCTTTTTGGTCTAACGGCAAGTTCAATCATCGTTACTGCTCAATCACCTCGCTCACGTCCGTCCGCGAAACAAGCCGGACGAAACCTGAGTAATCCGGCAATCAACAGCATCGTTCGCCAAATTGACGCGCGCAACATCGAGCGCACCATTCGTCAACTCGTCTCCTTCGGCACTCGCAACACGTTATCCGAACAGAACGATCCCAAACGCGGCATCGGCGCCGCGCGCGACTGGCTCTACGCCGAGTTTCTCAAGGCCGCGGAAACTTCCAACGGCCGCATGACCGTGGAGAAGCAGAGTTACGAACAGCCAAAAGCGCAACGTGTGCCGCAGCCGACAATCATCACTAACGTCGTCGCGACGTTGAAAGGCTCGCAACCGGAAGCGACCGATCGCATTTACGTTGTCAGTGGTCACTACGATTCGATGTGCAACAGTCCGACCGACGCGAAGTGCGACGCGCCCGGCGCCAACGACGACGCTTCGGGCACGGCCGCGGTGCTCGAGATGGCGCGCGTGATGGCGAAGTTTGAGTTTGACGCAACGATAGTTTTCATGGCCGTCGCTGGTGAAGAGCAGAGCCTGCTCGGTTCGACGCACTTCGCCGAACAAGCGAAACAGAAAAACTGGAACATCGACGCGATGTTCACCAACGACATTGTCGGCAACTCGCTCGGCGGCAACGGCATTCGCAATCGCAACACGGTGCGCGTGTTTTCCGAAGGCGTGCCGACAAACGAAACAACTGCTGAAGCAACCACGCGCCGCAGCGTTGGCGGTGAAAACGATTCTGCTTCGCGCCAGCTAGCGCGCTTTATCAAGGAGACGTCGGAATTATTCGTGCCGCAGATGAACGTGATGATGATCTATCGCCGCGATCGTTACGGCCGCGGCGGCGACCACATTCCGTTTCTGGAGCGCGGTTATCCCGCGGTGCGCTTCACCGAAGTGAATGAAGACTTTCGGCATCAACATCAGAATGTGCGCATTGAGAATGGCGTGCAGTATGGTGACCTGCCGCAGTTTGTCGACTTTGCTTACATTGCGAATGTGGCGCGCGTGAATGCAGCGGCGCTGGCGCGCCTCGCTTATGCGCCGGCGAGGCCGAAAGACGTGACGATCGTTTCGCGGCTTGCAGACGACACGGAGTTGCGTTGGGAAGCGAACAAAGAACCTGATCTTCACGGTTACGAAATCGTCTGGCGCGACACGACTGCGGCTACCTGGGGCGACGTGCGGCCCGTGGGAAACGTCACGAGCTTCACGCTGAAAGGGATGTCGAAAGACAACTACTTTTTCGGGGTGCGGGCCGTGGACAAAGAAGGTAACCGTAGTCCGGTGACATTTCCGCGACCGGTAACGCGAACGCAGCCCACGAACCGCAGCACCACGACGAGCAGCAGTCCGTGATTCTCTTTTCTCGACTAACAAGCGCGGTGCGGCGTCTAACTCGACATGAAATTCTCAAACAAAGGCTTACTGGCGGCGTTGATGGTCCTGACGATGCTCGTCACGCAAACGCTGGTTACCTTCGCTGACACGAAAAACACGAAAAAAGACCGTCTCAGCGACGACCAGCGGATCATTCACGTCCTGAATCGCCTCGGGTTCGGCGCCCGGCCCGGTGACCTGGAGCGAGTGAAATCAATCGGTCTCGATACCTACATCAACCAGCAACTGAACCCCGAAAAGATCACTGACACTGTCGCCGAAAACAAGGTCAAGGATCTGACTGTCCTGGACATGAGCACTGCGGATCTCTACGCGAAATACCCGCAGCCGGGGCAGTTGTTGCGGCAGCTTCAGCAGCGAGGCATGTTGCCCGACGGTCTCGCGGAAGCTCGTGAGAATCGTGAAAAACGGCCGGACAACAATCAAGACCAGCAAATGCCCGGAGCGACTCCGCA
>Ga0187894_10002692_pt1 | contig 20927 bp, 17 predicted proteins | sample GBC1701081metaG_FD_136650 | JGI IMG/M metagenome (GOLD analysis project Ga0187894, IMG submission 136650) | White microbial mat communities from a lava cave in the Kipuka Kanohina Cave System on the Island of Hawaii, USA - GBC170108-1 metaG ...
ATGATCGCCTGGTCCACTTCTCGTTCGGGCTGCTGATGCTCCGCCCGGTTCGCGAGCTGGGGTTCCGGCCGGGGCGAGAGCCGGGACGATTCGCGCTCTTCTACTTCTCCGTCGCCGGGGTCGCGCTGTGGAGCCTGCTCTACGAGGTGGTCGAGTGGGCGGTCGCCGCGGTCGCCGACCCCGCGGCGGGCACGGCGTACCTCGGAACGCAGGGCGATCCGTGGGACGCGGAGAAGGACATGGCGCTCGCCGTCGCCGGCAGTGTCATCGCGGCGACGTTCGAGTGGTGGCGCGACCGCCGCCGAGGGCGGAAGAGTCAATTTTCTGCCCGAAACGCTGGCGCACGCGCTTGAAAAGCGCTAGCTAGATCCGCGTAGTGGGGAGGGGAGGTCGATGAGGTGAGCCGGGCGGTGGTGTGGGTGCGGCTGGGGGTGGTGTTCCTCGTAGTGCTGTCGGTGTCGGTCGCGGACGCGAGATCGAAGCCCCCGCAACGATCCACCTGGCGCCGCCCGCAGATCCGCTTGCAGGTGCCCGTCGCGACGCGGACGCCCTGGCCCCGGCAGGAGGTGCTCGACCTCGCCATGCGCGCCTATCGCTGCGGCCGCGACGCCGGGGTCTTCGACCGGCCGCTGCTCACGGTGATCGACTACTCGCTGCCGTCGACCGAACGGCGCCTTTGGGTCATTGACGTGCCACGCCGTCGCGTGCTCTTCCACGAGCTGGTGGCGCACGGCGAGGGAAGCGGCGACAACTACGCCGTCGAGTTCTCGAACGAGCCCGGCTCCCGACAGACGAGCCTCGGCGTGTTCCGCACCGAGGACGTCTATCGCGGTGGGCAGGGCTACTCGCTGCGCCTCGCCGGCCTCGAGCCCGGCGTCAACGACCTCGCCATGGAGCGCAAGATCGTCATGCACGGCGCCGACTACGTGAGCGCGAGCGCCGCCAACGCGCTCGGGCGCCTCGGCCGGAGCTGGGGCTGCCCCGCGCTCGCGCGCGGCGTGCACCGCCGCATCATCGAGCGCATCAAGGGCGGCAGCGCGCTCTTCGCCTACTATCCCGACACCCGGTGGTTCAAACGGTCGCGCTTCCTTCAGTGCGACGTCACGCGTATTGCCAAGCGGTAGATGCGTACCCTCGCTGCCGTCGTGCTGGTGGGCGTCGCGGGTTGCACCGAGGGGATCGGCCCGCTGCCGCCGCTCAAGTTCCCGCAGATCGAGCAGGCGCGGCAGTCGGTCGAGGGCGGCGTCGGCAAGCGCTACGAGGACTACGCCGCGTGCCGCAAGACGGCGAACGACGTCGACGCGCTCGTCGCGTGCATGAACATCGCCGGCTACCAGTACGCCGAGCACAGCGCCGAGCAGCAGGCGGCGGAGTGCTGGCGCCTGCGCGACCCGAAGGCGAACCCCGACGGGCGCCTGCCGGAAGCGTGGTGCTTCCGCCGCGCCACCGGCGAAGCGGCGCAGTAGCATCGGCCGCCGCTCACCCGAGCGGGATGCCGGTCGCCGCGAGCCAGGTCTGGTAGTCGAAGTAGTCGCGGTGCGCGACGATCTTGCCGCCGCGCACCTCGAACACGCCCGCGACCGGTAGCTCGAGCGCGACCGTCTTCGAGCGGAAGCGGTCGATGCGCTCGGTGAACACGATGGGACCGTTCGCGGCCACGTGGAGGTTCTGGATCTCGATCGAGTCCATGAGGTCCGCGAAGCCGAGGAACGCCGCACGGATGGCGGGCGCGCCTTTCACCGGCGGCACCGGAATGTTGTGGTAGACGGCGTCGGGCGCGAAGAACGCCATCAGCTCGTCGATGTTCCCGCGCGGCCAGGCTTCGAGGAATCCCAGGACCACCTCTTCCGGCGAAGCACCCATCGTCGTCTCCTTTTCGATTCACTGCGTGACGTAGCCGCCGTCGGCGGTGAGCGCGTGGCCCGTCACGAAGCTCGCGGCGTCCGAGCACAGCCACACGACCACCTCGGCGATCTCGGCGGGCGTGCCGAGCCGGCGCATCGGCGCCATCGCGACCAGGGCGTCGCGCACGCCGGCGGCCCTTGCCGCGAGGCGATCCACCATCGGTGTGTCGATGACGCCCGGGCAGACCGCGTTCACGCGGATGCCCGCCTGGGCGTAGTCGATCGCGGCGCACTTCGTGAGCCCGACGACGGCGTGCTTGCTCGCGACGTAGGCCGAGAAGCCGGCGGCGCCGACGAGCCCGGCGACCGAGGCCGTGTTCACGATCGCGCCGCCGCCGTCGTGGACCATGCGCGGGATCTCGGCGCGCAGGCACCGCCACACGCCGGAGAGGTTCACCTGTATCACGCGCTCGAAGACGTCCTGCGGATAGTCTGCGAGCGGCGCGACGGCGCCTTCGATGCCGGCGTTGTTGAAGGCGTAGTCGAGGCGGCCGTAGAGCGAGACCGTGCGCGCGACCATGCGATCGACGTCGGCCTGGAGCGACACGTCCGCGCGCTCGAACGTGGCCGCCGCGCCGAGCGCCCGTGCCTGCGCAGCCGTCTCTTCTCCCGCGGGCGAGACGTCGGTGACCACGAGCCGCGCGCCCTCGCGCGCGAACGCCAGCGCCGTCGCGCGTCCGATGCCGGACGCGCCGCCCGTCACCAACGTCGCCTTGCCTTCGAGTCGACCTGCCATCGGGGCCTCCTTCACGCGCGTACGAAGCCGTACGCGAGGTTCGTACGCTCGGCGCCGGCAGCTTCGTACGCGCGGCGCGCGATCGCAATGCCGTCGCCCGCGAGCGCCTGGGCCGCGACGTCGAGGCCGTAGAGGCGGGCGGCATTGCGGCCGAGGATCGCCGTCTTGGTCGGACCGTCGGCGGGGCCGAGGGCCGCGAAGCCGTGCTTCTTCTGCAGGTCGTCGGGGATCTCGATCCGCCGGAACGCTTCGATCTGCCACTGCGGCGAGCCGTACCAGACCGAGTCGGTGCCCCAGAGGACGCGCTCGACTCCCATGCCCTTCACCAGGATGCCGAGCATGGCGGCGCAGTGGCGCGGGTGGGTCACGGCCGAGCTCGCGAACGACGTGCCGAGCTCGGCGTAGACGTTCGTCACGCCGTACTTCGCCGGCACGTCGGCGAGGTCGCTCACCCAGTCGATGCGGCCGGTGCGCTCGAACTCCGCCAGGCTCTCGTCCGGCGAGGTGAGGAACGGCTTCAGCCCGGAGTGGTAGATGACGAAGGTGAGGTCGGGCCAGTCGCGCGCCGCCTTGCCCACGTCGTCGACCTTGGCGAACTGCCAGTTGGGGAAGGTCTTCTCGTAGTCCGGCGGCACGAGGCCCTTGTGCACGCACACGGTGCGGATGCCGCTCTTCCGGATGCGCTCCCAGCCCGGGTAGACGCCCTTCTCGTCGTCCATGCGCCACGGATACTTCGACGGCGAGAGGGGATCGCCGACGGTGTAGCCCTTCCAGCTGTCCGGGCGGCACTGCTCGGCCGTCCGGTCGAGGTCGTCGAGCCAGCCCGGGCGTCCCGGCCGCACGACGCCGTGCGCGAACAGGCGGCGCGAGCCGGCGATCGCGTTCACGAGCGCCCGCGTGCGCGCCATCTCGTCGCTCGAGAGGATCGTGTTCGCGGGATCGTCGGACGGCGCGGAGCTGACGAGCGCGAGCGTCGTCTGGGAGTCGAGGAAGATCTCCTTCAGGTAGTTCTGGAGCTGGTAGCGGCGCATCGTCACGCCCTCTTCGCGCAGGACCGGATTCCAGCGCTTGGCGTACTCCCCCAGCTCGAGGATCCCCTGCCACGCGAAGTCGTCGCGCACGTAGTGCGTCTGGACGTCGAAGATGAACTGGTGCTGCAAGGCCTTCGTGCGCTCGTCGGCGGCGGCAGGCTCCATCGCCTCGGCGGGGCTCACGGCGAAGAGCGGGCCGAAGACGCGGTTCATGGCGAGGAACGCGGCCGCCATGCCGGCGCCGGTGCGAAGGAAGCCCCGGCGATCCATTCCCAGGCGGCCGCAGCACGCGTCGGCGAGCGAGCGCAACTCGTGCTCGACGCGCCGCTGCGCGGCGGTCTGCGCCCAGGGCATGTACTCGCCGTTCGACACGACGCGGGTCGGGATCGGCGTCTCGCCGAGCGTCTCGGCCGGCCGCGTCCGCGCCAGCTCGTCAGGCGACAGCCAGATCGACATCGAGCCTCCTTCGTCCTCGCATCACGACGCGCCCAGCGTGAGCGCGCGGTAGACGATGTAGGGATGGAAGAGCGCCTGCGGCGGCGCGGTCAGATGCATCACCTCGAGCACGCGGCGTCCGACGAACTGGTCGCGGCACCCGAGGCGGTGGACCTTCTCGGTGTACCAGTTGACGAGCGGCACCCAGGGCGGACGGTGGCTCCCGGCGGCGGGGCTCCGCAGGTCCTCGGTCGTGGTCGCGATCCAGGGCGACGCGATCACGCGCGCGAGCCGGCGATGGAAGCGTCGCGCGAATCCCGTGAGGTCGCCGCCGTGGGAACGGCGATGCGCCGCGAGAGTCTCGTCGAGCGTGCGCGCGCCGAGCGCGCCCGTCGTCATGCCCTGGCCGTAGATGGGGTTGAAGCTGCAGAAGGCGTCGCCGATCACGACCACGCCCTCGGGGAAGCGGGCGAGCTGCTCGTAGTGACGGCGGCGATCGGACGGGAACTTGTGGACCGCGACCGTCGAGAGCGGCTCGGCGTCGCGGATGGCGTCGTGGAGCTCGGGCGCTTCGAGGCTCCTCGCGAAGTCGAGGAAGCCCTCGTCGTCGGCCCGCGGATGGTCGCCGAACCAGCCGACCAGCGTCACCATCCACCGGTCGTCCTCGACCGGGAAGAGGACGCCGAGGCGCGTGCCAGGCGGTGTCGGGTAGATCATGAGCCCCAGCCAGTCGCCCGGCGGCCGCGGCGGGCGGCGATAGAAGCGGCTCGCGTAGCCGACGTTGACGGCGACCTCGGTCTCCGCCGGCGCCTCGAAGCCCGCGTCGCGCAGCCACTGCGGCATGCGCGAGCCGCGCCCGCCGGCGTCGACGACGAGGTCGGCGGCGAGCGTCTCGTCCAGGGAGAGGCGGACGCCGGTCGCGTGCCCGCGTCCGTCGAGGACCAGCCCCGCGACGTCGCGCCCGCCGAGGATGCGCACATTCGGGATCGCGGCCACGCGCCGGCGCACCATCCACTCGAGGTACGCGCGGCTCTGCGACAGCATCTCCATGCCGCTCGAGAAGCGGACCTTCCAGCCGCCGAAGAAGAGCCAGCGCGTGTCGCGCGACATGTCGACCTGCGAGGAGCCGCCGCGCACGAGGTCGTCGACGATGCCGGGAAAGTAGTCGGCAAGGATGCGCTCGCCCTGCTTCAGGAGGACGTGGACGTGCCGTGCCTGGGGGACGCCCTTGCGCGACTCCGGGCCGTCGGGGAAGGCGTCGCGCTCGACCAGCACGACCTCGCGAAAATGCGACGACAGCGCGCGAGCAGCGATGAGACCGGTGAGACTACCGCCCACCACCACCGCTCGCGCGCCGCCGGCAGGCGGTCCGCCGGAGGCCCCGTCGTCCACCATGCGGGCGTAGTGTCGCGCGGTGCGGTCTCGTCTGGCATCGCCCGATCGACCCCCGGCCGCGACTCTTTGGAGTGGCCAGGCCCTCGCTCGAACGGGTGATGCGCTACTCGATCAGGTGCTGGCGCAGCGCGATCGCCACGGCCTGGGCGCGGTCCTGCGCGCCCAGCTTCTCGAAGAGGTGTCGCAGGTGCGTCTTCACGGTGTCCTCGGCGATCGCGAGCGCGACACCGATCTCCTTGTTGCTGCGGCCGTCGGCGACGGCTTCGAGGATCTGGATCTCGCGCGCGGTGAGGTCGCTCTTCGCGCCCTCGACCCGGGCGTCGGCCGCCATGCGGCGGAGCACCGGCCCGGCGATCTCGGGCTGCAGGAAACCGCCGCCCGCGTGCACGGCGCGGATCGCGGCGATGAGCTCCTCGCGGCGCGCGCTCTTGAGCACGAACCCCTTCGCCCCGGCGCGCATGGCCTCGATCACGTAGGCGGTGTTCTTGTGCATGGTGAAGACGAGGACGGCCGTGCGTGGTGCCGCCTTCTTCAGCTCGCGGACGACGGCGAGTCCGGGGATGCCCGGCATCGCGAGGTCCACGATCGCGACGTCGGGCCGCAGGCGCGTGATCGCGCCGATGCCCGCGTCGCCGTCGCTGGCCTCGCCGACGATCGCAATGTCGGGCTCGGCCTCGAGCATGAACCGCACCGCCTCGCGCACCGCGGTGTGGTCGTCGACGAGCACGACGCTGATCTTCGTCACCGGCTCTCCGCTCCCGCCGGGACCGTAACGCGAATCTCGGTCCCCGATCCAGCGCGGCTCTCGACCTGGAGCCGCCCGCCGCAGCCCTCGACGCGCTCGCGCATGTAGAGGAGGCCGAAGTGCCCGCGCGGGAGGCGCTCGGGATCGAAGCCGCGCCCGTCGTCCCGGACGCGCAGCTCGAGCGAGCCGTTCCGGGTCGTGAGGTCGATCGCAACGTGCCGCGCGCCGGCGTGGCGGCGGACGTTCGCGATCGCCTCTTCCAGGACGCGGAAGAGGACGATACCGACCTCGGGGCGCGCCGGCGACGGGGCGTCGATGTGGAGCTGCACGTCGAAGTCCCGGATCGCCGCCACGTGCTCGCGCAGGGCCTCGACGAAGCCAAAGTCGTCGAGCACGACCGGGCGGAGCGCGTTCGAGAGATTGCGGATCTCGTCGGCGCAGCCCCGGGCCTCGTCGGAGAGGGTGGCGAGCAGCCCCGCCGTGGTCGCGTCGACGTCGGCGCGGCGGCGGTCGAGGGCCTGGTAGAAGGAGAAGAACCGCCGGCCGAGGCGATCGTGGATCTCGCCGGCGAGGCGCCGCCGCTCGTCCTCCTCGACGCGGATGAGGCGCCGCAGCACTTCGTGCCGCCGGCGCGACTGGTCGCGTGCCGCGCGCGCGAGGAGCCCGCCCTCGAGCGCGACGAAGAAGAGGAAGAAGATCCGCAGGTAGAGGTCGCCCGCCGTTGCGGTCGATCCGGGCGCGACGAAGAAGAGGAGGGCGGAGAAGCCGGTCGTGAGGACGACCGTCGCCAGCGTCTCGCGCATGCCGAAGCGGATCGAGGTGGCGAGCGTCGTGAGATAGAAGAAGGGGTAGAGGTCGCTCTGGAGCCCGCGCGTGACGGCGCAGATGAGCGCCGTGACGGTGGGATCCAGGATCGTGGTCGCGAGCGCGGTCGCGCGGATCGCGATGGCCCGACGGTTCAGCACGTGCGTCGTCGCGACGTAAAGCATCGTGACGGCGTAGGCGGACCAGACGAGCCGGGCGGGCACCGGCGGGTCGATCCACAGGAGGATCGGCGTCCACGACGCCATCGCGAGCCAGCGCAGGCGGACGATGACGCGCTCGGCGTCGCGGAGCGTCGCGAGCGCGCCGGTTCCCGCGGGCACGGCCGGGTCGGCGGACGGCATCGCGACGGGAGAGACCACATTCGTCGCGAGCTGTCACGGGCGCTGCCGGGCTGAATCTCCAGGGCGGAGCGATGTGACGTTCGACGGCGTGCACTTCAACGTCCGGCTCGACGCCGCTCTCCAACCTTCGAGCACCTCCGCTCAAGTCGGCGCGGGCAGGCGCTCGTCGCCCCACGGGTCCTCCAGCAAAGCGCGAATCGTGTTCGGTGGCCAAAGGGTATCAACTTGGGTACAAGGCCCGGCCACCGTTGGTTCGTTTCGCCATCGGCGGAAAACCCCAGGGAGACAATGATGACCACGGTGTACCGGTTCGGCTTCGCGTCGTGTCTCGCGTTGGCAATCATCGTCGCAGGATCTGCGGCTGCACAGCAGGTCACCGGCACTCCCGGCTCGCCGAGCGCCACCACGACGATCGACGGCAAGTACCTGCCGCCGCCGCCGCCAGCATTCGGCGGGGTGATCAATCTTCAGGCGAGCGACTCGAAGCCGTACTGGCCGCCCCAGGTGGTTCCGCCCAAGGGCGCGCCGAACGTGCTCCTCATCATGACCGATGACCAGGGCTACGGGGTCTCCGGAACCTTCGGCGGCGTCATCCCGACCCCGTCGATGGACCGGATTGCGAAGACGGGACTGCGCTACACGCAATTCCACTCGACCGCGCTCTGCTCGCCGACGCGCGCGGCGCTCATTACGGGGCGCAACCACCACTCCGTCGGGTTTGGCGTCATCGCCGAGCAGTCGACCGGCTTTCCGGGCTACGACTCCGTGATCGGCCCCGAAAGCGCCACCATCGGCACGATCCTGAAGGAGAATGGTTACGCGACATCGTGGTTCGGCAAGAACCACAATACGCCGAGCTACCAGTACAGCGCGGCGGGCCCGTTCGATCAGTGGCCGGTCGGCATGGGCTTTGAGTACTTCTACGGTTTCATGGGCGGCGAGACCGACCAGTGGACACCCTACCTGTTCCAGAACACGACGCAGGTCTTCCCGTGGGTCGGCAAGCCCGGTTACAACCTCACGACCGATCTGGCGGACGAGGCGATCGCGCATATGCGCCGCCTCAATGCCACCGCGCCCGACAAGCCGTTCTTCGTCTACTTCGTGCCCGGCGGGACGCATTCGCCGCACCAGCCGACGAAAGAGTGGATCGAGAAGTTCAAGGGCAAGTTCGACATGGGCTGGAACGCGTTGCGCGACCAGATCTTCGCGAACCAGAAGCGGCTCGGGGTGATCCCGGCGAACACCCAGCTCACGCCCTGGCCGGACGACCTCCCCAAGTGGGACACGCTCACCCCGGAGCAGCAGAAGCTCTACGCGCGTGAGGCCGAGGTGTTCGCCGCGTACGCGGCCTACACGGACCACGAGATCGGCCGCGTGATCCAGGCGGTCCAGGACATGGGCAAGCTCGACAACACGCTCGTCATCTACATCAGCGGCGACAACGGGACGAGCGCGGAAGGTACGACCCAGGGGACGTTCAACCAGATGACCGCGTACAACGCGATCCTCGACATCCCCATTGCCGAGCAGATGAAGGCCTACGACGCCTGGGGCTCCGAGGCGACGTATCCACACATGTCCGTCGCGTGGTCCTGGGCGTTCGACACCCCGTTCAAGTGGACCAAGCAGGTCGCGTCGCACTTCGGCGGCACGCGGCAGGGGATGGCGATCTCGTGGCCCGCCCGCATCAAGGACGCCGGTGGGATCCGGACGCAGTTCCACCACATGATCGACATCGTACCGACCCTGCTCGAGGTTGCCGGCATCCCGGCGCCGGTGATGGTCGACGGCGTCGCCCAGAAGCCCATCGAGGGCGTGAGCATGGCCTACACCTTCGACAAGGCGAACGCCGGCGCGCCGTCGACACGCACGACGCAGTACTTCGAGATGTTCGCCAACCGCGGCATCTACCGGGACGGTTGGTACGCCTGCACCACCCCGCCCGCGCCGCCATGGTTGCTGGGAACGGCGAAGCTTCCCGAGGACGTCGTGAGCGGCTACCAGTGGGAGCTCTACAACCTGGCCGAGGACTATTCGCAGGCCAACGACCTCGCGGCGAAGATGCCCGACAAGCTCCGCGCGCTGCAGGAGGCGTTCCTCGTCGAGGCGGCCAGATACAACGTCTTTCCCCTGGACAACTCCATCCTGCCGCGGCTCATCGCGGCGCGCCCGAGCGCGACGGCCGGGCGCACGGTCTTCTCCTATGCGGGCCAGATGGGCGGGCTACCGCCGAGCGACGCGCCGAGCATCCTCAACCGGTCGTACACGATCACCGCCGAGGTCGAGATCCCGCCGGCTGGCGCGGAGGGCATGCTCGTCACCAATGGCGGCCGCTTCGGCGGCTTCGGCTTCTACCTGCTGCAGGGGAAGCCGGTGTTCCTCTACAACCTGGTGGATCTCGAGCGGTTCCGCTGGGAAGGCACGGATGCGCTCACGCCTGGAAAGCACACGATCTCCTTCGACTTCACGTACGATGGCCCCGGCTTCGGCAAGGGAGGCGTCGGCATCCTCAGCGTGGACGGGAAGCAGGTTGCCAACACGAAGGTCGCGCACACGATTCCGTTCCTGATGACGATCGACGAAACCTTCGACGTCGGAATCGACTTGCGCACTCCGGTCGACGACGAGGACTACCAGGTTCCCTTCCCGTTCACCGGCACGCTGTCCAAGCTGACCGTCAAGCTCGGACCCGAACAGCTGATGGCCGCCGGTCGCGCGGCAATGGGGAAGGCGCTGGCCCGGGCGCACGACTGAGCACCCGTGTCCGGCTCTCGAGAAGCAGGGACGCGGTGCGCGCGGGAGTCGTGACGCAATAGCAGCGGCTTGGCGTGCGCCATCGCATCACACCCTACAACGCGATCCACTCCGGATGCTTGTCCGGCGCGGCCGCCACAACCCGAGCGTCTTCCGGAGGCCTTCGGGAACGACGTCGACCAGCCCGCCGATCAGAACCCGTCACCGTGGTTGCGCCGATGGATGAGAACGACCGGCCGGGTCGCCACCCAGCGGCGAAGGAACGCCACCGCGATCGGCCTGAGAACGGTACGATGCAGGAAGTTCGCCCATCCAAACGGCGCAGGCGGGAAGAAGGGGTGCGCCGACACGAGGGCCTGCCGCGCTGCGACGCTCGTGACGATCTCGGCTCGCGCGTCGACGACCCAACCGGCGCAGGTGATGCGGACGCTCGGGTCGCGGCGCAGGTTCCGGAACCAGTCCGAGCGGGTCCCGTACGTCGAGATGACGATCAGGCCGTCGGCGAAACGCTCGCACGGCAGAAGCACCTCACGCGGCAATCCGCTCTTGCGCCCGGTGGTAGTGAGCAGCACCCAGCCCGGCGCCTGCTCGAAGTAGCGCCGGAGCAGACGAATCAGGCCGTGCTGAACGGGACGGATGGCGCGAGGAATCCAATGGAACCGGGCCGTCAGTGGCTCGCGAGAGGTCATGCTGGTCCCCGAGCAAGTATCGGAACGCCCAGCGTCCCCACAACCTCCCCGAAGGCAACCGGCATCGTTCCTGGCCGCAACCTTGTCGATCGTGAGGCGATCGTGTCGACGCGTCGTCCTAGTTTGAAGTACCTCGGGTGTTCCCAAGACCGTAGTCGCCGAGGTGCGCGAGAAACTGCGACACCTGTTCGATCTTTGACGCGGCCACGCAGGTTGACGGTGCAGCAGGTCGTCGGTAGTTAAGGCCCTCCGCGCCACCCTAGCTCAGATGGTAGAGCAACTGATTCGTAATCAGTAGGTCGCCGGTTCGATTCCGGCGGGTGGCTTTTCGGGCGAGCTGAGGCGGCACGCGCGCGCGGCCGGGCGCAACACGTTCGGATGACTTGCTGCCAATGATTCCTACGCAACCGCCGCCGCGAAGCTTGTAAAGAGATCCCCTGGCAGCGCATGCGTGAGCCGCCACGTGATCGCCATCGGCCGCTCGCCCTCGTGGTTCACGTAGGTCGCGGGTCCGAGGAACCAGAATGCGCGCTCGTCGTTGCGCAGCCGGGCGAACAGCATGATCGCAGTGCCCATAGCGACATGCTCGCGATATCGTCGGCCGGTCTCGCTGTCCTCCGCAGTCGTCGACTGACTCTCCCAGTGGATCAGCTCGCGGCTGATGGCGTAGTCGCGATATCGCGTCGTAGGCGAGAAATTCCCACTGGTTTTGTCCAAGGTAAACGCCAGCAGGTCGGCTCGCGCCTCTTCCGCCCAGTACACGCCGCTCTGCCAAGGCGCGACTTTGGCCGCGTCGCCCACGCCGAACGCCGCAAGAACCTCGTCGCGCGTGTATCGGGCGTGGATCTGGAGCGGCACGTCGGGATGATCTCGAAGCGGCTCGTGCACGTGGTCCACACGTCCGTCCAGAATCGTGAGCAGCTCACCGAGCTCAGCGCACACCTGCGGGTGCGTGCGCAGCAGAGCGAGACCATCGGCGAGCGAGGTCGTCTTGTCGAGCGCTTGCCGTGCGAGCGATGCGATGAGCATCCGGAGAAGACGCGGCCCTCGCTCGCCGCCCGCCGCCACGTCGCTCGTGGTCCCCGTGACGATCGATTGATAGACGGCGATGCGTTCCTCATCGTCAATGTGGAGCAGTCTCCCGATCGCTCGGCGCAACGCCGCCTCGTGTGGACCGGCAAGAGCTACCGGTAGTCCCACCGCCTCGCACAGGTCCGACCACGAGCGGTTTCCCGCGTACACATCCTCCGGCTCGAGTCCTGTCTCCATAAGGTAGGCTGCAAGCGAGACCGGAGCCCGCCCGCGCATCGCGCGCAACTCCTCCACCTTGGCGGTCCACGCGCTTGGGATGGCAGAGCGGATGCTGCGAAGCACGATGTCCCGTGCGATGGGATCGAGCTCGAGGTGGCATCCCGCGGGCAGAAACGGGAAACCTTGCTCGACCTGGCGCTCTAGCTCCCGCCGCGTCCCGCTAATGAGTCCGCGCAACCGCCGGTCGAAGCGGAACTCGCGACGGTGGAAGCCGACGAAATCCAGCACCACGCAGGTTGTCTTGCGGTAGGCACGCCGGAGCCCGCGACCTAGCTGCTGGAGGAAGAGCGTCGGACTATCGGTCGGCCGCAGCATCAGGAGCGTATCGACCAGCGGAAGGTCCACGCCCTCGTTGAAGAGATCTACCGAGAACACGACGTTCACCCGGTCGTCGGCCAGGTCGCGCAGAGCCGCGCGTCGCTCGTCGGTCGAGCTGTCCGCCCAGATCGCGACGGCCGGGATGCCGGCCGCGCGAAAGTGTCGGGCCATGAAGCGGGCGTGATCGATGCTAACGCAGAAGCCGAGCGCCCGCATGCACGATGGGTCGTCCACGTGCGTCGCGACCGCCTGCACTACGCGGCGCGCCCAAGCATCGTCCGCAGTGAAGAGCCTCGTCAGTCCATCCACGTCGTAGCCGCGGCCGCGCTTCCAGGGGACCTCGCGCAGGTCGAGGCCGTCGTGAATGCCGTAGTAGAGGAAGGGCGTCAGTCGGTGCTGGTCGATCGCATCCCAGAGCCTTAGTTCGGCTGCGATGCGTCCCTCGAACCAGTGTATCAGGTCGAGGCCGTCGCTGCGCTCCGGGGTGGCCGTCAGTCCGAGGAGCTCTCGTGGCGCCACGTGCTTGAGTAGCCGGGAGTACGTCTTCGCCGCCGCGTGATGGAATTCATCCACGACGACGACGTCGAAGTGCGCCGGATCGAGATCGCGGAGACCCGTTGCATGGAGGCTTTGGATCGACGCGAACACGTGCTCGAACCGTTCGGGCCGGCGGCCGCCGACCCAGGCCTCGCCGAACGCGGGGTCCCGCAGCGCGTGCCGGAACGTCGCGAGGCTCTGGTCCAGGATCTCCTCGCGATGCGCAACGAAGAGCAGCCGGGCCCGGCCGAGCGTGCCTCGGAGCCGCGCGTAGTCGAGTGCCGCCATGACCGTCTTGCCCGTGCCGGTCGCCGAGACGAGCAGATTGCGATGATGGCCGCGCCGGCGGGACAGATCGATCTGCTCGAGCAGGCGCTCCTGGAACGGCTCGGCACGCAACTCCACAGGGCTCAGCATTATCGCCGGTCCACGCTGCTCCTGTGCGCGCGAGCGCTCCCGGAACTCCACCGGATCGTACGGCCGGAAGTCGCCGCCCTCCCAGTAGCTCTCGAAGACGGCCGCCACCTTGCTCACCACCCCGGGATTGCGCGCCGCCGAAACGCGCACGTTCCACTCAAGTCCTGTGACTTGCGCGGAATGGGTTAGGTTCGAAGATCCGATGAACGCGGTCGAGTACCCCGAGGCCCGGTGGAACAGCCACGCCTTTGCGTGCAGTCGCGTCGTCGAGGTGTCGTACGAGACCTTTATCCTCGCGCCGATCTCCGCCAACTGATCGAGCGCCTGCTGCTCCGTGGATCCCGTGTACGTCGTAGTCAGCACGCTAAGCGGCCTTCCCGCCTCGCAGTGACGCCGAAGCGCGCCCAGCAGTGGCACGATGCCAGTCCGGCGGATGAACGCCATCACTACCTCGATCCGGTCCGCCGACGGGATCTCGGTCGCGAGCTGGCTGCCAATGCGCGGCTCGCCGGGTGCGTTGGTCAGTAACGCCGTGTCGAGCAGCGGCGTGCACGGCTGGGTGATCGGGTCGGCCGTCCCGTCAGGACGACGGCGAAGCAGAGCGCGCAGCACGCTCGCCGGCTCGACTGGGCTGTCGCGCGCCGCGTCGGCCTTGGCGATCAGCTCGTCGAGCCTGGCCAGCAGGGCGCGCGCCACGAGTACGCCGACCGTCACGCGATCCGCTTCCGGTACCATGCTCAGTGCGCGTTCCAGTGCCCGACTCGTGTGCAGCGCCACGCGGTCCGGCGCCTCCGCCGGCCGCAGCGCTTCCCGCGCCTCCGTAAGTCGGCGATCGTCCGCCGCGAGGGCCTCAGCGATCCCCTCGGTGATGAGCAGCTCGTAGAGTCCTTCGTCGAGCCTCCGCGGCACGGCGCCGGCAGAATTGCGCGAAGCCGGGAAGGAATGCCAGCGTGCCGTCCTACCAGTGTCCATTGAAGCCATCGGGCGGGTGCGCTACGCGACAAGCCATCACAAGCACCCATGAGGGCCTATTGGCACCCCACCGATCCCCGCTGGTTCCGCTTCCTTCGCGACCGGCAGCGACGCAACCTAGGCGCGGACGAGATCAACTTCTGGAAGCCGCGCGGTGGCAAATTCACGTCACTCCAGCGCGGCGATCCTTTTTGCTTCGAGCTAAAGTCCCCGATCAACGCGGTGGGCGGCTTCGGCTTCTTCGAGCGCTCCGAACCGCTCCCGCTATCCGTCGCGTGGGAGGCATTCGGCGAGGACAACGGCGCGCCCGACCTCGCCACGTTCGACGCGCAGGTGCGCGGTTATCGCGATCCCGACCGACGCGACCGCCTGCCGAACTACGAGATCGGCTGCATCATGATCTCGCGGCCTGTGTTCTTTGACGACGCGCACTTCGTCCGGCGTGCCACGGACTGGCAGATCCAGGGTGCGGTGATCGGCGGCACGTTCGATGCCGACGTCGGCGAGGGCCGTCGGGTCTGGGAGGAATGTCGTCTCCAGGCCCAAGCGGAGGGCTGGTACCTTGCGTCTCCTGCGGCCGATGCCGAAATCGATGCGCCGCGCTTCGGTGAGCCTCGCCTCGTTGCGCCGCGACGCGGTCAGAAGACGTTCCAGCTCGCGGTGATTGCCGCCTACGACCGTGCGTGCGCCGTGTCGGGCGAGCATTCATTGCCGGTGCTCGAGGCTGCGCACATCCGGCCCTACGCGGACCACGGATCGCACGAGACGTCGAACGGTCTGCTGCTGCGCTCCGACATCCATCGCCTCTTCGACCGTGGCCTCGTAACGGTCACTCCGGACTTCGAGTTCAAGGTGAGTGCACGGCTCCTCGCCGACTATCGGAACGGGCGTACGTACTACGAACTGGAGCGTCGATTGACCGACAGCGGCGGCATCCGGCTTCCGGCCAATCCACGCGATAGACCCGATCGGGAATTACTGGACTGGCACTCCCGGGAGCGGTTCGTCGCTTAGGAGATCACACGGAGCCATGCCGCTCCCGTTCCAAGACCCCGTCGCGACCTACGCTCCTGCCTCGTGTCGGTTGCTCTCCACCCGGCTCCTCACAAATCGCTCCGAGTCCCGATCCACGAAGCACACGTAGCAGCCCTTCAACCCCCGCGTGAGCAGCACCCGATATGTGTTCTTCACCAGGTCGGTGAACCGCCCCTTCGAGCGCTTGACGATCGCGTCGTGCGACCGCTCCGAATGCCCGACCCACTCCTGCTGCTCGAAGTCGTACACGAGGTCGGCGCCGAAGACCACGCCGGCGTAGTCGAACTCGAAGCCCTGCGCGGTGTAGATGCAGCCAACCTGGTCGATACCTCCGGGGTCCGTCGCCCAGAGCGACGCCCTTGGAATGCCACGCGCCAGCCGCTTCGCCCCGGGTTTCGCGTTCCAAGGACGCCTGTAGTCGCCGATCGCCACGTCGCGGACGAGGCTCCCGCCGTCGAGCGGCTTGGACCACTTCCAGCAGAACCCGGCTGTCATGCGTGCGCTAGCGCCCTCGGTTGCCTTCGCACGGATCGCGTCCTCCACCTCGGCGGGCGTCGCCATGATGCGGAAGTCAAACGCGTCCTGCGGGTCCCAGAGGACGTTGGCGGTCCGGCGGATACCGAGCGTGTTCTCCACCCACGCGACGAAGCCCTCCGAGCCGGCGCACCGGAATTGTGTCTCGAGCTCGTACTCGTGGAGGCGGTAGCCGGCATCCGTGGCCGCCTGCCGGAGGTAGGCGACCGATCCAATCTCGCCGGGGCGGACCACCTGATGATCGTCCAACAGGAACACCGCAGTCTTGGCCACCGTGAGCAGCTCGTCGATCTGCGGGCGCATCGTCCGCTTGGCCTTCGGGATGAAGCGGCTGTAGCTCGACTCGCGGATGCGGTGCGACTCGTCGCAGATGAGGACGTCCACCGCGTCGGGCTCGGCGTTCTGGTACCCGTTGAAGTAGCCGAATTGCGGCGTGCCACGCGTGCCGACGATCGCGCGGAGCGTCTCGGTGAACGCGCGCGAGCCCGTTGCGTATTGGGCGTTGTACTGGTCGCGGAGGAGGGCGGCCATCAGGTTGATCGCGATCACCGACTTCCCGGTGCCGGGGCCGCCCTTCACGATGAGCACGTTCTTCCGCCGGTTGTGGAAGGCGTCTCGCGCGCAGGCGAGCACCTTCTCGAAGACCACGAGTTGCTCGTCGAGGAGCACCCACTGCGGCTTCTCCTTGATGGTCGCCGCCACGTGGTCCATGAGCTTCTTGCTCGGCCGGTACTTGCTCTCCTCGATCCGTCGCAGCACGTCGAGGCCTTCGCCGCCGTCGAGACGCTCGCCCAGGTGGCGCGAGAGCCGCTCGACGTCGTCGGCCGTGAAGACGGGGCAGCGTTCGAGGATCGCCTGGAACGGCGCGGCGAAGAGGACATCCTCGTCGACGGGGAAGTAGTTGTGGAGGTACGCGCACGCGTCGAGTCGGATGGGCCGCTCGCCCTCATAGAAGGCGGTGTGCGTGTCTTGGAGGTAGAGCTGGTACTGCCCGACCTGCGCCGAGGGATGGAGCACCTCGCGGTCGGCGCGGCCGACGAACGTGACGACCTTGTCGCCCACGGGGTCGTGGCACCGCTCCCACTGCTTCAGCTCGATGATCACCGCGCGGTCGTCTCCCGTGCCGTCGCGGCCCGAGACGAGGCAGTCGAGCCGCTTCGACGACTGCGGGAGCTGGTACTCGAGCATCACGCCGTGGTCGTCGAGGGCTGCCTCGCGGAAGACGTCGGCGACAGCGCGGAGCGAGTTCCGCCAGGCATTCATCTCGCTCGGTGAAGGCTTGTATCGATAGTAGCTGAAGAACGCCGTCGCCAGCTTCTCGGCGATCTGATTGTGCGTCGTGTCGCGCAGGAAGTGGGTGGAGTGCCCGGCCCAGAGACGCACGGTCAGAGCTCCGTGTATTTGCGGTTGCTTCCCCTGGCCTTGTTGACCGGATAGCGCTCGGCGTTGAGCGCCATCTTGTCGCGCAGGGCCGTGGCGAGGTCGATCTCGAACCGCTGGGCGAAGCGGAGGACGAAGAAGAGGACGTCGGCCAACTCGCGCTCAACGTCCGACCGCCGGGCCGGATCGGCCAGGACGGCAGCGACCTCGTCGTCGGACTTGAAGCGGAACTCGTCGAGCAGCTCCGCTGCCTCGGTGACGATGCCGACGGCCAGCTCCTTCGCGCTGTGGTAGCGGTCCCAGTCGCGCGCGGTGCAGAAGTCGGCGACGAGTGACTTCAGCGCGGCGATGGCCGTGTCCCGGTCGGTCACGCAGGAGTGGCTACATCAGGAGCAGTCCGGGCTGCAACGGACGAGCGATTCCGGGTTTGCTCGCTCGCCGCGGCTGCGCGATTTGCGCTCGCAGTGACGTCTCGGTCCGACGAATCCATCGCACTCGGCGAGCGGATCTTCGAGCTCCTCGACCAGGGGAGGTTCACCGCAACGTACAAGTACGCCGTCCTTCTTGGGTTGCTGGACCTCTGCCTCGAGAACGTCACCCGACACGGAGAGGCCCCGGAGGTCCTTTACACGCGGCCACTGGCGGAAAAGGTTCTTGAGCTCTACTGGCCGCACACGCGAGCATGGTCAACCGGTGAGCTGCGGCAGAGCAGTGGGCTAGGCGGCGGTCAGGCCGAGATCGTCGCCGCGATTGCGAAGTTGCGGCGCCACCTCGGGGCGGATCGCGCGCTGTCGATCACCCAGGCACAACTGCTCGCGCCCGACCGTTTCGAGAAGCTCGCGCGCTTCATCGAATGGAAGCTCATCGAGATGCCGTTGCCGCGGCTACAGACGATCGGGAAGGAGATCGTGCCGTTCCTCTATACCATCAACTGGACGGCGCAGGTTTCGGCCGCCGACGTGCGACGCTACCAGGAGACCGGCGGCGGCGCCTTCGACAACCGGATCCTCCTCCGCGCGGGCGTCGGGGAGCATCTCGTCCGGCTGAACGGGCTGCTCCGACCACTTCTCCAGCGTGGCTGGGCGGTGAAGGTCGCCGAGCTGAACGATCTCGACGAGCGCCGCCTCGAGGAGTTCCTGTTCGGCGCGGAGCGGATCAGCTTGGCGCGGGTAGGTGACCCGTTGCGCGAGCTTCAGGACGATCGGTGCTTCTACTGCGCCGGGCGCTTGAGCGGCGGGGCCTCGCTGGCGCCGGACGTCGACCACTTCATCCCCTGGGCCCGCCATCCCGACGATGGCTTGAACAACCTCGTCGTCTCGCACCGGCGCTGCAATGAGTACAAGCGCGACTTCCTGGCCGCCGTGCCACACGTCGTGCGATGGCGAGCCCGCGCGAAATCCGCGGGCGCGGCACTGGAGGACATCGCGAGCAAGACGCGATGGCTATGGACACCCGACCGGACGCTCGGTGTTGCGCGGGCCATCTACCTCCGGCTGCCGGAAGACTCCCGCCTGTGGGTCCAGGCGCAGGACTTTGCGCCGATCGACAAGACTGCGCTCGGCGAGGCGTTGGCCTGAGGAGCTGGACGCGCGGGACGACGACCGCTGGTTGCCGGTTCCAGGAAATGCCGCGGGTCCCAGCGCTCCCGGCATGACGGGGTGACCGCCGCGGTTCAATGCATGCCGCGGGCTGGTGAGCCGCGGGGCGATCCCGTATCCTGCGCGCATGCGAGGGCGAGGCAACGGGGGCACGAAGCTGCGCTACGTCGTGACGATCGAGCGTGAGGTGGGGGGGCGCTTCATCGCGTCGGTTCCCGAGGTCCCTGGCTGTCACGTGTACGGGCGCACGCGGAGGCAAGCCGTCGCACGAGTGCGGAGCGCGCTTCAGTTCTACATCGACACGCTGCGCGACCGAGGTCGTAAGCCGCCCAAGCAGCCTCTGGTGGCCGTAGAGGTCGTGGTCGCCGCCTAGCGTACGTGGCGCGACTGCCCGAGCTCCCCGCCCGACGTGTGCTGAGGGCGCTTTTGCGCGCGGGCTTCGTGGAGATCCGGCGGAGCGGCAGCCATCGGTTTCTCTCCCATCCTGACGGGCGAACCCTGCTGTTCGCCCTGCACGAAGCCGAACGTGTGGGCCCGAAGCTCCTGGCGAAGATGTTGAAGGACGCCCGCATACCACCCGATGCGTTCCGACGACTGCTGTGAGGCGCATACCTTGTGGGGGACCGGGCACGACGAAGCCGGCGTCGAAAGTCCGGGGCCGCTTCACCCTGCGGGCAACCGCACCCGAAACACGCTCCCCACGCCTGGCGCCGATTCCACCCATACCTCGCCGCCGTGCGTCTCGACGATGCCGACGCCACTATCGCACACGGCGAGGACCACCGACGCGCCGTCGCGCGCGCCACTGACGCCGATCCGGCCCGTCCCCGGCGGGACGAACCGGATCGCGTTTCCGACCAGATTCGCGACCACGTGGCGGAGCTTCATCGCCCGCCGGGGGATCGTCGGCAGCGGCGTCGTCACGTCCACCTCCACGTTGCGCGCGGCGATGTCCGGCAGCAGCACCTCGAGCCCCTGCGCCGTGACGGCGCCCAGGTCGACCGACTCGACGGGCTCGGGTTCCGAGACGATGCGCACCATCGGGAGCAGGTCGACGATCATGTTCTCCGTCTCGCCCGCGAGCCGGAGGATGCGGACCACGTCACTGCGCATCGTCTCCGCGACCTCGCGGTCGAGGAGGCCATCAGCTGTTATCTCGATCGCGCCGAGCGGCGCCTTGAGATCGTGCGCAACGGTGTACGCGAAGGCCTCAATCTCCGCCTGCTTGCGCTCGAGGGCCGCGCACTGCGCGAGCTGCGCCGCGTGCGCGGACGTGCCGGTCGTGAAGGTGACCGGCACGGGCTCGGAAGCCGTCGCCGTCGAGGCGATGAAGCTTGGCGCCGCCGACTACGTCGTGAAGCACGGCACCTACCCGCAGGTCGTCCCCGAGCTCGTTCGCGAGGCGCTCGGCCGGCGCGCGCTTGCCCGCCTCGGAACAGATGGGGCGGGCCGCGGTCTTGCGTCGCGCGAGCTGCCACCGCTCGACGCCGACGCGCGAGCGCGATTTAAGGCGGACGGCTTCGTCGCCCGGAGTCCGGCGATGCTCCGCGTGCTCAGTCTCATCGCGCGCGCGGCCGAGTCGCGCGCGACGGTGCTGATCGAGGGCGAGAGCGGGACGGGGAAGGAGCTCTGTGCCCGGGCGCTCCACACCCACGGGCCGCGCGCGGCGCGCCCGTTCCTCGCGCAGAACTGCGCCGCCGTCCCCGAAGCCCTCCTCGAGAGCGAGCTCTTCGGTCATGCGCGCGGCGCCTTCACCGGGTCGAACGGCGCTGCGCGGGCGAGGAAGCGGCCTCCGCGGCGCTGCGCACGGAGAACGTTTGGAAGGGCAGGGAGGCCACCGCCCGCGTGACGGCGGCGCAGAAGTGGGCGTCGTCGTCGACGACCAGGATGGGCACCGCGTCGGCCGGCAGCGTGAAGGCGCCATCACGCCGGAGGCGACCGGGGCTACGGCTCGGCGTGTCGTCGCC
>Ga0187894_10002693_pt1 | contig 20916 bp, 17 predicted proteins | sample GBC1701081metaG_FD_136650 | JGI IMG/M metagenome (GOLD analysis project Ga0187894, IMG submission 136650) | White microbial mat communities from a lava cave in the Kipuka Kanohina Cave System on the Island of Hawaii, USA - GBC170108-1 metaG ...
TCGAAGGCGAGCGACGGATCGCCGAGGCCCCGCATGAGGCGGGGCCGAGGGAGTCTGATCCGGAGCGGCCGAAGCAGAGCAGCGCAGGCATGGAGGCCAAGCACGCAAGTCAGAGCGAGCGACGGATCGCCGAGGCCCCGCATGAGGCGGGGCCGAGGGAGTCTGATCCGGAGCGGCCGAAGCAGAGCAGCGCAGGCATGGAGGCCAAGCGCGCAAGTCAGAGCGAGCGACGGATCGCCGAGGCCCCGCATGAGGCGGGGCCGAGGGAGTCTGATCCGGAGCGGCCGAAGCAGAGCAGCGCAGGCCACGGACGCCAAGTGAGCCAGACAGACTGCGTGGTCTGGGCGCCCAGAGGCGGCGGCAAGACTTTCTACGCCGCCGTGGCCACGCTGCTCGACCTCGCTTTCAAGCCGGGCATCGAGGTGAAGATCCTCGGCGGGTCGCTCGATCAGTCGCTGCGCATGCACGAGCACCTGCGCCGACTCTTTGCGCGCCCGGGCCTGGCGTGCCTGCTCGCCGCGCCGATGAAGCGCCGCGGCTGCCGCCTGGTCAACGGCTCGAGCGTCGAGGTGCTGGCCCAGTCGCACACCTCCGTCCGCGGCACGCGCCCGCAGAAACTCCGCTGCGATGAGGTCGAACTCTTCGATCCCGAGATCTGGCGGGCGGCCCAACTGGTGACACGCTCCAAGCGCTGCGGCGATGTCTTCGTCCGCGGCTCCGTCGAGGCCCTGAGCACGCTGCACAAGCCCGGCGGCCTGATGGCGGGAATTGTCTCAGAGGCACTAGGCAATAGGCACCAGGCACATGGGGAGGCATTTGGCAACAGGCATCAGGCACCAGTGCCAGGTGCCGAGTGCCCATTGCCTGCCTCAGTGCCAAATGCCCAGTGCCTATTGCCTCGCCTCCTGTTCCGCTGGTCCATCCTCGATGTGCTCGAGCATTGCCCGGCGCAGCGGGACTGCGACTCGTGCGCGCTCTTTGAGTCGTGCCGCGGGCGGGCGAAGGAACACCGTGGCGGCGGTGGGGGCGGGCATGTCTTCATCGAAGATGCGCTGACGATGCTCGCGCGATCCGATCGCGCCTCGTGGGAGGCTGAGATGCTCTGCCTGCGCCCACGCCACTCGGCGGCGGTGTTGCCGGAGTTCGATCCTGACGTCCACGTCGTCGAAGACGACGTGGAGGCACTAGGGACTAGGCATCAGGCAATCGGAGAGGCACTAGGCACTAGGCACTGGGCACGTGTTCAGAACGGGAAAGACGTCGAGTGGCGCTCCGAAGTTCCTGCCAATGCCGAATGCCTCGTGCCTATTGCCTCCCGCCACCTTTGGGTGGCGGGCATGGACTTCGGCTTCCGCAGCCCGAGCGTGATCCTGCTGGCGTGCGTGGATGAGAGCGGCGTCGTGCGCATCGTCGCCGAATCGGTGCAGAGCGGCGTGCTGCTCGCCTCGCAGATCGAACTGCTCAAGCGCGGCCTGTGTTCCGCTCCTTCCGATCCCAAGACCCAAAACCCAAGTCGAAGATTCGCCGAAGCGAGTCGAAGATTCGCCGTGGCGGACCCCCAGACCCTCCCTCCGCCCTCATGGATCGGCGTCGATCCCGCCGGCGCGCAGCGCTCGGAGCAGACGGGGCAGAGCAACATCACGATGATGCGTCGCGCCGGGCTGGTCGTGCGCGCTCGGCGCGCGCCGCTGGAGGCGGGCCTGAACGCGATCCGTGCGCGCCTGGCGCCCGCGGCCGGGAGCGGACCAACGCTCTTCATCAGCCGCCGCTGCCCGCGCCTGATCGAGGCCCTCCAGACCTACCACTACAACGAAGCCCGCCCGGCCGACCCGCACCCCGTCAAGGACGGCCCGGACCATCTCGTCGATGCGCTGCGGTACCTGATCGTGAATCTCGACTCGCCGTACCGCGCGAGCGCAGGGCCGTACTGGTGATCAGGAATGCAACCGCAGAGGAGCGGAGAACGCAGAGGAATCTCTTAACCACGGAGAACACGGAGCACACGGAGAAGGGATTGTGGGTTTGAGAAACAAAGGACCAAGCCCTTCATCCCACCTCCGTGGTCTCTGTGATCTCTGTGGTGAAATCCGAATCTCTCAGCGTCCTCAGCGCCAGCGCCTCTGCGGTTGCATCCCTGCGGTTGCATTCACTCCAGCACCGGAATCGCCACCTCCACGATCAGAAACGTCAGCACCGCCAGCGCGATCATCCCCGCGAACACCTGCACGCTCATCACCGCGACCTGTTTCCAGTAGGTCGAGAGGTCCTTCGTGCGGATCGCCTTGTACGCGATCGAGACCAGCACGATCAGAGGGATGATGGTGAGCCACCAGTGGTCGTGCAGATTGAGCGGGTCGATGAAGGGCGTCCATCCCGGCGGGAAGAGGCCGCCGGAGGCTGCCCCCGTTCCCGCCCCCGCACCCGCGGGCGCTGCGGCCGTGCCGTACGCCGCGCCGACCGTGCTCGCCCACGTGCCGATCACAGCGCGCCCCCGTCGCCCTCGCGCCGCCGGCGAGCCGGCATGTTCCACAGCGCATCGATCACCGCGATCGCGTTGATCATGCCCGCCAGCGCGATGTACAGCGAGCCCACCTCGTTCACTCGTCCCAAGGACTTGCGGTTGCGCGCCGGCTGGTCGCCGGGGTTGTCCGACGGGTCGGGCGATGCGGTGCGCCGGACGACCCTGCCGCCCTGCACATCCGGGATCTTGAACTGCTTCTGATGCACCGCGTCCACCGCGAAGGCGATCGGCCCGACCCCCGCCTGAAGGACGAACCACCACTTGTCCTCCTGCCGGTCGATCACATCGATCCCGCCGATGAACATGCCCCCGAGGAACAGACCCATCACGCCGCCGAGCACCCCCAGCCCGCGCCGGATATGTCCCAGGTAGAAATGCCCAAGACCGGGCAGGATGACGGCCAATACGCCCGCAACAGGCTGGAATTCCTGCGGGGGGGACTGCTGGTTCATCGCGTGCCGCGCCCCCATCCGTTCCGCCCGGCGCCCACTCGTGCGGCGGGGGTTCTAGGGTCGGGACCCGATGCGAGCGGGAAAGGCGTCTGTTCGCTGCCGCGCGGGGCGTGCTGCGCACGCCGCAGGGACATCCGGGGGGTCTGAAACTTCATTGAAACTCCGCGTCCGGGGCCATTGACAGGGGCGCAAGCCTCAGTAGTGTACCGGGCGCTCCGGCGGACCGGGGCCGGGGTCGGGCGCTCCAGGACGGGCCCGCGCCGGTGAGATTGGGTGGGTGAGACCTTTGTGCAACTCGAAGGCGGGCGGTGGCGCCGGGCGAGGACCGCGATGATCACAGAGATTGCGGAAGGACTGCCGGTCAAGCGATTCCGATCGCCGCTGGCGCCGGGATTCGGAGCTTCGGTCGTCGCGCCCCTGCTCGAGGACGACGATGAGGACTTCGACGGCGACGACGACGATTTCGCCTGGGATGATGAAGAGGAGTTCGAGGAGGGCGAGGAGGAGCTTCAGGAAGAAGACCTAGACGGCCTCGACGACGAAGACGACGACGTCTTCGATGATGATGAAGACGACGATGACCTTTAAGGCCGCCCACCGGCCGGATCGCCGCGCGGTTCAGTGAACCGCGCTCCCGTGCCGGCCGCCGGCGCCCGCGAGAGCCCGCTCATGCCCCAGGGTCCCAAAGGTCCCGGTCCGGACAAGCCGAAGCCCGGCGCGCCGGGATCGCCGGTCCCCGATGAGCGGGGCCTTGTCCATGATTTCACGGGCGAGGTGGTGGACCGGCGCAGCGGGCTTGACCGGCGCGAAGTGCAGAAGCGCCTTGGGCAGGACAAGGGGCCGCCCTCCGGCCTGGAGCGACGTCGCGGCCCGGGGCGCCGCCGCTCGGACTTCATGAAGGCCGCCGAAGAGGGCGAGATGACCGAGGAGCAGTTCCTCTTTCTTCTGGCCATCGACACGTTCAAGCGTGTCAACTACAAGACGTTCCCGTCATGGACGGATGTGCTGGAAGTGATCCGCCTGCTGGGCTACCGCAAGACGGCGCCGAGCGAACTGCAACTGGGACACTTGGACGACTGGCGCGAGAAGCCCGATGCGCCCTCCAACGTGCGCACGAGGTCGGACCTGCGGAAGGATGAATAGCCCGGAGCGCGGGACGCGGTCCCTTGACATCCCCGTGCGCCCTTACCTCTAATCCGAGCCATGCCCCACGTCATCGCCGAGCCCTGCATCGGAACCAAGGACGTTTCTTGCGTCGAGGTGTGCCCCGTCGATTGCATCCACCCGACGAAGAACGAGGCCGAGTTCTCGACCTCCGATCAGCTCTACATCGACCCGGACACCTGCATCGACTGCGGCTTGTGCGTGGATGAGTGCCCGGTGAAGGCGATCTTCCCGCAGGAGGATCTGCCCACGCAGTGGTCGAAGTTCGTGCAGTTGAACATCGACTACTACTCGAAGAAGTAGGGCGGGCTCCAATCCCAAAAACGAGAGGGGCCGGCATCGCTGCCGGCCCCGTCGTCGTTTGTGGCGCTGGTGGGCGGGAAACTTCCCGCCCGTCGCTGTTTGCTTGATTCTCGGATCAGTCCCGGCGGGCGTCGGCGCCCGCCACGATGTTCAAACTTCGAATCGTTTTCGAGTACCTGTGACGGCGGCGCCGGCCGTGAATTCACTCAGCCGGCGCGGTCGTGATCACTTGCGGCGGCGCTTCTTCGAGCCCTTCTTCTTGCCGCCCTTTTTCTTTCCACGTCTCTTAGCCATGAGAACCTCCCTATCGAGTCGGAGCACAGAGGTTTCAACGACGAGCAGCGCCACACGCTCCAGCGTCGTCGACTCACTTTACTTCTATCGGGATTGTGCAGTCAAGCCCTTCAATGAGACTTTCTGCGCGATGTGGATGACGGCGTGCGCCCGCGCCGCGCGCCGGAATGATCACGATTCGGCGCGAGAACGGTCGTCACGGCGCGTGCGCATCCATGCACAAGCGATCGGCGCTCTTGTGGTGGTCGTCGATGGAGTGTGCTGCAACGCCGCGCGCGCCGCTTTGGGCGTCATTCCGGCGTTTGCGGCGCCTGCGCCTGTGATTCCGGCGCGCCCGAACGCGGGCGGACGATGATCAGCGGGCGGGGCTTGTTTGGATCGATCGTCGCGGCGCGCGCCGCCTCCAGATCGGTGTGCGTCGTCTGGGGCTTGGGCGCGCCGGCCTCGATCAGGTTCTTCAGACTGGTGCCGTTGACCTGGTTGTAGAGGCGCAGCGCCGAGCGATCCGAGATCCGCGGCCCCACGCGCGCCCGCACGACTCCCGTCGCGGGGTTGTACCAGTACGAGGCGACCTCGCTCGTCACCGTCTGGCGCAGCGGCGGGTCCATCAGCGCTTCCTCGCCCGCGCCGGCGATCTCGAGCCAGGGGCGGTCGATCGGCACAAGCGGGTTGATCGGCGGGTCGACGGTGAACCATTCGGGCTCGACCGTGTCCGGCCAGCCGCGCCCGTTGACCTTGCACTGGCCCGTGGCGGCCCGGACCTTCAGCTCGCGCTCGAGGCGCTGGAGCGAAGCGCGGGCCCGGTTGATCTCGGCCAGTTCGTCGGAGCGGGCCCGCTGGTGCCACGAAAACGCACCGACAGTGCCGGCCAGAGCCAAAAGGAACAGCGCGTACATGATGAGCCGGCGCATGCTCTTCCCCAGGGCTTTGCCCGGCGACAACGCTCCCAACATGGGGCGTCTCTTCGGAGTTTCCGATACGTCAGCCCGGCCCGCCCCGCCCGATCCTGTCTCGGCGCCATCGGGCGTTCCGTCTGTGACGACTGGGGGGACGGCGCGGCCGCTCCGGGTCCGAGCGGCGCTGCTCGGGCGTCCGCGTAGACTCCGGCGCGATGCTCCACAATCCACGCTGTTATCGGCGCGGAGCACGCGCCGAAGCATGAGCCGCATCCGGACATTCACGCTCGAGTGCGGCATGCCGCTGCTCGTCGAGTCGATGCCCGGCGTGCGCTCGCTGGGTCTGACGTGGCTCGTGCCCGCGGGCAGCGCGCGCGACCCGGAAGCCCGGCAGGGCGCCTCGGCGATCTGGGCCGAGATGCTCATGCGCGGCGCCGGCGAGCTGGACTCGCGCGCCCAGGCCGACATGTTCGACCGGCTCGGGGCGGCCCGGGGAGCCGGCGTCGAGACCTTCTATCTCGGACTCTCGGGCACGCTGCTGGGCGCGCGCCTGGGCGAGGTCCTGCCCCTCGTGGCGGACATGGTCCGGCGCCCGAGGTTCGATGAGTCGGCGCTCGGGCCGGCTCGGGACCTGTGCCTCCAGGCCATCGATGCTCAGAAGGATGACCCGCAGGAGCGGCTCATGGTGCTGCTCCGCGCTCGCCACGCGCCGCCCCCGATCAACCGCTCGCCGCTGGGCACGCGCGAGGGCATCGAGCGCGTCACGGCTTCGGAGGTCAAGTCGCTCTGGCACGAACGGGCCCGGCCCGTCGGCTCGATCCTGGCCCTGGCGGGCGAAGTGAACGCGGACGATGCCGCGCGCCGGCTCGATGGACTGCTCCGCGGCTGGAGCGGGGTCGCCCCGGCGGTCTCCTGGGGGCGCCCGACCACGCGCGGCTACCACCACGAGCGGGAGGACGCCAACCAGACGCACATCGCCGTGGCATACGACGCGCCGCCGGAGCCGGATGCGGGCGCCTGGCCCGAGCGGCTGGCGGTGGCGGCCCTCTCCGATGGCATGTCGGGGCGACTCTTCAGTGAGGTGCGCGAGAAGCGGGGGCTGTGCTACAGCGTGCACGCGTCGTACGCGGCGGATGCCAAGTACGGGCGCGTGGTCGCCTATTCGGGCACCACGCCGCCGCGGGCGCAGGAGACGCTCGATGTGCTCTTGAGCGAGCTCAAGCGCATCACGACGGCGGCCGGGCGGATGACCGAGGATGAGTTCCGGCGCGCGGCGATCGGGCTCAAGTCGCGCCTGGTCATGAGCGGCGAGAGCACTTCGGGGCGGGCCGCGGCGCTGGCGCGAGACTGGCACAAGCTCGGGCGGGCGCGATCGCTCGAAGAACTCGCGGGCGAGATCGATGCGTTGACGCTGCCGCGCATCAACGAGCACCTGGAGCGGCGCTCGCTGGGCGAGTTCACGGTGGCGACGCTGGGCCCGGAGGCGCTGACGCTGCCGGTGGTGTGAGGCGGCCCAAACTCTTTACCGCGGAGACCGCTGAGGGCGCGGAGAGAGCATTGGTTTCCAACGGAACAGATTTGGGTCAATGCACGAACTGAATCGCGGAGGCGACAACGTGGGTTCGGAAAGGTCGTCCCTGCACGATGGGCGCTGACAGTTCGCCAACAGAGACCCAGGAAGCGACGCCCAAAGTGCCATGGGCGTACTTGGCGGCAGCGCCAGCGGGGCTGTGCGCTGGCGTTGCGTGGCTTGCCGTGCGGTGTGGGTGGGTTCAGGCGATCGATCACTTGAGGCAATTGGTGATCTTCGGCGTGCTCGCGCTGGCGTTTGCCGTGCCATCGCTATGGCGGCTGGTACACGGCGCGCGCCGTCGCTCTGTGTGGCGGAGCATCACGATTCTGATCGTGCTGGGGGGGTGGTGGGCAGTTTCGGCGCCGTGGGCCGCGCAGACACTGGCACGTGCTCAGTGCGGGGCGGCAAGCCTGAAGCGATCGACATGGATGCGGGGCATGCATTGGCAGATAAGCGAAAGATTCAATCGCGATGGCAAACTTCCCGCGACGCTTGCCATGCTCTTGAAGACGGGTGATATCGACAGCCCGTGCGCTTGTATTTCGCAACGAGAGGCGCGTGCAGGCAGCTTTACGCTCCATGACTTGCTCTCAGGCCGCATCGCAGCGTTTGACTACGTCACAGCAGCGCGCGCGAGTGGCGTTCTGACAGATGACTGGGAACGGCTCGGTCCATATGTGTTCTCACGCAAGAGCGCGGCATTCGAGGGTAAGTCGAGTTCGATGATCGTGGCGTACAGCCACCACTTTCAGTCGAATCGGCCGGAACTTCACCTTGTATTCGCGGACGGACGCGTCGAATGGCTGTGGGGAGAAAAGGTTTGCGGCGATGAAGCTCAGGGCTATGTCCGCGGGGCATTGAAGTCGCCGATCACGCCTCCGCCGGAACTGCTGAAGATTGTGGGGCTCGACAGTCCATGACACAGGATCGCGGCAGGGGCCCGCCCGGTGAGGTGTCGAGTGCTTCACGAGTACGGCAGGAGCCCGCGAAGCGGGCGATGGTTGTTTGCCACGGGCCTTGGCCCGTGGCAGCGAGAGTTGAAAGTCTCAGAGCCCCGGAGGGGCGAAGGTAAGCCGTGCGACTCTACACTCGCGCCCATGGGCCACTCTTACACCGCGCTGTTCTTCCACTGCGTTTTCTCGACCAAGCACCGCGAGCCTTGGATCGGCGAGCAGTGGCAGGAGCGGCTCTACGCCTACGCGGGCGGCATTATCAGAGCCGAGCGCGGCGACCTGATTGCCGCGGGCGGCATGCCCGACCACATCCACCTGCTTATCCACGCCCATGCGAGCACGCCGATCGCCGACCTGATGCGAATCGTCAAGTCACGAACATCGGGCTGGGTGCACGAAACCATCTCCTGCTGCTCCGAATTTGGATGGCAGAACGGCTACGGGGGGTTCAGCGTCAGCGCTTCGGCGCTGGATGAGGTGAAGGCCTACATCGCCAATCAGGCCGAGCACCATCGGCACATGTCCACCGAAGAGGAGTTCCTCGGTTTGCTGCGCAAACATGGGGTCGAGTTCGATCCCCGGTATGTGTTTGAGTGACCTTCGCCCCCTTCGGGGGCTCCGCGCTTCCATCACAGTCTTCCACGGGCCAAGGCCCGTGGCAAATGACCGGCGCCTGCTCCGCAGGCTTGAAGCGGAACGCAGATCGATCCCTCCAGGGATGGCATCCCAATGTATTCGGCGCAGCCATTCGGCCAGCCTGCGGGCATAGTCGTTTAGGGTCCTCCGGTATCATCGCGCACCATGTGTAGCCCTTATCGCATCGTTGCCGTGTGCTCCCTCGCCTCGGCGTTAGTGACCGTCACTTCAGCGCCCCTACTCGCCCAGCCCGAGCGCGAGCGGATGCAGGAGCGCCGCGAGGCGCCGGCGCGAACGGGAGATCGGCCGCCGGCGGGCGGCGGCGAGCGCGGGGGGCCGGGTGATCGCGGCGCGAGGGACAGCGACAAGGTCACTGGCAAGGACAAAGCGCCCGACTTCGTGGTCTACCCCGAAGAGCCCGCCATCACCTACCACACCGCCACGATCGGCGGCGAGTCCGTGCACTACGAGGCCAAGGCCGGCACCATCACGCTCACCGATCGCAAGTACGAGCCCACCGCCAAGATCTTCTTCATCTCGTACCGGCGGCTGAACGGCCCGGGCGAGGTCTTCAAGCAGCGACTCGAGGCGTTCAAGAAGGAGCACGAGAACGACCCGGATGCCGAGCCGCCGACGAACTACCCCGATGCAGCGACGCGCCCGCTCACGTTCTCCTTCAACGGCGGTCCCGGCTCATCGAGCGTGTGGCTGCACCTGGGCATCTTCGGGCCCAAGCGCGTGAACTACGCGGACGCGCTGGGCAACCCGGGTCCGCCGCCGTACGCCGTCGTGCCCAACGAAGCGTCGGTCCTCGATAAGAGCGACTTCTGCTTCATCGATCCGGTATCGACGGGCTTCTCGCGTGCTGAAGACCCGGACAAGGCGAAGGACTTCCACGGCGTGGAGCCGGACCTGGCCTCGGTCGCCGAGTTCATCCGGCGCTTCATCTCGCGCGAGGAGCGCTGGCGCAGCCCCAAGTTCATCGCGGGCGAGAGTTACGGCACGACGCGGGCCGCCGGCCTCGTGCAGGAACTGAACAACCAGCACGGCATCGCCGTCAACGGCGTGATCCTCGTGTCGGCCGTGCTGTACTTCCAGACTCTCTCATTCGCTGTGGGTAACGACCTGCCGTATGTGCTGTTCCTGCCCACTTACACCGCGACGGCGCACCATCACGGGCGCCTGCCGGCCCGGCTCCAGCAGCGCCCGCTGCCCGATGCCGTGCGCGAGGCCGAAGTCTTCGCGCAGGGCGACTACGCCGCGGCGTTGATGGCTGGCGACACGCTGACGCCGGAGCGCGCGGGGCAGATCGCGCAGCGCCTGGCCGAGTACACGGGCCTGAGCCGCCAGTTCATCGAGCGGGCCAACCTGCGCGTGGACATGGGGCGCTTCGCCAAGGAACTCCTGCGCGATCAGCGCAAGACCGTGGGGCGATTCGACTCGCGCTTTACCGGCATCGACCGTGATTCCGCGGGCGAGCGCTACGAGTACGACGCCTCGTACTCGGTCATTCGGAGTAACTACACGCATTCGTTCAACGCCTATGTGCGCGAGGAACTGGAGTTCGAGTCGGACCTGCCGTATGAGATCCTGACCAACGTCCGCCCGTGGTCGTATGAGCCCTCGGGCGTCAATCAGTACCTGAACACGGCCGAGCGGCTGCGCTCGACGATGCACCAGCACCCGTTCATGCGGGTGTTTCTGGCCTGCGGCTACCACGATCTGGCCACGCCGCACTTTGCCGCGATCCACACGGTCAACCACATGCAACTCGCGCCGGAGGTGCGGGGCAACGTGACGGTGAAGGAGTACATCGGCGGGCACATGATGTATCTCGACGCGGCCTCGCGCGCGGCGATGCGGCGGGATCTAGTCGAGTTCTACAGCGCGGTTCCCGTGGGCGGCGCGGCGCGGTAGAGAAAAGGCGCCGAAGCGGCACACCACCTGACCGTCAACCCGATGATTGCCCACTCTACCCAGCCCCCGCCGCGCGACCCGGCCTCACCCCCATCACCGCCAGCCACAACATGAACGGCAGTTCCCCCACGCCCCGCCCGACCATCGTCGCCAGTGTGTACACGCGCGCCTGCACCCAGGGCGCGCCGAGCACCTCCGACGCGCTGTGCACCGCGTACACCACCCCCGACACGATCAGCAGCACCCCCAGAACCCGCGGCAGGAACCCCGACCGCCGCACCAGCAGGCCCAGCGGCACGAGCCACAGCCCCCAGAACATCTCCGCGGCCTGCGTCCCGTGAATGTGCGCCCGCGCCAGCGCCACCGCCAGCGCGTTGCGCTCCTCCGCCGTGAAAACCGCCGCGGCCTCGCTCCCCGTCAGCACGGCGTGCGCCGCGACGTCCGAGAGCGTGATCGCGAACGACATCGGCACCGCCGCGAGGTACAGCCCCGCCATCAGCATCGCCAGCAGCGCGTCTACGCCCCTAAAGAGCCGATACAGCAGCACCGCCAGCACGACGCCGCACACGTGCGTCAGCAGATCGAACGCCACTGCAACCCGGAACCCCGCCCCTGGCTTCCCGATGCGGTCGGCCAGCGCCTGCGCGTCCGCCACCACCAGCGGCGCGCACACCAGTCCGAACAGACACGACACCCCCATCACCACGTACACCGCACCCGCAACTCGCGCGCTTCGCCTCATCGAGTCCATGCCGCGCCCCTCAACCCCGGGCTCCGCCGGCCCATTTGAAAATGTACCGCCAGACCGGGCGCGAGCAAGAGACAGCCCGCAAGCGTCCGATCCCTGGTGCCTGGTCCCCGGTGCCTGTCTAGTACGAAAAATTCGCGTTGGCGTCGGTGGAGGCGAGCGTGCTGGCGGCGGCGGAGCCGTTCACGGCGGCGGTTGCGACGCCGGCGCGGTCGATGATCGGGCCGTAGTAGTTGTTCGCAACGATGGCGTAGTTTGTCGTGTTCCCGGCGCAGGTGTTGCGGATGATGATGTTGCCGGCGGCATCGACGTCGATGCCCCGGTCGCCGCCGGTGCAGGTGTTGCCCTCCATGCGGTTGCCGGCGTCGGTCGCGTGGATGCCCGCGCCGGTACCGCCGAAGTTGCCGTTATTCCAGCAGGCGTTGCCACGGACCACGCAATGGTCAGAACACACGATCCCATCGTCGGTGTTCCAAGAGGCGTTGCTGTCGGTCAGCGTGCCCCCGCTGCCGAGGCCGATGCCGCTGCCGTAGTTGAGGAAGGCCTCACAGTTGGTCAGTGTGCAGGCGTTGCCAAAGGCATAGATGCCGTAGTCGCCCTGGTTGTTGTGCGCCGAGCAGTTCGAGAGCGCGCAGCCGTAGCCCGTGCGGATTCCGTTGCCCGTGTTCGCGTACGCCACGCAGTTCGAGAGCGTGCAGCCGTCGTTGGTGCACAAGCCTTCGCCGGCATTGTTGAAGGCTGAGCAGTTCGAGAGCGTACAGCCGCGGTAGGTCAAGATGCCGGTGAAGTTCGACCCGGCCGCGCAGTTCGAGATGGTGGAGCCTTCCTGAGCCGCGATGCCTGTTCCGTTGCCGGTCGCCGTGCAGTTCACGATCGTGCAGTTCGGGGAGGCAAAGATGCCGTTCCCGCTGCCTCTCACATCACAGTTGGAAACCGTGCTTCCCGAGCCGACGTTGATGCCACCGCTGTCGTTGGGGTCACCGCTGGTGAGCACGTCGACCACTCGGCAGTTCGTCGCGGCGCCAAGAGAAACGCCGGAGTAACCCCAGTCGCGAACCGAGCCGTTAACCACCGCGATGTTCGTCAGGCCGACCACCGGGGCGCTCACGCCCTCGACCGATCCTTCGACGCCCAGCAGGTTGAACCCCATGAGGTCGAGCGTCACGTCGCTGGCGACGATATGGATGCCGCCTTTGCCAGCCTCGCCTGTGATGTTGCCCGTGAGGTAGTAGGAGCCCGGCTGGGTGATCTTGTAGACAGAATTTGCGTCGCCGGGGGTGTTCGTCGCGTTGATGGCGGTGCGCGGCTCGACTTCCTGAAGAGTCTTCATCGTCGATACCGGTGCGCCGGGCGGTGGGTTCAAGTCCCCGGCCAGGGCGAGCGTGACAGCCAAGGCGCAGCCAATCGCGGCGCCGACACCAAGGGTCAGGCGAGTCATGATCAGGTCTCCACGAGGCCGGCCGCCTTGATCGGGCCGGTCCGGCCCATCTGGAAACGTACAACCGGACCGGGCTTGAGCAATAGGTAATCCGCCCGAGTCCAGTTTCCAGTCCCCGATCTCCGGCGAGGCAGAGGGACCAGGGACTGGGGATCGGCCATCAACAGGAAAATGGACCGGGGTCGCCACGGCGACTCGCCTGCGGCGAGACCAGTGACCAGGCATCCGTCGGGTCAGAACTGGTGCTTGGTCCCTGGTGCCTTTCTAATACGAAAAATTCGCGTTCGGATCGGTCGAGCCCAGTGCCGCGGCGGCGGAGAAGCCGTTCACCGCCGCAGTCATCGGGTTGCGCCGATCGATGATGGGGCCGAAGTTGTTGTTGGCGACGATGGTCCAGTCGGTCGTGTTCACGAAGCAGTAGTTGCGGATGATGACGTTGCGGAAGTTGTCAACATCGATGCCGCGGTCGTTGTGCCCGCAGTTGTTGCCCTCGATGTGATTGCCGGCGCCGGTGGCGTGGATCCCCGCGCCGTCGCCGCTGCCAGCGCCGTTGCCGTCGCAGGTGTTGTGGAGCACAGTGCAGTTGTCGCCGACGTTGATGCCGTCGAGTGTGTTGGCAGAGGCCGTGCAACCCGAGACGTTGCTCTGGCCTCCGGCGGCGATCCCGTAGACGCCGTTGCCGCGCGAGGTGCAGTTGCGCACAGTGCAGCCAAAGCCCGTGAGGATTCCCTGGGCGCCGTTCTGATCCGAGATGCAGGCCTCGATCACGGAGCCCTCGCCCGCGAACATGCCGCTGCTGATGTTCGAGACCGCCGCGGAGCCGCGGATGATGGAATAGTCGCTGGCAGTGATGCCGTCGTCGGCGTTCTCGCGGGCCGTGCAGGACTCGATGACGCAATGGTCGCACGTGTTGATGCCGTCGCTGTTGTTGTTCGCTGTGCAGTTGCGAACGATGGAGGAAGTCGGGACAGAGATGCCGGTCCCGGCGTTGCCCGAGGCGTGCACCGATTCGACCAGCACGCCCTTCTCCAGGCCGGACTGGCAGAGGCTGATCCCATCAGCGCCGAAGCCGGCGACCACGCCGTTGCGGACCGTGATGTTGGCGATCACGCCTCCGCCGGCGCGGATGCCGTCGAGCGAGCCGGGCACGCCCTGGAGCGTGAAGCCGTTGAGATCGATGGTGACGTTGCTGGCGCCGATCTCGATCCCGCTCTTGGCGGCCTCGCCGGTGGCATTACCGGCGAGGTAGTAGGAACCGGGCTGGCCGATGCGGAAGCGCGAGTCCGAATCTCCCGGCGTGTTGGTCGCATTGATGGCGATGCGCGGCTCGGGGCCGGGCGTCGGGGCTGGCGCGCCGGGCGGCGGGTTGAGGTCGCCGGCGAGGCAAAGGCATTCACCACAGAGCACACAGAGAGCACAGAGAAACAGATGGCCAAATCGCAAATCGCCAGAGTTCAAATCCAGATGCGATTGATCTGCCAAGCGGCGCTTTGACATATGGGCTTTCCTCTCTTCGTGTTCTCTGTGATCGCTGTGGTGAAATCCGGTTCGTTCAGTGCGAGAAGTTGGCGTTCGCGTCGGTCGAGCCGAGCGTGCTGGCGGAAGAATTGCCGCTGATCGCGGCGGTGCCGACAGCGGTGCGGTCGATGATGGGGCCGACGAAGTTGTTGGCTGCGATCGTCCAGTTAGTGCTGTTGCCCCGGCACGTGTTGCGGATGATGATGTTGGCCTCGCCGTCGATATCGATGCCGGTATCGGCGCCGGAGCACGTGTTGTCCTCGATGCGCGAACCGTTGAGCGCTGTGCGGATGCCGGCACCGGTGCCGCCGTTGCCATTGAGGGAGCAGGTGTTGCCGCGGACCAGGGAGTTGCCGCCGCAGAGGATGCCGTCGGTCGTGTTGGATTGGGCGGTGCACTCCAGCACGTTGGCGCCCTGGGCAACGGCGATGCCGATACTGCTGTTGAAGTAAGCGGCGCAATGGACGATGGTCCCGCCCGCGCCGGCGTTGAAGCCGAAGCTGCCGTTGCGGTTGGCGATGCAGCGCGAGAAGACGCAGACCCCGGCCGCGCTGAACCCGACGCCGCTGTTGAAATAGGCGGAGCAGTCGGAGACGGTCCCGCCGACGCCGGTGCTGATCCCCGCGCCGGTGTTTCTGCTCGAGAGGACATCCTCGATCCGGCAGTTGCTGACGGCGTTGGTCTGGAGGTCGATGCCGTCGCCTCCCCAGGAGCGGATCGTGCCGTTGAAGATCGCGATGCTCTCGGCGAGGGCGCCGGTGTTTCGGATGCCGTCGAAATTGCCCATGCCGGCCACGCCGACGAGATCGAAGCCGTTGAGATCGATCGTCACGCCGCTGGCGGCGATCTCGATCCCGTGCTTGCCGATCTCGCCGGTCAGGTTCGCCGTGAGGTAGTACGAGCCGGGCTGTGTGATCTTGAACGTGCTGTCCGCATCGCCCGGCGTCGTATTCGCGCTGATCGGCGTGCGCTGCGTGGGCGCGACGGGCCCCGCCGGCGGATTCAGGTCGCCGGCGAGTGCGAGAGAGACAGCGGCGCACGCGATCGCCGCGCCAACACACACAGACTTTCGAATCATGGCGGGAACTCCACAAGGCCGGCCGCAACGTTCGGGTCGGTCCGGCTCATCTGGAAACGTACCGCCGGACCGGGCGAGAGCAAGGGGCAACCCGCGGATGTCCGCGCACTGGTGCCCGGTCCCCGGTTTCTGCTAGTACGTGAAATTCGCGTTGGGGTGCGTGCTGCCCGTGGAATCCGGCGCCGAGTTGCCGTTGATCGCGGCGCTGGCGGGCGCGGTGCGATCGATGATCGGCCCGACCACGTTGTGGCAACGATGTCCCAATTGGTGGTGTTCCCGGAGCAGGTGTTGCGGATGATGACGTTGCCCGCGGCAAGCACGTTGATGCCCTTGTCGGCGTCGATGCAGTTGTTGCCCTCGATACGGTTATTGATGTTGTCGGCGCGAATTCCGGCAAAGACGTTGTTGTCGCAGGTATTGCCGCGGACGGTGCAACTGGCGAAGACCCTGATGCCATGAATATCGTTGTCTTCGGCCGTGCAGTCGGTGACTGTGCAACTGGAACCCGTGCCGATTCCATTCGCGCCGTTTTCCTGGGCGGAGCAGTTGGTGATGGCGCACGCGTTGGAAGTGCCGATGCCGTCGAGCATGTTGAACCTGGCGGAGCAGGTGCTGACCGTGCACCCGGTGCCGGTCTCGATGCCGAAGAATGCGTTGGCGGTGGCCGAGCAGCCGGTGATCGTACTGCCGGCGCCGCAGGCGACGCCGCTGCCGCCGAAGTTGGACAGGGCCACGCAGTCGGTGATCGTGCTCCCGACCCCGGTGCCGATTCCGTGAACGAAGTTGTAGATCGACGAGCAGCCGGTGATCGTGCAGACGTCCCCAGCGTGGATGCCGCTGCCCGAGTTATCCCGGGCCGAGCAGTTGGTGACCGCGGAGCCGAAGCCTGCGTTGATCCCGTGGCTCCCGTTCTCTCGCGCCGAACAGTCGGAAATCGATCCATTGACAAAGACAAAGATCCCCGCATTGCCGTTTTGATACGCAGAGCAACGGGTGACGACGGCGTCGCTGCCGGACGAGATGCCGGTGCCCGTGTTCCCGCTGGCGCGCAGTTCGGCCAGGCGGGAATTCGAGGCGTTGGTCATGTTCACGCCGTCCCCGGGCCAGTTCCGCACCGATCCGTTGAGCACGGCGATATTGGTCGCTGCGAGGGCGCTTACGGTAATGCCGTCGAGCGAGCCGACTTCGCCTACAAGATCGAAGCCCATGAGATCGAGCGTGACGCCGCTCGCGGCGATCTCGATGCCGGACTGGCCGCTCACGCCGGCGATGTTGCCTGTCACGTAGTACGACCCTGGCGTGTTGATCTTGAACAGCGAATCCGAATCCCCGGGCGTGTTCGTCGGGTTGATCGCGATGCGCGGCTCGGGGCCGGGGGTCGGCGAAACCGGGCCCGCGGGCGGCGTGAGGTCGCCCGCAAGAGACTGAGCGACAGTGGCGCACGCTACGGCGGCGCCGACGAACAACGACGACAACTTCATTGAGGCCTCCCGCGGGCCCGCAGGAGCTTCCCCGGAGGCAGGCCCGCGATTGAACCCTACATCGGCGACGCTTGCGGGCAAGGCAAATCAGGCGCTTCGATCGCTCAAGCGGGTCGCCTCTACACTTGACTGATGCCCGGTCCCTGATCCCCGGTCCCTGCTAGTACGTGAAATTGGCGTGGGGATCAGTGGAATTCAGGGTGCCCGCCGCGGAGTCGCCGTTCACCGCGGCCGTTGCGATGCCCACGCGGTTGTTGATCGAGCCGTAATAGTTATTGGCCGCGATGTCCCAGTTGGTGGTGTTCCCAGCGCACGTGTTGCGGATAATCATGTTGCGGGCGAGATCGACGTCGATTCCACGGTCGCTGTCGGTGCAATTGTTTCCCTCGATGCGGCTGTAGATTCCTGTCGCGTGGATACCAGCCCCGTCGCCTCCGGTTCCGTTGCTCGCGCATGTGTTTCCCAAGACCATGCTCAAAGTGTGCGCTCGGATTCCATCGAGAGCATTGAATGCGGCCGAACAGCTCGCGATCGTGCTGCCCGTTGAGGCGTCGATGCCATTGCCTGTATTGTTGGATGCGCTGCAGGAAGCGATCGTGCAGCCGTTGTCAGCGGAGATGCCGTCGCCGGTGTTGTCCTTGGCCGTGCAGCCCCTGATCGTGCAGCCGGGGCTGGCAAGAATCCCGTCGTCGCCATTGGCGTATGCTGCGCAGTCGATGATCGTGGAGCCGGGTCCTGCCTCGATGCCATCCGTATTATTCTGCACGGCCGAGCAGCCGATAATTGTGCAGCCGCTCGACGTATCGATGCCGTCGCTGTCGTTCTCGCGCGCCGTGCAGTCGGAGACCGTGCAGTTGGCTCCCACCCGGATGCCGTCGTGTCCGTTCTGATAGGCGGTGCAGTCGGTGACAACGGCGGAGTCGCCAGCAACGATGCCGGCATCCGCGTTCCCGCTCACGCGCAGGTTGGCCAGGCGCGTATTGGCGGCGACGTCCATGTCCACGCCTCGGTAGCCCCAACCGCGCAGCGATCCGTTAAGAACGGCGATGTCGGTGACCAGATCGCTCACGAACGCGCCGCTGGATGAGTCGACGACGCCCTGCAGGTTGAACCCCATCAGATCGAGAGTGACGCCGCTCGCGGCGATCTCGATGCCGTGTTTCCCGATCTCACCTGTGATGTTGCCCGTGAGGTAGTACGAGCCCGGCTGCGTGATCTTGAAGAGAGAGTCGGCATCGCCGGGCGTGTTGGTGGCGTTGATGGCGGTGCGCGGCTCGGGGCCGGGGGTTGGCGACGGCGCGCCGGGAGGAGGGTTGAGGTCTCCTGCGACAACGAGAGCGACCGCGGCGAACGCGCTGGCGGCGCCGACGAAAAGCAACGACGATTTCATGCTGGGCCTCCACGGGGCCGGCCGCCAAGCTCAGGTCGGTCCGGCTCATCCGGAAACGTACCGCAAGATCGCGCGTGAGCAAGCTACGACCCGCGCGTGCCCATGCCTGGTGCCTGGTCCCCGGTCCCTGATGCCTCACTAGTACGAAAAATTTGCCCACGGATCGCTGCTGGTGAGCGTTCCCGCCGCGGTGGCGCCGTTGATGGCGACAGCGTTGGTCCCGGCGGCGAGGATTGGCCCGAGCGAATTGCCGACGGCGATCGAGAAGTTGGTGGTGTTCCCGGAGCACGTGTTGCCGACGATGATGTTGCCGGCGCCGTCCACGTCGATGCCGCGGTCGGCGCCGGTGCAGTTGTTGCCCTCGATGCGGTTATCCGTGCCCGTAGCGTTGATACCCGCGCCGTCGCCGCCGTTGCCGTTATTCGAGCAGTTGTTGTCGCGGATCGCGCAGGAGTCACTGCACACGATCCCGCTGAAGGTGTTCAGCCGAACGGTGCAGTCGGCGACCGTGGAACCGCTCGGGGAACTGATGATGCTGATGCCGATGCCGAGGTTGAGGTACACGGCGCAGTTCGAGATCGTGCTTCCGCCGGTAGCGAGGATCCCGACGTCGGTGTTGCGGAACGCCGCACAGTTCGAGACCGTGCAGCCGGCGGTCGCGCGGATGCCCGTGTCCCCATTGTCGGACGCCGAGCAGTTGGTGACGGTGGAGCCGACGCCGACGAAGATGCCGTGCTCGTTGTTCTCGCTGGCGAGCACGCCCTCCACGCGGCAGTTGACCGGCGAATTGGATGCCAGGTCGACGCCTTCATCGCCCCAGTCGCGAACCGAGCCGTTGACGACGGCGATGTTGGTGAGCGGGAAGATGGTGGCGCTGACACCGTCGAAGAACCCCACACCGCCCGCGCCCAGGAGTTCGAAGCCGTTGAGATCAACCGTCACGCCGCTTGCCACAATCTCGATGCCATGCTTGTCGGCCACGCCCTGGATGTTGCCGGTGAGGTAGTAAGAGCCGGGCTGCGTGATTTTGAACATGCTGTCGGCATCGCCCGGCGTGTTGGTCGCGTTGATTGCAATGCGCGGCTCGGGGCCGGGAGTCGGCGCCGGCGCGCCGGGCGGCGGGTTGAGGTCGCCGGCAAGGACGAATGAGCCCGCAGCCGCGACGATCGCCGCGCCGGAAAGGAACATCGTGCGTGTCATGCGAGCGCCTCCAAGGGGCCCAGCGGCGCCCATCCAGCCGGGCCACTTCAGAAAGACTAGCACCACTTCCGGGCAGAAGCGGCGATCGTTCCGAACAAACCCTTACAATCGCCCAAATGCCGACACCCCAGCCTTTCTACATCACCACGCCCATCTACTACGTCAACGACAGGCCGCACATCGGGCACTGCTACACGACGATCGTCGCCGACTGCGCGGCGCGCTTCATGCGCGCCGCGGGGCGCGATGTCTTCTTCCTCACAGGCACGGACGAGCACGGGCAAAAGGTCGAGAAGTCCGCGGCGGCGGCGGGCAAGCCCCCCAAAGCGCTGGCGGATGAGAACGCCGCGCATTTCAAGGAGGCGCTGGCCTACGTCGGCTCCTCGCACGATCACTTCATCCGCACGACGGACCCGGAGCACGAGCGCCAGGTGCAGACGGCGCTGGCGCGGCTGATCAAGAGCGGCGATGTGTACCTCGGCACTTTCGAGGGCTGGTACGACGAGGGGCAGGAGGAATACGTCACCGAGAACGCGGCCCGCGAGCGGAACTTCAAGGCCTTCAACGGCCAGCCGCTCGCGAAGGCCAAGGAGCAGAACTACTACTTCCGGCTCAGCGCCTACGCGGACCGGCTCAAGAAACTGTTCGCCGACAGGCCCGAATTTGTGCGCCCCGAAGCGCGGCGCAACGAAGTGCTCGGGCGGCTCAACTCGCCGGAAGGGCTCCAGGATGTGCCCGTCAGCCGCACGAACTTCACGTGGGGCATTCCCATTCCGGGGGCGCCCGGGCACATCACGTATGTGTGGATCGATGCGCTGCTCAATTACGTTACGGCGCTGGAACTGCTGGAGGGAGACCCGCAGTCGAGCCATCTCCGAAGCCCGGCAGGAAGCCGTCTCGGCGCTTGCCGGGCGGAGGAGAGCGATGGCGAGACGGTCGCCGCGGGAAAGCGAAGGCAGGAAGCCGAGCGCTCAAAGTTCTGGCCGGCGCAAGTTCATGCCATGGGCAAGGAGATCCTGTGGTTCCACGCCGTGATATGGCCGGCGCTGCTGATGGCTCTTGGCCTCGCGCTGCCGGAGTGCGTCTACGCGCACTCGTTCTGGATCCGAGACGGCAAGAAGATGAGCAAGACGCTGGGGAACTTCATCGACCTCGACGTGATCCGCGCGTACGTGGACGCCTTCGGCCTCGATGCGTGGCGCTGGTTCATGCTCACGCAGGGGCCGTTGGGCGCGACCGATGCCGATTTCTCGCACGCGAAGTTCGTCGAGGTCTACAACTCGGACCTGGCCAACGGGATCGGCAACGCGTTCAGCCGCGTGAGCAACATGATCGAGAAGTACTTCGCGGGCAA
>Ga0187894_10002694_pt1 | contig 20908 bp, 17 predicted proteins | sample GBC1701081metaG_FD_136650 | JGI IMG/M metagenome (GOLD analysis project Ga0187894, IMG submission 136650) | White microbial mat communities from a lava cave in the Kipuka Kanohina Cave System on the Island of Hawaii, USA - GBC170108-1 metaG ...
ACCTCACTTCGTGGAACGCCGACCCCAAGCCCTTCCGGTGGACCAAATCCGCCCGCCACATCCGCCGGAAAATCGCCCGAGCCCGGGCCCACGCTAACTCAACTTACGCAACGGGACACTAGCTGTCTCTCACCAGTGACCGCGGATCCCCATGAAGAGCGGCGGCGAAGCATCCAGCCCCCCTGCGCCCTGGTGGTAGATCGTTCCGCCGTTTGAAATGTGCAGCCAGCCCGCGCGGACGCCACCGCCCACGACGACCTCGAGATCGTGGGCGATCGGATGTGAATACGCGGCGGTGAACTCGGCGCCCCATCCGAAAGCGCGCAGCGTGCTTGTCCCGTCGGTAGTGTACCGAGCGAAGCCCGGATACCAAGCCATCTGCGGCCCGAAACCAAGGATGAACGACAGATCGCTGTGGCGCTGAAGTAGCGAAATCGAGACGCCCGCGAGCAGGGGCGCGAACATCGTATGCGCCAAGGTGCCCCCCTGTTCGCTGCTCGTGCGGTGGAGAGCCCATGTATACCGTCCGCCGATACCTGCGATGAATCGTCGTGATGGCCTCAGCAGCGCATCAATGCCAGTCCCAAGCGAGAAAGCGTCGTCTGCACTCGGCCCTCCGTGTCCGTCGGTAAATATCTGGATCCGATGGACAGGTGCCGCGAACACGACGGCTTGCAGATAGACCTTCGTCGGACTCCTGTCGGTCGGGCTTGTATCGGATGATGCTAGCCCCGGCCCAGTTGCGAAGAAGACCGCCAACGTGATCGCGGACAGATAGCCGAGTGTCCGACGTGTTCTCCGTGACATTCCAAAGTCTTTCGGGTGAGGGTGTAACCGAGCCCTGGGCGAGCGAGGAACCCGGGCCGCAAGGCGCGAGCAGGGAGGAGGAATAGTCGTCGGTATTGCGACGACGAGCTACGCAGCGGACGGGGCCCGCAGCCGCCCAGGCGACGCGGAGCGCCGGCCCCGCCGGCCCCCTAGGCCTGCAGGCTCTCGAACAGCTTCTGGGCCATGGCCTCCAGTTGCTTGACCGCGGCGCGAATGGACTCGAGGTCGGTGGATTCAATGACCTTGCGGCACGCCGCCAGCTCGCGCGTGACCGACGCCTTGCGGTCCTCATCCAGCCGTGGGCCGTATTCTTCCAGCGCGCGCTCCGTCGAATAAAACAACGTCTCGGCGCTGTTCCGGAGATCAGCGACTTCGCGCTTCTTCGCGTCCGCGTCTCGGTTCTGTTCCGCCTCATCGATGATGCTGGCGATCTGCGACTCGGTCAGGCCGGACGTGGGCTGGACACGGACGGTCTGTTCCTTGCCGGTGTTCAGGTTCTTGGCCGATACGCTGACCATGCCGTTCGAATCGATGTCGAAGGACACCTCGATCTGCGGAGCACCGCGCGGCGCGGGAGGAATTCCTTCCAACTGGAAATGGGCCAGGCTCTTGTTGTCCGACGACATCTCGCGTTCGCCCTGCAAGACATGAACATTGACGTACGGCTGGTTATCGACAGCGGTGGAAAAGATCTGGGCGCGCCGCACCGGGATGGTGGTGTTCTTGGTGATGAGGCGCGTGAACACCCCCCCCGCCGTCTCGACCCCGAGGGACAGCGGCGTCACGTCGAGAAGCAGAACATCCTGAGTTTCGCCGGCGAGGACCGACCCCTGAATGGCGGCGCCCACGGCCACCACCTCATCGGGGTTGACCTTGCGAGATCCCTTCTTCCCGAAGAACTCAGTCACCTTCTCCTGCACGCGCGGCATCCGCGTCTGGCCGCCCACCAGGATGACCGTGTCGATGTCATCGACGGTCCAGCCCGCGTCTTTCAGCGCCGTCTCGCAGGGAGGGAACGTGCGGTCAATCAGCTCCTGGGTCAGGGACTCGAGCTTGCCCCGGGTCAGGCGCGTGACCAGGTGCTTCGGCCCGGTGGCGTCGGCCGCGATGAACGGGAGGTTGATCTCGGTCTCCAGGGACGACGAAAGCTCGTGCTTGGTCTTCTCGGCGGTCTCCTTGAGGCGCTGCAGCGCCATGCGGTCCTTGCGCAGGTCAATCTTGTGGTCTCGCTCGAATTGCTCGGCCAAGAAGTTGACCACACGTCCATCGAAATCCTCGCCGCCCAGGAACCCGTCGCCGTTGCTGGCCTTGACCTGGAACACGCCCGCCTGCAACTGGAGCAGCGAGATATCGAACGTGCCGCCGCCCAGATCGTAGACGGCCACCTTCTCTTCCTTCTGGTTGTCGCTGCCATAGGCGAGGGCGGCGGCGGTGGGCTCGTTGATGATGCGCAGCACGTTGAGGCCCGCGATCTTCCCGGCGTCCTTGGTCGCCTGCCGCTGGCTGTCGTCGAAGTACGCGGGGACGGTGATCACGGCGTCGGTGACCGTCTCGCCCAGGTAATCCTCCGCCGTCTTCTTCATCTTCTCGAGCACCATGGCCGAGATCTCGGCGGGCGAGAACGTCTTGCCCCGCACGTTGACCCATGCGTCGCCGTTGGCGGCCGCCACCACGTCGTAGACGCAGGTGCCGAGGTGGCGCTTGACCTCAGGGTCGGCGCGCTTGCGCCCCATGAGGCGCTTGATGGCATACACAGTGTTCTCGGGGTTGGTGATCGCCTGCCGCTTCGCGATCTGGCCGATCAGGCGTTCGCCCGCCTCGGTAAAGCCGATGATGGACGGCGTGGTGCGGGCCCCCTCGGAGTTCGGAATGACGATGGGCTCGGCTCCATCCATGGCCGCGACGCACGAGTTGGTGGTGCCCAGGTCGATCCCGATGACGCGGCTCACGCCGAGCCCCCCGCGTCGCCGCCGCCCGAGCCCGGATCGGACCCGGAGCCGGCACCGGAAGGCGCAGGCGCTCCGTCGGCGGACCCTTCGGACGCCGGAGCGGGCTCGGGCGGCGGCGACGCGGGCTCGGCGGGGGCGGCCACCGCCACGATGGCCGGACGCAGCAGCCGCTCCCCGATGCGGTAGCCGCGCTGCATCTCGCTGACCACGGTTCCGGGCGCCACGTCGGGCGCGGCGATCTTGCTGATGGCCTCGTGGACGCGGGGATCGAAGGCCTGTCCCTTGGCGCTGATGGGCTTGACGTCCCAGCGCTCGAGCTTGGACTGGAACAGCCGCACCACCAGACCCACGCCTTTGACGACGGCGGCCGGGTCCGCGCTGTCTCCATACGCGGCCGTGGCGCGCTCCAGATTGTCGAGGACCTCGAGCACGTCGCGCAAGACGCCTTCACGCGCCTGGCTTTCGGCGTCGGCTTGTTCCTTGCGCGATCGTTTCTTCCAGTTTTCGAAGTCGGCGGCTATGCGCAGCATCCGATTTCGGATCTCTTCCTTTTCGGTCTCGAGCGCGGCGATGCGCTGCTCGGACGACGGCCCCGTCGGAACCGTCGCCTCGGGAGCGACCTCGATGTCGGGAGCGGCGGAGGGCGGCGGCAGTAGGTCCGGGGAATCGCCGTCCGTCGGGCCGGGCTCTTCGTCGACCGGGGAAGCCGGGGCGTCTGCTTCCGAACGTTCGCGCTTTTTTCGGCTCATAGCTTGGGCAGGGCTTCCGTGATCATTTCGGCGGTGAAATCCACCAGGGGAATGACTTTCGAGTAGTTCATTCGGGAGGGCCCTATGACGCCGATGGTCCCGAGCGGCCGGTCTTCCCCACCGTACGCGGCGGCGACGACGGACACGTCGGTCAGGTCCGCCAGATTTGCCTCGGCTCCGATGAAAACACAAATGCCAGGCGCGGTCAGCGTCCTGTCGAGCAGCCGCAGGATGATGTCCTTTTCCTCCAAGGCGCGCAGCAACGCCTTCGCGCGCTCCACGTCCTCGGCACCGGCCAGCAGGTTCGACTGCCCGTCCACCAGGACGTCGGCGCGGGAAGGAACGTCGTCAGGCGGCACCACGGCCGACGCGAGCTGCAGGGCGCGCTGCAGGATCTGATCGCGCGCGGTCCGCTCGTGCTCCAGCTCGGCGGCGACACGCGCGCGCACCTCGCCCAGGGTCAAGCCAGCAATCAGGGCATTCAGGTAGTTGTGAATGCGCTCGATCTCGCTGTTGGTCAACGTGAAATCGACGGGGACCAGCTTGTTCTGCACCTGCCCGGCGGCGGTGGCCAGGACCGCCAGGAGCTGACCGTCGCGCAGCCGCACGAACTCGATGTGCGACAGGGCGTCGGACTCGGGCCGGGGCGACTGCACGATGACGGTCAGGTGGGAAAGCTCGCGGAGGATCCGCGAGGTCCGTTGCATCACTTCGGGCACGTCGGACGGGCGAGCGCCGTAGCGCTCACGGATGTCGTCCTTTTCGCCGGCAGTGAGGCTGCGTACCCGGAGCAACGTGTCCACGTAGTAGCGAAGACCGCGGTCGGTGGGAATGCGGCCCGCGGAGGTGTGCGTATGCCGCAGCAGCCCCAGCTCCTCGAGGTCGCTCATGACGTTGCGAACCGTGGCCGCCGAAACCTCCAGGCTGTAACGGCGCGTGACGGTCTCCGACCCGACGGCTTCTCCGGTGGAGAGATATTCCGACACCACCGCGTGCAACACCTTCTTCGCGCGGACGTTTATGTCGGTCACCGTTTCGATTTACCTCAGCGTCAGTCTAAAGTCGAAGCGGCCGGGGTGGAAGGGGCGATCGATCCCACAGCCTGCGCGCGACCTCGTCCGCAAACAAGAAGCCGGACGGCGTGACGGTGAGCCCGGCGTCGCTGACCACCAGCCAGCCCGCACGCACGCAATGGGCGGCGGCGGCTTCGCGGCCGTCGATGGGATCCAGGCCGTACCGCTGGCGGTGGCGGAGCCGATCGATGCCGTCGGAGGTTCGGAGACCGAGCCACACCGCTTCGCTTTCCAGGTCGCGGGCGGTTCGCTTTTCGGCGTGGGCGGGCGCCGGGCTGCCGCGGTCGGAAGCGGCGGCGCGCAGATAGCTGTTGGTGGCGCGCGGGTTGGCGAAGCGGAAACCCGAACCGTCGAGGAGCGGACGAAATGAAGACGCAGAGGCGCCGACGCCCAGAAAGGCCGCGAGCCTCCAGTACAGGCTGTTGTGCACCGCCCGCCGCCCGGGCCTCGCGTAGCTCGACACCTCGTATTGCGCGAACCCGGCCGCCGCCAGCGCGTCACGTCCCCACTCGGCCATGGCGGCCACAAGATCGTCGTCGGGGCGTGGCAGGCGCCGGGCGCGATCCAGCGCGCCGAAGGGAGTGCCCCGCTCGATGGTCAGCGCGTAGGCGGAGACGTGATCCGGGCGAAGCGCCAGCAGCGTGTCCACCGACCGGCGCCAGGCGTCCATGTCCTGTTCCGGCAGGCCGAACATGAGATCGCACGAGATGTTGTCGATGCCGGCGGCGCGGGCGGCCTGCACGGCGGCGATCGCGGCGTCGCTGCGGTGGTTGCGGCCGATGATCCCGAGCAGCCGGTCGTCGAACGACTGGACGCCCAGCGAAAGTCGGTTGACGCCGGCGGCGCGGAGGGCGGCCGACTGGGCCGCGTCCAACTCGCCGGGGTTGGCCTCGATCGTGATTTCGAGGGCGGACGCGGGCGGCGCGCCGAACGCCTCGCGGGCCGATTCGACGATCCGCGCGACGCAGGACGGGCGCCACAGACCCGGCGTGCCGCCGCCGAAGTAGATCGACACCATCGGCGCGCCGGCGAACCATGCGCGCCGGGCGGCGATCTCCGTGATGACCGCGTCGGCGTAGCGGTCGTGGGGAATCTCGTCGCGCACCTCGACGGCGAAGTCGCAGTAAGGGCAGTGCACGCTGCAGAAAGGAAAGTGGACGTACACTCCGAGGGGCTGCCCGGCGTCGAGCTCGCCGGAATCGACGGTGTCGGGTAGGCGTGGCATATGTGCGCCACCATGATCTACCTCGACAACGCGGCTTCGACTCGCCCCGCCCCCGAGGTGCTGGAGGCCATATCGCGGGCGGCCGTCGAGCTGTTCGCAAATCCGTCGTCGGCTCACGGCATGGGCGCGGCGGCGGCACGGGCGGTGGAGCGAGCGCGCGCGCAGTTGGCAGAGGCGCTGGGGGCGGCGGCCTCCGGCGAGGTGCTGTTCACCAGCGGCGGAAGCGAAGCCGACGCGCTGGGCGTGCTGGGCGCGGCCAAAGCGAGGCGGGGACGGCACATCGTGGTCAGCGCGCTCGAGCATCCGGCCGTGCTGTTGCAAGCGGACCTGCTGGCCGGCCAGGGCTACGCCGTGACCAAGGTCCGGCCCGCTCCGCCGCGGTCGGGCGTGGTGGCGGCGGCGGACGTGATGGCGGCGGTGCGCCCGGACACGGCGGTGGTGGCGGTGATGCTGGTCAACAACGAGCTCGGCACGGTACAGCCGGTCGCGGAGATCGCCCGCGGACTACGCGCGACCGGTCTGCGGGCCCATCTGCACGTCGATGCGGTGCAAGCCTTCGGGCTGGTCCCGATTCACGGGGGCGCGCTGGGCGCCGATTCGATCGCGGTATCCGGTCACAAGGTGCACGGCCCGAAGGGGGCGGGAGCGCTGTGGTTGCGGCCCGGAGCGCGGATCGCTCCGCTGTGGGACGGCGGGCGCCAGGAGCGCGGCTTGCGCTCGGGCACGGAGAACGTGCCCGGGTGCGTGGGCCTCGGTGAAGCCGCCGAGCTCATCACGCGCGCTCTCAGAGGCGGCGCCGCCGAGCGCGTGCGGGCGCTGCGGGACGAGCTCGAAGCGAGGCTCTTCGGGGCCCTCCCCGCCGCCCGCCCCACGGCCATCGCACTGCGCCCCGACACCACCGCCGGCGACGACACCAGGCCGGCCGCGGCGCGCGCGCCCCATATCGCCAGCATCGCGTTGCCCGGTCTGCCCGCCGAGCCTCTGCTGCACGCGCTGGAGGCTCGCGGCGTCTACGCGTCCGCCGGATCTGCGTGCGCGTCCAAGGCGGGAGGCGCGAGCCCGACCGTCAAAGCGGTAGGCATTCCCGACGGGACGGCGGTGCTGCGCTTCTCGCTCAGCCGCGAAACCACCGCCTCCGAAGTCGCCGGGGCTACCGCCGCCCTGTGCGCTGCCGTCGAGGAGATCGGCGGGGATGGATCGGAGTCCAGGTGGTTCCGAAATTCCGGGAAGCCGTACTAACGTCCTCCGTCCTTCCCTCGGTCCATCATGCCACACGTCATTCTTTGCCGGTTCGGGGAGCTGTTCCTCAAGCTCGGCAACCGGGCGCGATTCCAGCGCGTGCTGCTCGACAACGTATCGCGGGCGCTCGCGGGGCTGCCGGGGCTGTCCGTCGGCTCGCCCCACGGCCGGATAGTAGTGCGGGTGGACGAATCAAATGCGCCAACGGCGGACGCTGACCTCATGGCGCGGGCGTGCGCGCGGCTGTCGCGCGTGTTCGGGCTGGTGTCGCTGTCGCCGGCGGAGGTGGCCGCGCTGGACGTCGACGCGATCAGCGCGGCGGCGGTGCGCGCGGCCGCCGCAGCCGCCGCCTTTCCGCCTGTCGCGGCGGCCGGCCGTTCACGACCCGCGGCGGCGCCGCGATTCAAGGTAGAGGCCAGGCGCTCCAACAAACGCTTCCCCCTGCCCTCGCCCGAGATCGCGCGCGTCGTTGGCGCCCGCGTGGCTGAGTCCCTAGGGCTCGACGTGGACGTCCACCATCCCGATCTGCGCATCGGTATCGAAGTGGCTGATGACGGCGCCTATGTGTACGCGGGCGCGCTCGCCGCGCCGGGCGGGTTGCCCGCCGGGGTATCGGGGCGCGCGCTCCTGTTGCTGTCGGGAGGCATCGATTCGCCGGTGGCGGGATGGCTGGCCGCCAAGCGTGGCCTGGTGCTGGACGCCGTCTATTTCCACTCGCCTCCCTACGTGGGCCCGAAGTCGCTGGACAAGGTCATGGATCTCGCGCGCATCCTGCGCGGCTGGCAAGCCGCGGAGTCACTGACCGTCGTCGGATTCACCGAAGCTCAAAAACGACTACGCGACGCGGGACCCGCGGAGCTCGCCGTCGTGCTTTACCGCCGCATGATGATGCGCATCGCCGACGCGATCGCCGACCGCAACCGCGCCGCCGCGCTGGTCACGGGCGAGAACCTCGGCCAGGTCGCCAGCCAGACCATTTCAAACCTGTCGGTCATCGAAGCCGCCGCCCGTCGGATGGTGCTCCGGCCGCTGCTCACCTACGACAAGGTCGAAACCACGGCGCACGCCCGCCGCATCGGGACCTACGAAACGTCCGTACTGCCCTTCGATGACTGCTGCTCGTTGTTCGTCCCGCCCCATCCCGCCACTGCTGCCCGCCTGATCGACGTCGAGCGCGTCGAGGCCCAGCTGGACATCGCGGCGCTGGCGGCGGCCGCGGCGGCCGCGGCGGAGCCCGTCGCACTGTGAGCGCACACGGCGTATGGGTATGGGTCTACCTCGTGGCGCCGTCCCAGGTAGACTTGGAGCATGAGAGTTTTCGCCGGGAGCGATCACGCGGGGTTTGCCCTTCGAGGCAAGCTGGTGCAACACCTGCGCGGGCAGGGTCACGATGTCACCGACCTGGGCCCGCCCGTCGCGGACCGCAGCGACTACCCGGACTACGCGGTCAAGGTCGGGCGGTCCGTGCGTGACCAGCCGGGCGCGGTGGGGCTCTTGGTGTGCGGCTCGGGCCTCGGCATGTGCATGGCCGCCAACAAAGTGCGCGGCGTGCGCGCCGTGGACGCGTGGAGCGTCGAGTCCGCCCGCCTGTCGCGCGCGCACAACGACGCCAACGTCCTGTGCTTGGGTGAACGCCTCGTATCAGAGACCGAGGCGACCACCATCTTGGACACCTGGCTCAAGGCCACGTTCGAGGGCGGACGTCACGTGGGCCGGCTCGACAAGATTCACCGGATAGAAACCGAAGAGGCCGCCACCCGGAAAACCCCTGACCAAGGAGGGAACGCCTGATGGCGCCCGAGTCTTCTCCCCCCACCACCACGCTGCATCGGACCCGCGAGCTCGGCCAGAGCGTCTGGTACGACAACATCAGCCGCGGGCTTCTGCGCTCGGGAGAGCTGGCGCGCCTTTGCGCACAAGGCGTCCTGGGCGTGACGTCGAATCCGACCATCTTCGACAAGGCGATCTCCGGGTCCACCGACTACGACGAGACGCTGCGGGCCCTGGTCGCGCAGTCGCGCACGGTCGCGGACATCTACGAGGCTCTGGTCGTCGACGACATCCGGCAGGGCTGCGACTTGCTGCGCCCGGCGTACGATGCGTCGGGCGGGGTCGACGGACGGGTGTCGGTCGAGGTGCTGCCCGATCTGGCGTCTGACACCGAGCGGACCACGGCGGAGGGCCTGCGTCTGCACCGGGCGGTGGCGCGCGACAACGTCATGATCAAGGTGCCGGCCACTCCCGAAGGGCTGCCGGCCATCCGGGCGTTGACCGCGAAGGGAGTGAGCGTGAACGTCACGCTCATCTTCTCCGTCGCTCAATACCAGGCGGTGGCGGCCGCCTATCTGGCCGGCCTGGAAGACCGCGTGGCCGCCGGGGGCGCCATCGACCGGCTGGCCTCGGTGGCGAGCTTCTTCGTGTCGCGCGTGGACACCGCGTGCGACGCGTTGCTGTCGGCCAAGATCAAGACCGCCGCGCCCACGGACGCGGCCCGAGCCGAGGCGCTGCTGGGAAAGATCGCCATCGCCAATGCGAAGATCGCGTACGAGGTGTACGGGCGCCTGGTGGCGTCGCCGCGCTGGAAGGCGCTGGCCGCCCGCGGAGGAAACCCACAGCGGCTGCTGTGGGCGTCGACCGGGACGAAGGACCCACGCTACTCCGACACGATGTACGTCGATGCGCTGATCGGGCCGGATACCGTCGACACGATGCCGCCGGCGACTCTCGCGGCGTTCCTGGATCACGGCCGCCCGACCTCCTCGCTGGCGGCCGGGCTGCCGGAGGCGAAACGGCAGCTCGCGGACTTTGCCGCCGCCGGCTTCGATCTCGAGGACGTGTGCCGCCGCCTGCTGGCCGACGGGGTCAAGTCTTTCGCCGCGTCCATGACGGCGTTGCTCGACGTCATCTCGGCGCGGCGCGAAGCGATGCTGGAGCAGGCGCCCACGCGCCAGCGCTTGAGCTTGTCGGCCGGGGACAAGGCGCTGGTTGAAGAGGAGATGAAGCGCCTCGCGGCCCATCAGGCGCCGCGCCGGCTGTGGAACCAGGACCCCAAGCTCTTCAGCGACGATCCGGCCCACGAAGCGTCCATCCGGAATCGGCTCGGCTGGCTGGCGGCCCCGCGGGCGATGCAGGGGCGCCTTGCTGACCTGCGCGACTTCGCGGCGGGCGCGCGTCGGGATGGGCTCCGGCACACCGTCCTGCTGGGCATGGGAGGCAGCGGCATGGCCCCCGAGGTGTTGAGCGCCTTGTACGGAACCGCGCCGAGCGGGTTGCCGCTCCTGGTTCTCGACAATACGGACCCGGCGGCGGTCGCCGCCGTCGAGAAGCAGATCGATCTCGACCACACGTTGTTCGTGGTGGCGTCGAAGTCCGGCGGGACCATCGAGATCAAATCATTCGAGCGCACCTTCTGGGAAAAGGTCCTGCGCCGGCACGGCGGAGACGCCGGGCGCGCCGGCCAGCACTTCGCAGCCATCACCGATCCCGACACCGTCCTCGCGAAGCTCGCCGCCGACAAGAAGTACCGCCGCACGTTCCTGAATCCGCCCGACATCGGCGGCCGCTACTCCGCCCTCTCCTACTTCGGGCTGGTGCCGGCCGCTCTCCTCGGCGTCGATCTCGATGCGCTGGTGGGGGCCGGTGTGCGGATGGCGGCAGCCTGCGGCCCAGCGATCCCCGCCGCGGACAATCCCGGGATGCTCCTGGGGGCCGTCATGGCCGCGCTGGGCCGGACGGCGCCCGCTGCCGCCGACGGCAGGCGGGCGCCGGCGCGCGACAAGATCACCTTCATCTGTTCGCCGGACGTCGCGGCCCTGGGCGCTTGGATCGAGCAGCTCGTCGCCGAATCCACCGGCAAGGACGGCAAGGGCCTCGTCCCCATCGACCTCGAGCCCGCCGGGCCGCCGGAGGTCTATGCCGCCGACCGGCTGTTCGTGTACCTGCGCTCGGGTGGGGATGGCGGCGCCGATGGCTCCGCCGCCCTCGACCGGCAGGTGGACGCGCTCCGGCGGGCGGAGCATCCGGTGGTCGAGCTCGCGATGCCGGCGCGGCACGACGTGGGCGGCGCGTTCTTCCGCTGGGAGGTGGCCACCGCCGTCGCGGGAGCGGCGCTGGGAGTGAACCCGTTCGACGAGCCGAACGTCACCGAAGCCAAGAACGCCACCGGGGCGCTGCTCGCGGAGCAAGAAAAGCACGGGAGGCTGCCGGCGCCCGACGCCGACTGGGTGTGCGGCCCCGGAGACGGCGACGTCATCCGGCGGCACTTGGCGTCCGCCGGCCCCGGCGATTACCTGGCCTTCTGCGCCTATTTCCTCAGGACGCCCGAACGCGACCGCGCGCTCACGCGCATGCGCGTCGCCTGCCGCGACCGCGCACGAAACGCGACCACCTTGGGCTACGGCCCGCGTTTCCTTCACTCCACCGGCCAGCTTCACAAGGGCGGCGCCAACAACGGCGTGTTCATCCAGCTCACGGCCGACGCGCGCGAAGACCTACCGATCCCCGGCGAGTCCTTCAGCTTCGGCACGCTGCGGGACGCCCAGGCCCTGGGTGATCTACAGGTGCTTCGCCGGCGCGGGCGCCGCGCACTGCGGGTCCACCTCGGATCGGACATCGACGGCGGCCTGGAGACGCTGGCCGCGCTTCTCGGGCGCGCGGGTCGCTGATTGACCGCCGCCACCGCAGGCACCGTCGTCGAAAATCCGTTGCGCCAAGGGCTGGCGCAGGAGCGCATCCCCGAGCCGGCGACGATGGTCATCTTCGGGGCGTCCGGCGACCTCACCCGACGGAAGCTCCTGCCCGCGCTCTACAGCCTGACGCGCGAACGGCTTTTGCCAGCGCGCTTCGCAGTCGTCGGATTCGCCCGCAGCCGATCCGATGAGCCCGCGTTTCGCGCCGACATGCGCTCCGGATGCGAGGAGTTCGCGCGCCGCCGCCCCGTCGACCCGGATCTCTGGAACACCTTCGAGAAGAATGTCTTCTACCAGGCCGGCGGTTACGACGACCCGGAGGCGTTCACGGCGCTCCGCCGCCGGCTGGACGAGATCGAGAAAGCCCTCGGCTTGCCCGGCAACCGCGTCTTCTATCTCTCGACGCCCCCGTCGTCGTTCGCGACCATCATCCGAAATCTCGGCCAAGCCGGCCTGACCCCCGCCGCCGAGCGGCCGTTCGCGCGCGTCATCATCGAGAAGCCGTTCGGCATCGACCTGGCCAGCGCGCGCCAGCTCAATGCCGACATCCACCAGACGCTGGCAGAGAGACAGATCTACCGCATCGATCATTACCTGGGTAAGGAGACGGTTCAGAACCTGTTGGTCTTCCGCTTCGCGAACGGGATCTTCGAGCCGCTGTGGAACAACCGCTACGTCGACCACGTGCAGATCACGGGCGCCGAAACCGTGGGCGTGGAGGGCCGGGGGGCCTACTTCGAAGAAGCCGGCATCCTGCGCGACATGGTGCAAAACCACCTCCTTCAGGTGGTCAGCCTGGCGGCCATGGAGCCGCCCATCGCCTTCGAGACCGACGCCGTGCGCGACGAGAAGGTCAAGGTCCTGCGCGCGCTCAAGCCCATTGCACCCGGCGAGATGGACGCCCACGTGGTCCGCGCCCAGTACGCGGGCGGATCCATCGCCGGCCGGCGCGTCCCCGGCTACCGCGACGAGCCCGGCGTCAGCCCGCGATCGCGGGCCGAGACGTTCGTGGCCCTCAAGTTCTTCATCGACTCGTGGCGCTGGGCGGGGGTCCCGTTCTACCTGCGCTCGGCCAAGCGGATGCCCCGCCGGGTAACCGAGATCGCCATCCACTTCAAGCAGGCGCCTCACCTTCTATTCGGCAAACGCAGCGCCGATGCGATCCGTCCCAATGTGCTCGCCATCCGCATCCAACCCGACGAGGGCATCACCCTCAACTTCGGATCGAAGGTTCCCGGTCCCGCCCTCGAGATCGCGCCCGTGATGATGGAGTTCCGGTACGGCTCGTCGTTCGGGAGCGAGCCCCCGGACGCTTACGAGCGGTTGATCCTCGACTGCATGCTGGGCGACGGCACGCTCTTCACGCGCGCCGACGAGGTCGAGGCGAGCTGGGCCTGGATCTCGCGCATACACGATGCTTGGGCCGCGTCACGGGCGCACGATCTGCCGACCTACGAGGCCGGGAACTGGGGCCCCGACGACGCCGACGACCTGCTGACGCGCGACGGCCGGTCCTGGAGGCGGCCGTGACGGGAATCGACTCGGGGCGCATCGAGAGGTTCTCGCGGGGCGAGCCGGTGGAGGTGGAAGTGGCCGCCATCGAACGCGAGCTGAGCGCGCTCTGGCGAGAGGCCGCGCAAGCCCGGCCGATCTCGCGCGCGGCCCTCTGGAACCTCATCGTCTACGTGGGGCGGTCGGCGTCCCTGGTGGAGGCCAAGGATCTGGTGGGAGCCATGGCCTCGTTCGTCCCGGCGCGGGTCATCGTCCTCAGCTACGACGGCCACGAGGCCTCCGGGCCCGAGCTCGGTGCCACGGTGGAGAGTAACGTCGTGTCGACGCCGGGCGGGGCACGCACCATCTCGTCGGAAGAGATCACCCTGACCGCCCGCGGTGCCGGCGTCGAGCACTTCGCCCCGCTCGCGCGCGCGCTGACGGCCCCAGGCTTGCCCACCGCCCTGCTGTGGATCGACGACCCGCCAGCGCGCGGCCGCCTCATGCGGCAGCTTCTAATGCTCAGCGGCAGGCTGGTGGTGGACACCGGCGTCGTCAGCGGCGACGGCGACCTGGCGTCGCTGCACCAGCTCGCCGGGCTGGCCCAGGCGCGCGTCGCCGATCTCGGATGGCTGCGGCTGGAAAGCTTCCGCCTGCTGTTCGCGGGGCTGTTCGATCCGCCCGTGGGCGGCGCGCCGCTGCGCGCGCCCGGCCGCATCACCATCCACCATCAGGCCCGGCGGGCCGCCAGCGCGCTCCTCTTCGTCGGCTGGCTCGCCTGCCAGCTCGGGTGGACCCGTCCCGAGGCCAGGGACAGCCGCTCAGGCGACGGCCGGCACGAGGCGCGGCGCTTCCGTTTCTCGATGCCGGGCGGGGCGAGGATGGAGGTCGACCTCGTGGCGGCCCCGACGACGGACGGAGGCACCCTGCCAGAGGCGGCGGGGACGGCGGGCGTCGTCGCCGTGGAGCTCGATACCGGCGGTGCCGGGTTTGCCGTTCGGCGCACGGCCGGGAACCGCGCGGAGCTTTGCCTGCCGGTGGCGCCCCCGCGATCGGTCAAGCTCGACTCCCGCTCGCGCATGGAGCTGTGCGTGGAGGCGCTGCGGCCGCGCGGCCATGATCCCTTGTTCGCGGGGGCCCTCGCCTTCGCCGCCGACCTGGTCGCGGCGTCGGAGTGGACGCGATGAGCGTCCGCCCGGCGGTGGTGGTGCTCGACGACGTTGCCGAGGTCGCCGCGGAGGCCGCCCGGCGCTGTCGGGCCCTGGCCCGCGAAGCCATCGCGGCCCGCGGCCGCTGGTCGGTGGCGTTGAGCGGAGGCCAGACGCCGCGCGCGCTCTATCGATTGCTGGGCGACGAGCCGGGCGCGATCGAGTGGAGCTGCGTCGACGTGCTCTTCGGCGACGAGCGCTGTGTGCCCCCGACCCATCCCGACTCCAACTACGCGATGGCCAAGCAGGCTCTCCTGGCCCGCGTCCCCATTTCTCCGTCCCGCGTCCATCGCATGCGCGGAGAATCGGACGATCCCGCCTCCGCTGCGGCCGAGTACGAAGCGGACCTGCGGGCCACGTTGGGCCCGGACGGCCTCCTCGACTTGGCCCTCATGGGGATGGGCAGCGATGGCCATACCGCGTCACTTTTCCCGGGTGACGCGGCGCTAGGCGAACGACGGCGGCTGTGCATCGCGGCGTTCGTCCCCGGCCTCGACGCCCCCCGCATCACCCTGACCTATCCCCTCTTCGAGAATGCGCGCGAGATCTTGTTCCTCGTCACCGGCCAGGACAAGGCCGAGGCCCTCAACGCCGTCCTCCACGGCCCTCGCGACCCGCAGCGGCTGCCGAGCCAGCCCATCGTGCACCGGGACGGCGACGGCGACGGCGACGCGCGGCGGCGGCAGCGCCCGCGACGAACACCGTCGGTCACCATCCTGTGCGATCGCGCAGCCGCCTGCGAGCTTCCGACGACGTGACACGAAGTCACTCGCAGATGACGACGTGGATGGGCTCGGGCAGCTCGGTCATTAATTTTTTGAGGACGTTGCCGCGAAGGAAGTGCCAGACGGCGGATCGCTGGGTCGTCCCCACCAGGATGCAGCCAACACCCAGATCCTCGGCCGCCTCCGCGATGGACTCGCCCGCGTCGTGCGCGAGGCGCCAGATGGGCACCGCGTCCATCCCCTCCTGGCGCAGCTCGGCCGCCGCCGACCGAAGGCAGCGCGAAGCGGCTTCCGAAGGGCCCGTGTTGGGCGGAAAGACCAGCCCCGGCACTTCGTCGACGTAGATGAGATAGATCGCCGCGTCGCCCACTCCGCGCGCGCGACGCGCGGCTTCGCGGCACAGCGCCGGATTGGGAGATCGCAGGGCCACCAGGGTCGTCGACGGATAGGACGCCTTGAGCGCGATGGCCTCCGCCAGGGTGACGACTTCGATGGCTCCCGGCAGGTCCGCGGCGGCTTCCTCCGCCGAGCTGGCGCGGAAGTAACCGACCCGCCCCGCCCGGATCCAACCCCGGTGAGTGACCAGCGCCACCGCCAGGAGAATGCCGCTGGTCACCGCGCCGTAGATGGCCGCGATGGGTTTGGTCACCCAGCTCGTCACCCACGGGACCACCAACGCCAGGCTGGCCAGCACGCCCGCCCAAAACACCGGGCCGCGCCGCTTCTCCCGCCACCGCAGCGCGTCGATGCTGATGGACGTGATGGCGTACGATCCCAGGAGACCGAAGGCGAAAAGCTGCCCGAGAGCGCGCAGGTCGGCCTGGGCAATCAGAATCAGGACGAGGGCGCCCGCGGTGATGACGATCACCGCTCCCCGCGGGACCCCGGCGCCGGGATGGCGCCGCGCCACCGCCGCCGGCAAGTACCCGTGCTCACCAATGGCCTGAAAGACGTTGTAACAGCCGATGAACGCGACGTTGGCGGCCAGAAGCAACAGCGCCGCCCCGGTGATGGCCACCGCCACCAGCAGCTGGTTTCCGCCATACTTTAGCGCGACCGGGGCCAGCAGGGCGCCCTGCGCGGCGATGCCGCCGGCGCTGGCCGCCTCCACCGCCAGCGCCGTGAAGATGGGCGCGGTCAACACCACGCTGATCACCACCAGGACCGTGGCCGCGCGGATGACCCGCAGGCGCGGCTCACGGACGGCGGGCGCAAGCTGGCCCAGCGACTCGAGCCCCGAGAACGCAAGCCACGCGCCGGCGAAGCCGGTGGCCAGGCCCGCCCAACTCACCGATCCCACGTGGCGGATGTTGCCGAAAAGCTCGGCCCACTCCTCGGCTCGTAGCTGGGTCACCACCGCCGCGAGCAGGGCCGCGTCGACCACCAGGGCGGCGAGCGCCGCCACCAAGGCGAACCGCGCCACGTCCCGAACCCCGACCCAATTGACGAAACCCAGCCCGACAATCGCCAGCCCCGAAAGAATCGTGACCTCCCGCGTCCACGGCCGCAGCGCGGCGATGTAGTGGAGCGCGCTGACCACGGACAAGGCGATGGTCAACAAGTACGCGCTGACCATGAGCGCGCCCGAGATCACACCTACGCGGGGCCCAAACGCCGCCACCGCCGCCGAGACGCCGCCCCCGCCGCCCGGAAAGCGATGCGCGATCTCGAGATGCTCGAACGCCACAAGGACGAACGCCACGGTGGCGATCAGCACGAAGGCCGGAGCCATCGCGCCCACCTGGCCGTAAAGAATGCCCGGAACGTAATACACGGACGTGCCGAGATCGGCGAACACCACCGCCCAGGCCAGGATCGGACCGAGACGCGTGATCCCGCGCCCGCTGGTGGCGGCGGCAGCGACGGGAGGCGGTGCTGCCGTGGCGGTCACGGGCGAATACCTCGCACGATCGGCCCGCTCCGTCCACTATGGGCGAGCGTCTACCGCACCTCGGTGATGCGTGGGTTGCCGTCGTATCGGCGGGCGACCCCGATTTCCCTTGAACTCGTGCCGCCGGATCGGGAGACTCCGCGGCGATGCTCGATCAACAGACCATCGATTCGCTGCGCCGGCGCTCCTTTGACCTGCGCATGGACGACCTCACCATGATCGCCGCCGCCGGCAACGGGCACCCAGGGGGCTCGTTGTCGGCGATGGACATCATTCAGACGCTGTTCTTCGCCGAGATGAAGCATCGCCCCGCCGAGCCGCGCTGGCCCGGGCGCGACCGGCTGGTCCTGTCCAAGGGCCACGCGGTCCCCGCCCTCTACACCGTGCTCGCCCACGCGGGCTACTTCCCGCGCGAGGAGCTCACCAGCCTGCGGCGCGTGGGCAGCCCGCTTCAGGGCCACCCCGCCAGCTTCCTGCTGCCAGGAATCGAGGCGTCGACGGGCTCCCTGGGCCAGGGACTGTCCGTCGCGCTCGGCATGGCCATGGCGTCGAAGCTCGACGGCGATGCCTTCCGCGTCTACTGCATCATCGGTGACGGCGAGTCCCAGGAAGGGCAGGTCTGGGAGGCGGCCATGGCGGCGCCGCGCCACAAGCTCGACACCCTGTGCGTGTTCCTCGACTACAACAACGGGCAGATCGACGGGCACGTAAAGGACGTCATGGACATCGAGCCGGTGGCGGACAAATGGCGCGCCTTCAACTGGAACGTGCTCGACATCGACGGCCACGACTACGCGCAGATCGGCCGCGCCCTGGACACCGCCCGCGCCACCAAGGGCCGGCCGACCTTCATCATCGCCCGCACCGTCAAAGGCAAAGGCGTCTCATTCATGGAGGGCAAGATCTCCTGGCACGGCGTCGCGCCCAGCAAGGCGGAGCTGGACCAGGCGCTGGCGGAGCTGCGGACGGCAGCGAAGGCGGCAGCCTGATGTCGGCCCCCGCGCAGCCTTCCACCGGCACAGCGAAGGCGACCCGCGACGCGTTCGGCGAGGCGCTGGTCGCCCTCGGCGCCACGTATCCGCAGATCGTCGTGCTGGACGCTGACCTCTCCGAGAGCACGCGCTCCGGCAAATTCGCCAAGAAGTTCCCCGAGCGCTTCTTTCAGATGGGCATCGCCGAGGCGAACATGATCGGGGCGGCCGCCGGGCTCGCGCTGTCGGGCAAGGTTCCGTTCTGCTGCTCGTTCGCGTGCTTCGTCACCGGGCGCTTCGACCAGATTCGGATGTCGGTGTGCTACTCGGCGGCGTCGGTGCGTATCGTCGGCAGCCATTCGGGTGTGGGTATCGGCGAGGACGGTTACTCGCAGCAGGGGCTGGAGGACATCGCGCTGATGCGCGCGCTGCCGACGATGGCGGTCATCCAGCCGGCGGATGACCTCGAGACCGCGGGCGCCGTCGAGTACTTGGTTCACCACCGCGGCCCGGCGTTCCTCCGCACCACGCGACAGAAGCTGGATCGGGTGAACGCCCCCGACGGATACCAGTTTCAGTTCGGCAAGGGCGTCACGCTCACCGACGGTAAAGACGTCGCCATCGTCGCATCCGGCGGCACCGTGGGGCCTGCGGTCAAGGCGGCCGCGCTGCTGGCGAAAGACGGGATTTCGGCGCGCGTGATCAACATCCACACCATCAAGCCCATCGACGTCGATCTCCTGGCCCGGGCCGCCCGCGAGACCGGACGGATCCTCACGGTGGAGGACCACCAGGTGACCGGCGGCCTCGGCGGCGCCGTGTGCGAAGCCCTGGCCGACGTCGCGCCGTGCCGCGTCCGGCGACACGGCATCCCCGACGCCTTCGGCGAATCCGGGACGCCGGAGGCTCTGTACGCCAAATTCAAGCTGGACGCCCCGGGCATCGCCGAGGTGGCGCGCTCTTTGGCCGCGTCGTAGGAGGGTCATGAGCCATCAGGACAAGATAAACGGCTACATCCAGCGGTTCGGCAAATCGGTAGGGGTCGATCTGGAGCCGCTGGACGAGGCCGGGTACTCGCAGATCGGGCGCGGCTCGGCGCTGGTCGGGATCAACGTCTTCGAGGCGCAGGGGCTGTTCTATCTGCTGGCGCCCATCATGCCCGTGCCGGCCGGCGGCGACGACAAGCTGTTCCGGCGCCTCCTGGAGCTCAACTTCCGCGACACCTCCGAGGCGGCCTTCGCCATCGACCGGGCCCGCGGCGAAATCTGCGTGCGCCTCAGCCGCGGCCTGGACGGGCTCGACTACGAGGAATTCGTGCGCGCTGTGACCATCGTCTCCGGCGTGGCTGACGAGTGGGATGACAAGCTCAAGGTCGAAGCCTGACGCGACTGCGCCGCCGTCCCGCGACAACCGACGCGAGGGCCACGAAGACGATCGCCGACGCGACCGGGGGGCGGGGGGCCCGGCCGGACGAATCGTAGGCGCATCCGCCGCAGCCGGGGCGCTCACGCGCGCCTCCGACCTGCGCATCCATGCCCGCGTCAGTCCCCCCCCCGGAACCATCGCCCCCCGCCGCCCCACCCATTCCGGTGGTCGGGCCATCCGGGCCGCCCCCGGCGTCCCGCGCCCCGCCTGACCCGCCGCTTCCGGGCGCGCCGCCCGCTCCGCTACCACCGCCGCCCCCCGATCCGCCGCCCCCCGATCCGCCAGCCCCCCCTCCCACGCCGGTGCGAACCATGATCGTCGCGGATCCGGTACGTCCAGAGCCGTCCCTGACGGTCACGGTGATGGTCTGATCGCCGCTGACGCCGCCGACGTTCCACTGGAAGGGTCCGGGCCCCAGCGTCTCGGCTGAATCACCCTGGGGCATCATTTCGACCCGCGCGCTGGCCACGCCGCAATCATCCGTCGCGTTGGCGTTGATCGAAAAATCCGACCCCACCGAGGCGCCGTTGCCGGGCGCCGTGATGGTCACGGTGGGCGGCGCGCTGTCGTTGCAGTTGGGAGCGAAAGGATCCGGCTTGGGACCGCCCGTCCACGCGCCGAGGCGCATCTTCATCATCTCGTACGAGTTCTGCGTGCTGCGGCACTGGGCCATGACCACGCTGCTGGTCTTGTTCTCGAACAGCGAGCAGCTCGGGCACACCCTGGGGTTCATGATGTCCGCCGTGCTGGTGGTGTGGGCCAGCCCGACCAGGTGCGCCTGCTCCTGCGCGATGATGACGGCGCACGATCGCGCCGAGTTGTCGCACTCGAACGCGTAGCAGGTGCCGCCGTTCTGATCCCCGCAGGTGAACGGGGCGATGCCGCCGACGCCCGCCTGCTGGCCACACCAGGCGGGAGACGATGATATGATTTCTGTGTAATAATTTCCGCTAGTTGGCTTAGTATGTGTAAAGACGATGTTGAAGTCTACGTAGGCCTTGTCCAGATAGCTCTGCACGGCCCGCTTGCATCCATTGACCCCTTCGGCGCCACCGTACTTGCAAGTAAAGGCGGGCGGCGTGCCCTGGCAAACGCTTCGGCTTGGGGGCGGGCCTCCGTCGGCGTACCAAAGGAAGAACACGCGCGCGGCGGCATCCGCCTCGGCGGCGGCTGCGGCGGTCAAGGGCGCCCCCTCGGGCTGCGGGGTGACGTCCACCATGTCGTCGCTCAGGCTGAACTCCAACTCGTCGCCGTCGTCGAGCTCCTCCAACATGCCCACGGAGGAGCCGGTCCAACCTTCTTCGGAGCCGCAGCCACCGGCCCCCACGCCGCCGGCAAGAGCCATCGTCAGAGTTGCGCGAGACAGCTTCATGGCGCTTTCCAGTGCAAGAAGCATACGCCGCGTGCATGGCTCGCAAGCTCATGGAATTCCCGCGGATACGCTCA
>Ga0187894_10002695_pt1 | contig 20899 bp, 12 predicted proteins | sample GBC1701081metaG_FD_136650 | JGI IMG/M metagenome (GOLD analysis project Ga0187894, IMG submission 136650) | White microbial mat communities from a lava cave in the Kipuka Kanohina Cave System on the Island of Hawaii, USA - GBC170108-1 metaG ...
AACGAAGGAAACGAAGAAAGACCAGAAAAAAACCTTCGTGATCTTCGTTTCTTCGTGGTTGACTTTCTGAGGAGCCAAGATGGGCGAGATAGTCGCGGCGATGGCGACCTGCCACGCGCCGCAATTGTTCACATATCCGCCGGATGAAGACCCGGCGCAGCTCGACGCTTCCATCGCGGGGATGCGCGAACTGGGGAAGCTGCTCGACGAGACCAAACCCGACGTGATCGTCTTTCTCGGCAGCGATCATCTCGAAACATTTTCCATCGGCTGTGTGCCGACGTTTGCGATTCTTGCGGGCAGCCGCGCGATCGCCGAATTCGCCGGGCGCCGGTACGACCTGCCGGTTCATCGCGAGATGGCCGAAGACCTGCTCTACAAGCTGGTCGGAGCCGACTTTGACATCGCCTATTCCGAAGACGCCGTGCTCGGCCACACTTTCGCCGTGCCGTTCGAGTTTCTGATTGGCGGGCGCGACATCCCGGTCATTCCGATTCACACCAACGTGTACATGCCGCCGCTGCCCAGCCCGCGCCGCTCGGCCGCGCTCGGACACGAAATCGCCAAGGTTGTGGTGTCGCGCCCCGAACGCGTCGCGATCATCGCCAGCGGCGGGATGTCGCATTACCCGGGCACCTGGAAATATCCGCATCCGGAATTCGATTTCGACAGATGGATGATCGCCGAGCTGGAGCGGGGCAATTCCGACGCGCTGTTCGATTTGACGACCGAGCAACTCGACGAAGTCGGCAATACGGAGCTGCTGCCGTGGGCGGTCATGTTCGGCGCGATCGGCTACGCGCCCGGCGAGCTGGTGCAATACACGCCGACGTGGCACCACGGCCACGCGATGATGCGGTTCCTGCCCGCCAGACCGAAAGCCGCCGCCGAAGCCCCGCCGAAGTATCAATTCAAGAATCAAGGCTTCGAGTTTTACAAACACCCGCCCGCCTCGGCGTACAAACTGAACAAGATGCTCTTTGAGGTGCGACACGATGGCGCCTTGCGCCGCCGGCTGTTGAATGACCTCGACGCCGTCGCGACGGAATGGGGTTTGAGCGAGGAAGAGAAAGAAGCGACACGGGCCATCGCCACGGTCGGACAGGCGAAGAAGATCAGCGACAACGCGGCGGCCTTGATTGCGGCGGGCGCGCATCCGTTGCAGGCGCTGATGTCGTTGCACGCGGTGCACGGAGAGTTCCGAAAACTTGAAAGAGAGAAAGAGGAATAACCCTGGGAGCGCAGGCGTCCTCGCCTGCGGGCTTATTGAGATGACCCTTTCATCACAGCGGGTCATCTCAATAAGCCCGCAGGCGAGGACGCCTGGGCTCCCAGGGATTGCTCCCAGGATGAGGAGAAATAATGAATCGTTTGAAAGATCGTGTGGCGGTCGTTTCAGGCGCAGCCACGGGGATTGGCCGCGCGGCGGCGATTCGTCTGGCTGCTGAAGGCGCGAAGATTGAAATCCTGGACATCAAGGATGCGGCTGAGGCGGCGGGCGAGATTCGCACAGCAGGCGGCGCGGCGCATTCAACCATTTGTGACGTGACCAACGAGGCGCAGATCGCCGAAGCGGTCAAGGGCGTCGAGGCGCGTCACGGCCACGTGGACATTCTGGTCAACAACGCGGGCCTCCTGTCGGGCCGCACGCCGTGGCATCAACTCACTTATGACGAGATCAACCGTTTCGTGCAGGTCAATTACATCGGCTACTTCCTCGTCTCCAAAGCGGTCTACCCGCTGCTGAAAAAGAGTCAATACGGGCGCGTGATCAACGTGGCTTCGCGCACGTACTTTCTGGCCAATCCGGGGCAGATGGCCTACGTCGCGGCGAAAGGCGCGGTGATGGGCTTTACGCGGGTGCTGGCCAAAGAGCTCGGCGACGACGACATCACGGTCAACGCCGTCGCGCCGGGGATGATCGCCACGGAAGGCACTATGGCGCACTCCAACGAGGAGGCCTTCAACCGCGTGATGCAGAATCAGGCGATCAAGAAGCGCGGCAAACCGGAGCACCTGGCCGCGCTGATCGCGTTTCTGGCGAGCGATGACGCCGAGCTGATCACAGGGCAGATGATCCTCTGCGACGGCGGCGGGTATTTACATTAGGCATTGTCGGATTTAAGCGGACAGGCAAAGATATTGCGCTGAGGTTTTGATGTACACCACGGGCACAGCTTTGATCGAGGCGTTGCGCGAAGCGGGCGTTTCATACATCTTCGCCAACTTCGGCAGCGATCACCCGGCGATTATCGAGAGCCTGGCTGAGGCGAAGGCGGCCGGCCGGCCGGCGCCGAGCCTTGTCACCTGTCCGAACGAAATGGTCGCGCTGAGCGCCGCGCATGGATTCGCGCAGGTCACGGGCCGCGCGCAGGCCGTCCTGGTGCACGTCGAATGCGGAACCCAGGCGATGGCAGGCGCTCTACACAACGCCGCCAAAGGCCGCATTCCGGTCTTGATCTTCGCCGGCGCCTCGCCTTTCACGCAGGAAGGGGAAATGCGCGGCAGCCGCAACGAATTCGTTCATTGGATCCAGGACGTCTTCGATCAGCGTGGTCTGGTGCGCGGCTATGTGAAATATGACAACGAAATTCGCACTGGCAGGAACATCAAACAGATGGTTCATCGGGCGATGCAATTCGCGCACAGCGATCCGAAAGGGCCTGTTTACCTGATGGCCGCGCGCGAGGTCCTGGAGGAAGAAGTTACGCCCGTCGAAGCGCACCCCGAAAACTGGCCTCCACTCGCGCCTTGCGCCATCGCGTCTTCGGATGTCGAGGCGATTATCGCCGACCTGTTGAAAGCGCGGCGCCCTTTGATTGTCACATCCTACCTCGGACGGAATTCCCGGGCAGTCGAGGAACTCGTTCGTCTCTGCGGTCGTCTGGCTGTTGGCGCGCTTGAGTCCGTTCCGAATTACGTCAACTTCCCGGCGGACGATCCTATGTATCAAGGGAACCAGTGGAATGAAGCCCAGCAGAACCGCGCGCTCGATGAAGCGGACTTTGTGCTGGCGATTGACAGTGACGTGCCCTGGATTCCGACGATCAACAAGCCGCGAAGGGACGCCACGATTTATCAGATAGATGTTGACCCGCTGAAAGAACAGATGCCGTTGTGGCAGATTCCGGCAAAACGAGTCTTCCGCGCGGACGCCTTCACTGCCTTACGCCAGCTCAACGAGCGTTTAGACGAAGCCGAACCGGATGTGGAAGTGGTTGAGGCGCGAAGGGCGCATTACGCCCGGTTACACGAAGAGCGCCGCCGGAAACTTCTCCGCGCCGAGGCGCCTGAGAGCGATGTCATTACCCCGGAATATCTCACGGTCTGCGTCAGACAGCATATTGATCGGGACACGATCATCCTGAACGAAGGGATCACGAACTACCAGGCGATCATCAATCACCTCGGCGCGACCCGCGCGGGGCAGATGTTCACCAACGGCGGCGGCTCGCTCGGCTGGAACGGCGGCGCCGCCATCGGCGTCAAGCTGGCTTGTCCGGACAAGACGGTGGTCTGCCTGACGGGAGACGGATCATATATGTTCTCCGCTCCATCTTCCGTTCATTGGATCGCGCGGCGTTATCAAACGCCGTTCCTGCAGGTCATCTACAATAACCGCGGATGGAAAGCGCCGAAGCTCTCGACGCTCGCGATTCACCCGGACGGCTACGCCAGCCGGGCCGAAGACCTTGGAGTCAGCTTCGACCCGCCGCCGGATTATTCGGGAATCGCCGCCGCCGCCGGAGGGGCTTTCGCTCGAATCGTTCGCCGGCCCGAAGAATTGAATCCCGCGCTCGCGGAAGCGTTGAATGTGGTTCGGCGGGAACATCGCTGCGCCGTGCTCGATGTGTGGACGCCGCGCCTTTAATTGCCGGGTTTTTGAGATGAGCAACGAACTGAAAATCGGCTTCGTCGGTTTTGGCGAGGCGGGCTACAACCTGGCCAAAGGGCTGCGCGGCGCGGGCGTCATTCATCTGTCCGCTTATGACATCAATGCGCGCGCGCCGAAACTCGGCGAACGAATCAAGCGTCGCGCCGCGGAAACGCAGGTCACGCTGGTTGAATCGTCGGAGCGCCTGGCCGGCGAGAGCGACGTTCTCCTTTCGGTCGTCACAGCCAGCTCCGGCGCCGAAGCAGCCTCACAAACCGCGCCGTATTTGCAGGCGCGCCATTATTACGCCGATCTCAACTCCGTTTCGCCGGAAACCAAACGCGCGATTGAACAGACCATTGCCGGCGCCGGGGCGCGTTTTGTCGAAGCCGCCGTGATGGCGCCTGTGCAGCCGTATGGCCACAAAGTTCCGATGCTGCTGGGTGGCGCGCACGCGCAATCGTTTTCCGATCTGCTCGCGCCCGCCGGTATGCGCTTCGAGGTCGTCTCCGATCAGGTCGGCGCGGCGGTCGCCGTCAAGATGTGTCGCAGCGTCGTCGTCAAAGGGCTGGAAGCTTTGTTATTTGAATGCGCGCTCGGCGCGACGCATTACGGTGTGGATGAGCGCGTCTTCGCTTCACTCGACGAATCGTTTCCGGGGATGAACTGGAGCAAGCTCGCGAGCTACATGATCGGCCGTGTCGTCGAACACGGCGAACGCCGCGCGCGAGAGATGGAAGAGGTCGCCGAGACGCTGCGCGCGGCGGGGATCGAACCGCTGATGGCTGAAGCGGCGGCGCGCCGGCAGGAATGGGCTGCGCGGCTCAACCTGCTCGATCATTTTGGCGGCAAGGCGCCGGAAAGTTATCGCGAGGCGCTGCGGGCCATCACAGGCGATGTACCGTCAGTAGATCGCGAAGTTGGGAAGGAAGAGCATTTTCCATTTTCCATTTGAAATTTGATATTTGGCATTGCCTGAGAATAACTCCGTCAAAGCCTAATCAACATTGAGCGATTTCTCCGGCAATGCCAAATATCAAATCTCAAATGGAAAATGGAAAATGGAGCCCTCGTTTTGTGATCTACTGGCGGTACATCGCTCCTTGTAGTACTAAGCTTGAAAGGAGCTACGATCATGACTAACTGGAAAGCACTATTACCGGCGGCGCTACTGGCGCTGCTTGCAGGGGTAACCGCGTTGGGGCAGACCACCACCGCGACGCTCTCCGGCGTGATCCGGGACGCGTCCGGCGCGGTCGTCCCCGATGCGAAGGTCAGCGCGAAGAATACGAACACGGGAGCGACACGCGACACCACGACGGACAGTGAAGGCCGCTACAGCCTCACCAATTTGGGGCCCGGTCAATACGAGGTCCGCGCCGAGCGAGCCGGATTCAGGACGGCGATGCAGAGCGGCGTGATCCTGAACGTCGGCGGCGCCACGGTGGTGGACCTGACTGTGCAGGTCGGAAGCGTGAGCGAGGTGGTTGAGATCAAACAGGAAGAGCCGCTCATCGAGACCACCAGATCGGAAGTGAGCCGCGTGGTCAATGAGCGGTCCATCGAATCGCTCCCGATCATCGGACGCAACTTCGTGGATTTCGCCAAGCTGTCGAGCGGCGTGGCGCCGGGCCGCGAGAACACCGGCGGGGGCGCCTTCAAGGAACCGGACACGGGCGTCGGATCGGCGGCGGCGCCGCGGCTGACTTTTGGCGGCCAATCCGAACTGAGCACGCTGATCCTGGTGGACGGCGCCGACAATATCCAGACCTTCACAGGGCTGCCGCGCGTGACTCCATCACAGGAAGCGGTGCGGGAATTTCGAGTCTTGAACTCCGCCTTCCATGCCGAATATGGCCGCGCGCTCGGCGGCTTCGTCAATATCGTCACGAAGTCGGGCGCGAATCGCTACAACGGTTCGGTGTATTACTTCGGCCTGAACGACGCGCTCAACGCGAAGCCGCTCTTGACGGGCGAGAACCCCGTGCTGCGTCAAAACCAGTACGGCGCCACGATCGGCGGACCGCTCAAGAGGGACAAAACTTTCTTCTTCGCCAACTACGAAGGGCAGCGGCGCGAAGAATCCAATAAGTTTTCATCGGTCATCTTCGACAACCTGGCCGCGATCAATGCAACCAAAGCCTTCTTCGGGCTGACGCCGGAGAAGACTGATTTGCCGCGCGCCAACGACTACGACGGTTTCCTCGCCAAGCTCGATCACAAGTTCACTACTAACCATGACTTTTCGGTCCGCTATAACCTCCTGGATTCGACCACCGAGGGTTTTCTGGGCGGCGGCGGGCGCGCGTCTCCGGCCTCGACGACGCGGAGAAATAACGAGGTTTTCGATCAAGCCCTGGTGGTCAGCGAGACGGCCGTGTTGAGGGCCAACGTGGTCAATGAGGCTCGCGTCCAATGGGCTCGCCGGACATTTGATTTTCCGTCGGCGCTCAAGGAGCCTGACCTGGAGATCTCCAATTTGATCATCACCGGCAAGAGCACCTCGGACATGGACTTCTATAGCGAATCGCGGCTGCAGTTGTCAGACAACCTCAGTGTCATTTCGGGGGGACATACCCTGAAATTCGGAGCGGACTTCAATCACATCCGCGACAGGAACCAATTGGATCTCTTCTTCCCGGCGCGGGTGATCTTTCCCAGCCTGCCCGCTTTTTTGGCGCCATCGCCGGCGCCGGTGGTCTTTTGGTGGCCACTGGCCCAGGGCACGACGACGCGTTCGGCGCTTCCCATCCCCTTCACGCGAGATATTCCGAGCGAGCTCGAACCACTTGCCAGAACCGCCATAAACCATGATTCATATGGTTTTTTTGGCCAGGATGAGTGGAAAGCGACTCCGAAGTTGACGCTTACGCTGGGACTGCGTTACGACTTTGAGACCTATCCCGATCTGTTTGTGCAGCGCAGGGACCTGAACAATTTTCAGCCGCGCGTGGGCCTGGCTTACGCCTTCAGCCCCCGCACAGTCGTGCGCGCCGGATTCGGGATATTCAATGACCGCCACTTTTCCAGCATTGGGCAATTGCTGACCACCGTCCAGTTGGGCAGCGCGGGCCATCAGCCGAACGCCAGTGTCGTCTTCCCCGAGGTGGCGCCCGTGAGGGGATTGTTCATTCAACCGACCGTGGGGGGCGCAGTGGCGCCTACGTCAACCATATGCCGTCCTGGAGGGCCGGCGATTACGACGACGAGCGCGGCGCAACTGGCCACGTGTATCTTCACTTCCACCGGCGTGACACCAGCGGCGCCCGTGGTCGGCGGCATCGTCAATCCGGGCTTCAGGCATAGTCTGAGCGGAAGAATGCGCACGCCCTATACCCAGCAAGCCAGTCTCGAGGTCTCCCACGAGCTGGGCGGCGGTGTGGCCGTGTCCGCGAGTTACTTATACGTGCACGGGCTCAAGATCGGAACCGTCACCGGCATCCTCAATGGCGTGCAGACCGGGACGCTGCCCTCCGGCAAGCCCGTCTTTGCCCGCGCCGCCGGCGGACGGCGATTCCTGGAACTGGGTGATTTCTACGCCAACGACGATATCGCATTTTCCATCCATCACGGCGGGACATTCGAGATCGAGAAGCGATTCGCGCGCGGGTTCAGTTTTCACGGCAGCTACACATTCTCCAGGACCATCAACAACTCCGATTCGGTGGCGAATCTGGCCGACTTGCCCGAAGGACCGGACATCTCCGCGCAGCGCGCGATCTCACGCCAAAGCGTTCCCCACCGATTCACGCTGGCCTTCGTCAGCCAAATCCCGCAGAGCGCGCCAGTGCTCGGCGATTTCAAGTTTAGCTCGTTGTTGACGGCTCAATCCGGACGATTCTACAACGTCTTCGCCGGCTCGGACGCGAATGGCGACGGCAACCCGCTCTCCGACCGCCCGGGCGCCCTCGGCCGCAATACGCTGGAAGGGCCCGGCTTTGCCAGCTTCGATTTGCGCATTGCGCGCCAATTCCGTTTTAACGAACGCGTCAGCGCTGAATTCAGCGCCGACTTCTTCAACCTGTTCAATCGCGTCAACGTCACGGACCTGAACACCGTATATGGAGGAATCGATCTCAGCGTGGCCCCGAATCCGATTCTGGGATTTAACACGCCGCGCGACGCCGCGAACCCGTTCCAATTTCAGTACGGCGTGAAGCTCCGCTTCTGAGTCAGTACCGCGAGCGGTACTGATTCTTGGACCAAATGTTTGAAACCCGAATCCAGACTTACTGGGACGACGCGGACCCGGCCGGGCGGGTCTACTTCACCCATTTTTTTCGCTTCGTGGAGTACGCGGAGACCGAGCTTTTTCGCGCGGCTGGCGTGGAACGAATGAAGCTATACGATGAGGGCAATATCTGGATGCCGCGGGTCGAATCGTTCGCCAGGTTTCTGAAACCGATTCTTGCGGAGGAGGCCGTGTTCGTCCGGCTGCGCACACGATTCAAAGGCGAGAAGACCGTGCGCATGGAGTTTGAGATTTTGAGCGGGCTGGATCGGTCGCTGCTGGCTGAAGGTTACATAACGGCCGTGTGCATGGATCGTCAAAGTTCCAGGTCTCGCCCGTTGCCGCCCGCGATGCGAGAGGTATTCGCGCGGGCGGCGGCGGACAGTTAAGGTCAAAATTTTCTGAGGGGGATGCTTATGTACCGTAGCGATGTAGTTGGAAGTCTGTTGCGTCCGGCCTACCTGAAAGAGGCGCGGCAGCGCCACGAGGCGGGCGAACTCACTGACGCGGCCTTCAAGCGTATCGAGGACGCGGCGGTGGACGAAGCGGTGGTGTTGCAAGAGCGGGCCGGCGTGGAGGTCGTCAGCGATGGCGAGATGCGACGCTATGCCTTCTACGGCCACCTTGTTGACGCGGTCGAGGGATTCGACAAATTCGGCGGCTGGGCCATTCCGTTCCGCGACGAGGCGGGAGAGCAAATTATCCAAAAACGGCCGGTGGTCGTTTCCCGTTTGCGGCGCAAACGCCATCTGTGCGCGGAAGAATTTACTTGCCTGCGCGCGCGGACCGCCCGCCCGGCCAAGACCACGCTGATCAGCGCGCAACAGGCCGCCGCTTACTACGACGCTGAGAAATCGAAAGACGCTTACGCCACGGTGGACGCTTATCTGGCCGACCTCGTAGATATTCTTCAGGGCGAAATTGAAGAATTGATTCGCCTGGGTTGCTCCTACATTCAGATTGATTCGCCGCAATACACCGCGTTACTCGATCCTGATTTGCGCGAAGGGTATCGCAAGCGGGGGAATGATCCGGATCGCCTGCTCGATCTTTCGATCGAGATGGACAACGCAATCATCAGCTCTCATCCAGGGATCGTTTTTGGGTTGCATCTGTGCCGAGGCAACAACCAGAGCAAGTTTTATGCGCAGGGTGATTACGGGCCGATCACTAAGGTATTTCGCAACACCCGCTTCGACCGCTTCCTGCTCGAATTTGACGACGAGCGCTCCGGCGGCTTCGAGCCGCTGGCGGAAGTCCCCGACGACCGCGCCGTCGTGCTCGGTCTGGTCAGCACAAAGAAACCCGGGCTCGAAAGCAAGGATGAGTTGAAACGCCGTATCGAGGAAGCTTCTTCTTATGTGCCGTTGGAGAGACTCGCATTGAGCCCGCAGTGCGGGTTTGCGTCAACGCTCGAAGGCAATCTGCTGACTGAAACGGATCAGGAAGCGAAGCTACGCCTGGTGGCTGAAACCGCGCGTGAGGTGTGGAATTAGATATGTCAATTCCCGTTGCAGAAAACAATCAAGCGCCGGCGGCTACACCACAAACGAACGAGTCCGACCTAAAGTACGCGTGGTACGTCGTCTTTGTATTGATGGTCTGCCTGACGCTCTCGTTCATTGACCGGCAGATTCTCAGTATGCTGGTAGACCTGATCAAACGTGATCTCGGCATCAGCGACACGGACATCGGCTGGCTGCAGGGGCCGGCGTTCGCGCTCTTTTACACCTTTATGGGATTGCCGGTGGGATGGCTGGTGGACAGATACAGCCGCCGCTCGATCATCAGCGCTGGAGTCTTTTTCTGGAGCCTGATGACGGCGCTGTGCGCTGAGGCGGGGAGCTACTGGTCGCTGTTTGCCGCGAGAGTGGGCGTTGGCGTGGGAGAAGCGACGCTTGGGCCGGCGGCGATGTCGCTGACCGCGGACTACTTTCCCAAAGAGAAGCTAGGTGGCGCGCTCAGCGTCTATGCGATGGGCATTTTCATCGGTTCGGGGTTGGCGCTGATCGTCGGCGGCGCGGTGACCGACACGGTGAAGGAGATGCCCGCAATCACGCTGCCCATCCTTGGCGAGATAGCTTCGTGGCGGCTCACGTTTCTGATCGTGGGATTGCCGGGATTGCTGGTCGGATTGCTGGTCTATACCGTGCGCGAACCGCTGCGCCGCAATCTGCTGCGGCCGGCTGGGGGAGAGGCTGAGGGACAGACTTCGCATTTGAGCCTCAGCGAAGTATTGAGCGAAATGAGGCTGCGTTGGCGGTCGGTGGTTGGCGTATGCGTGGCGCTGTCGGCGCAGGCCGCGTGCAATTACGCGATATTCGCGTGGGCGCCGACCTACTTTTTGCGTGTCCACGGATGGACGCGGCGCGACACAGGTTTGGCGCTGGGCATCATGACTCTGACGGCGGGGATTGTGGGAATGTATGCGGGCGGCAAGCTTTGCGACCGCTGGGTCAGACAGGGGGTTCACGAAGCGCCGCTCAAAGTCGGAGTTGTCGGCGCTGTCTGGGCAGGCGTCTTTTTCGGATTGGCGATGATCATGCCCGATCTGACGTGGCTGCTCGTATTGCTGGTTCCCGCGCAATTCTTTCTGGCGCTGCCAGTCGGCAGCTCCTATGCCGCGTTGCAGTTGATCTTCCCAAATCAGTTGCGGGGCCAGGTCGCCGCGCTGCTCGCCTTCACCATCAGCCTCGGCGGGCAGTCGCTGGGAGGGCTGCTGCCGGGCGTCCTCAACGACCGTTTGTTCCGCGATGGAAATATGGTTGGATGGTCTCTCACGCTGACCGTCGTGCTGGCTTCTATCGTGTCGGCGACGATGTTCAGAGTGACCTATCAACCGTACCGAACGCACTATGCCTGGATGCAGAAACTGTCGCAGGATGCGAAATAAATGGCGCGGGCCATATGCGATATGCGATATGCCATATTTCATATGAAATATGGCATATCGCATATCGCATATGGCCCGCCAATTTTCGGAGGGGCCATGCGAACACAGGTTGGAATTGTCGGAGCAGGCCCGGCGGGATTGCTGCTTGGGCGCCTGCTGTGGTTGCAGGGCATTGAATCCATCGTCCTCGAAAACCGCAGCCGCGAGTATGTCGAAAGCCGCATCCGCGCGGGCGTGCTGGAACAGGGCACGGTGGACATCCTCAACGAAGCGGGCGTCGGAGAGCGGATGCGGCGGCAGGGATTGGTTCATCACGGCATTGAACTCAGTTTTCGCGGACGCCGCCATCGCATCGATATGCATGAGCTGACCTGCGGGCGCGCAATCACGGTCTATGGCCAGACCGAAGTCGTCAAGGATTTGATCAACGCGCGGCTCGATGCGGGCGCGGAGATTTTCTTCGAGGTCGAGGAGGTGAGCGTTTACGACTTCGATAGCGAGACGCCGAAGATCCGCTTTCGACAGGCGGGCGAGCCGCAGGAGATCACCTGTGATTTCATCGCGGGTTGCGACGGATTTCACGGCGTCTGCCGCCCGTCCATTCCCGACGGCGCGCTGACCGTGTACGAGCGGGCTTATCCATTCGGCTGGCTCGGCATTCTGGCCGAATCCAAACCTCCATCGGAAGAGCTGATCTATTGCCATCACGAGCGAGGCTTTGCGCTGTTCAGCATGCGCTCGCCGCGGATCACGCGACTCTACGTTCAATGTGACCCGCACGAAGAAATCGTCAACTGGCCCGATGGCCGCATCTGGCGGGAGTTGGAAACACGATTGCATGCGGGCGGCGACCTGGCGCTGAAAGAAGGCCCGATCATTCAGAAGGGCATCACGCCGATGCGCAGCTTCGTCGTCGAACCGATGCAATATGGGCGGCTGTTTCTGGCCGGAGACGCCGCGCACATCGTGCCGCCGACCGGGGCGAAGGGACTCAACCTGGCCGCCGCGGATATTCGCGCGCTCTCGCGAGCGTTCGGTGATTATTACCACGCAGGAAAGAGCGACCTGCTGGCGCGATATTCGCAAACCTGTCTGCGCCGCGTCTGGCGCGCCGAGCATTTTTCGTGGTGGATGACTTCGCTGCTGCACCGGTTCCCGGACGCCACTCCGTTCCAGCGGCGACTTCAATTGGCCGAACTGGAATATGTGACCAACTCGCGCGCGGCGGCGACGGCGCTGGCGGAAAATTACGTGGGATTGCCATTTGAATAAAACCAAGTTGGAGATTTGATTTCAGATATTCCACCGCGTGCCCCAGGATAGTCAACGCCCATTGCTCGAGAGAGAGGCGTTGAGATTGCGCCTGCATTTGTAACCGCGCCGCTAGATCGTCGCTTAAAGTGATACGGTTTGCGTTGCCATATCTTTACCTCTGTGATCGTTCACGTTCTCCTGAGCGAAGCATACCATCGCTCTTCCATCATCAGAAAATCAACCACGAAGAAACGAAGAAGACGAAGAAAGAACAGAAAATCTTCGTGTCCTTCGTTTCTTCGTGGTTGATTTTCATTCTTTCAGGGCGTCGTCCGCGACGACATGGCCGCCTCCTATGCCAAGGCGTCTTTGATGTACTGAAAACACTTTCTGACTTCGATCACGGCGTCATCGCCCTGGTATTCGTATTCGATATTGGCGGGGATGTCGTACTTCTTTTGTTTCAGAAGCTGAAGGACCTGCTTGATCGGCGTATCGCCCTCTCCCCAGGGCGTGTTCGGGCCGTTCTCTTTCTTGCGGTCTTTGATGTGCAGGTTGGTGATGCGGGCGTGATTCGCCTCGATATACGCGACCGGATCGAACCCGGCGGCGACGAAATGGCCGATGTCGAGATTGACCGCGAAGTATTTCGACATCGCCAGCGCCGCCGCGAAGCTTTCCGGCTTGGCGAATTGATTCGGGTCGGTCAGGTTGGCGTGGTTGTGCATGGCGACCGTGATCTTGTATTTGTCGGCGAAGGGCGCGACCCGCTTGGCCGAACTCAACGTCGAGGACGCGGTGATGATTTTGACGCCGATCGCCCGGGCCATCTGGAAGCCGCGGTCAATTTCTTCATCGGTGAAATTGTCATTGAAGCTGAGATTGTAGGCTTGCAGTTTGACCCCGGCGGCGTCGAACTTTTTGCGGACGTCTTTGAAATGGTCGAGCGAGACCGTCAATCGCCATTTGCGCGCCTCTTCCTGCCGTTTGCGCATGGCCTCGCGCATCTCCGGCGTCATCTGGTCCCGGCCTCCACCCGGAGGCCCGATGCGTGGCTCGACGTGGCCGGAGTACAACTCGCATTCGCCGATGCCGATCTCGGCCATCGCCTTGATGGCGTCGTCCAGCGAAAGACTGCGGAAGCTGTATGACTGTATGCCGATCCGCACTCCGTTGATCTTGCCATTGGTCTTGCCATTGGTCTTGCCATTGGTCTTGGTAGACCCTTGCGCGAGCGCGCCCGACATCGGCAGCCCGACCAGGGCAAGTTTCCCGAAATCTCTTCTCGAATACATAATCGTGTTCCTCGTGTTATTTTTCAGGCTTTTCAGCCGCAATGTAGTGCGTGTTGATCACGTCCGTGTAACTCCGATAACGCCCATCATCGAAGTCACGCAGGAAGACCGGAATCTGCTGTAACAACGTGAAAGTTCCATATCCCGGCAGCCGCGCCGGGTGCGCATACCGCGAGAAGGCGGCGCGGATGATCAGGCTTCGGTCGTTGACGGGCAGCTTTTTGACGTTATTGGCGAAGCCGTCGAATATTCCGTTTTGAAACAGCACCATCTCTACATTCGACGTGTAGAAGGCCGTCACCGTGAATCCGTTCTTTCGCAGGTAATCGCCCACCGCCGCGAGCGCCTTCTTCCCGGCGAAATCGCCCACGACCGGGATGATCAGATTTTTGCCGTGCAGGCCGCGCACGAAGTCGTAGTCTTCCACGCTGGCCAGAAAGTTCCCCTGCTTTCCATTCAAATCCGTCTGCTCGATCAGTTGCTTGAAATTGGGAAAAGTACCGTAGCCTCGGCCTCCAAAACCACCGGGGCCGAAACCACCGGGGCCAACGGCGCCAGGACTACTGCCAGGACTGCCGCCGCCACCACGCCGGCCACTCAGTCGGAATCCGATCTCCAGGCCGTCGGCGCGGAAGCTTTTATACACATACTCCAATCTCTCCTGATCCGTTTCGGAAAGCTGGAACTGAAAATCTTCCTGAATCGCTTTTTTAATCGCAGCCAGGTTGTCCGCGCAGGTCTTGTCATCCGCCGCGGCGTCGCTGAAGAAGGTCAGCAGGTCGTTTATCGCAGCGTCGGGAGCGGGAGCTTTCTGCTTCGATAAAGGTCTGCTTAACAGGAGCGAAAGGAACTGCGCGCGCGTGGGCGCGAGATGAAAGATGGCCTTGTACATCAAGTGCTGGATTATCGCCTGGCGGCGGATGTCAACGATGAAGGCGATGCGCGGGCGGATCTTGGCGATGTAGGTGAAGTTCTGTTCCGGCCCGACGCCGATATATGCCCCACCAGTCGCGCCGAGCTGCCGCAGTTTGTCCGCCACTGTGAGATAAGAGGATTCGTTGGACGTGAAATTGTCCGAAGGAAAAAAACCGCCTTCTTCCGATAGTTCGCGGATCAGGCTGGCAAACTCTGCGGCGGACAAAGCCTCCGGCTGCTTCTGCTGGTTCGCAGCCGACTGCCCGCACGCCGTTGTCGCGGCCATCGGGAGCGTCGCTACAATCAGCGCCATCAGCAGAGCCGGAAACCAGGGAACGCGGGCATTCATACTCATGTTCGCTTCTCCATTTAGAGGTTTTCCTGTCCCGTAGCCGATACCAATCGGCGGGCCGCTGCGGTTGTTCCGAATCGCGCTTTTTCTTGAGAATCTGGTTGATTGGATGGATGTTCTCGCATGCCTCATTGCTTGACAAGCGGATTGAAGCCGCCGGCTCATTTTCCTGTCTCACATTTCCTGTTCCGCTTTCCGACCATTGTTCATTGCTGTCTCACCGCGTTGAAATCCAATGCTTGATTGTTGTCGGGGTTTGCCACACTCTCTCTTATCCTTTTGCCGGGCCGGCGCCGTCTTCTCCGCCGGTCAGTCGCAAAGCCCAATAGACATGCCCATTTCGCGCTGGTCTGAACTTAAACCGCAGCCGCGGCACATGGCTTGCCCGGTTACCGGGCAGAAAAATGTGGGACAGAAATATGTTATATTCGGGGAGTTATTTCTTTGCTCTCCTTAAACGAAAAATGAAAGCGCCTCAAAAACTTCGCCTGACCGCTTAGACCAGTTCAGGAGATAACGCCCGCCGCTGCTCGCGGCATTTACCCGAAGGTTTTTTTTGTCATGCCAATTCAATCTGGCCGGCGACCTGTCTTCTATCTCGCAGCCTTTGCGTTTTTAATCATCATTCTCTTCCTGAACTTGACCAGGGCGCAGACGAGCGCGAGCGATAGGGAAGCGCCATGGCAGGAGCTTGACGAGAAACTGCGCGATCCGCGTTTCCTGCTTCTGCGTACCGGCGCCTTCAATCCGCTTGAGACCGAGCCTGCCGTTGTCCGCGTCGGTCAAACAGAGTTGGAAACCACCAGCCTATCCGCGCGCTCAGCCAGGCTCGCCACTGGCGCGCGGCAGGCGGTTGCGACCGAGCCCGCGTACTACATCGTTCAGTACCCGAATCGTATTCTGCCGGCGCAAGCCGAGAGCCTGCGCGCCCGCGGATATGAAATCGCCGGCTATGTGGCGAACAACGCTTACATCGTCAAGGCGCAGCGCGCGCATGCAAGCCAGTTGCAGGCGGCGCAAGGGCGGGGCGAGTTTCGCTGGGTCGGCGCTTATGGCGCGGGGCTGAAGGTTGAATCGGCGCTGGCGCAAACGGCTGATAACATCGCTAACGGATTGAGCGCGGAGCCGAATGCGGAGCAGACCGCCGCTATCTCTCTTCTCACTTTCCGTGGCGCCGGCTCATCTTCCATTCGCGATGCGGTCAGCGCGCTCAACCTGACCGCCGAGCCGATCCTTGAAGACCGCCACGATGGACGGACGTGGGGCGTTATCACAGTTGAACGCGCCGAGCTGCCGCGCCTGGTCACGGCCCTTGCAGCGGTCGAAGGGATCGAATGGGTCGAGCGACGGCAGCCGCGTCGTTTGCGGAACGACAGCGGCGTGAGGGTTGTGCAGACGGGACTGGCGGGGACGGATACTCCGCTCTATCGCAACGGACTCACAGGCGCCGGCCAGGTTTACGGCGCCGCCGACAGCGGGCTTGATGGTGACCATGCGCAGTTCAAACTCAACGGCGAATCATCGGCGCAAACGCTCTCCTTCGCGGCGACCACCAGTAATCCTGTCAACGGCTCGCTCCCGGTCAACATCACCAATCCGAACAACAAGGTCCTGGCCTATTACATTCTTGGAACCGGCGCCCTGATCGCGTCATCCGCCAATCCGAACGGCGGTCAAACGCTCGATCCGAACCAGAGGAGCGGCGCCAGATATTTGAACTCGGTGGCGTACGATGACAGCGGTGGCGCCTATCACGGGACGGCGACCACCAGCGTGGCCGTGGGCCGTGACTTCAACGCCGATGGCACGGGCAGTGTGCCCGGCGTCGCATCGCGGACCGTCGGCGACGGCGTGGCGCCCGACGCGCGCATCGTCTTTCAAGACGTCGGTCATCCAAGCGGGCAATTATCCGGCGTCAACTTCATCAGTCAGGCGCTCATTCATCAGCAGGCTTACAACAGCGGCGTTCGCGCGCATAACAACAGCTACGGCCCCAACCCTCCTGTCGGTTATGACGGGGACGCGGCTGATATTGACGACGTGATGTGGCGGCTGCGCGATTACAACATCTTTTTCGCGGCGGGAAATGACGGGGTCGGAACGCGGCAAGTCACGAACGCGGCCAAGAACAACGTCGTGGTCGCCGCCACTGACAGCCCGACCGATGGCGGGAACGTCGAGAACCTGGCCAGCTACAGCAATCACGGGCCGACGCTCGATGGCCGTATCAAGCCCGACATCGCCGCGCCGGGAACCGTGCGGGCCGCGACTGAAAACAGCGGCGTCTCGTCATCATTCGGCAATTCGACTTCGCGCACGGCGCTGGACGCCGCGGTCAATCCCGTGGGCCCCGACAACAACCGCAGCCTGGCGCTGACCGGCGGCACCAGCTTCTCTTCGCCGATGGTGGCCGGCGCGGCTTTGCTCGCGCGTCAATATTTCACCGATGGTTATTATCCGGGCGGAGCGCGTAATGCGGCGAATGTCTTCAATCCCTCGAACGCGCTGATCAAAGCGATCATCCTCAACTCAGGCCGCAATATGACCGGCAGGAACACGGCCAGCGATGGAACGAACGGGGCCAGCGGCCCGCTCCCGAATTTCGGGCAAGGGTGGGGCCGCATCGCGCTCGACGACGCGCTCCATTTCACGGGAGACCGGCGCGAGCTGAATGTGCTGGCCGACATCTGGAATGGCGCGGCGACGGGCGATTCCACGCGGCCCGCGCCGAACGCGGCGATCACGACGGGCGAAACGCAGACTTATCAGCTCACGAACGTGAGCACCGTGGAGCCGCTGCGCATCACGCTCGTCTGGAGCGATCCGAAAGCGGCGCCGAGCGCTTCGGTCGCGCTCGTCAACAACCTCGACCTGGAGGTCGTTGACCCGCAGGGCGCGGTCTATCGCGGCAACGTCAATTTCGCCAGCGCCTACTCGCAACCGGCCAACGGAGCGGCCTTCGACAACCGCAATCCGGTCGAGGCGATCTACATCCAATTCCCTTTGTTCGGGACGTACACGGTGCGCGTGATTGGGGCGAACGTGCCGGGCAACGGCCAGATGCAGGTCGTCGCCCAGCCCGGCGATCAACCGATTGATTCAAACCGGCAGGGCTACGCCTTGATCGCGACCGGCAACTTCACGGCGGGCGCGCAGGCTGTGGCAAGCCTCAGCGCGACGAACATCACCGGCGGCGTCAACGCCGACCGCTTCATCAGCCGAAACGAAACCGTCACGGCGACCTTGACCATCGCCGATCCGACAGTCATTCCGGCCACGGGCGTCACCGTTCAAATTGCGGTTGATCCGTCAAGCGCCGTGCCTGCGAGTCTCGTTCGCATCAACGGCGGGCCTGCGGGGCAAGCCACGACGCTCAACTTCGGCGACATCGCGGCGCAAACGGCCAAATCCTTCGCATTTCAAATCACACTGCTCGATGACGGCGTCAGCCGCGCCGGACAGGCGATCATCTTCAACGTAACGATGGCGCCGGCCAACGGGCCGCCCACGACCACACAGTTCACCATCATCGCCGGCCAGAGGATCATCACTTACCGAACGCGCTTCGAGCCGGCTGCTGATCCGGGCGGAGACGGAATCATCGTCATTCCCGAATCGGCTTGGGGGCTGCGGCCGGACAATCCAAATCCGGCGTCGAGCGGGAACGCGTTCTCGGGCGCGTGGCAATTGACGACAGAGCAACGCGCGACGAGTGACGGCTCGACAGCAAGCCTTGGCGATCCGAGCGGCGTGGGGGCGAGTTATGGCGCAAGCTCAACCTTGCGCCCCGGAGCCGGCGTCTTCGACGACACCAGATGGTGGACCACGCAGAAGATCACTCTGCCCGGCTTGACGGTCAACCAGAGCACTGGCCGCGTCTCCAACCCGGAGTTCGCCGCCGAGCTCAAAGCGGCGATAGATTCGTTTGAGGTTGATGTCTCCGCGGATTTCACCGGCGACACGAATCAAAGCAACAACGCCGGCGATCTGGCCTACTTGCGCGTTCGGACTTACACGAACACTGCTCCGGTCACAACCGCTGACGACAGCGGCTTCAATGATCAAAGCTTCACCAATCTGCTGCTCATTGATTCGACGGGCGCCTCAACCGGCGGCTTCCAGCGTTTTTCGGGAAGCAGCTTCGCGAACGGAAATGGGATCTTCGCCGTGGATCGCGGCGCCCCGAACAACTCGGATGTCGCTTTCCGGTTGGAATTGCAGTTGCGCCGCAACGGCGTCACGCAAACCGGCGAAGGCGTCTTCTATGACAATCTCTCCGTGCGGCTGCGCGTGGCCGACACCAATGTTTATGTGGCTCCCGCCGACGCGGCCTCGACCTCGGTTGACGCCGCGAGCTTCGCGCGCGCCGCCGCTCCGGGCCAGATCCTCGCGGCTTTTGGCTCAGGGTTCCCGGCGGGAACCAACATCAGCGCGCCGGCTGGCGGCGCGCCATTGCCGACGCAACTCGCGAATGTCTCGGTTCGTGTGAATGGGATTCTCGCGCCGCTCTTTTTCGTCGGCGTGAGCAATGGCGCCTTCCAGATCAACTACCAACTGCCTTACGAGACTCCGCCAGGGATGGCCTTTGTCGAAGTTCTGAGCGACGGCGCCGCCCTCACGAGCGAGTTCCTGACCGTCAGCCAAGCCGCGCCCGGAGTCTTCACCGCCGCGGCGAACGGCCAGGGCCAGGCCGTCGCGCTCAATCAGGACTTTTCATCCAACTCGAGCGCCAGGCCCGAATCACGCGGGCGTTTCGTGATCGTGTATGCGAACGGGCTGGGCGGGCAGTTTGTTGACCCGGCGACGCAGCAGCCACTGACGCTGGCTTCAGGCGTTGTCGCTCCTTCAAGCCCGCTCTACGCCACGGCAACCAACCCCGCGGTAACGATCGGCGGCGCGACCGCCACTGTGGGCTTCAGCGGACTGGCGCCCGGCTTCGTGGGGTTATGGCAACTCAACGTGTTGATCCCCGACAATGCGCCCACCGGGAACGCCGTGCCGCTCGTAATCTCTTTCGGAGGGTGGACGAGCAGTGTCACTACCATTGCCGTCAATTAACATCAAAGCCTCTGCATAAATCAGATGGCGGAGCCCTTGGAGTGCGGGTAGCTTGGTACCGCTTTGGTAGTCATCTCCAATTCCGCAGACTTCCGAGATAAAGAGCGCGGTAGGCTAGTTTCCGATCATTGCTGTAGCATCGAAGGGACTACCAAAGCGGTACCAAGCTACCCGCACTCCAAGGGCTCCGCCATATCAAGTAGTTGATACATCAGAATACGTACAAGCGGGCTTAATCGCGGGCTTAATCATGGATACTCATAGATGCGACGGGTCAACGCGGATTTTATTTGAAACCAGTGAGCGGTTGTTGGCAGTCAGTAGTCAGTGAGAGGCGCGTCGAATATTCAACTCAAAACCGCTGTCAGACAATCCTACAGATGTCCGAACTTCTCTATTTCGCCCTTCTATCCCCGCTCCTGGCCGCTTCCGCGGGAGGCCTGGTCTATTATCTGTTGGCGATATTGGCCGCGCGCAAGCTATGCAAAGAACGCGCGGCGCCGCAGCCGGAAGTCGGCGCCTGGCCTGCAATTTCATTGCTCAAACCGCTGCGCGGCGCCGACCCTGATCTGGAGCGGCATCTGGAGAGTTTCTTCCAGCAGGATTATCCGTCATTTGAGATTCTCTTCGCCGTCAGGAGCGCGGACGATCCGGCGGCGGCGGTCGCCGAACGGTTGATGGCGCGTTATCCGCACATCCCGACGCGCCTGATCTTCACCGGCGAGCCACCTTATGCGAACGCCAAGGTCTACAGCATGGAAAAGATGGGCGAGGCGGCGCGCGCCGACATCCTGGTGATCACCGACAGCGACACCTCGGTCGGCCATGATTACCTGAGGCGCATTGCCACGACTTTCATGCCGGAGCGAGTCGGCGCGGCGACCAATCTCTACCGGGGGGTGAGTGGCGCGGACTTATGGTCGAGGCTGGAGGCGCTGGGGATGAGCACGGAGTTTATGGCCGGCGTGGTGGTGGCCTGGCGCCTGGAGGGGATGAAGTTCACGCTTGGGCCTTCGATGGCGATCCG
>Ga0187894_10002696_pt1 | contig 20898 bp, 18 predicted proteins | sample GBC1701081metaG_FD_136650 | JGI IMG/M metagenome (GOLD analysis project Ga0187894, IMG submission 136650) | White microbial mat communities from a lava cave in the Kipuka Kanohina Cave System on the Island of Hawaii, USA - GBC170108-1 metaG ...
ATCTTCTCGACCTGGCCGAGGATGTTCGTCGTGTAGTCGAGCGACGCGCCCTCCGGTCCCTGCACGAGCGCAATCAGATACCCCTGATCCTCGTCCGGCACGAACCCCGTCGGCACGCTGCGATACACCCATACCGTCAGCACCAGCGACAGCACGAACGCCACCGTCGTCAGGCCCTTGTGCGAAATCAGCACCCGCAGCCAGCGCACATACCAGTGCGAGAAGCCGTCGATGATGCGGTTCACCGCGCTGAAGAAGCGGCCTTTGGGCCGCTCGCCCCGCGCCATCAGCGCGGCGAGCGCGGGTGTCAGCGTCAAGGCGTTGAACGTCGACAGCAGCACGGAGACCGCAATCGTCAACGCGAACTGCTGATACAGCCGACCCGTCGTGCCTGGGAAGAGCGCGACCGGCACGAACACGGCGGAGAGCGCGAGGCCCGTCGCGATGACGGGGCCGACGACTTCCTTCATCGCGGCCGACGCCGCGTCTTTTGCCGATTGCGCGTAGTCGTGGATGTGCCGCTGAATGTTCTCGATGACGACAATCGCATCGTCCACGACCAGACCGGTCGCGAGCGTGATGCCGAAGAGCGTCAGCGTGTTGATCGAGAACCCGAACAGCTTGACGAACGCGAACGTGCCGATCAGCGAGACCGGGATGGTGATGGCCGGGATGACCGTGCTGCGCCAGTCCTGCAGGAACAGGAACATGACGAGGACGACGAGCAGAATCGCTTCGGCGAGCGTCGTCAGCACTTCGCGGATCGACTCGGACACGACCGTCGTCGTGTCGAACGCGATCTGGTACTTCATGCCCGGCGGGAAGCGGGTGCTGAGGCGCTGCAGTTCGGCGATGCACTCATTGTAGACGTCCAGCGCGTTGGCGGTCGGCAACTGCGAGACGCCGATGCCGATCGCGTCGTAGCCGTTGTAGCGCAGGCGCGACGTGTAGTTCTCGGCGCCGAGCTCGGCGCGGCCGACGTCCTTCAGGCGGACGAGCGATCCGTCCGCGCCGCGCTTGATGATGATGTTCTCGAACTCGTTCGGCTCGATCAGCCGGCCGACGGCGCGGACGCTGATCTCGAACTGCTGGCCCTGGCGCGCGGGCGACTGGCCGATCAGCCCGGCGGCGACCTGCACGTTCTGCTCGCTCAGGGCCTGGGTGACGTCCGCCGCGGTCAGGCCGCGTCCGGCGAGGCGCTCGGGATCGAGCCACAGGCGCATCGAGTATTTGCGCTCGCCGAAGATCTGCACATCCGCCACGCCCTTGACGCGCTTCAACGCGTCCTTGACGAAGACGTCGATGTAGTTGCTGATGAAGAGCGAGTCGTACTGCGCCTGATCCGCGTAGAAGCCGGCGGCGAAGACGAAGCCGCTGGAGGCCTTGTTCACCGAGATGCCGATGGCCTTGACTTCGTTCGGCAGCCGGCCTTCGGCCTGCGAGATGCGGTTCTGCACGTCGACCGCGGCCAGATCGAGATTGCGCGTCACGTCGAACGTGACGGTGATCGAGCTCGATCCGTCGTTACCGCTGGACGACTGCATGTACGCCATGCCCTCGACGCCGTTGATGGCCTGTTCGAGCGGCGTGGTCACGGCCGATTCCACCACCTGCGCGCTGGCGCCGGTGTAGAAGGAATTGACGGTGACCTGCGGCGGCGAGAGCTCGGGATACTGCGCGATCGGCAGCGTCGGGATCGCGATCAGCCCGAGCAGGATGATGACCAGCGAGCACACGCTGGACAGGATGGGTCGCTTGATGAAGACGTCGACGAACATGTCTGGCTTCTTCTCTGCGGAACGCGGGGCGGCAGGCCCGGCGTCAGGCGGCTTTCACCTGCACCGGGGCGCCGTCGCCCAGCTTCTGCACACCGGAAACGACAATCTGTTCGTTGGGCTTCAATCCACCCAACACGACGTAGTCGTCCTTGACGATGGCGCCCACCTTGATGGGGCGCTGGCGGGCCACCGCCTTGCCGTCCTTCTGTTCGACGACGTAGACGAAATGCTGTCCGTTGATGCGGACCGCGGCAACCACCGGCACGACGAGGCCGGGCTCCGTGCTCCACACGATGCGCGCGCGCACGAACTGGAGGGACCGGAATACGCCCTCGTTCTTGACGTTGCCCTTGACGAGGATCGCCTGCGTCTGGTCATCCACGCGCGGGGAGATGAACGAGACGGTCGTCTCGCCCAGCTTCTCGCCGGTGTTGCTGAGGATCTCGATCGGCAGTCCGGCGCGCAGTTGGTTGCTCTGCTCGACCGGCACCTGCACATAGAGCTCCAGCGCGGAGTTCTGATCGATCGTCGTCAGCAGCGTGTCCGGCGTGACGCGATCGCCGACGCGCACCGGCACGTCGCCGATGATGCCGGTCGACGGCGCGAGCACCTGGTAGTACTGCAGCAGCACGTTGCCCTCGCGCACCTGCGCCGAGAGCGACCCGAGCTCCGCCGTCGCCGTGTTGTAGGTCGTCTCCGCCTGCTCGTATTCCTGCTGGCTGATGGCGCCCACCGCGAGCAGTTCTTTCGACCGCGCCAACTGCTGCTTCGCGAACGCGACGTTGGCCTCCTGCGCGGTGCGGGCCGAGGCCTGGCTCGACACGGCGGCGCGCTGCCGCGCGGGATCGATCTGCAGGAGCGGCTGGCCCTGCCTCACGCGGTCGCCCGACTTGACGAGGATGCGCGTGACCTGGCCCTCGACCTGCGGACGAATCGTCGCGGACGAGAAGGATTTGATGGTGGCCACGTACTCGGTGGCGTTGGGCACGTCCGACGGTTGGACGGTGCGCACCTCGACAGCGGCCGGCGGCATCTCCGGCGGCGCCGCGTTGTTGCCACCGCACGCCACAAAACCCGCCAACGCAACAGACGGCGCCAGGCGCCACGCACGCCGCGACGACTGGACCGGCGCCAGCCAACGCGAGAGCGACGAAAACGAACGGGGAACGTCAGAAGTCCACATGCGGTTTGGTTGGGTGTTCAGCCGGCACGCCCTGCAGCGGCGCGGGGGCTTCATTGGGGCTGCGGTCGTTCGACCGCGGAGACGACAGGCCGGACATGCGTTTCGGTCTCCGCCTTACGTCCGTGCGTCTGGCAAGGGGCGCGCTGGCGCCATCTCTCCAGCGAGAGCCTACACTATACCAAGATCGCGCGCAAAATCGCGTTGGATACGCATCACTCCTACACAACATCCGACGCGCAGGCGCGATCGTTGTATCCAATCGGCACACGGTGTTCGCGAATTGGGATGAAACGCCACGAATAGTCACCGAACGTCACCCGTCGCGGGTGAATGATTCATGACAGGGATGAGCTTCAACGGCCGCGCAGCGGCGGACAGTCCGCTGCGTGGCCGCACGTATAGGTGACATGCGCTGACGCGATCCGGCTCAGGCCGTCAGGCGTCGGTTTGCGGGACGAGTGGCGTAGGACACGCCCATCAGCGCCAGCAGCACGATCGGCAGCATCCAGATCTGCGGCCCTTCCCCGGAGAGATACGCGGCCAGCGACGCCATGATCCAGGTGACCGTCACGCACGCGTACGCCCACTCCTTCACGAGCGCCAGGCCCGGCCACAGGAAGACGATGGCCGCCAGTGGCTTGGCAATCCCCAACACGATGCGGAGATGCTGCGGGTAGCCGGATTTGGTGAATCCAGCCACGACCTGTTCATTCCCGGTGAGATAGCTCAGCGAGAGCATCAACATCAGCGCGACGACCCCGGTGCTGCCCCAATAGACGATCTTCCGCATCAGTCCTCCTTCATCATTCCCGATCGACCTGACGAACGGCCGCGCCTGCCTGGACGGTTGCTGCCTCGACGGCTACTGGCGCGGCGTGGACTTGCTACGCGGCTGGCGGCCGCGTGTGCGCTGCCTGGCTTTCAGCTCCTGGGCTTTCAGCTCCTGCAGATAGGTGCCGAGCCGATCGAGGCGGCCTTCCCAGATGTCGCGGTAGCGCTCCGCCCAGTCGACGACGTCCTTGATCGGGCTCGCCTCGATGCGGCAGTGCCGCCACTGCGCGTCGCGGCGCCGTGCGATGAGCCCGGCCCGCTCGAGCACGCGCAGGTGCTTGGACACGGCGGGCATGCTCATGTCGAACGGCTCGGCCAGCTCGGTGACCGAGCATTCGCCGGTCGCGAGGCGCGCGAGAATGGCCCGCCGCGTCGGGTCGGCGAGCGCCGCAAACGTGGTGCTGAGGTGATCGGTCGCCATGACGGTGATGCCCTGATGATGAACCGGCGAGTTAATAAACCTATTGGTTTATTATCAACGGCGCAGGCGCGATGTCAAGCGTCGCGGCGCGCGGGCGCGCGGAGCTTCGCTAGACGATCAGCATCGCGTCGCCGTAGCTGTAGAAGCGGTAACGCGCCGCGACGGCTTCGCGATACGCCTGCAGCACCGCCTCGCGGCCGGCGAACGCGCAGACGAGCATCAGCAGGGATGACCGCGGCACGTGGAAGTTCGTCAGCAGCGCGTCGACGATCTGGAATCGATGTCCGGGGTGGATGAAGAGCCGCGTCTCGCCGGCCCCCGCGCACACCGCCCCGCTCGCGCCCGCCGACTCCAGCGTCCGCACCGTCGTCGTGCCGACGGCGACGATGCGCGAACCGGCGGCCCGGGCGGACGCCATGCGCGCGGCCGCGTCCGGCGGGACGTCGAAGCGCTCGACGTCCACCGTGTGGGCCTCGACGTCCTCGACGCGCACCGGCTTGAACGTCCCGTAGCCGACGTGCAGCGTGACCGATGTCCGCTCGACGCCGTCCTGGGCCAGGCGATCCAGCAGCGCCGGCGTGAGGTGGAGTCCCGCCGTGGGCGCGGCGACGGATCCCCGCGCGCGTGCGTAGACGGTCTGATAGCGATCGATGTCGAGCGGACCGTCGGGCCGCGCGATGTACGGCGGCAGCGGCATGTGGCCGATCTCGTCCACGACCGCGTCGACATCGCGGCCGGACTCCGTCCACAGCCGCACCGTGCGGCGGCCGAACGAGTCGCGTCCTTCGATCTCGCCCCAGATCTGACGCATGGGCTTCTCGCCCGCGGACTGATCGGCGTCGCCGCAGACGAACCGCGCGCCCACCTTCAACTTCTGGCCGGGATGGACGAGCGCGTCCCAGCGATCGCCCGGATGCCGATCGAGCAGCAGGCACTCGATGCGTCCGCCGCTGGGGACGCGGCGGCCCACGAGGCGCGCGGGGAAGACCTTCGTGTCATTGACGACGAGAAGATCGCCGCGGCGGAGCCAGGCGGGGAGATCCTGGATGTGGCCGTGCGTGACGCGTCCGGTCGCGCGTTCGAGGATCAGCAGCCGCGACGTGCCGCGCTCGGCTGGCGGCGTCTGCGCGATCAGATCCTTCGGCAGCTCGTAGTCGAAATCCGACACGCGCATGTGCTAGACCAGCCTCGCGCCGTCCGGACGGAAGAACCAGAGCAGCGCGATGAGGACGACGATCGGCAGCAGCGCCAGGGCGACGAGGAGCACGAGGACGATCGCCACGAAGACGTAATCGCCGCGCGTCGCCGGACGCGTGGGATCCGCGTGGCGCTCGATCAGCGCGAGGTTGCGGACGTGCGATTTCCACGCGACGTCGAACAGATCGCCGAGCACCGGCACGACGCCGACGGCCGCGTCCACGCCGACGTTCATCAGCATGCGCAGCAGCACGACCTTCGGCACGCGCAACCGGAACGCCTGCGCAATCATGTACGTCGAGAAGAGCGGTGTCGCGACGTCGCCGACTCCGGGAATGAGGCCGGCAATCGAGTCGAGGCCCACGCGGACTCCGATGCCCGGGATGCGGAACATGTTGTCGAGCACCCACGCCAGTTGACGCAGCGTCACCAGCGTGGCGTCCCGATCGTGGCGCCCGTGAATCCACACGCGTTGAGTGTTCCGTTGCGTCATGCTGTCGTCTGCTCCGCACATTGTACAGGCGGCACGCGCGAACGCGGCGCGCTCCGTCCGCCGGACGCGCCAGCCGTCGGCGCGGGCGTGATAGCATCCGGCGGGATCGAGACCTGGCGAGGCGGAGCCTCAGACCCGCTCGCGTGGAACGTCTGCAGCCGCCCTCGCTCGCCTGGCTGTCTGCTTGGCCCCGCTCCGCGGGGCGAGCCGTCTTGACGGAGGAAACTTGACTGAGTCGCAAGGATTCTTGGGCCGTCAAGACGTCTAGGGCCATGTCCTCATCGCACGAGTTCACCTATCGATCGTCCATGCCCGTGCCGGGACCGGAGCTGTTCGACTGGCACACGCGCCGCGGCGCCCTCGAACGGCTGGTGCCGCCGTGGGAATCGGTCCGCATCGCCGAGCCTTACGTCGGGATGGAAGAGGGCCAGCGCGTGACGCTGCTGGTGAAGGTCGGTCCGGCGACGCTGCGCTGGATCTCGCGCGCGAGCGACATCATCCCTGGCTGCCAGTTCCGGGACGAGCAGATCGAAGGCCCGTTCGAGCAGTGGGTCCACACGCATTCGATGATCCCCGTCTCGCCGGACGCGTCCGAGCTCGAGGATCGCGTCGAGTACGCACCGCGCTTCGGCGGGCTGGGCACCGTCGTCGCGTCGAGCCTCGTGCCGCGGCGGCTCGCGCGCCTGTTCCGCTATCGCCATGACACGCTCCGCGCGGATCTCGCACAACTCGCGCAGTACGGCGCGGGCGGCCCGCGCCTGCGGATCGCCGTCACCGGCGCGAGCGGCGTGCTCGGCTCCGCGATCATCCCGTTCCTCCTCACCGCCGGCCACGACATCGTCCGGCTCGTCCGCCACCCGCCGCGCCGCGAGGACGAAGTGCAGTGGTCGGTGGAGGACGGCATCAGGGACGTCGAGCGACTCGGCTTCGTGGACGCGTGCCTCCACCTCGCGGGCGACAACATCGCGGGGGGACGCTGGACCGCGGCGCGGAAGGCGTCGATCCGGACGAGCCGCAGCCTCGGGACGCGGCGGCTGGCGGAGTCGCTCGCACGGCTGGCGGCGCCGCCGCGCGTGTTCGTCAGCGCGTCCGCGATTGGCTACTACGGCGCGCAGCCGGGCGACGTCACCGAAGCGAACGGACCGGACACGGACTTCCTCGCGGATGTCGCGCAGGAGTGGGAAGCGGGCGCGGACCCCGTCGCGCGGATCGGGGCGCGCGTCGTGTGGCTGCGGTTCGGGTTGATCCTGACGCCGGCGGGCGGCGCGCTCGTGCCGATGCTCTACGCCGCGCACGCGGGCGCGAACGGTCCGATGGGCCGCGGTACGCAGCCCATGAGCTGGGTGTCGATCGATGACGTCATCGGCGCGGTCTATCATGCCCTGATGACCGACGCGCTGACGGGACCGGTGAACGTGACGGCGCCGACGCCCGTCTCGAACCGCGACTTCGCGCGCACGCTTGGCCGCGTGCTGCGGCGACCGTCCTTCATGCCGGCGCCGGCGTTCGCGCTGCGGACGCTGCTCGGCCGCGAGATGGCGGATCTGCTGCTGCTCACGGGCAGCCGCGCGCTGCCCGCGCGGCTGCTCGCGTCCGGCTACCGCTTCCGGCACACCGACCTCGAAGACGCGCTGCGCCACGTCCTCGGACGGCAGCCCGCCTCCGGCGACACCAACGGCCGCGCGCCCCGCGGCGATCGAGAACGATGACTGCAGGATCGATCAAGGTCTGGCCCGGTTCACCCACGCCACTCGGCGCCACCTGGGACGGGACCGGCGTCAACTTCGCGCTCTACTCCGCGCACGCGTCCGCCGTCGAGCTGTGCCTGTTCGACTCGCCGTACGCCGATCGCGAGTACGTCCGCATCCCGCTGACCGAGCGCACCAATCTGGTCTGGCACGGCTACGTGCCGCAACTCCGGCCCGGGCAACTGTATGGATACCGCGTCCACGGATCGTTCGATCCGCCCGCCGGCCATCGGTTCAATCCGACCAAGCTGCTGCTCGACCCGTATACGCGCGCGATTGGCCGCCGCCTGCGCTGGCACTCGTCGCTGTTCTCGTACCGCAAGGACGCGCCGGATCTGCCGGACGAGCAGGACAGCGCCGCCTGGGCGCCGCTCGGCGCGGTGATCGATCCCGCGTTCACGTGGGGCGACGACCGTCCGCCGCGGACGCCGTGGGCGGACACGCTGATCTACGAGATGCACGTCCGCGGCTTCACGCAGCAGCATCCCGACATCCCCGTGGAGTTGCGCGGCACGTATCTCGGCCTCGCGTCCGAACCGGCGATCGAGCACCTCAAGTCACTCGGCGTAACGGCGGTCGAGCTGTTGCCGATCCACGCGCACCTGGACGAGCACCACCTCCTGCAACAGAAGCTGTCCAATTACTGGGGCTACAACTCGATCGGCTTCTTCGCGCCAGACCCGCGCTATTCGGTCGCGCGCACGCCGGAGGACAGCGTCCGCGAGTTCAAGATGATGGTGCGCGGCCTGCACGCCGCCGGCGTCGAGGTCCTCCTCGACGTCGTTTACAACCACACCGGCGAAGGCAGCCACCTGGGACCGACCGTGTCCCTGCGCGGCATCGATAATCCGACGTACTACCGCCTCGGCGCCGACCCGCGCCTGTACGAGGACGTCACCGGCACCGGCAACACCGTGAACGTACGTCACCCGCAAGTGCTGAAACTCGTCCTCGACAGCCTGCGCTACTGGGTGACGGAGATGCACGTCGACGGCTTCCGCTTCGACCTCGCGACGGCGTTCGGCCGCGAGGATCACGCGTATACGCCGACGGCCGCGCTGTTCCGCGCCATTCATCAGGATCCGATCCTCAGCCAGGTCAAGCTGATCGCCGAACCGTGGGACCTCGGCGAGAACGGTTATCAGATCGGACGGTTCCCCATCGGCTGGTCGGAGTGGAACGGCAAGTACCGCGATACGATCCGCCGCTTCTGGCGCGGCGAGCGCGGACAGCTCTCCGAGATGGCGACGCGGCTCGCGGGCAGCAGCGACCTCTACCGCACCGACGGCCGCGGCCCCGAGGCCAGCATCAATTTCGTGACGTGCCACGACGGCTTCACGCTGCACGATCTCGTGTCCTACGCGCGCAAGCACAATGAGGCCAACGGCGAACACAACGCGGACGGCGAGTCGAACAACCTGAGCGCGAACTTCGGCGTCGAAGGCGAGACGACGGACGCGGCCATCGTCGATCGGCGCTGGCGGCAGATGCGCAATTTCCTCGCGACACTGCTCGTGTCGCAAGGTGTCCCGATGCTGACGGCCGGCGATGAGATGGGCCGCACGCAAGGCGGCAACAACAACGCCTACTGTCAGGACAACGAGGTGAGCTGGCTGTCATGGGACCTGACACCCGCGCAGCAACAGTTTCTCGATTTCACGCGCCTGCTCATCGGCCTGCGCCACGCGCATCCGATCCTGCGGCGGCGGCATTTCTTCGAAGGACGCCAGCTCGTGCCGGGCAGCCCGAAGGATCTCACCTGGCTCGACCCGTCCGGCGGCGAGATGACGCCCGACGCCTGGCAATCGCCCGATCGCCGCATCGTCGGCCTGCAGCTCTACGGCCTCGCGCTCGAAGAGCCGGATCCGCGCGGCGAGCCGTTCGTGGAGGACGTGCTGCTCGTTCTCCTCAATGCGGATGACGTCGCGGTGGACTTCGTGCTGCCCGGCGTCGCGCCCGGCTCGCAGTGGGTCCGGTTGATTGACACGGCTGACGGCGAAGACCCGCAGCCATCCGTGTTCACCGGTCAGCCGGCGTACCCCTTGCAGGAGCGAAGTGTCGTGATGCTGCGTCAGCAGCGGAAGGTTCCGCTGCCGGTGTCACGGACGCGCGGCCGTCCGCGGCGCCGCGCGGCAGACTTCCGGTCGCGATAAAGTGATCAGTTGTCAGTCGTCAGTGATCAGTCGGAATCTGAAACGCGCAGAATCACTGCTGACGAGTACTGTTCGCGGCTCACTGATCACTGACAACTGATCACTCATAACTGATCATGAAACGTCCCGGCAGTGCGTCCGATCCGTTCTGGTATAAGGACGCCGTCATCTATCAGGTCCACGTCCGCACGTTCTTCGACAGCAACGGTGACGGGATCGGTGACTTCCCCGGCCTGACGGCGAAGCTCGATTACATCCAGCGGCTCGGGATCTCCTGTATCTGGCTGCTGCCGTTCTATCCGTCGCCGCTCAAGGACGATGGGTACGACATCGCGCACTACGAGGGCGTGCATCCGAGCTATGGGACGCTGAAGGATTTCAAGACATTCCTGCGTGAAGCGCACGAGCGCGGGCTGCAGGTCATCACCGAGCTGGTCATCAACCACACGTCCGATCAGCATCCATGGTTCCAATCGGCGCGCAAGGCGCCGCCGGACTCGCCGAAGCGCGAATACTACGTCTGGAGCGACACGCCGGACCGCTATCCCGGCGTCCGCATCATCTTCGCGGACACCGAGCACTCCAACTGGACGTGGGATCCCGAAGCCAAGGCGTACTACTGGCACCGGTTCTTCACGCACCAGCCGGATCTGAACTTCGACAATCCCCGCGTCCGGCGCGCGGTGATCAAGTGGATGAAGTTCTGGATGGACATGGGCGTCGACGGCCTGCGGCTCGACGCGGTGCCGTACCTCGTCGAGCGCGACAGCACCATCTGCGAGAATCTGCCCGAGACGCACGACATCCTCAAGCTCGTTCGCCATCAGCTCGACGAGCGCTACAGCCACCGCATGCTGCTCGCGGAAGCGAATCAGTGGCCCGCGGACGTGCGTCCGTACTTCGGCGACGGCGACGAATGCCACATGGCGTTCCACTTCCCGCTGATGCCGCGCCTGTTCATGGCGGTGCGTCAGGAGGATCGGTATCCGATCACGGAAGTGCTGCGCCAGACGCCGCCGATCCCGGAAGGCTGTCAGTGGGCGACGTTCCTCCGCAACCATGACGAGCTGACGCTCGAAATGGTGACGAGCGAAGAGCGCGACTTCATGTGGCAGCAGTACGCGGCGGACCCGCAGATGCGGCTGAATCAAGGCATCCGCCGCCGCCTCGCGCCGCTGATGGAGAACGACCGCGAGCGCATCGAGCTGCTCAACAGCCTGCTCTTCTCGCTGCCCGGCACGCCGGTCATCTACTACGGCGACGAGATCGGCATGGGCGACAACGTCTATCTCGGCGATCGGAACGGCGTCCGCACGCCAATGCAGTGGACGGGCGATCGCAACGCCGGGTTCTCGACCGCCGATCCCGGACGGCTCTACGCGCCGCCCGTGATGGACGCGGTGTACGGCTACCAGGGCCTCAACGTCGAGGCGCAGGAGCGCTCGCCGTTCTCGCTGTTGAACTGGATGAAGCGGATGGTCGCCATCCGCAAGCAGCACCAGACATTCGGCCGCGGCACGATCGAGTTCCTCGAACCGCCCAACCCGCGCATCCTGGCGTTCATCCGCCGCTACGAGAACGAAACCATTCTCGTCGTCGCGAACCTGTCGCGATCGGTGCAGCCCGTCGAGCTCGATCTCTCCCGCTTCGACGGCCGTACGCCGGTCGAGATGCTCGACCGGACGGACTTCCCGCGCATCGGGACGCTGCCGTACTTCGTCACGCTCGGCCCGTACGGCTTCTACTGGTTCCTGCTGCAGGAAGCAAGCGCCGCCGCCGCGACCGCGCGCGTGGCCGCGCGTCCCGCGGGGACGAACGCGGAGCGCCTGCCCGCGCTGCTCGCCGGCAGCGTGTGGGATCAACTGCTCGAAGGCCACATCCGCACGCTGCTCGAACGCGACTACCTGCTGTCGTACCTGACCGCGCAGCGCTGGTTCACGTCGACGGTGTGCGGCACGCCGGCGGTCCGCATCGACGATTGGTGCGTCCTGCGCAAGGGCCGCGATCCGCAGTTCCTGCTGATCGTCGCGATCGAGTGTACGAACGGCCAGGAGGAACGCTACGCGCTGGCGCTGGCGAGCGCGTCGGAGGAGAACGCGGACGCGATCCTCAAGAACGCGCCGCACCAGGTGATCGCGCGGCTGACGGGCGCGCGGCGCGGCGTGCTGTACGAGGCCGTGACGGATGACATCACCCGTATCCTGCTGGCCGGCGTGGAGGACGCGCGGACGCTGTCCGCGCGCTACGGGACGATCCAGGGCGCGCGGACGTTCTTCCTGGAGTCGATCCGCCGGACGCGGCCGGAGGAGGCGGAGCGCTTCGAGCGTCCCGCGGATACGCAGAATGCGCTGGTCGTCGCGGGCGAGCGCGTTGTGCTGAAGCAGTTCCACCGCCTCGATCCGGCGCCGTCGCTGGACGAGGAGGTGCCGCGTCACGTCGCGGGGCCAGCCGGCTTCGGCCGCGTGCCACGCGTCGCCGGCACGCTGACGTACATGCGCGACGGACGCGATCCGCTCGCGCTCGCCGTCGTCCACGAGTACCTCGCGCACCAACGCAACGCCTGGGACCACGCGGTGGAGGAGATCGGCCGCTTCCTGAACCGCGTCATCATGCGCGGCGCCGAGACACCGCCCGGCCCCGACATACCGCCGCGCTCGCTGCTGATGCTGGCCGAACACCTCGTGCCCGCGGAGGTGCTGGAAACGGTCGGCGGCTACGTCGAGACCGCCGCGACGATCGGCAAGCGCGTCGGCGAGCTGCACCTCGCGCTCGCGCGGCCGCCGGACGACCCGCGCTTCGGCATCGCCGAGCCCGGCCCGTCGTATGTGGAGGGGATCGTGTCCAGCCTCGTCGATCAGGTGCGCAACGGCGTCCTCCTGCTCAACGCCCGGGTGGAACAGATCCCCGCGGCCATCGCGGACGAAGCCTATGTGGTGATGCACAACGAGGCGGCGCTCGTCGAACGCCTGCGATCGCTCGGCGCGGCCGCGGGCGAGGTGCCGACGATCCGCATCCACGGCGATCTGCACCTCGGTCAGGTGCTGCTGCACCAGGGCGACGCGCTGTTCATCGATTTCGAAGGGGATCCCGCGCGTCCGCTTGCCGAACGGCTGGCGCATCACTGCGCGCTGCGCGACGTCGCGGGCCTCATCCAGTCCTTCCGCTACGCGGCGCTGGCGGGCCTCGTCGGCTACACGGCGACGCGTCCGGGCGACGTCGCGCGACTCGAACCGTGGGCGCGCTTCTGGCACGTCTGGGCGTCGGTGATCGGCCTGCGCGCGTACCGCAACACGGTGCGCTACGCGGCCTTCGAGCCGAAGGAGCCGGCGCGTTTCGAAGCGTTGTTGAAGCTGTTCCTGGCGGAGCAGGCGGTGCGGGAACTGGACAACGAGCTGCGCTACCGGCCGGAATGGCTGCGCGTCCCGCTGCGGACGCTGGCCGGACTCATGCGCGCGCCCGACGTGCCGGTCGAGCCGCTCGCGGCATCGTAGCGGACGTCACGTCACCGGACGCCGCGCCGCGCGCAAATCGCGCGGACGCGAGCGTCAGGTCATCGTTGCTGGGGAGCAGGACGCCCGCTTGTCTCGTCCAGTCAGTCAGCCGGCCACGGCGCGCGTGCGCAGCGGATTGCGTCCGGCCTGCTGGTCGGTCTCCTGCCAGCCTTCGGCGACGAGTCGCAATCGCCATTGTCGGGCGCGTTCGAGCAGGATCTGCTCATCGCCGGACACCATGCCGATCAGGACAACGCCGTTGAAGAAGTAGCGGACTTCCAGGCCAGACGGGTGCTGGAACAGCACGCACCGCGCCTCGCGAGCGTCCTTCACGAAGCGCCAGAGGGTATACAGTTCAATCGGCGTAGGAACAGTCATGCGATGCTCGGAAATCACGTGAAGAGCCGGTCGCGCCACCCGCGCCAACGTGAACCAATGCGCACCTTGGCCGACGTGACAACAGCAAGAAAGCTGCCCACAGACTCATCCATACGTGCCACGACCCTCCAATCGCGAATGAACTGATTGCACAACAAGGACTTACGAACTTTTCAGCGACCGATCAGGCAGACTTCGGCGTTCACGGATCTCCACTTCGTGGCGGTGTTTTGTCTGCGGCGCTTGAAAGTATGCAAAAACTCCATGCGTACGAGGCGAGGTGTTCTCTTCTTTGGCGGCTTGCTGGCCGCCGCGACGCTCGGGATCGTGGGGTTCCTCCACGGCTCGTCCGACGCGCCGACCCTCGTCACGAATCCTGTTTCCGGCCTTCGGACATGGGAAAGCGGCGCCGGTCCGCGGCCGCTGATCCTGCTCCACGGCTACGCCGCCGAACCAGAGGAGTGGCTGCCGTTCGCACAGACCTTCCAGGTTTCCGCCCAAAGACGCTTCGTTTTTCCTGAAGCGCCGCATCAGACCACCCGCACGGACGGCCCACGCGGCGGACGTGCGTGGTGGGAGCTTGCGCTGTCGACGTATCCGCTGACCCGCGACGGCCTGCCCGATCTCTCACGCGCACATCCACCTGGATTGACGGACGCCGCGGCGCGCATTCGCCGCCTGCTCGCGGAACTCGAGACGCGGTTGAAATCACCGCGCGATCGTCAAATTCTTGGCGGGTTCTCGCAAGGGGCGATGATTTCGGCGGAGATCGCCTTCCGGAGCGACGAGCCGATGCAGGCGTTGATCCTGCTCTCCGGGGCGACGGTGGATGAAGCGGGCTGGAAGGCGGGCCTGGCGCGACGGCGGGGATTGCCGGTCTTCATCGCGCACGGCCGGCAGGACACCGTGCTGCCCTTTGCCGCGTCCGAGCGGCTGGCGCAGGCGATGCGCGAGGCCGGCCTGCGCGTCACCTGGGTGCCGCACGACGGCATCCACGACGTGCCGGCGTCCGTCGTCGACGCGCTGAACCAGTTCCTCGCGTCGGTGGACGGCCCGCCGGCCGTCGCGGCTGATCTGCCGAACGTTCGGCGTTGACGCGGCGCTTCGCTAACAGGCCCAGCGGACCAGCACGGCGCCAACCGTGAACCCGGCGCCGACGGACGTCAGCATCACGAGGTGCCCCTTCTTCAGGCGTCCGTCGTTGATGGCTTCCGATAGCGCCAGCGGGATCGTGGCGGCGGTGGTGTTGCCGTACTTCTCGATGTTGATGACGACGCGACTGAGGTCCAGGCCGAGCTTTTCGGCGGCGTTGAGAATGATGCGGCGGTTGGCCTGGTGCGACACGAACAGGTCGAGGTCGCGCGGCGTGAGGTTGTTCTTGGCGAGCAGCCGCCGGCAGATTTCTTCCGTTTTCCGGACGGCGAACTTGTAGACCGTCGCGCCGTCCTGATGAACGTAGTGGAGCCGCTTCTCGACGGTCTCGCGAGACGCGGGCATCCGGCTGCCGCCGGCCGGCATGCACAGCGCGGGACCGCCGCTGCCGTCGATCTCGTGCGCGAAGTCGAGGATGCCGCCGCCGTCCGCGCCGGCCGCGCTGATGACCGCCGCGCCCGCGCCGTCGCCGAAGAGGACGCAGGTGGTGCGATCCGTGTAGTCGATGATGCTCGACATGACGTCGGCGCCGACGACGAGGACGTGGTCGTGCGCGCCGGTCGCAACGAGTTGCGAGGCGACGGTCAACGCGTACGTGAACCCGGAGCAGGCGGCGCCGAGGTCGAAGCCCCAGGCCTTCGTCGCGCCGATCTTGTGCTGCAGCAGGCAGGCGGTGCTCGGGAAGATCGTGTCCGGCGTCGTGGTCGCGACGATGATCGCGCCGAGGTCGGGCGCAGTGATGCCGGCCTGACGCAGCGCGGAGAGCGCGGCGTGCTGGGCGAGGTCCGACGTGGCGACGCCCGCTTCGACGATGTGGCGCTCGCGGATGCCCGTGCGCTGCACGATCCACTCGTCGCTCGTATCTACCATCCGCTCCAGATCGGCGTTCGTCAGCACGCGCGGCGGCACGTACGTCGCCAGCGCCGCGATCTTCGTGCGGCGGAGGGTGCGAGTCTGCGACTCGGCGAAGACCTGCAGCTTATCCGATACGGTCACCACAATCGTGCGTCCTTTCCTGGGGCCGTCAGCCCGAAGTAATGATAGGCCCGGGCCGTCGCGACGCGTCCGCGCGGCGTCCGGTCGAGGAAGCCAATCTGCATGAGGAAGGGTTCGTAGATATCTTCGATCGCGTCGGGCTCCTCGCTGATGGCCGCCGCAATCGTATTCAAGCCCACGGGACCGCCGTTGAACTTGTCGATGATGGTGTGGAGCAGGCGGCGATCGATCTCGTCGAAGCCGTTCTCGTCCACTTCGAGCATCTTCAGCGCCGCGCGCGCGACGTCGGTCGTGATCGACCCGTCCGCGCGCACCTGCGCGTAATCGCGGACGCGGCGCAGCAGGCGGTTCGCGATGCGCGGCGTCCCGCGCGACCGGCGCGCGAGCTCGCCCGCCGCCGGCGCGTCGAGCGGCACGTGCAGGATGCGGCCGGACCGCGTGACGATCTCCGTCATGTCGGCCTCGGTGTAGAAGTCCAACCGGTGGACCAGCCCGAAGCGGCTGCGCAGCGGCGCCGTCAGCAGCCCGGTCCGCGTCGTCGCGCCGACGAGCGTGAACGGCTGCAGCGGCACCTTGACGGATCGCGCGCTCGGCCCCTGGCCGATCATCAGATCCAGCTCGTAGTCTTCCATCGCCGGATAGAGGATCTCCTCGATCGCCGGCGACATGCTGTGGATCTCGTCGATGAACAGGACTTCGTTCGCCTTCAGGTTGGTCAGGATCGCCGCGAGATCGCCCGGCTTCTCCAGGACGGGACCGGCGGTGCTGCGCAGCGGCGCCTGCATCTCGTGCGCGATGACGTGCGCCAGCGTCGTCTTGCCGAGGCCCGGCGGCCCGTACAGCAGGACGTGATCGAGCGCTTCGCCGCGCTGCCGCGCCGCCGTGATCGCGACGAGCAGGTTCTCGCGGATGCGGTCCTGGCCGATATAGTCGTCCAGCGCCCGCGGCCGCAAGCCGGCTTCGTATTGCCGCTCCTCATCCGAGCGCAGGGCGTTCACGAAACGCGGATCGGACATGACTTGATTATCGGGTGGAACGGCCTCGACCTGTCGGTCTCAGATGCTCGGCGCGGCGCCTACCGGGACAGATGCCGCAAGGCCTGTCGCAACAACACGTCGAAGGCGGGCGGCTCGTCGCGGCCCGCCGCTTTCAGGACGCCATCCACGGCCTTTTCCACGGCCGGCCGCTGATAGCCCAGGTTCATCAACGCCGAGATCACGTCGTCGCGATGCGTCGACGGCGGCGCGGCGGCGGCGTCCGCGGCCGGCAGCGCCACGGCGCTCGCCGGCAGCCGGTCTCGCAACTCCAGGGTAATGCGTTCCGCGGTCTTTCGCCCAATGCCCGGGATGCTCGTAAGGCGGGAGACGTCCGCCTGCTGGACGGCGCGCACGAGGTCCGCCGGCTCGATCCCCGACAGCACCGCGAGCGCCACTTTCGGCCCGATGCCGCTGACCGAGATCAGCCGCTCGAACAACTGCTGTTCGAGCACGGACGCAAACCCGTAGAGCGCGATCTGATCCTCGCGCACGTGCGTGTGGATGCGCAGCGTCACCGGCTGACCCGGCTCGCCGGCGACGTAAAACGTCGACAGCGGCACCTGCACGTCGTAGCCGACGCCGTGGACGTCCACCAGCAGGCGGTTCGGCTGCTTTTCGAGCAGTTGACCTCGCAAGAGCGCAATCATCGGCGATGGGACATCAGCGGTGTTCGGTTCAGATCCTGGCCGTGCGGCGATGGTTCCAGCGGACGCGGGCTATTCCACCACGCGCGTCGCCGGTTTGTAGTGACGCCAACTGCGTCCGCCGCGCGGCGCGGCCTCTTCGAGCGCGGTCCGCGGCGACGCGGCCGTGTGACTGTGGCAGATCGCGACCGCCAACGCGTCGGACACGTCCAGCGGCGACGGCGCGTCCTGCAGGCCGAGCAGCAGCCGGATCATCTCCTGGACCTGCGTCTTCTCGGCGCGTCCGTAGCCGACGACGGCGCGTTTGACTTCCGCGGGCGTGTACTCGGCAATCGGCAGCCCGGCCTGGACGGCGGCGAGCAGCACCACGCCGCGCGCGTGGCCCAGTTGCAGGGCGCTGCGCGCGTTGACGGCGTAGAACAGCGATTCGACGGCGACGCCGTCCGGCCGGCACTCCGTGAGGAGCGCCGTCAGGCGGGCGTGAATGGCCAGTAAGCGTTCAGGGAACGCAAGGCGGGGCGATGCGGCGATCGCGCCGCAGGTGACGAGCCGGTGACGACTGCCGTCGCTGTCGATGCAGCCGTACCCGGTGCGAACCGAGCCGGGATCGATCCCGAACACTCTCACGCGAGCGAGGCCTCGATCTCCTTCTCCTCGATGTCGAAGTTCGACCAGACGTGCTGCACATCGTCGTGGTCGTCCAGGGCGTCCATCAGACGGACCATCTGCTGCGCGGTCTTGCCTTCGAGCTTGATGTAATTCTGCGGGAGCATCGCGACCTGCGCGCTGGCCGGTTCGATGCCGAGCTTCTTCACGGCTTCGAGCACGGCTTCATGCGCGCTGGGCGGCGACAGGATCTCCCAGTTGTCGTCGTCGTCGCGCATGTCGTCCGCGCCGGCGTCGAGCGCGGCCGCCATCAGCGTGTCTTCCACCGCCTTCGTCTTTTCGACGACGATGTAGCCGCGCTTGTCGAACATCCAGGCGACGCTGTTGGACTCGCCGAGGTTGCCGCCATGCTTCGAGAGCATGTGCCGCAGCTCGCCGACGGTGCGGTTGCGGTTGTCGGTGACGGTCTCGATGATCACCGCCGCGCCGCCGGGGCCGTAGCCCTCGTACGTCACCTCTTCGTAGGTCATGCCCGGCTCTTCACCCGTGCCGCGCCGGATGGCGCGCTGGATGTTGTCCGCCGGCATATTGACCGACTTCGCCTCGGTGACGATGGTGCGCAGACGAGGATTCATGTTGACGTCCCCGCCGCCCACGCGCGCCGCGACCGTCAACTCCTTGATGATGCGCGTGAAGACCTTGCCGCGCTTGGCGTCGAGCGCGCCCTTCTTGTGCTTGATCGAGTGCCACTTCGAATGGCCGGACATGGGTGATCTCCGGAGAAAAACGCGGAAAAAAGACGAAGAATTTTATCACGAGCCGGGGGTGGTCCGGCGAGCCCGCTTGGTCTAATCTATGGACTTTCCGTTTTCGCCCGCTGTTTGCCGGGATCCCCTCTGGACCGCGGCCGCAGCCCCGGTTCCCTGAAACCCGACAGGTTTGCCATAGGTGTTGCCCTGCATGCGGTCCGCCCTTGCCCGTGATTTGAACGCTCTCGTCGGCTCGGCCCTCGCCGGGCTGACGGCCGACGGACGTCTGTCCCTCTCCTGGCGGCTCGGCGACGCCGACGTGGAGTTGCTGGTGCGCCTGCACGACCGCCTCGACTATCAGGCCGCGCGCGGCCGGCTGACCCTTCAGCGGCAGGTCGGCCGCCGCCCGTCCGCCTGCTTCAAGGATCTGCTGTCGTGACGCAATCCCTGCTGAGCACGATGCTGCCCATTCTGGACCGGCTCGGGGTCTCCGCCGTGCTCATCGGCGGGTCCGCGCTGGCCATCCGCGGCGTGGCGCGATCCTCGCTGAACCAGGATCTGTTCACCCTGGAGGAGCGCTGTCTCTTTCCGCCGACGTGGGCCCGCCTCCGCAGCGACGGCATCCAGGTCGAAGTGCGGCACGGCGACGATGGCGATCCGCTGGCCGGCGCGGTCCGGTTCGAACAGAAGCGGCACCGGCCGCTCCACCTCATTGTGGGCCGGGACGCGTCCTGGCAGCAGCGGATTCTCGATCGCGCCGAGTCGCTGACGTTGAATGATGGCCCCGTCCGCGTCGCGCTGAGCCGCGATCTCGTGCTGCTGAAGCTGTTCGCGAGCGGTCCGCAGGACGCGTGGGACATCGCGCAGTTGCTCCAGTTGCCGCACGCTGACACGCTGCGCGAGGACGTCAACGCCGAGGTCCAACTGCTCCCCGACGACAGCCAGCGACTCTGGGACCGCATCGTCCGCGACGTGTTCGCGCCGACGCTCTAGACTGAACGCTCCCAGGCGCACGCGGAGGCCTGGGGCGCGATCGGGCGCGGCGCGCGTCTTCTAGCTCAGTCGGCCCTGCAGCCGACGGTTTGGGCGCGATGCGAGCACGACCCACGTGTCCGCGCGATCGTCCCACGGGCGGCCGTCATAGCCGCCCAGCACCGCATCCACCACGAAGCCCGCGCGTTCGAGCCGTCCGCGCAGCGCGCGCACGGACAGCGTGCGGAACGTCAGCGAGAACCGGTGACGCCGCAGCCGCGCGCCGCGGCCGTGCAGGAATTCCTGATCGAAGATCGTCAGCCGCCGCGCGCGGTCCTGGCGGACGGATTCGATCAGCGTGATCGGCTGGCCCTCGGGACCGATGCGTCCGCGCAGGCTGATGCGCCGCTGATATTCCTCCCAGCGCGGCACGTCCGGCACGAGGTCGATCCCGAAGGTGCCGCCCGGCGTGAGGACGCGCAGGACGGCGTCCAGCGTCCGCTGCAGATCGCGCTCGCGCACGAGCGATTGCAGGATGCCGTACGGCGCCATCACCAGATCGAACGGCGAGCGCGGGCCGAACGGCAGATCGCGGATGTCGCCGCGGACGATCGACGCCTGGACCGGCGTCCGCAGGCGGCGGAGGCGTTCGCTCGCGCGGCGCAGCATCGGCGTCGACCGATCGATGCCGACGATAGGGACGCCGGCCTTGGCGACGGGGAGCAGCACGCGGCCGGTACCGCAGCCCAGTTCCAGCGCGCGTCCGCCGAGACGTGTCGCGAGGTCACGCCAGAAGGCCACGTCGCGGCGCCCGACCGTGAGTGCGTTCTCCCAGTCATAGAACGCGGCGTACTCGTCCCACCCGTGCCAGCCTTCCCGCGTGCGGTTCGTCATTGTCGCTGGCCTACGGTAGCAAACAACAGCGTGTTCTGGATCTCACAAAAGCGCGGACCCGCCGCCGCGCCTTCCTCGGCGTACGCGTCCAGCGCGCGCACGGACGCCTCGCCCAGCGCGCGCGTCGACGCGGTCCGCGCGCGATCGACGGCCCCGGCCAGCAGCCGCCGCCGCG
>Ga0187894_10002697_pt1 | contig 20894 bp, 21 predicted proteins | sample GBC1701081metaG_FD_136650 | JGI IMG/M metagenome (GOLD analysis project Ga0187894, IMG submission 136650) | White microbial mat communities from a lava cave in the Kipuka Kanohina Cave System on the Island of Hawaii, USA - GBC170108-1 metaG ...
CCGGAAGCCGAAATCCTGCGCCACCCGCCAGACTGCGCGCCGTGCATGTTGCGCGACTGTCCGATCGATCATCGTTGCATGACGGCGATCACGGTCGATGAAGTCTTCGAACATTCTCACGCGCTCCTCAAACGCGCGAGCTTTGCTAAAACTGTGAGGAGCCTTTGCGATTCGTCGCCTAGCTACCGATGAATAGCCAGCAAATGAAACGACCCGCACTCTTCATGGATCGCGATGGAACCCTTTCAGAGGAAGTCGGCTACGTTAATCACCCGTCTCGTTTTCGCCTGTTTTCCTATTCGGCTGAGGCGATCAAGCTACTCAACGAAAACGATTGGCTGGCAATCGTCGTGACCAACCAGGCCGGAGTCGCGCGTGGCTATTTTTCTGAAGACGTCATCGTCCAGATTCACGAACAGCTTCGCCGCGATCTGGAAAGTGCTTCTGCCAAACTCGATGCGATCTATTACTGCGCGCATCATCCGTCTGTCGGAGAGCCGCCGTATCGATTAGACTGCGACTGCCGCAAGCCGAAGACGGGTCTCATCGATCGCGCTGCTGCGGATTTTGAAATTGATCTGGAACGAAGCTGGATGGTCGGAGATCGCTACGGCGATATCGAATTAGCCCGGAATGCCGGACTGCATTCGGCGTTTGTCTTGAGCGGGTATGGCCGCGGCGAGTGGGAATACCAGCACGGCGCCTGGAAACTCGAGCCGGAAGTTGTCGGCGAAACTCTTCTGGACGTGGCCCGGATTGCAATTGAGCGAGATGCTGCAAGAACGACTGCTTAACATCGTCAGGCGTTTTTCAGGACGCAGGCTGTCGATCGTCGGCGACAGTATTGCCGACAAGTTTCTTTACGGCTCGATCGCCAGAGTGTCGCGTGAGGCGCCGGTTTTTATCTTGCGGCACGAGTCGACGGAGACGGCGCCGGGTGGCGCCGCGAATTGCGCGCTGAACCTCGCCGCGCTCGGCGCGAGTGTTTCGCTGGTTTCCGTCGTGGGTAACGATGAAGCCGGAAACGCGCTGCGTGGGAAACTGAGCGCCGCTGGTGTGAATGTCGATGGGCTTGTGCTTTCAGAAAAGATCCAGACGACGACCAAGGTACGCATTCTCGCGGGCCACGCTCACGCCAACAAACAGCAAGTCATCAGGGTCGACTACGAAGACACTCCTTTAAATGATGCGGCACTCCGCGAAGCCTTGACCGCCTCCTTGCAAACTTCTCTGGCACACGCAGAGGCTGTGATCCTTTCAGACTACAACTACGGTCTCGTCGACAAACAAGCTGTTGAATTGGTCCACGAAGCACGTCGGTCCAGGAATATTCCTGTACTAGTCGATTCACGCTTTCGACTGTCAGATTTTTCCGGCTTCACGGCAGCCACGCCAAACGAAGACGAAGTCGAACATTTGATCGGCTCGCCTGTTGAGTCGCTCACGCAATTAGAGACTGCCGCCGGCCGTTTGAGGCAGGAGTTACAATTCGACGCTCTGCTCGTGACTCGCGGTCGCAACGGAATGATGCTCGTGACAGCCGACACAGCACCACTACAAATCCCCGCAGTGGGCGCGCAGGCGGTCGACGGAACGGGCGCGGGCGACACCGTCATCGCCACGTTCGCTCTCGCACTCGCTTCCAATTCATCCTTTGCGGAAGCAGCACAACTCGCGAACTACGCCGGCGGACTCGTCGTCATGAAACGCGGGACCGCCTCCGTGAGCGCAGTAGAGCTCGAGCAATCAATCAATGATCTTAAGCCGTGAAGAACTGGTAACGCGGATAAAGGCCGAACGGCAGAACGGATCGCGCGTTGTTTTGGCGAATGGTTGTTTCGATGTGCTGCACGTCGGGCACGTGCGTTACCTTGCGGGTGCGCGCGAACTGGGCGACGTGCTGGTGGTCGGCGTGAACTCTGACGAACAGGTCGCGCGCCTCAAAGGTCCGGGCCGCCCGATTCTTCCCGCGAATGAACGCGCCGAGCTCGTCGCCTCGCTTGAATCCGTGACTTATGTCACAGTTTTCGACGAACCTACAGTTGAAGAATTATTGCTCGCGCTCAAACCTGACATACACGCCAAAGGCACTGACTACACCGAAGACTCCGTGCCCGAACGGGACGTGGTACGATCATACGGCGGTCGCGTCGCGATCGTTGGCGATCCAAAAGATCATGCGACTTCGGCCATTCTGGCCCGACTCGGAGGTGAGGGTTGAAACTTAAAGTAGCTTTGCACGAAAAGCGCGCTTCTGCTTTGCGGCTTCTGTGTCTCTGTATCTCTGTGGTTGTTTTGGTTGGGATCTTGGCACATGCGCAAACCAAGCGTCAGCCATTCAATCCTGATGGATCTTTTTGGCTCATCGGTGAGCCGCCGGCCGGGTTCTCAGACTTTGGCGGGATCAACCTGAACGGCCGGAAGCTGCGTCGGATTCCCTCGCAGGGATTGCAGCTCAATGACGGAAAGACGTTTCACTTTAAGAGCCTAATCGTCAAACGCGATAACTTCTCGTTTACGACCCTGACCGTCGGCGGCGTCTATTACACGTTTTCGGGAACGTTCCTTAGAGGCGGCGTCTTCGCTGAACAAGACCTGTATGACGAGCAACCCGTGCTCGAAGGTGTGCTAACGAAATACAAGAGTCGGAAAAAAGTTGCAGAGGCCAAACTCAAGTTTAGTTATTTCGGCGGCACCTGAGTTGTAATGCGAGTTCTCATCGTCAAGTTAGGAAGCATTGGCGACATTGTCCACACTTTGCCGGCCCTCGCCGCGCTGCGCGCCGGGATGCCACACGCGGAAATTTCATGGGTAGCAGAAAGGTCGTCGTCCGAGATTTTGAAAGACAACCCGATTTTAGATCGCCTCATCGAAGTCGACACGAAGGCGTTGAGGCGCGGGCTGATGTCTGGGGAGACGCTGCGGGCACCGCGCCAGCAGTTACGTCGGTTACGCGCCTCAGCCTTCGATGTCGCTTTAGATTTCCAGGGACTACTTAAATCGGCTTCGATAGCGCGCCTCTCGGGCGCGCGACGTGTTTTTGGCTACTCTCGAACCGGGTTACGCGAACCGGCCAGCACTGTCTTTCTTTCCAAACGAATTTCCATCCCGCCGCACACCCATATCATTCGCAAAGGATTATTGTTGCTTCAGGGCGCGTTGGGTATTCCCGTGCCGGCGGAACTTTCGTTCCCGATCGGCGTTGACCCTTCGGCCGAGGCGGAGGCTGAACGAGCGACTGCGAACACAGCGGAGAATTTTGCCATTCTCAATCCCGCAGGGGGATGGCCTACAAAGTTATGGAGCGCGGAAAAATTTGGCGGGCTGGCTGATCTGTTATGGGCCAATTATGGAATGCGATCCCTGGTGACGTATGGCCCGGGCGAAGTTGAAATAGCTGAAACGGTGCGACGAGCGTCGAGATCGCAGAAGGCAGTCCCGGTTAGTCTTTCGTTGAAAGGATTTTATTCACTCGCCAAACGCGCGCGGATTTACGTTGGCGGCGACACTGGCCCAACGCACATCGCGGTGGCAGCGGGTGCTCCAATTGTCGGATTGTTTGGACCAACCGAGTGGTGGCGAAACGGTAGTCCTTATTCACAGGACATCTGCGTCGAACGAAACGACATCGATTGCCGCGTTGATTGTCACCGGCGTTCGTGCTCGAAGTGGATCTGTATGGACATCACGGTAGAACGCGTGTTCGAAGCTGTCAGGCTGAGAATCGGTAATTAGTATGCGAAGAGGTGGAACGTTGATTCAGCGCTGGCGGGTGCCGCTCGGTTTCTTGTGCGCCGCAGTGTTTTTATTCCTGGCGAAACCGACACGCGTCGCGCTGCTTGTCGGCGCGGGTGTTTCGCTGCTGGGCCTGGCGATTCGTGCGTGGGCGGCGGGACACATTCGCAAGAACGCGCAGCTCGCCACTTCTGGGCCATACGCGTTCACGCGTAATCCGCTTTACCTGGGTAGTTTCCTGCTCGGTCTCGGGTTTACGCTTGCGTCGGGACAAGTGGTTCTCGGCCTCTTGTTTGCCGCATTGTTTCTTGGCATCTATTTCCCGGTGATGCGCGTCGAAGCCTCGACGCTGGCTGAGCTTTTTGGTAAGGATTATGAAGTTTACCGGCAGTCAGTGCCGCTTTTCTTTCCCCGGCTGACGCCTTTTCGACAGAGCGAGTCGGCCCCCGTCAGGTTCGATGGCTCGCTTTATTTGCGCTATCGCGAGTATCGCGCGGCGCTGGGCCTGGTGATCGCATGGGGACTTCTGCTAATCAAAACCTACTATCAATAACTACTTTGCAAAGACTAAAGATCCTCTTTTTAATCCTCTTTCTCACGCTAGCGTTCGGCTTCGTGATCCCGGTTCAGACTGCTCGCGCGCAAAAGGCGCTCCCGAAACCATTTGAACCGCTCGAAGAACTGCACTTCGAAGCTGAGTTTTCACGCGCACTCATTCGCAAACTCGATGTCGCGGATCTCAAGTTTCACGCCAGCCGCAGCGAGACCGGTGACGATCAGTACACGCTGACGTTCAAAGCAGAAGTCACCAGCAAGGGTTTCTTCGCGCGTCTGTTCAACCTGAAGTTTCGCGAAACCGTAGAGTCGATCGTGGAACCGCTTACCTTCACGGTTAAGAAAACAACGATTCTCGACCAGCAAGGCAAACGAGTTCGTGAGACCAAGTCGACCTTTGACAGCTCGAAGGGCCAGATGACCTGGACCTTGCGCGATCCAAACAACCCGCAAAGCGAACCACGTCAGGCGATCACCGAGTTTTCCGGACAACTGCAAGACGTTCTCTCGGCGATCTACTTCATCCGCACACGGCCACTCGAAGTTGGGAAAGCGTTTGACGTCTACATCGGCGATGGAGGACGCGTCTACACGATTCCGGTGAAAGTGGTTGAGAAGAAACGAATGAAGACTGTGCTCGGACGCGTCGACGCGCTGCGAGTCAATGCTGAACTGTTTGGACCCGAACGGCTGATCGACGACGAGAAGGGCGAGTTTTCGATTTGGTTCACTGCCGACGCGCGGCATATTCCTGTCGGCGGGCGTGTCAAAACGGATTACGGGACTTTCGATATCAAACTGAAGCGTGTCATCACCGGTCCTCCTGCCGTAAAGTAGTTTCCGGTTACACAATTCAAACTTATGCGCGAGCCATTAATCATTGGTCATCGTGGCGCGTCTGCCGTTGCGCCTGAGAACACGATGGCAGCCTTTAAGGCCGCCATTGCTGCGGGTGCCGATGGTGTCGAGTTTGACGTGCGACCCAGTAGTGATGGCGTACCGGTGATTATTCACGACGATACGTTGCAGCGTACGCGTGGTTTGCGAAGGCGCGTTGCGGATTTGACAGCCGAGGAGTTGCGAAATGTTAACGTTCCGAGTTTGCGAGACCTCTTTGAGTTGATGGCTGGAAACAAGTTGATCTTGTTTCTTGAGATCAAGGGTAGTTCGTCTGATCTGGCCAGTCGGTGTTGCGAGCTGGTGCACGAGTTTTCGTTTGAGGAGCGTGTGATCGTTGAGTGTTTCGACTTGAGTGTTCTCAAACCTATAAAGCTCAAAACCGCGGCTTTGTTTGAGCCACGGATTTACATGGATCAAAGCCTGATAAATCGTGCTCTCCGCGTGGGCGCGTCGGTGCTGGCGCTTCATCACCGGCTTGCAAAACCACCGCTCGTCGAGAAAGGAAAACTCGCCGGGCTCAGAGTCGTCGTGTGGACTGTCGACGATCCGGCATGGGTCGCGCGAGCGCAAGCGATGGGTATCGAAGCGGTGATCACAAACGATCCGGCCACGATGATTGAAGCCTCGGATCGTCTTCGCGTACAGTTGAACCGATGAGTCGTCCCCCAGCCCAGTTCGCCCAGTTCAACCGATTCTTCGTCGCACACGACTTTTCAGTTTCCTACCGGCGGGCCAAACAACTTCAGTGGCAGAACCAGGCCAGTTCGGGTTACTCACTGCTCGCCGTCTTGAAAGGTGAGCTTAGTTACGCAACCGACGCCCAACCAATCAATCTTTCCGCCAGTCAGTTCGTTCTCTTTGAACCTAACCTGAGCATCGCGGCAAACGCGACGCGCGCCGAACTTCTCTTCGTGACGTTCTCCGCTTCGCTCGTTATGCAACATGCCGCAACGATGCGTTTGATTCCACCGAACTCGACCGTCACCTTCAAAACCGGGCACTTGAGCGGCGATCGAAAAATCGACAACTTGTTAGGTGAATTCGCCGCCGAACTGACCGATGAAAAGCCCGGGAAAGAGATCGTGATGCGGGCGCTGGTAGAACAACTCCTGGTCCAGATCCTGCGTAGTTATGCACAGCCGCGCCGTTCTGAAGAGCTGGAGCTTTCGCGCGCCGGCCTTGTCGACCGCCGCATTCGTCGCTCAGTTGAGTTGATGTACACCCAACTCGATCAGGAGCTGACACTCAAAGCGCTCGCCGCGGCTTCGTATCTTTCTCCGTTTCACTTCGCGCGTCTCTTCAAAAAACTCACCGGCTCAACGCCCCACAACTATCTCGCCGGCATTCGCGCCGCACGCGCGCAACTCCTGCTTGCCGAAACAGAGCTCTCCGTCACGGAGATCGGTTCGCGCGTCGGTTATCTCAGCGCCAGTCACTTCACCAAAGCGTTTCGTCTGGCCACCGGCACAACACCGCGCGAATTTCGCAAGGCGTTGATCTCAGCAAACAACACCTCAGCAAGCGAGCGCCAATAATGCGCAAGATCCGTCCCGTTGGTTTGCGTCCTCGCTAGTATCATCGTTGAAACTTTTGCCTCAAAAGTCATAGCAGGAGGACAGGCATTCTTGCCTGTCGCTGTTCGTTACGGGAGGTGTGACAGGCAGGAATGCCTGTCCTACGGCAAAACTTCATGGGAGAAACGCGAATGCCTGTTGCCAAGCAAGCGGAAATCAGTCCGGCTGAAGGAAAACTCGGGGTTCTACTCGTCGGTCTCGGCGCCGTCAGTACTACGTTCATTGCCGGTGTCGAAGCGATCAAAAAGGGTTTTGCTCAAGCAATCGGCAGTCTCACGCAGATGGGCACGATCCGCCTTGGCAAACGAACAGACAACCGCGTTCCACTGATCAAAGACTTCGTACCGCTCGCACAATTGAAAGATCTGGTCTTTGGCGCATGGGACATCTTTCCTGAATCCGCTTACGACGCAGCGCTCAACGCTGGCGTACTGGAGAAAGAGTTGCTGGCGCAGTTGAAGGACCCGCTGCGCAAGATCAAACCGATGAAAGCCGTTTTCGATCAGTCGTACGTGAAACGATTGAGCGGCGCCAACGTAAAGACCGGCAAGACGAAATTCGATCTGGCCCAACAACTCATCGAAGAGATCGCTGATTGGAAGAAGAAGAACAAGTGCTCGCGACTGGTGATGATCTGGGCGGCATCGACCGAGGTCTTTTTGAAACCGCATCCGGTGCACAAGACGCTCGACTCGTTTGAGAAAGCGATGCAGGAGAACCACAAGGCGATCGCGCCTTCGATGCTCTACGCCTACGCGGCGTTGAAGTCGGGTGTTCCCTTCGCGAATGGCGCGCCAAATCTCACTGTTGATATTCCAGCGCTGATGAGTCTCGCCGATAAGAATCGGCTGGCGATCTGCGGCAAAGACTTCAAGACCGGCCAGACGTTGATGAAGACGATCGTCGCGCCCGGACTGAAGTCGCGCATGCTCGGCTTGCACGGGTGGTATTCGACGAACATTCTCGGCAACCGCGACGGCGAAGTGCTTGACGACCCCGACTCGTTCAAGACCAAGGAGGAGTCGAAGCTGTCGGTGCTGGAGTACATCCTTCAGCCGGAAGTCTACCCGGACCTCTACAAAGACTTCTCGCACGTGGTGCGCATCAATTATTACCCGCCGCGCGGCGACAACAAGGAAGGTTGGGACAACATCGACATCTTCGGTTGGCTCGGTTATCCGATGCAGATCAAGATCGACTTTCTCTGCCGCGATTCGATCCTCGCGGCGCCGATCGTGCTCGACCTGGCGCTGTTCCTCGACCTGGCACAGCGTTCGGGCATGAAGGGCGTGCAGGAGTGGCTCTCGTTCTACTTCAAATCTCCGCAAACCGCGCCCGGCCTCTATCCCGAGCACGACATTTTTATCCAGCTAATGAAACTCAAGAACACGCTGCGCCACCTGCGCGGTGAGGATCTGATCACTCACCTCGGTCTTGAGTATTACGATTAGGCAGGGCGTATAAGAGTTCTGCTACAGACTCACACGGACTAACACTGAACCGTGTTTATCCGTGTAGTCCGTGGCAGTAATTCTCGGAGACCTTTTGCTTCATGTCTCACCGAAAACGTGCAACTCGCTGCTGTGCGATCACGCGACTACAATTATTGTCAGTAATTGCTTGACACGAAATGTCAGGCAACCCTCAACCGTCGCCGTAACAGCCACTTCTACAAAGAAGAAGGTTCGATCTTTTATGGTGACAATCGCGGCAGAGTTGTATATATAGCTTCCGAGCCGGCTGGCGTTTTCGGCGCTAAAACTCAAGCTGGCGAACTTCAATTCATTCAAGCGCATCAATTTAACGTGCGGATCGTTCCTTGCTAGCAACAACACTGGTCAGCGGTGTTTGACCTGTTGATTCGGAAAATGGACCCGACAGAAACGGCAAGGAGCGAGCCGATGTTAGCTGAGATGGAAATGACAAGAGCGATGAACAACACGGGTACGGTTTTCCTGGATCCCGATCAAAAGAGCCCCCGCGCTCAAGACTTTGAGGAGCGGCTCACGGCTCGGATCGTGGGTCAAGAACGCGCCGTCAGGCGCATGAGTGGTCTCTACCAGATTTTTTTGGCGGGCATGAACCCCCCAAACCGGCCAATCGGCACGATGCTGTTTCTTGGACCGACCGGTTCCGGAAAGACGCGCGTGATCGAAGCGGCCGCTGAAGTTCTCTACGGCGATGCCAACGCGGTCGTCAAGATCGATTGTGCTGAGTTTCAACACTCGCATGAGATCGCCAAGCTTATCGGCTCGCCTCCGGGTTACCTCGGCCATCGCGAAACCTCGCCGATGTTGACCCAGGAGAACCTCGATCGAATGCACACCGACGACATGAAAGTCTCGCTGGTGCTGTTTGACGAGATCGAAAAGGCTTCCGACAGTTTGTGGCAACTGCTGCTGGGTATTCTGGACAAAGCCACGTTGACGTTGGGCGACAACCGTCGCGTCGACTTTTCGAAGGCGATGGTGATCATGACTTCGAATCTGGGCGCGCGCGAGATGTCGGAACTGATTTCGGGTGGTATCGGTTTCGCGCCAGGCAAAGGCAGCAAGACTCCGAACGACACTGAGGTCGACCAGAAGATTTATCGCACGGCGGTCGAAGCGGCGCGGCGTAAGTTCTCGCCCGAGTTTATGAACCGCATCGACAAAGTCGTGGTCTTCCGTTCGTTGAAAGAACATCACCTGCGGCAGATTCTCGATCTCGAACTGCAAGCGGTTCAGGATCGGATCATGCAGTCGGCAGGAACCAAGTTTGTCTTTCAGTGTTCAGAAACCGCGAAAGACATGCTGATGAAGGAAGGGCTCGATTACAAATACGGCGCCCGCCATCTGAAGCGCGCGGTCGAACGCTTCCTGGTCTACCCGCTCTCGAATCTCGTAGCGACCGGACAAATTGGCTTGGGTGATCTGGTTCACGTGGACGTCGATGGGATTCGTAATAAGCTCATCTTCTCGAAGAGCTCAGGCGGTGCGTTGATTCATGAGATGACGCAAGGCGCAAGTGCCGCGGAGCGCACGAGCGAAACGCTTTCGGGTGGCGTTGGTCTACCGATTCCGGCGGCGTCGAAAGCCGCGAAGAAGGGTCAGGGCCGCGACAAGACCGACGGCTAAGCCACGAATAGGCACAGGAAGGAGCACAAAGAGAGGCGCAAGACGAACCTGGATTTGTCTTGTGCCTCTTGTGTTTTTTAGTGGCTTATCTTGCGAAGGGATTTGTAAGCCAGTTCAGCAAGGAAAGGATCGGCGGCGGTTGAAACGGACTTGAGAGCCGGAATCGCCGCCGGATCCGCAATGAGACCCAAAGCACGCGCCGCCTCACGGCGCACGTCACTCGGAAACTTCTCATTACTAACCGCAGAGATCAGCGCTGCGGTTCCCGCTCTACTTTTGATTCGTCCCAAAGCTGCGGCTGCCGCGCGCAACACAAACGGATTCTCTTCCCGCTTGCGTTTGCTCTTCGCCGGCGTCGATAGTTCGGGTGCCAGTGGGCTCGACAATGCGATCACTCCCGCTTCGTCTGCGATCTCTCCGAGCGCGACGGCAGCAGCACCTCGCACGCCAGCCTCTTTATCATTCAACAAAAGATCACTTAGCGCCGCGGTTGCCGTTCTGCTGTGTGTCTGACCAAGCGCGTAAGCAGTTTCGCGTCGAACAAACTCGTCTTTATCGTTGAGCAGCGGAAGCAGCGCAGCGGCACTCTCCGCCGGATCGAGTGAAAGAATTGCTTTCGCAGCCGTCACTCGAATCATCGGGGAAGGATCTGAAAGTGCCGGCAAAGCCACGCGCGAAGCTGCCGGGCGATGCATGGCAGCGAGTCGCATCAAGGCGTCGCGCCGTTCTTCTTCATCGCCGGAGCTGAGACGTTGCTGCTGTTTCTCGATCTCGGCTTGAGTCGGAGTCAGATTGCGTGTGGATTGAGCGCAAGTGAGAGACGCGCCGGTCGTCAGAAACAGGAAAGCTATCACGCCGGCCACAAACATCGCCGGCGATAACATCAGTTTATTCGTTTGCCCTTCGCCCATTCACAGGTGAGCGCCAACTCGCGCTGCGGCTCGTCTTTCCGCTTTCCGGCGTACTGCTTCCCACTCGAACGCCTGGCGCGCACGCCGGTTCTCGTGGGCCTCTGCCAAAACCGATAACACCTCATCTTCCCATACAGATGAAACGGTTCTCGAACGGCACCTTGATTCGCGCTGGGATTCCATCGCCGAAATGTAATCTAAAACCTCGCACACTTCAGCGTCATTTAGCGTCTCGAGTTTCTGGGCGAGAAACTGGCGCTGACTTACTGTTCTGCCCATTTCCGTGCTCCTTTCGGGGCGACGAGAGTTTTTGCGACGGGGCAGCAATATACACGACCAAAAAGCGGGGAGGCAAGATTGTCGGCCAATAGAAAACAGCCGCCGGCTAATCGATCCGCGAGGTAATGCCGTGCACCGTATCGACGATGAGCACTGCGATAGGAGGATAAATAATCAGATCGGGAATCAAAATGGCCGCCCAGGTGTAGGCCAACATGCTCGACTGCACGACAACTACGCGGTCGCGAAAGAGCAGGGCAATGTCGTTGAAGAAGTCCTGCGTGTGCCAGCCGATGTAGAGTCCAATGCCGACGCTGAGCGCGTAGCCGACGAGCAGAAATGTGTACGCAGAGAAGCGTGTAAACGGCTGCTCCGGCAGGCTAGCCCCTCTCATGATCGAGCCCTGAATCAAATCAGGCCGGTAAGTGTAGTGAGCGAGGTATTCGCGCAGACGGTTTGCGAGGTGCCACACGCCCATCACAAACAAAGTGAGCACGATGACTTTGCCCCACGTCGAAAACACCTGCCAGAGTTGCGGCCGCATCATCGCCAGGAAGAACGTCGACAGAAACAGTGAAACGGTAGTAAAGACCGCGCGCTGGCGTTCGCGGTTTTCCAGCCGGTCGCGTTCCAGGACCTCATCTACGAGCCGATCCCATTTTGCCTGTACGGCCAGGTTGCGAGCGCGCTTCGCGTGTGGATTGTTGGAATCGAGAATCGAATAACTGCGGTTCTTTTGCGCTCGTAGTTGTTCGTCGTAGTAAGCGCGTTCCTGCGGATCGATGAGCGTGTGATACGCCTTTGAAAGCAGCGCAAACTGGCGTCCGGCTTCGGAGTTTGGATTGAGATCGGGATGGCTTTTGCGCGCGAGTTTCCGGTAAGCCGATTTGATTTCGGCTTGCGACGCATTCATCTTAACGCCCAGAACTTTGTAGTAGTCGATCACTGTGCTTCTGTTGGACTCCTTGAAAGCCAGCGATGATTGCCAGGGCCGCCTGAGGAGAAAGCGCTCGGCGCGAAAATTATACCACCCTGCGCAAGGGCTAGCGGATCATTACGGTACTCAGATGTCCGGCTCGGGGAAAGAGTTCCGGGATAAGGGGGGTGCCAAAGGGGAGCCGGGATAATAACCTCGAGCGGCATTCGAGGGGGCGAGGACGTTATGATTAAGGCGACTCGCACCCTTTGGCGATTGCCATCTGACATTACAACCGCCATGCCATCACTCGATCCTTGAAAAAAAGGCCGAAAAACGAAAGAAAGCTCTGTACGCCACCGGACGAGTGTCAACTAGCGGAAACACAACTGTCTACGACTAACGACACTTTACCTCCGCGAACTGCTGTTTGGTTTCTCTGTGCCGCTGTGTCTCGGTGGTTATTGAACCACGGAGGCACAGAGACACGGAGAAGAGATTGTCACCTTCAGCGCAAAGACCTCAACTTGCACTCGCCCGGTCCACAATCCGCAGAAGCGTCCGGACGGCGATGCCGGTTGGTCCCTTGGACCGGTAAGGCTTCGCCTCGTCGCCCCAAGCGGTGCCGGCGATGTCTAGGTGCGCCCAAGCCAACCCATCGGCAAACTCCTTAATAAAGGCGGCCGCGGTGATCGTGCCGGCCTTGCGCCCACCGACGTTCTTGATGTCGGCAATGTCCGACTTGATCTGTTTCGAGTATTCCTTGTCGAGCGGCAACTGCCAGAACTTCTCACCCACTTCTCTTCCCGCCGAGATGATCTCATCGATTAACTGCTGGTCGGTTCCCAGCACCGCAGCGTTGACATCGCCAAGGGCAATCGAAACGGCACCGGTCAACGTAGCCATGTCGATGACTTTGGTCGCACCGAGCTTCTTCGCGTAGGCGATCGCGTCGGCGAGAATCAATCTTCCTTCAGCGTCGGTGTTGATGATTTCGATCGTCTTGCCGGTCATCGCCTTCACGACGTCACCCGGTTTCGTCGCCTTGCCCGACGGCAGGTTTTCGGTGCATGGAGCAACACCGAGAATCGGAATCGGGGGTTTGAGCTGCGCGATGGCGCGCATCGCGCCCATGACTGTGGCGGCGCCCGTCATGTCGTACTTCATCAACTCCATGTTCTCGCCAGGCTTTAGCGAAATACCGCCGGAATCAAACGTCACCCCTTTACCGACAAAGGCCAACAACTCTTTATCGTCGCCGCCGGCACTCGCGGGTGTGTATTTCAAGATGATCAGTTTCGCAGGTTGGTCTGAACCGCGAGCGACACTGAGCAACGAGCCCATGCCTTCCTGTTCCATGCGCGCTTCGTCGAGCACGTCGATGCTCAGACCAAATTCGTTCGCGATGTCTCGTGCCCGTTCAGCCATGTCGGAAGGCGTCATGTAAGCGCCGGGTTCATTGGCTAGATCGCGGGTGAAATTGATCGACTCACCGACGACTGTTCCCGCATTTACACCACGGTCGAGCGCTCTTTGGTCTCCCCCTTCGATTACCACGACCAACCGATCGACCTTCTTCTGCTCTTTCTCGACGGTCCTGTATTTATCGGGATCGAACAGCGCGATGAAGGCTCCCTCAACGGCCCTGCGTGCGGTTTCTTCATCCTTGCCTTTCACTCGCGGCACGACGCCAATCGACTTCACGTTCTTGCTGCGCAACGACCGGACCGCGGTTCCGGTCATTTGTGAAACTTGCGGACTGCCGTAATCCTTCTCTTCCCCGACGCCCACCAACATCAAGCGCCGAAACTTAAACTGGTTATTTCCCACAAGGTGAAAGTAAGCAATCTCGCCCTCTTTGCCGGAAAATTCTTCGGCATCAATGGCGGACCGCACGAGCCCGCCGGTAAGTTCATCGAGTTTCTTCAGGAACCCGTCGCCGGGTTTCTCGTCCTTGAACACCGCAACCGCGAGACCTTGAACGTCAAGCTCTTCGATCGGACCTCGGTTGGCTTCAACTTGCATGTGAGTGGGTTCTCCTGCGATATGAAATGCGGAAAGCTTTTGGTTCTTTACTTCGGTAAAACTTTCAGTTCACAACACCGGCTTCGCCGCCGGATGTGCGGCATGGCTTTGCCTTGCCGCCCTTATCGGTTCCGTTCCTTTAATTGTGCTCGTGTTTCTCGTTCCACCGTTCGCTTCAATTCGGCTTCGCGTTTGTCGTACATCTTCTTGCCGCGAGCAACACCAACTTCTATTTTGATCCGGCGATTCTTGAGGTAAAGCTGCGTCGGGACGAGAGTCATTCCCTGCTTGGCCGTTGCCTCATCCAATTTCGAAATCTCGCGCTTGTGAAGCAACAACTTGCGGGTTCTCAGCGGATCGTGGTTCTCACGATTGCCATGAGAATAAGGCGAAATGTGGGCATTGAACAACCACGCCTCGCCATCGCGCACGGAAACGTAGGCTTCTTTTAGTTGTACGCGGCCGTCCATCGCACTCTTCACTTCCGTTCCGGTCAAGGCAATTCCGGCCTCGTACATGTCGGAGATGTGATAGTTGTGAAATGCAGCGCGATTAGCCGCCAACACTTTTTCTTCTTTATTGGACAACGTTGTTCAGCTTCAAATCGAGTACGTCGTGACGAGTAATGATGCCGATAATGCGGCCATACTCTTCCACCAGCACCGCGGGACTGGTCTGCAATCTGCGCGTTACTTCGTTGGAACTGGCGTCGACATCAACGCTCGGAAAACCTGTCTCCATGACTTCGCGAACCGGTGAGTTGAGCAGTTCCCGGTCACGCACAACCTTTGCCAGCACTCGGTTCTCTCTCAACGACCCGACGCATTTTCCTTCTTCAAGCACGGGGATTTGCGAGAGACCGAGTCCATCCATCTGCTCAAGGGCGACGGCGACGGTGTCAGTCGGAGCGACGGAAACAAGAGTCTTCGGCGCCTGTGGTTTCTTGGTGCCACTGATCAATCCGGCGGTGATTCTTTGCGGCTCGAGCAGCCGCTTCTCTTTCAGCCATTCGTCCGAATGGTGTTTGGTCAGGTAATGCTCGCCCGTATCGCAAACAATGAAAACGACGATCGCGTTCTCGTCGAGATTTGCTGCCACGCGCAGCGCTGCGGCCAGGTTCGTTCCCGTTGAGCCGCCGCAGAAGATCCCTTCCATTCGCCCGAGCAGCCGCGACATCTCAAACGAATCGCGATCGGTGACGTTGATAATTTCATCGACGTACTTGATCTGCACGTTTGGCGGCACAATCTCCTGGCCGATTCCCTCGACGAGATAAGGAGTAGCTTCGACAACTTTGCCGGTTTCTTTGTAGCTCTTAAAGATCGAACCGTAAGGATCGGCGCCAATGATTCTGATCGCCGGATTCTGCTCCTTTAAATAGCGGCCTGTGCCGGAGATCGTTCCGCCGGTGCCGAGACCGGCAACCAAGTGTGTGATCTTGCCTTCAGTTTGCCGCCACAATTCCGGTCCGGTCGTGCGGTAATGTGCTTCCGGATTGGACGGGTTTGAATACTGGTCCGGGTAAAAAGAGTTTGGAGTTTCGGCGGCGATACGGCGAGCGGTGGAAACGTAATGATCGGGCGTTCCGGGTTTCGCGGAAACGGGAGTGATGACGACGTCGGCGCCGAGCGCTTTCAAGTAGCGCGACTTCTCGACGGAGGCCTTGTCAGTCATGACAAAGATGCACTTGTAACCCTTCACTGCCGCTGCGAGCGCCAAGCCAATTCCGGTGTTACCTGACGTCGCTTCGATCACCGTTCCGCCCGGCTTCAGAATGCCTTCGCGTTCCGCTGCATCGATCATCGAAACGCCAATCCGATCTTTAACTGAGTAACCCGGATTCAGGCTTTCCATCTTTGCGAAGATCTGAGCTTTGACTCCTCGCGCCAACCGGTTGAGTTTGACCAAAGGTGTATTCCCGATGAGGCCGAGAATGTTTTCCTTGAATTCCATACAGTCTCCGACGAGTCGGTATAAATTGCGGCTCTATCTATAACAGAAGATTGGAAGATCGACGAACGTGAGGAAGCTACCTTAAGGCAATTTGGCTGAGAATCAAAATGTGGCGGGAAGCCAAAATGTTAGGACCCGGATGTGCTCTCCCCTTCACATCCGGGCCCCCACAAGGCCACTCATCTTGCAATGTGTGACCGAACCTTTAGCGAAACAGTGTTAGTAACGCCGGTAACGATACCTGTTTCTGTGTTTGCCTTTGTCGCGGATTCCGTAGGTGTAGAGCGCTGCTCCACCACCACCGGCTATCGCTCCGATAATCGCACCCTTCTTGCCGCCAACGAGGCCGCCGATTACAGCTCCTGCACCAGCACCTCCGGCGGTGGTTAACTTGTCGCGATGCCTATCCCAAAATGATCGATCACGATGCCAATCCCTGTTATAACGACGCCCGTCATAGCGTTGCTCGTAACGCCGGCCGTCGTAGCGTCGATATCGGGTTTGCGCTCCGGCAGGAACCGTCATAACCATGAGCGCTATCAAACAAACAATTGTGATTAATCCCTTTTTCAACCCTTTGTTCATCCTAACTGCCTCCGGGTGGTCTTTTTGGCAATGAGTGTGCCAATCGCTTGAAGCACGCTTTTTTGCAGTTTTACGGGAGTTGAGTTAAAAATCGGCGCATAGCGTTAACCATAACGTGCGCATGGTGTAAGGTGATTCACCTTTTGGGGTACGTAGGACAGGCATTCCTGCCTGTCGCGCGCAACTCAAAGAATGAAGAAGACAGAAGAAGTCAGAAGAAGACAGACAAGAATGTCTGTCCTACTGGAGGCACTACTGAAGTTACTAGTACTTGACAGTGAACAGATCTCGCGGCTTTTGCCGATGGCGGAGTGCATCGAGCTGATGTCAGACGCGCTTGCGTCGCTCGCTCGTGGTGAAGTCTATCAGCCCCTGCGCACGATCATTCGTCCGCCTGACGCACGTGGCTTGCTGGCGTTGATGCCTGCCTATCGTCATGGAGAGAACGGCGCGTTCGGACTGAAAGCGATCTGCGTGTTTCCCGGTAATCCGGCACTTGGCAAAGACGCGCACCAGGGAATGGTGATCTTGTTCAGTCAGGAGACCGGCGAGCCGTTGGCGCTGATGAACGCGTCGCAGATCACCGCGATGCGTACGGCTGCGGTCTCCGCTTTGGCAACTCGATTGCTCGCGCGGCCGGATGCTTCGGAACTGGGAATTATCGGCGCGGGTGTGCAGGCACGGACGCATCTGGTGGCGCTCGCGTGTGTTCGTTCGCTGAAGCGCGCGCGAGTGGCGTGTCGGAATCAGGAGCACGCGGTTCAGCTTGTTCGTGAGATGCAGGATAAGGTGGCGTTTCCGATTGAAGTCGTAGGTTCCAATGAAGCGGCGGTGCAGGATGCGGATATCGTCGTTACTGCCACTTCAGCACACGAGCCTGTTATTAAGAGAGATTGGATCGCGGACGGCGCACACATCAATGCAATTGGCACGCATTCACCGCAGTCGCGCGAAATCGACACGGACACGATGGCGGCTGCGCGGATCTTTGTCGACCGTCGCGAGTCTGCCTTGAACGAAGCAGGTGACTATTTGCTCGCGGCCAAGGAAGGCGCGATCACTCCGGATAGCATCGTGGCGGAGATCGGTGAGCTGATAATTCAAAGCAAACAAGGCCGGAGCTCGCCGCAGGAAATAACGCTCTTCAAATCCCTGGGAGTCGCAATCGAAGATGTCGTTTGTGCCGACTACTTGTTCCGCAAAGCACAAGCGGAGAACGCCGGTACGTGGGTCGATTTTTGAGTCACAAAAAGCACCAGAGGCACAAAACAATTTCACCAAGTCTCTCGTGTGCTTCTTTGTGGCCTAAGAAGCTTTGCGAACCGTAGATACTCATGGCGCGAGTCTACAACTCGCCATAATCAAATTAGCCGGTCGCCCTCAAACGAAACAGAATCTTGACGATAATGACATCCTCGACTCTGCCGGTTGTGCTGCGCCGCCTGTGCGACGATCAACGCGACTTCGACTGCATTACGCAATCCGATCAATCCGTCAGACAGCTTCGTGCTGCGATAAAACGTCTCGATCTCATTCCACAGGTGACGCAGTTCGCGAATTGCTCGCGACAGACGATCGGCGCTGCGCACCAAACCAACGTAGTGCCACATGATGTTCTGAATCGTCTGCATGTCACCCTGGATCAATGCCGGGTCCGGATCAGCGCTCAGACCACTCTCGTCCCACGGTGGAATGTCGTTGAACTTCGGCCGTTTCCCCTTCTCGGGTTGATCGAGGGCGCGTTCGATCTCGATCGCCACGCGATTTCCCCAAACCAGACCTTCGAGCAACGAAGTTGACGCGAGACGATTTGCCCCGTGAACGCCGGTGCAACTGATCTCGCCGATCGCATACAAGTTATCGATCGTGGATCGGCCCCACTCATCAACCAGCACACCGCCGCAGAAGTAATGCGCTGCCGGCACAACCGGCACCGGCTCCTGCGAGATGTCTAAACCGACTTTCAAACACTCGTGATAGATGAAGGGAAAGCGCTCGCGAATCGCTTCGGCCGGCATGTGCGACGCGATATCAAGCAACACGAACGAATAGCCATTTGCTTCCATCTCGTGATGGATCGCGCGCGCAACGATGTCGCGTGGCGCGAGATCCTGCCACTCCGGCGAATACTTATGCATGAACGGACGCAGATCGGGCGTCAGTAACACACCTCCCTCACCGCGTACAGCTTCGCTGATTAACAAGCCTTCAGCACCAGGCGCAGCCAGTGCCGTCGGGTGAAACTGCATGTACTCAGCATTTGCGATCCGGGCGCCCGCACGATGGGCCATCGCCAAACCGTCACCTCGCGCGCCAGCCGGATTCGTCGTGTTGCGATAGATTCGGCCAAGACCGCCCGTCGCCAGCACAGTCGCGCGTGCTAAATAACGATGAACGGTGCTCTCTTCCCGATCGAAGACGTAGCAACCATGACACGAGACATCACGATAGTTGTCGAGTGGATCTCGCGAGTGGTGCGGAAAAGTGATTAGGTCGACAGCGGTAGCTTCAGATTTGATCTCAATATTCGGATAATCGCTGATCGTGCTGATTAGCCCGTTGCTGATCGCGCGGCCGGTGGCGTCGCCGACGTGCAAGATGCGGCGACGCGAATGCGCCGCTTCCTGTCCCCAAACCGGCGCGCCTGCTTCGTCGTGATCGAAAACCACACCGGCGGTCTGTTCAAGTATTTCGTTGAGCAGCGATGGTCCTTCATTAGCCAGAATGCGCGCGGCTTCCGGGGAGCTCACACCTGCGCCCGCGGCGATAATGTCTGCAAACAACAACTCGGCGCTGTCGTCGGGACCTCGACCGATGATGCCGCCTTGCGCGTACTTGGTATTTGATTCGTGAGTATCACGCGCGCGAGTGATGATAGTGATGTGGCGATTGGGATCGCGCGCCAGCCGGAGAGCAGCGGTTGCGCCCGCGATGCCGCAACCGATGATTAGCACCTCTGTTTCTGCCATATTCAACGATCAGTCTTCGTGACCAATCTTGAGCATCCGTTTGACCGAACGGAGTGCTCGCTTGCGGACGTCTTCGTCGATCACGATCTCAAACTGCTCTTTTTGCAACGATTCGAGTGTGTCCTCGAGCGTGATCTGATTCATGTGCGGACAACGCACACTGCACAACCGCAGCATCTCTTTGTCAGGATTCGCGGCCGCGATGTTGTCGCCCATGGAACACTCGGTCAGCAGCAGATAACGCGGCGCGCGCGTCTTCTCAACGTAGCGAATCATCGCCGTCGTGCTGCCGGAATAGTCTGAAGCAGCGACAACTTCCGGACTGCATTCCGGATGGGCCAGGATCACCACGTCGGGAAACTGTTTGCGAACGTTTTTGATGTCTTCAACACTGAATTTCTCGTGCACCTCGCAACGTCCCGGCCAGCCGATCAGCTCGTACTCGAGATGCTCAGGAAACTGGTGGCGTGGTTCGCGCGTCGGGAAGATGATCTGCTTCCCCGTTTCTCGCGCGACGTTGCCGGCAAGGTACTCATCGGGAATGAAAATCACCTTGTCTGTGTTTAGCGACTTGACCACGTCGATAGCATTTGACGACGTGCAACAAATGTCAGACTCCGCTTTCACATCCGCGTAGGTGTTGATATAGGTCACGACCGGAACACCGGGAAATCGCTTCTTCAGTTCGCGCACGTCTTCAGCGGTGATGCTCGCGGCCAGCGAGCAGCCGGCTTTCTCGGAAGGGATCAACACCTTCTTCGTCGGGTTGAGAATCTTCGCCGTCTCCGCCATGAACTTCACACCGCAGAAGACAATGATGTCTTTGTCAGTCTCCGCGGCTTTGCGGCTGAGTTCGAGTGAGTCGCCGACGAAATCGGGAATCGAGTGAAAGAGCGCCGGTTCCATGTAGTTGTGACCGAGTATGACGGCGTTCTTTTCGACTTTGAGTCGATTGATCTCAACCGCCAGCTCGGCTTTGAGACGCAGCTCAAAATCGGGCACTGTGTCGGACAACAGCCGCTTCAACTTCCGGTACATCTCTTCGGTTGTCGCGTCAGTAAACATCTCAATCATCTTTGTTAACAAACTCCAGACTCACGTCAAAAACTTTGGGTGAATGCGTCAAAGCGCCGACGGAAATGTAATCAACTCCCGTGCGGGCTACTTCGAGCACATTTTCGAGCGATACGTTGCCAGAGGCCTCGAGCTTTGCCCGTCCATCACATATCCGGACCGCCTCACGCATCAACTCAAGCGACATATTATCGAGCAAAATCCTTTCGACTTCGAGCGCCAACGCCTCACGAACGTGATCGAGCGTGCGTGCCTCGACTTCGATTTCGAGATTCGTTCCCGATTCGCGAACTCTGGTCACC
>Ga0187894_10002698_pt1 | contig 20893 bp, 17 predicted proteins | sample GBC1701081metaG_FD_136650 | JGI IMG/M metagenome (GOLD analysis project Ga0187894, IMG submission 136650) | White microbial mat communities from a lava cave in the Kipuka Kanohina Cave System on the Island of Hawaii, USA - GBC170108-1 metaG ...
ATCTATGTCTACGTCGCCGCCGCCGCCGCCGTCGCCACCTTCTTTTTCGAACGCCGGTTCCGCGCGACCTTCAGCGCCCTGCTCTATCTCGATGCCCTCGCCACTGCCGTGTTCGCGGTGCTCGCGATCGAGAAGACGCGCATGCTCGGATTCGGTCCCGGCGTGGCCGTGGTCATGGGCGTGATCACGGGGATCGGCGGCGGCCTGATTCGCGACGTCCTCACCGGCCAGCCGACGATCCTGATGAGGCGCGAGCTCTACATGACGCCGCTGCTCGTCGGCGGTGCGCTGTACGTGGCGTTGCTGGCTTACGCGGTCGTCGCACCGGCTCTGGCGTCTCTCCTGGCGATCGCCTCGATCTGCATCGTGCGGCTCGGTGCGATTCGCTGGGGCTGGGCGTTCCCCGACTGGCTCACTTACAAGCCGAGAAGCTAGTCAGTGACGAAGGCTGGCGGTCAGCAGACCCTGGCGGTTAGTAAACCGTCGCGGTCGTGACGTCAGCCCGCTGCAGATCGACGGACCAGGTGGCCAGCGTTCCGCGCAGCAGATCCGCATCGCGCGCGTCGCCGACGCGGAATTCGAACGAGCGCGTGAAGCGCGCGAGCGAAGCATCGAGCCGCGCGCCGTCCGTGCGGGTCTGCACCTCGGCGCTCGAGTCGAGGACGCGCACGGGAATGGCGTGGTCCGCCGCAAAACGCTCTACCAGTGCGCTGCGCTGCTCGATCTCAGTGCGGGCAGCCGCAGCGGGCAGCCAATCCGTCGTCACCTGCGCGGTGAACGTGATGGGCGCGGGCGCGGCGGGCAGGATGAGGGAGCCGGACGCGGCCCCATCCCACGACGCGATGCCCAGCGTCAGTGTCACTGCGGCCAGCAGGGCCGAGGCGTTGATCCAGGTCGTGGTCTTCATGGTCGACTCCCTAAAGAGACCGTTCGGTCTGTCTCTGGGCAAAAAAAACCGTTCAGGCCGCGCGCAGCTTCTCGTTGACGTGCGCCAGCAGCTGCGCCGTCATGCGCGCCTTGTAAGAGCGATCGCCGTAAAACTGGCTCATGAGCTGCGCACCTTCGAGGCTGCCGATCAGGTACGTGGCGAACTCGTCGGGATTCACGTCGGGCCGGATCTCGCCCTGGGCGATGCCGCTGGCGATGACCTGCGTGAGATATCTGCGCCAGCGCGCGAGCAGCGTGGCGACGCGTTCGCGCAGCGCGGGGTTCGCGTCGTCGCTCTCGACCATCGAATTGGCGATGGGGCAGCCGCCGTCCACCACGGGATCCGAGAGGCCGACAGCTTCGATGTGCGCCATCAGCTGCGCCAGCGGCGAGGTGTGCCGGGCGTGCACGGCATAAAGACGTGCGAGGATGCGCTCCATGATCATGTCGAACGCGGCGAGCGCGAGCTCTTCCTTGCTCGCGAAGTGGTTGTAGAGCCCGCCCTTCTGCAGGCCCGTGGCACGCATGATTTCGGACACCGGAGCGTTCTGGAAACCGTGCCGGTTCAGCAGCGGCGCCGCCTGCTCGAGAATGCGGCGGCGGGTTTCTTCGCCCTTGGTGCTGGAGGTCGGTGTCATGGGACAGGATCATAAGACCGTTCGGTCTGTTTTGGCAAGCACGATTTGAGCGGACGTCCGGATGGTGCGCATCCAATAGCGGAACAGGTCTTATCTATGTCATTGAGTAGACGTGATTTTATGGCTGGTCTGGGCGCTGCCGGCGGCCTGCAGGCTCTCGCCCCTCCTGCCAAAGCGCAGGCACCTGAAGACCTGCCGGTCTCTTCGCGGGAGCTCTGGGCCATGGTGCGCCAGCAGCCGGTGTTGGAGCCTGGGCTGACCTGGCTCAACACCGCCTTCAGCGGACCGAGCCTGCGGCGCGTACTGATCGAGGAATTCCGTCATCGCGAAGCGCACAGCGCGAATCGTGCAGCGTACTACCGCGCGAATCTCGGCGGCGCCGCGCTGCAGAGCTTTCTGAACGCGGTCGCTGCGTTCATGGGCGGCACCACCGAGGAAATCACCTTCACGAGCGGCTGTACCGAAGCGCTCAACCTCGTCGCCTCCGGGCTCGACCTCGCCGCTGGAGACGAAATCGTAACCACGCAGCACGAGCACCCCGCCGGAATCTATCCCTGGTTGCTGCAGGCAAAGCGCCGCGGCGTGAAAGTGATCCAGGTGTCGCTGCCCGTGCCGCTTCCCCATCCACAGCACGCGATCGACGCCTTCACCGCGGTATTGACGCCGCGCACGCGCGTCATGGCCTTTCCGCACGTGCTGTACACGGACGGTTCGGTGCTGCCGGTCCGCGAACTGAGCGATCTCGCGCGCTCGCGCAACATCCTGTCGGTGGTCGATGGCGCGCAGGCGCTCGGCATGCTCCCGGTCGCGGTGCGCGACCTGGGTTGCGATTTCTACGCGGCGAACTTCCACAAGTGGTGCAACGGGACCGCGGGTACGGGCGTTCTGTACCTGCGCGACGCCGCGCGGCATCGTGTCTGGCCGGCCATGGTTGCCGGTCACGACGAATGGGACGCGCTCGACCGTGACGGCGCGGCCAGCGTGGCGCCCGCCGCGGACTATCGCGCCGAATGGCCCGGTGCGATGCGCAAGTTCGCGTATGCCTTCCAGCACACCGCGCCGCTGTTCTTCGGAGCGCTGCCGGCGCTCGAGTTCCAGCGCGAGATCGGCGCAGAGCGCATCGCCGCGCGTATCCGCGAGCTCGCCTGGTACCTGCGCCTGCAACTGCAGCGGGTGACCGGACTGCGCGTGCTCACCTCCGCGCATCCGCAGGTCTGGGCGGGCGTCGTGGCGTTCCAGATCCCCGGCGTCGACAGCGCCGAGCTGGCGCGCGCGTTGCTGACGGAGCACCGCATCGCGGTGCGCGCGATCCGCCACGCGGGCCCGGGATTCGAGGCCGTGCGCGCCGCCACTCACGTCTTCAACTCCCACGACGACGCCGATCGGCTGGCGAACGCGCTCAACCGCCTGATTCGCTGACTTCGGCGCTCCGCCGCGTTCGTGCCAGCGCTGCCTGTCCGGCGTTTCCCCGCCGTTCGTCCCTGCGTCGCGTCCGCCGTCGATGTGACTTCAGTCATGTACCGAAGCGGCCGCACGCTCCGTACGCTGTACACCCATATAGTCGTTGACACTGTGTCAACGGCGCCCGTATCGTCGCCGCCCCATGTCTTCGTACATCGCCGCCAGACGTCAGGAAGAGAAGGACCGCCGCCGCAACGAGATCCTCGACGCGGCCGAGGCGGTCTTCGCCCAGGTGGGCGTGGAGAGAGCGACGATGGACCAGGTGGCGCGGCTGGCGCGCTTGTCGCGCGCGCTGCTGTACGTGTACTTCGAGGACAAGATCGACCTGCTCATGGGCGTGTGCGAGCGCGGCCTGCTGGAACTGCGGCGCCGCTTCGTCGCCGCGGCGGCGCGCCACGACGCAGGCGTCGACAAGATCGAGGCGATCGGCCGCGCCTACGTCGCCTTCGCGAGCGAGTGCCCGGTGTATTTCGAAGCCCTGGCGCGCTTCGAGATGCTCCACCCCGATCCCGAGGACTTCTTCAACGAGCAGCAGGGCTGCGTGGTCGCCGGCGACGCGGTGCACGATTTCATCGTCGAAGTGCTGGGTATCGGCGTGCGCGACGGCTCGATCCGCAAGGACCTCGGCGATCGCGACCTCACGGCCATCACGCTCTGGGGTTACATGCACGGCATCATCCAGCTGACGGCCACCAAGGGAGCGCTGCTCGCGCACGACGGCATCAGCCCCGAGCAACTGGTCCGGCACGCCTTGCAGATGGCTCGTCATTCCCTCGCTTCACCCGCGCAATCGTCCGGCGGCAAGCAAGGTTCCGCCGGCAAGGAAGCTTCCGCCGGCAAGGAAGCGTCCGCCGGGCAGAACTCCGGAAAGAAGGGGAAGAACGAGAAGAAGGAGAGGCGCGTTGCAGCGGCAGCCGGCACGCGCAAGGCTGCTCGCCAGTCGGGTGCGCGCCGATGAAGCGACACGGGATATTCCTGCTCGGCGCGCTGCTGGCGGGCCCGCTGCTCGCGGACCCGCTGGCGACCGCGCAGTCGCCGCAATCGACCGCGACGCAGAACGCCACGCGCAGCGTCGAGGAAGTTCTCGACGAATATCTCGCGATCGCTTACGACAGCAACCTCGCGTTGCAGCGACAGGATCTGTCGGTCGAGCAGAGCGTCGCGGCACTCGACGAGGCGCGCGGACGGTATCTGCCGCAGCTTTCGCTCGCGTCGCGCTTCTCGCGTGCCGAGGGCGGGCGCACCCTCGAGCTGCCGCTCGGCGACCTGCTCAATCCCGTCTACGCGACCCTCAACGATCTGCTGATCGCGCAGGGCCAGGCTCCGGTCTTCGGCTCGGTGAACAATGCCGAATTCGCTTTCCTGCGCGAGCAGGAGCAGCAAACCTACGTGCAGCTCGTCCAGCCGCTCTATGCGCCGGAGATCGGTGCCGGCGTGCGCGCGCGCCGGGCGCTCGCGCAGTCGGAACGAGCAGCAAGGGATGCCGTCGCGCTCACGCTCGCACGCGACGTGCGGGTCGCGTACCACAACTGGCTGAAGGCGCGGCAGGGACTGGGCATCGTCGACGCGAGCCGCGTGCTGCTGCAGGAAAACCTGTGTGTCAACGAGAGCCTGCACCTCAACGGCAAGATCACCCGCGACCAGGTGTTGCGCGCGCAGGCCGAGCTGCTCGAGGTGGAGCAGGAACGCGTGAGCAGCGCCAACTCGCTCGACGTGGCGCGCAGCTATTTCAACTTCCTGCTCAATCGGCCGCTGCGCACGCCGATCGAGGAGGGCACCGTCGGCGACACGCCGGCGCAACCGGCGGCCGTGGAAGTCCTGCAGGAGCGGGCCCTGCGTCAGAGGCCGGAGCTGCAACAGCTCGCAACCGCGACCGAAGCGGCACAGGCGCAGGTCTCGGCAGCGCAATCCCGCTTCAAGCCGACGATCGCACTGGCGGTCGAGTCGGGGGTGCAGGGCGAGGAGTATCGCTTCGGATCGGAAGACGACTATTCCATCGCTTCGCTCACCTTCAGCTGGAACCTGTTCAACGGCAATCAGGACAAGGCGCGGCTCTCTCAGGCGCGACTCGCGGCCCGCTCGGCCGACATCCAGCGTGAAGATGCCGCCCGGCGCATCGCGCTCGAGGTGGAACAGACGCACGGTGACGTGCTCAGCGCAATCAGCGCGCTCGGCACCGCGCAGGCGCGGCGTGAAGCCGCACGCGAAGGCTTCAAGATCGCGGCGCGCAAGCGCGACGCCGGCGTCATCAGCCAGGTGGAGTTCCTGGACGCGCGCACGACGCTCACCAGCGCCGAGCTGAACCTTTCGGTCACGCAGTTCGACCTTCTCATGCGCCAGGCGGAGCTCGCTCGCGCGGTCGGGTCGGCAAGGCAGCCCACTCCCGGAGACGAGCGATGAAACCCGTGCGCTTCACTTTCCTTCCTGCTGCGCGTTCGTTGCTTGCGGCGCGCATGCTCGTCGTCCCTGCGCTCGCGGCGCTCGTGCTCGTCGGGTGCGGCAAGGACGAGCCGCCGGCGGCGCAGCGCGCGACGCCAGTGCGTGCGGCGCTGAGCGCGAGCGGGCCGGCCGCTCCGCCGATATCGACCACCGGGCGGGTCGAGACGCACGACGAAATGCGCCTGTCTTTCATGGTGAGCGGCTTGATCCGTGCGTTGCCCGTGCAGCTCGGCCAGAGCGTGCGCAAGGGGCAGCGACTCGCGGAGATCGAGCTGACCGAAGTCGCCGCACGGGTTGCCCAGGCGCGCGAGACTGCCGCCAAGGGACGGCGCGATCTCGAACGCGGGGAACGGCTGTATGCCGACCAGGTCATCAGCCTCGAACAGCTCGAGGCGCTGCGCACGGGCGCCGCCGTCGCTGCCGCGCAGCTCGACGCTGCGCAGTTCAATCAGAACTACGCCGTCATCGTCGCGCCGCGCGACGGTACCGTCCTGCAACGTCTCGCCGAAGAGCGTGAGATGGTCTCCGCCGGTCAGCCGGTGGTCGTCCTCGGTGCCGAAGATCGCGGCTACGTCGTCAAGGCTGCACTGAGCGATCGCGAGGTCGTGCAGCTTGCGGTCGGCGATGCCGCCGAAGTGAGTGCCGATGCGTTCCCCGGCCAGGTGCTGACGGGCCGCGTGACCGAGGTCGCCACGGGCGCGGATGCGGCCAACGGGTTGTTTCCGATCGAGGTGCGCCTCAATCCGACCTCGCTGCGCCTGGTCAGCGGCCTGGTGGCGAAGGTCTCGATCGCTCCGGCGGCCGCGCGCGGCGGCGTGCTCACCTACGTGCCGATCGCGGCGGTGGTCGAGGGCGACGGACGGCGCGCGAGCGTGTTCGTCGTGGAGGGCGGCAATGCGCGCCGTCGCCAGGTAGAGGTCGCATTCATCGGCGCGGATGCCGTGGCGCTGTCCAGGGGCCTCGAACCTGGTGTGCGCATCGTGACCGACGGCGCGTTGTTCCTCGAAGACGGCGACAGCATCGAGATCCGTTCGGAAGGCGGCGCCGTGGCCGGCTCGGACGATCCGCGCCGCGGCTGAACGACACGATCGCCCGGCGCCCGCCCACATGTCGTTCCTCGAATTCCCCATCCGCCGCTACCAGTTCACGCTGGTCGCGTTCCTGTGCCTGATCGTCGTGGGCTGGTTCACCTTCTCGAACATGCCGCGCGAGGAAGATCCCTACTTCAAGATCTCCGGCTTCTTCATCACCGCGATCTATCCGGGCGCAGATCCCAAGGATCTCGAGCGCCTGGTGGCCAAGCCGGTCGAGGACCGGCTCGCCGAGCTCGAGGACGTGAAGACCATCGAGACCACGATCCGCGACGGCGTCTCGTTCACGGCCATCGAATTCCAGGCGTTCACCGACGCGGACGAGAAGTACGACGAGGTGACGCGCGAGGTGAACGCGCTGCGGCCCACGCTGCCGGACGAGATCGTCGACCTCGAGATCCGCAAGATCAGCCCGGCGCTGGTCAACATCGTGCAGATCGCGCTGGTGTCCGAGGATGCGCCGTACATGGAGCTCGAGGATCGCGCGCGCGATCTCAAGGACCTGCTCAAGAACGTTCCCGGCATACGTACCGCGGAAAGCTGGGCACATCCCGATCGCGAGCTGCGCGTCGCCGTGGACCTGCGGCGCATGACCGAGATCGGCGTGTCGGCGGCGCAGGTGATCGCCGCAGTGCAGAGCGAGAACGCCAACATACCCGGCGGCTTCGTCGACCTCGGCCCGCGCAGCTTCAGCCTCAAGACTTCCGGCAGCTACACCAACCTCGATCAGGTCCGTGACACCGTGGTGGCGGCCGTGAACGGGCGCGCCGTGCGGGTGCGCGACGTGGCCGAGGTGTTCTGGTCGCCGCAGCCGGTCAGCTACCTGGGCCGCTACAAGGGCCAGCGCGCCGTATTCGTGACCGCGAACCAGAAGGACGGCTACAACATCCTCGAGGTGCGCAAGAGCATCGGCACGGCGCTGGCGACGTTCCAGGAAACGCTGCCGGCGCGTATCAAGCTCGATCTCGGCTTCGACCAGTCGCGCAACGTCGAGCACCGCCTGAGCCGCCTGTACACGGACTTCGGTATCGCCATCGCGCTGGTGCTGCTCACGCTGCTGCCGCTCGGGTGGCGCGCGGCCAGCATCGTCATGATCTCGATCCCGCTGTCGCTCGCCTTCGGCCTCGCGGTGCTGTACTTCCTCGGCTATTCCCTGAATCAGCTCTCCATCGCGGGCTTCGTGGTCGCCCTCGGCCTGCTGGTCGACGATTCCATCGTTGCAGTGGAGAACATCGCGCGCCACTCACGCGCCGGCATGGCGCCGGCCGAGGCGGCAGTCGCGGGCACGCGCCAGATCTTCGTGGCGATCGTCGGTTGCACCGCGGCCCTGGTGTTCGCGTTCCTGCCGCTGCTGGCGCTGCCCGGCACCGCGGGGAAATTCATCCGCGTGCTGCCGATAGCCGTGGTGTCGAGCATCGTCGGCTCCCTCATCATTGCGGTCACCATCATTCCGTTCCTCACCAGCCGCGTGCTGCGCGAGGATCCGAGCCACCGCAACCGCCTGCTCGAGCGGGTGATGGGCGTGATCCATCGCTACTACCGCCCGGCACTGCACTATTGCCTCGCGCGCCCGCGCGCCACCGTGATCGCGTCGATCGGCGGCTCGCTGGTGCTGTCGGTGCTCATCGCGATGCTGGTCGGCGGGAGTCTCTTCCCCAAGGCCGATACTCCGCAGTTCCTGGTGACGGTGGACACGCCGAACGGCACCAGCCTGCACGAGACGGACCGCGCGCTGCACTTCGTCGAGGAACAGCTGCGCGCGATGCCGGAAGTGCGCGGCTGGTTCGCCAACCTCGGGCACGGCAATCCGCAGATCTACTACAACCACATCGTGCGCCGTGACGCGGCCAATTTCGCCGAAGTGTTCGTGCAACTGCACGACTACGACACGCACGAGACGCCGGCGCGGCTCGACGCGCTGCGCGGCCGGCTGGCGAGCTATCCCAACGCCAACATCTTCGTGAAGGAATTCGAGAACGGCCCGCCGATCTCGGCGCCGATCGCCGTGCGCATCGTCGGCCCGGACCTGGCGGTGATCGATCAGCTCGCGCGGCGCATCGCAGGCCTGATCGAGGCGACGCCCGGCACGCGCGACGTCGACAATCCGCTGCGCGTGTCGCGCACCAACCTGCGCCTGGTGGTGGACCCGCAGAAAGCCAGCCTGCTGGGCGTGCCGACCGTCGAGCTCGATCGCGCCGTGCGCCTCACGGTCGCCGGCTTGCCGATCGGCACCTACAAGGACGCGGACGGCGAGCAGTACGACATCGTGGTGCGCGCGCCCGTGGGGCCGCGCGCCGACCTGCATACGCTCGAACAGGTGCGCGTTCCCTCGCTCACCGGCGGGACGCTGCCGCTGTCGCAGCTCGCCTCCCTGCAGTTCGAGCGCGCGCCGACGCAGATCCAGCGCTACAACCGCGAGCGCGCGGTCACCATCGATTCGGAAGTGGTCGCCGGCTACAACACGGCCGCGGTCACCGACGCGGTGGTCGAGAAGCTGGACGCGATGCAGTGGCCGCGCGGCTACTACTACAAGCTCGGCGGCGAGGCCGAGTCGGGCGCCGAATCGTTCGCGGGGATCGGCACGGCCATCATCATTGCGATCTTCGGCATCTTCGCCGTCCTGGTGCTGGAGTTCGGCAGCTTCAAGAGCACGCTCATCGTGCTCACGGTCGTGCCGCTCGGCGTGTTCGGCGGCATGGTGATGCTGCTGCTCACCGGCAACGACCTGTCGTTCACGGCCAGCATCGGCTTCATCGCGCTGATCGGCATCGAGATCAAGAACTCGATCCTGCTGGTCGACTTCACCAACCAGTTGCGCGCCGAGGGCGTGCCGCTCGACGAGGCCATCGAGCGCGCCGGCGAGATGCGCTTCCTGCCGATCGTGCTCACGTCCGCGACCGCGATCGGCGGCCTGCTGCCGCTGGCGCTGCAGAACATCGGCCTCTATTCACCGATGGCCTGGGTGATCATCGGCGGCCTGATTTCCTCGACGCTGCTGGCGCGCCTGGTCACCCCCGTCATGTACAAGCTGATTCCGCCTGCCATCGAGGCACGCAAGGCACCGGCGAACGCGGGCGCGGTCCCGGCCTGAGCCGGTCGGAAATGGGCCGGGCGGAAATGGGCCGGGCGGAGAAGAGCTAGGCGGAAGCGGTCGTCGAGGTTTCGCGCGCGCGGCTGCCCGAAAGTGTCCAGCGCGTAGCGGGCGAGGCCGGCGGCGAGCTCCTGCTCGCCCATGAGTGCGAGGCCCACTTCGTGCCGGCGCATGAACTGCAGCTCTTCCTCGCTGTGCGTGCGCACGGCGCTGTCGATGCCGGGATTTGCCGCACGCGCCATTCTCAGCACCCGTTCCGCCTGCAGCACGTCGGGCGTCGCCAGGATCAGCAGGCGCGCGCGCGCTCCGGCCGCGCCCGCGCGAACACGGTTTCGTTGGTGGCGTCGCCAGACACGAACGGCACCGACGTGCCCTCGAGATCGCGCAGCGCCTCGCGGTTCTGCTCGATCACCACGTACGGGATGCCGCGCTCGACCAGCCGGGCCGCGATCGCCCGGCCGACGCGGCCGTAGCCCGCGAGCACGACGTGATTCTCGACGTCGAACGGCAACTCGGGCTCGTCGGGCAGGCGCTGCAATCTGGCCGGAGCCTCGACTATATCGTCAACCAAAATCATGCCGCCAACCAAAATGGGGCGCGCGCCGGGCGCGGCAAAGCTAGAATCGCGGCCGGAATCGGCGGCTCATCCGCGCGAGGCGAGGAAGACACCGGCGCATGGAGCTCCTGCAGCTGTTCATCGATTTCATCCTGCACCTGGACCGCCACCTGGTCGAGCTGCTGGCGCGTTTCGACGTCTGGATCTACGCGATCCTCTTCCTGATCATCTTCGCGGAGACCGGCCTGGTGGTGACCCCGTTCCTGCCCGGCGATTCGCTGTTGTTCGCGGTCGGCGCGCTGGCTGCGGTCGACACCTCGGGCACGCTGCAGCCGCTCGCGGCGTGGGCGCTGCTCTCGTTCGCCGCCGTGCTCGGCAACACCACGAACTACTACATCGGCCGCGCCGTCGGCCCGCGTGCTTTCAGCGGCAGCATTCCGTTCCTCAAGCTGGAATACCTGCGCCGCACCGAGGAGTTTTTCGAGCGCCACGGCGGCAAGACCATCATCCTGTCGCGCTACGTACCGATCATCCGCACCTTCGCGCCGTTCGTGGCCGGCGTGGGCCGGATGCGCCTGGCACGCTTCCAGCTGCACAACTTCGTGGGCGGCGTCACCTGGGTGGGCCTGTTCGTCTGGGGTGGCTACCTTTTCGGTAATATCCCGATCATCAAGAACAATTTCGGCGTCGTGACCATCCTCATCATCGTGCTGTCGCTGATTCCAGTCGCCCTGCAGTTCCGCAAGCGCTCGCCGGCACCCGGCGCATGAGCGCGCCGGGCTCCGCGGCGTCACTGGCGGCCGGCAATCCGGTCATGCGCGTTTTCCTGGGTAGCGCGCCGCGCTGGTACAAGTGGACCGTCCTGGCATTGCTGGCACTGAACCCACTGCTCCTCGCGGTCGCGGGGCCGGTCGTCACCGGCTGGGTCATGCTGTTCGAATTCATCTTCACCCTGGCGCTCACCCTGCAGTGCTACCCACTGCAGCCCGGCGGCCTGCTGGCCCTCGAAGCCGTGCTGCTGGGGCTGGCGACTCCGGCGCAGGTCTACTCGGAAGTGGTCACGGGGTTCCCCATCATCCTGCTGCTCATCTTCATGGTGGCCGGCGTGTACTTCCTGCAGGACATGCTGCAGTACGTGTTCACGCGGCTGATGCTCGCGATCCGGTCGCGCGTGGCCCTGGCTTTCGTGTTCTGTTTCACCAGCGCCGTGCTGTCCGCGTTCCTCGACGCCCTGACCGTGATGGCCGTGATTCTCACCGTGGCGGCCGGTTTTTATCGCGTGTATCACGGCGCCGCGACCGGACGTGGGGCGGCCGGCCCGGCGATGCGAGTGGAGCGGATCGAGGACGAGCACGACGTCGCGGACGACACGGCAGTTGCGGCCGCGCAGCGGGCCGACCTGGAGACGTTCCGCGGCTTCCTGCGCGGGCTGGTGATGCACGCCGCGATCGGTACGACACTGGGCGGCGTCTGCACGCTGGTCGGCGAGCCGCAGAACGTGCTCATCGGCGCGCGCGCCGGCTGGGATTTCGTCGAGTTCTTCCTCGCGGTCGCGCCCGTGTCGCTGCCGGTGCTCGCCGCCGGCCTGCTGGTCTGCGCCCTGCTGGAGGCGACGCGGCTGTTCGGCTACGGCGTCGAGTTGCCGCCGGGGGTCGCCCGGGTCCTGGAAGCCTACGTCGCGGGCGAGGACGCCAGGCGCGACTCGCCCGAGCGCGTGCGTATCGTCGCCCAGGCGCTGGTTGCGCTGCTCATGATCGTCGCGCTGGCGTTTCACGTCGCCGAGGTTGGCCTCATCGGCCTTGGGGTCATTGTCCTGGCGACGGCCTTCAGCGGTGTCGTCGAGGAGCACCGTCTCGGCGACGCATTCCGTGCGGCGCTGCCGTTCACGGCGCTGCTCGGCGTCTTCTTCGTCATCGTCGCAGTGATCCATGCCCAGCATTTGTTCCAACCGGTCATGCACCGGGTACTGGAGCTCGACGGTCACGCCCAGGTCGCGACGTTCTACGCGGTGACAGGCGCGCTTTCCGCGATCAGCGACAACGTTTTCGTGGCGACGCTGTACGTCGAGGAGCTCGTCGGCGCTCTGGGCAGCGGCGCGCTGGACCGCGCGCAGTTCGACCATCTCATGGTCGCGCTCAACGCCGGCACCAACGTTCCGAGCATCGCGACGCCGAACGGCCAGGCGGCCTTCCTGTTCGTGCTGGGTTCGGCGCTGGCGCCGCTGATCCGTCTCTCGTACGGCCGCATGGTGTGGATGGCGTTGCCGTACTTCGTCGTCATCACGACAGCGGGGCTGCTGGCGGCGCTCTACCTGCTCTGACGGGACGCGGCCTGCGGCCGAGCGCGGCAATGCGGCTTCGAATCGTCGCCGCTACCGGACGGCGAATTTCTCCGTCCAGATGATCTCGCAGGCGCCGGCGCCAGTGTCGTTGCGCGACAGCGAGGTGTTCATCGTTCCGCCGTCGGGCCGGCGCACGTCCACCAGCAGCCCCTCGATCGTGACCACCTGCCCGACGCGCAGCGAGGCGATGCGTTCCGCGACGTCGTCATCGGCCGCGATCAGGTGCATGTTGGCGCTGTGGCGCGCGAGCTCGACGAGCGGCAGCGTGTCGTCCTCGGTGCGCCAGTAGTAGAAGCGGTTGCCCTGCGTCACCTCGACGCGCTCGAGCACGCTGGTGTCGGACATCAGGCCCCAGCCCAGCGCGATGTCGTACGGGACGAGCGGCGCCATCGGGTCGATGCGGTAGCGTTCGCTCGCGAGCACGCGTGCCGTGATCGTGAAACGGGCCCGAGCCGTCAGTCCGTGGCCCTGCGCTGCGAATTCGTAGGGTGTGTCGAGGTGCTGCTGGAACGGGTCGGCCGGCGCCAGCGCGCCGGGCGGCTGCTCGACCGGGCGCAGCGAAAACGAGCGCCACGCACCGCACAACGCCAGGACAAGCAGCACCCAATACCAGCGAGGCATGAAGTCAGTCTGCCGGGTTTCCCGTGCTCGCATTCAAAAGTATGCCTTTTGCATCGTTTTTTGATTTAATGCCGCTAAAGGCATGTTTTGATTTAATGCCGTTAAAGGCATATAGTCAGACGCATGAAATACCTCGTCATCCAGTCTCCCAGTCAGCTATCGGCGCATCTTCGCTCGCTCAGGAAAACCAAACGCCTTACCCAAGGGCAGCTGGGCGCAATGATCGGCCTCGATCAGACGCGCGTTGCCAAGATTGAACGGGATCCCACACTCGTCAGCCTCGGGCAGCTGATGAAGGTTCTATCCGCACTCCAGGTTCGCATACTTCTCGAACCAAATCGTGACCGTGAAAAGGGCCGTTCAATCCAGGTGTCGCCGTCTGACTGGTAACAAACGTGCCTTCGCTGATCGTATGGATGAACGGAGAGAGAGTCGGTGAATGGGGATCGCTGCGCAGCGGTACGCCTGTCTTTCGCTATGCCGAATCTTGGGCCTCTTCTCCGCGGGCACGCGCGCTATCGCTTTCATTGCCGTTGACGGCTGACCTGGAAGTACGCGGGCCTCAAGTAGAGTACTACTTCGACAACCTCTTGCCAGACAGCCCCCAGATCCGCAGACGCATCGGCGCGAGATTTCACGCGCCTTCGTCCAGCCCTTTCGATCTCTTGTCGGCGATTGGTCGTGAATGCGTGGGCGCTGTTCAACTCCTGCTACCGAACGAAGAACCCACCGGTTGGGATCGGATTGACGCTTCGCCGCTTTCAGAAACGGACGTTGAGCAAACTCTGCGAGACGTAGTTGCACCAGCAATGCTGCGTCAAGATGGCGATACTGAATTTCGCATCTCACTCGCCGGGGCGCAGGAAAAAACCGCACTGCTACGCATGGGCCAGGTCTGGCATCGGCCCCGGGGAAGCACACCGACGACTCATATTCTCAAGCTCCCCCTCGGCACGATCGGGGGCTTTCAAGGAGATTTTTCCGATTCGGTCGAGAACGAATGGTTGTGTGGGCAGTTCCTGCGTCATCTGGGATTTTCCGTCGCCGATGCAACGATGGCTAGATTCGGTGAGCAACGAACACTGGTCGTCAAGCGCTTTGATCGTCGCTGGCTCGGAGTGGATGAGGACGAAGTCGAACGAAAAAAATTCAGGCCGGGCCGCGCCACGTGGATTGCGCGGCTACCGCAGGAGGACTTTTGCCAAGCAACCGGACAGCCACCGAGTCAGAAATACGAAGCCGGAGGCGGGCCCTCTATGGCGGCATGCCTGGCGTTGTTGGCGAACAGTGACAACTCAACGGAAGATCGCTCGGTTTTCGTGCTCGCACAGCTTGCCTTCTGGCTGCTCGCGGCAACGGATGGACACGCCAAGAATTTCTCAATCAATCATCGAGTGGGCGCTACTTTCAGTATGACGCCCCTCTACGATGTACTGTCTGCATGGCCGATTATCGGCCACGGCCGCAACCAGCTGCCAATAAAGAAGGCAACGCTTGCAATGGCAGTGCGAGGGGCGCGCGCGCACTACAAGCTTGGCGAGATTCAATCGCGACACTGGGAAGCTCTGGCGACGAGAACTGGTATTCCGGGTCTTTGGAATCGCATGCTTGGATTGGTCGAAGGAGCTTCTGGAGCTTTCGATCGGCTTGAGAAGGAACTGCCGGAGGCTTTTCCAGAGCGTGTCTTTGCGACCATTCGCGACGGCGTCCGCAACCAGGCCCAGCGGTTCACCAGACGGGCTGCAACGATGCAAGCTGCGCAACGTGTTTAGAAACTCGTGCGATCGGCGGGCGTTCGCAGCCAAGGCCAGCGGCTACAGGCGGATCTTCTGCCACGCGCGTGAGCGCCAGCGCAACCAGAGAGTGGTTCCGAGGGCGAAGACATACAGCAGCGCGGCCAGCCATCCGCCTGCGGCACCGAGCCCGAACTGCGGCAGGAAGTCGACGAAGCCCTCACCGGGCGCGAACACCTGTTGCGCCTCCGCGTCGAGCGGATTCGCCTGCGCGGCGTTCGTGCCCCAGGCCGAGCCCGCGATGCCCCAGCCCCACTCGAAGATGAAGAGCTGGTTGAAGATCGCGTTCAGCACTGCGACCAGCACTGTGATGGCGAGCGTGATCTTCGGGCGGCCGATGCCGTTGAAGAATCCCAACGCCGCCCACAGGGCCACGCCGAGCGGGGCGCCTCCCACGCGCGGCTGCCAGAATTCAAGCGCGAGCCGCTCGGTCTCAGGGTCGAGCCCGAAGGGCGCCAGCAGCCATCGGCCGCTGTATGCCGCTGCGAGGAACATCGGAATCGTGAGCAACGCCGCCCACTGATCCAGGCGGCCTGCGCTGCTCGCGCCTTGCGTCCGCCGCCGTAGGCCCGCGCGACGAGCGTCTGCACGGCGATCCCGACTCCGGCGAGCAGGAGGATGCACACCAGCACCAGCCAGTACACCGCGCCGATCGCGGCCATGGCCTGCGTGGAGATGCGGCCGATGAACCAGGTATCCGTGAGGTTGAGGACGGCCTGCACGGCACTGTTGAGCATGAACGGGCCCGCCAGCGCCAGGACCGAGCGAAGGTCCACGTGCGCACGACCCTCGGCGTCGAAGCGCCGGGCGGGGAGCTCGAGTGCGGCGTGCATCTGCATCGGTGTCGAAAAGGCAGGGTGAAGAATGCCGTGCCAAAAAGGCCGCGCAGGTTAGCAGAAATGCACGACATCCACGCCTCGCGTCGGTCAGAATCCCTCGCCATGGCGGCGCAAACTGACGAGCTGGCGGAACGCCGCTTCACGGGTCCCTTCATGGTCGACGAGCAGCGCGGCATGCTGGTGCTGGCGGCGCGGGAGAGTGGATTCGCCCTTATCTTCAGCGGCGTTGCCGACAACGGGCTTCCGGCTCGCCTCGAGAGCAGTATCCGGGTGCGAGCCGTGCCGGCCGCCGACACCGACGGGAGAACGCACTTCGAAGTGACGAGCGACAGCGGCAGCTGGACGATCGCCGCCCGCGGTCTGCAGGTGCACGAGCGGTCGCAGCTCTACGGCAAGGTCATCCGATTGCCGCGCTTCGAGCTGCGCCGGCGGCTGCTCTGGCAACTATTGCTGCGGATAGCACGTTACCGATTCGGTCAGGCCCTGATCCGGCGCGTAACCGGACGCAACTGACGCTGCAACGCGCCACCCCCGCTCATAGAATCTTTTCTTTTCGTCCCGGTCTGTACCCGAGGCCCACTTCGAGGCGCCATGCACCGATTACCCAAGCCAGTGTCCCGACACGCAATCCTCACTATCTGTGCAACACTTGCGACTGGCTGCGCAGCTCATCGCGATTCCACCGGCGGCCGCATGAACGACATCGCTCCCAAGCTGACTCCGCCCGTGGCGGCGGTCCGTGCCGAGGCGGTGGATTCGCCGCACGGCGCGCGCCTCGACCTGTACTACTGGCTGCGTGACGACACGCGTCTCGATCCGCGCGTGCTCGGATATCTCGCCGACGAGAACGCCTACGCCGACGCCGTGCTCGCGCCACTGAAAAAACAGCGCGAGAACCTGTACGAAGAGATCGTCGGGCGCATCCGGCAGGACGACTCGACCGTTCCCTACCTCGAGCGCGGCTTCTACTACTACACGCGGTTCGAGACGGGCAGCGAATATCCGATTCACGCCCGCCGTCGCCACGTGCCCGGTGCTGCAGTCGACGCGGCGCCCGAGGAAGTCCTGCTCGACGGCAACGCGCTGGCCCGCGGGCACGAGTTTCACCAGGTCGGCGGCTTCGAGGTCAGTCCCGACAATAGCCTGCTCGCGTATGCCGAGGACACCGTGGGGCGGCGGCAGTACGTGATCCGTGTGCGCAACCTCGCCACCGGCGAGCTCTACGCGGATCGCATCGAGAACGCCGAGCCCGGCGTGGTCTGGGCCGACGACAATCTCTCGATCGTCTACATCGAGAAGGATCCGACCACGCTGCTCGGCCTGCGCGTGAAACGCCACCGGCTCGGCACCGGCGTGGCCGGCGATGAGCTGCTGTGGGAGCAGCAGGACGAGAGCTTCTACACCGACGTCCTGCGCTCGAAGTCCAACCGGTACATCTTCATCGCCACCGAGAGCACGGTGGCCTCGGAATGGTGGTACGCGCGGGCCGACGACCCCGCGCTGCGTTTCGAGCGCGTGCTGGTGCGCGAGCGCGACCACGAGTACCAGGTGGAGCACCTGGGCGATACGTTCGTCATCCGCAGCAACTGGCAGGCGCCGAACTTCCGCATCATGCAGGCGCCGATCGGCTCGGCGCACGATCGCGCGACCTGGCGCGAGGTGGTGCCGCATCGCACTGACGTGTTCGTGCACGATTTCGAGGTGTTCAGGGACCACCTCGTGGTGGCGGAGCGCTCGGGCGGGCTGCGACGCATCCGCGTGCGCCCGTGGGCGGCGGGCGCAGAGGAAACGATCATCGCCGCCGACGAGCCTGCGTACACCGCACTGCTCGGCACCAACGTGGACATCGACACGCACGTGCTGCGCTACACGTACACCTCGCTCACCACGCCGACGTCGACCTACGACTACGACATGCGCACCGGCCAGCGCACGCTGCTCAAGCGCGATCCCGTGCTCGGCGACTTCGACCCGGCGAACTACGTCACCGAGTACGTGCACGCCATCGCGCCCGACGGCGCGCGCGTTCCCGTTTCGCTCGTGTACCGCAAGGGCACGCCGCGCAACGGCACCGCGCCGCTGTATCAGTACGCCTACGGGTCCTACGGCATCTCCACCGACCCGGCTTTTTCTTCGAGCCGCCTCAGCCTGCTCGACCGCGGCTTCGTCTACGCGATCGCGCACGTGCGCGGCGGCCAGGAGCTCGGCCGCCAGTGGTACGACAAGGGCCGCCTGCTGCACAAGAAGAACACCTTCACCGACTTCGTCGCGGTCACCGACTACCTGGTCGCACAGGGCTACGCCGCGCGCGACAAGGTGTTCGCGCACGGCCGCAGCGCCGGCGGGCTGCTGATGGGCGCGATCGCCAACCTGGCTCCCGACCGTTATCGCGCGATCCTGGCCGACGTGCCGTTCGTCGACGTCGTGACGACGATGCTAGACGAGACCATTCCGCTGACCACCGGCGAATTCGACGAGTGGGGCAATCCGCAGGCCGCCGAGTACTATGACTACATGTTGTCGTACTCGCCCTACGACCAGGTGAAGGCCCAGGCATATCCGGCCATGCTGATCACGACCGGGCTGTGGGACAGCCAGGTGCAGTACTTCGAACCGGCGAAGTGGGTCGCGAAGCTGCGTGCCCACAAGACGGACGCTCATCCGCTGCTGTTCCGCACGTACATGGAAGCCGGTCACGGGGGCAAGTCGGGGCGTTTCCAGTCCTATCAGGACACGGCCATGCGCTACGCCTTCATGCTGGACATGGCCGGCATCGGCAGATAAGTGTCGTGTCGGGCCGGAGCTCTGCAATCCGTTCGGCTGCTTCAGCAGATTGCAGAACCGCGGGCTGATACGAGCGGGAGGGACAGGGAATGCGCGCTTTGCGAACCTGGGTACTCGGCGGGCTGCTGGTCGCCAGCGGCGCAGCGGGGCACGACGATCTGCTCGGAACCCGCTACGTAGCGACCTCCGGCGCGGACGAAGGCGATTGCTCGCACGCCCACGATCCCTGCCGGACTATTGCCTACGCGCTCAGCTCGACACCCGGCGGCGGTACCGTCAAGGTGGCCACCGGTCTCTATTCGATCGAAGGTCTGGACGTCGCAGAAATCCTGCACGGCAAGAGCGGCGTGCTCGGCGGCTACAGCACCGAGGACCACTTCGCCCACCTGGACTTCGATCGCAACATCACGCAGGTTCATGGTGCGCCGCTGTACGAGCGCGACCTGCTGCGCTCGCGGGGCCTGCACCTGATCATCGACGAGGTCGCGCTGCGCGGAATCACACTGCGCGACGGAGGGGTCGCGCCGCCGCGGCCGCGCATCGCCGCCGCCCGCATCGCGGTGAGCTGCGTGCAGGGCAGCGCCGGCCCGCACCCGTGCCGCAACGTCGACCTGCTGGCGCGCGTCGCACTCTCCGACCTGTCCTCGCGGCCGGGCACGATGAGCAACCTGTGGGGCTTCGTCGATCGCAACGACAACCGCGAGTATGCCGTCGTGGGCCTGTCGAACGGCACGGCGGTCATCGACGTCACCGATCCGCAGAACCCGCGCGAGGTGCGCACGATTCCCGCCAACTCCTCGCTGTGGCGCGAGGTGAAGGTCTTCCAGTTCTTCGACGTCGGCGCGAACCGCCATCGTGCCTACGCGTACATCAGCACCGAGGCCAGCCAGGGAATGCAGGTGCTCGATCTGTCGGGGCTGCCGAACACGGTCACGCTCGCGAACACGCTCAGCGATTTCCAGACTTCGCATACGCTCTACGTCGCCAACGTCGACTACGGCAGCAACGCGGCGCTGGCGGGCCGCGAGGCGTTCCTCTATGTCGCCGGATCGAATCGCAACAACGGCGCGTTCCGCATCTACCGGCTGACGGACCCTGCAGCGCCCCAGCTGGTGACCGAAGCGCCGCCGGGCACCGGCTACATGCACGATTCGACCAACCTCTGGCTCACCGACAACCGCACGGCGCAATGCGCCCAGGGTCACAATCCGTGCGAGGTACTGGTCGACTTCAACGAGTCCACGGTCGATCTGTGGGACGTCACCAGCAAGGCGCAGCCGGTGCGGCTGAGTAGCACCGGATACAATTCCGCGCGCTACACGCACTCCGGCTGGCCGAGCGCGGACCAGCGTTTCATCTTCGTGCACGACGAGCTCGACGAGCTGCGCATCGCCGGGCAGCCGACGCAGATCTACGTGATGCGCATCGACGATCTGCTGAACCCGGTGATCGCCACCGCGTTCACGGGACCGGGCACGACCACGGATCACAACGGTTACACGATCGGCAATCGCTACTACGTCGCGCATTACCGCCGCGGCCTGGTGATCTTCGACGCGTCGAACCCGAACGTGCTCACCGAGGTCGGCAATCTCGACACGTTCCTGACGCCTGCTTCGGACGCGGCCGGCACCGACGGCGCCTGGGGCGTCTATCCGTTCCTGCCGTCGGGCAACATCCTGGTCAGCGACATCGACAACGGCCTCTACGTGCTGCGCGACAACACGCGCAACCTGGACGCGAACATCGGCCGGGTCGGCTTCGGTGCCGGCTCGTTCGATGTGAACGAGACCGCCGGCACGATGCGGGCTGTCGTGCGCCGCACCGCCGGCACCCTCGGCGCGGTCAGCATCCAGTACGCGACACGCGACGGCTCGGCGACGGCGGGCGCGGACTACAGCGCGGTGAGCGGCACGATCAGCTGGCCGGCGGGCGATGCGCTCGACCGCACGATCGACGTGCCCATTCTCGACGACACTGCGGTCGAGAACGGCGAGAGTTTCACGCTGGTGCTGAGCAATCCCGGTGGCGGAGCGACGATCGACGGTGCGCTGGAGGCAACTGCGACCATCGTGAGCAACGACGGCACCAGTGGCGGGGGCGGCGGCGGCGGCGGCGGCGGCGGCGGCAGACTCGATCTTGCGGCGCTGTTGCTGCTGCTCGCTCTCGCATGGCGCGCCACGTCGCGGCCCGCGCTGACTCCGTAACGGGAACGCCGTGACGATGATGGACCTGAGCGCGCTGCCCAACGTCCACCTGCTGCTTGCCAATCTTTCCGCCGCGCTGCTCGTCGCGGGCACGGCGTTTCTCAT
>Ga0187894_10002699_pt1 | contig 20882 bp, 18 predicted proteins | sample GBC1701081metaG_FD_136650 | JGI IMG/M metagenome (GOLD analysis project Ga0187894, IMG submission 136650) | White microbial mat communities from a lava cave in the Kipuka Kanohina Cave System on the Island of Hawaii, USA - GBC170108-1 metaG ...
GCCCCCATAGCTCGCTCGGGCACCTGACCCCGGACGAGTTTGTCGTACAACGTCAGGGACAACAGATCGTTGAAGAAGCCCTCTGCTCTGGTTAAGAGTTGTCTCGAAAGGGGACCAACGTCAAATCAGCCCCCACCCTGAAGAAGGAACGAGCAAGCTTGGGGGGAGTATGAATATTGTTCGATGCGCGCCACCGAGGGCGACCTTGACCACTCCCTTCCAACACCTGAAAAAAGGATAAAAAGTATTTAGTGGGCTGCCTCACATAGGCATGGACCAGCCGATAATGAAACCGTAGAATGTCCCTGTTTCTTTGTTGCATTTTTTATTCGCGTAGCAATTGGCCCCCGAACTAATGACGATGCTTAAAATTTACGCCTGGTGGATTCGGCGAAAGCATTTGTCTCTGCACTCCATTTTTGCTCTTCTACTAATCGGTGTCCTGCCATTAGCGACCTCTCACGCCGTCGCTTCTAGTACAAGCCGAACAGTCATCATTGAAGATTGGAACCACTCGGGGAGTGGATTGCTACCTAGTGGCTGGAAATTAGAGGCGGGAAAATTCAACAATGGCACCGGAATTATAAGGCAAGGTGATTCGAAATTTCTAAAGATGGTCCCAGATGGGGAAGTATTGAGAATTTCTAAATCTATTAATATTGATCCTCAAAACTTTCCTATTCTTGAACTCGACTTAAGGGATAAAACCTCGGAGCCTCCTGCGCTACGGGTTATTCTAACCTTTGACTCAGGTGTACCATTCTTCGAGGACACCTTGATATATACGTTAGGTGAAACTCACCCGTTCACTTTCCAAAATAAAGATCAGTGGGAAGGGTATTCTCGTAACATTTACAACGACTTTTTCGAAGGTTTTCCTCGAAAAAAAGAATTGCCAAAAATAATCAAGATTTCCCTTGAAGTGGGAATCAAGAGCCGGCCCAATAGTCCATTGATCGGGGAAATCGCATTCCGTGAAGATGAAGCACTTGAAAGAATTAATTACAAAGGAGCGCCACTTTCAGGAATATTTCCCCCCGGCACTATAATAATGAAGACGCCAAATGGAGAAGTTACTCCTCTCTATGATCTTCATTTTCAGGCTTGCAACCATCCACATTATCCAGATGGCAGTGGAAATCCAAAAAAAGGTTATAAACTCCCAATAGTCTATAGTACAGAAATTGGATATGCTGCCAAAACGCTTAGTGATCTTGACACTTCGAAGGTACTCGCCGAGGCCCGCGCTTTAGGGGACAAACGCTTTCTAGAAATCGGCACGTCGCCTGACGGCAGCAGATTGGTGACCTCCAGGATCGAGTTCAAAAATTATACGATCACCAGATTCAGAACTCAAAAAGTGCTTGAATGGAGTGTTGATAATCTTCTTGATCTTCAACAACCTTGCCTTGATCTTTTCAAAGACAACCTGGAATTGATTTTAGAGTCGCATATTGGAGAGGCAGAACGAATCAATATAATCGGTGGCTTCGGTCAGGAAAGGCACCTAGAACTCCGACGACCACTTACCATTATAACTTCCTCTATCCCGCTAACCACTCTTTATGGAAAAGCTACGAAGCAGAAGCTTATAAGGGAATATGGAAGAACTATTTTGGGGTCTGCGAAATCCTCTTCGTTAAAAGGAACATCACGGTCGGAAGACGAAAATCGTTTAACAGCGGAACTAGCAAAATTATATCCTCAGCTTAAGCTGGAAGTGATGTTTGGAGGTTCGCAATTTGTCATCCTTGGCCTTGACCAAGATGTGAAGGCCTCTCCTTTTCTCGACAGTACCGACGTTAGGGATGCTGGCAAACTATTAGCCACCGTAATGACGGCTGATGATCCTCTGTCGTCGGTTTTGAAGGGACTCTATTTAGCGAAACAAGACCTCCTCCGTGATTTAAAGGAAGGTGAGCGTCTAATCGCAGTCTTGAATCAGGCGATAGCACATTTTGATCTCCCGAACAGAGGAAAGCTGCCGACAAAAATTTTGGACATACTAGCGGGTCTGCCTCCAAAGGAAAGGCGTGCGCGAATCAACCGGGCTATATTAGATGCTCAGTACAGAGACTTTATCCAAGATTATGTAGAGTCAGGTTTAAATGCGGCGGCGTTGGACATACTCAATACGACACTTATTGAAGACACGCAAGATGTCATACTTAATACCAAGGAAGATCTGGTAATTAAATGGACTAATAGCGACACTTTCAACGATGATCGTTATCTGTTTTACGAGTATTTTTTTGATGGAGCCAGAATTGATGGTCCATGCATCAGCGTTCACATCTCCAAGGACAATGTAATAGTTGACATAGTAGGGAAACCGCTTTTGACATCCGATCTGGCTGCAATACGTGCACTCTACCGCTCCGGAGTTTCTCCTTTTAGTGCAAAATACGAAAATAGTTCTCTATCACCATACAAAAAGCGGTTGCCGGTAGTGTGGCCGGTATATGTGCAGTGGCCGGTATTTATTAGGACAAATACAATGATTTGGCGACCCGCTTGGGGCCTGGTAGCTGAAGCTGAGGTCATAAAATCAAACAATGCTAATACGAACTTTGATTTCTACACTGATGCCCTTACTCACGAAACACTTAATCATCCGCTCGAAGGTCCTTCTCCTTCATTTGCAAACGGTTCTGTAGTGGCTCAAGGAGTAGAAATCCAGTTGTTGCCGGCTGCGGCTCCAGATGAATGGTCCATGAGTGACAAGGGAGAAGCTGGCGAAGCCGAAATCCATCTGTTTTTTGATAGCGCCGCCTTACCAAGTTCCAGTGTCGCAGACTCGTATGCATCGGATCTTCCATCAAGTGCCGAGCGAATAACACAACGAAATGGACGTTGGAGTCATAATATTCCTGATGGACTTGCAGCAATCGCTAATTTGAGAAGATCGTATAGATATTTTAGAAATAATTTGGGCTGGTATAAAAAAGATAGTGTTACAGGATCAAAGACCGACTATTTTAGCAATCCGTTGAAAATTTTGTACGAGCCAAAAAATTTAAATCTGCAGGGAAATGCTGCTTGGATGGGCGGTTATTTCGCCATAGGCAATTCTTCCATCGCTAACGATTTAAGCATATTGATGCACGAATACAGTCACTTTGTAATTAGCCAAATCGTCCGAAACGGTCGAGGCGTGAATTCCTGCACCGGGGAAAATGGCGAGATACCTGGAGCAATAGAAGAGTCCCTCGCTGACATCTTTTCAGTCCTAATGCGTATGTCAGTTCCGGGACCTCACGTCATCGGTAGTAGTGGAGAAGCATGGAAAATTGGGGAACTTGCCCTTGGAGTAGAAGCGCGCGATCTTCGGAATCCTGGAAAGTCAGGTTACAATCAAATCGATTCGCCCAGCATATTTAAAACCAAACATTATCCTCAACCGTCGGATGCGAGCAGCAAAGTAAATAGAGCATGTATGGAGAAACAGAATACTCCTAACGGTGAAGAAACGTGGGACGGTGTAAATATCGCTCATATAAATAGTAGCATCCCCAATCTAGTGGCGACAAAGTTAATCAGAGAAGATGAGAGGGACTTCTGGGCGGAAGTATATTTTGAGACTTTAAAACAACGCCGTCGCCAAGGTCGTATTTCGTATAAGCCAACATTTGAACAATTTGCTGCTGAAATGGTTACTGCGGTTTCCATAGTGGGACCCAGATACTATGGTGACAACAGTTCTGATTATAAATGCAAAGTAAGATCTGCCTGGCGACAGGTTGGAGTATCGGTGGATCAATGCGAGTAGCCCTGTTTTCGCCCTCCTTGTTTTAATTGCCACCTAAGTCAGAAAACGGGGACATTCTGAATTTTCAGATGGAAGCTACTGAGGTCGTTTCTTGAACTTACCCCTCACGGTCGCACGAGAGCGGCCAGCCGGTCCCTCACCGCGCCGGTCCTAGTCCTCTCCTGTTCCCTCCAAGCTTGCTCGTTGCCTCTTCAGGGATGGGGCTGATTGATCTTCCACTGCGCGAACTTTCTCACCCGCCCTCCCACTGGCACGCCGAGACGTGCCATTTGCCCGTGCGAGGGTTTTCCGAGACCGCGCGTTGCACGAGCACAGGAGACCATCTAGCCTGCCTGCTCCTGTTCCCTCATGGCTTGAATCCAATGCGGCGAGATCTTGGCAAGCGAGGCCTCTCCAAATCTCTATACCTTTCCTTAGAGGAGTGGCCGAGGCTGCCCTCAACTGCGCGCATCGAACGAGCACATTCTGATCGTGCGCGTTCTGCGAGCAAGGAGGGCACCTGGCCGCTCCTCTCCCCCCGTCTTTAAGATAGATTCGGTGCCACGAACACCAACACTTTGAGGCGCTGGCCTGTGTGATTCTTCACGCCATGTTCTTCCCCAGCCGGCGCCATGGTCCCCTGCCCCGGACCGAGAATCTGCTTCTCTGATCCCACTTGGAATGTCCCCTGTCCCTCAAGCACGAGATAGACCTTATCCTGCTCGCCATGTATATGGCCCTTCTGTTCCTGTCCTGGCTCGAAGCAGTAGATGTCGCAGAAGAATCGTGGCGTCTGAAACAGATTGTTTTTCTTCATCTTCTCACTGCTAAAGTGCTGATAATCTGATATATTTACTGCATTCATTCAGCAACTCCTTCAGGAATGTTGCGGATTGGTTCGACGACGCTCCAGCGTCGCCAAAATGGAATCGACCGAGATGACATGATGCGAGAGCCCCAAGTCCTTAGCTGGAAGCCCCATCGCCAGACCGAGTAACTGCGGCACATGCAGGATCGGCAAATGAAGCTCTCGGTTCACCGCACGACCGGCCCGTTCCTGATAAATATCCAGACTCATGTGACAGAGAGGACAGGGCGTCACCATAAAATCGGCTCCCTGCTCCTTGGCCTCATTCATGTGCATCCCTGACATGGCCACGGCAATGGCTTCCTTTTCGAGGATGATGGGAAACCCACAGCACTTGGTTCTTCCCGTATAGGCTACCGGTTCGCCACCGACAGCTGTGATGAGACGCTCGAGGGACTGCGGATTTTCAGGGTCGTCGAATCCCAGATCCCAGGAGGGTCGCAGAATGTAGCAACCGTAAAACGGGGCAATGTGAAAGTCTCTCATCGGCACGGAGGTCAGCGAAGCCAAGCGAGCCAGCCCGATGTCTCGAACCACAATCCACAACAGATGTTTGACTTGAACTTTTCCGTGATAGCCCAGCCCTTCCGGCTCCAGTAGTGCATTGATGCGATCCAGGAGCCCTGCCTCTGTCTTCAGTCGTCGATTGGCTGCGCTCATCACCCCTTGGCAGGTTCCACAGATCGTCATCACGTCCAGTCCAAGCGCCTCCGCTTGCGCAAACGTCCTGGCATTGAGCGCCAGCGCCATATCGGGATTCGCTTCCGTCACCACCCCGGCACCGCAACAGGCTGCGCCAGCGAGCTCGACGACCTGAATTCCCAATCGTCCGATGATCGCCCTCGTCGATTGATAGAGCTCCGGCGTCGCGCCTTGGGCTGCGCAACCGGGATAGAGCGCATATTTCATTGATCGACCGTCACGGGAGATGAGACCGGGCTCGTGTGAAAGAATCTCGAAGGTCGTCTATCGCAGCCGTCGTTTTCGACTTGACCTGTTCCCAGGAAGAGGCCGTTGCAGAATGAATCTCCTGCGCTTTTTTATTGGCCAGGTCCTTTTTCTTTTCTAAATCAGCGAGCGCTTTCTGGATATCTTTTTTTGTTTCGGCCGAGGCATGGTTGACTTGTCCATGGAGCTTTGAAATATGCACTTGGATCTCATCCAGTTCTGCCTGAACCTTTCGCTGAAACGCATCTTTCTGCTGAATCGTATAGTCTTTGGTGGCCGTCACGGCCTCTTGCGTTTCCCGGATAACCCTGTTACCCGTCACCGGCTTATCAGATGCTTCCGCCGCTGCGACAGCGGATAGAGTGAGCGCCCCGATTCCCATGATCGCCCATAACACTCCGACAGAACTCTTCATAGACATTGCCTCCATCCTATCTGATTCATTTGGCCTGTTCGTTTGTCTGGTCTGTTCGGTTGCACAAGCCTACTCCCATGGATTAGACAGCCCGGATTACCCAGTCAGGTGGACCCATTAACTTTCAGCCTGACAGTATAAAAGTATAACTTTCGCTTTTCTAAAAGTCACCGTGCATGGGCCTTGGCGTAACATGCGCAAGAAATGATGGGAAGAGGGTCTCTACGGAAGCTGTTTGGGAAGAATCGGATCGGATTCTAGAATAGTCGCCGGGGTTGGGTCAGTGAAAGCAGAGACTTCTTAGTCGGTTTGTTCTTGCGCCCGCTGGTAGGGCTCTAGTTCCATCACTTTGACGAAGTCCTGAAGGTGAGTCCATTCAATCGGCGCAATCACTTCAAACTCAAGGCCAAATTCCTCCCCCCGACTCCACCGGACAATCGCGGCCTGAATATAAATTGGATGATTATGCCCTGCCACCATGATCCGGATCTCTAGGGAGGCTCCCGGTTGAACGTCTATCGAACTTTCGATGCGACAACCCCTAATCGAAAGATCGACGACATTGCCCTCTCCGCCGACCATGCCAATGGAAGAAAATGAACTACGAAACTTGACGGGAAACCGGAGGTTCTTTCGTTGCTCCATCATCGTGCTCTCAAGAATGGCAGACTGCTACCCCTTTATATTCCCTATCGGACGTAATTCTGCCACCTTTTTTGTAATTCCCGCGCGATCGACCGACTCCACCACGTCAGAGATATTTTTGTAGGCCAGGCCGGCCTCCTCCGCAAGGCCTGACATCGACACGGCTTTGACCAGAATGCCACGCTGTTTCATCTTCTGTTGCAGCTCCGCACCACGAACCGATCTCTTCGCTTGCGCGCGGGACATCGTTCGCCCGGCCCCATGCATCGTCGATCCAAACGTGTCGCGCACCGCGTGATCCGTCCCCACCAGCAAGTATGACCCTGTTTCCATCGAGCCTCCGCAGATGACCGGCTGGCCTGTCTCACGAAACGTTTCCGGGAGCTCCGGACTTCCAGGCCCAAATGCCCTGGTCGCTCCTTTGCGGTGCACCACTAACTCTCCTTCCGGGTACCGTTCGACCTTGGCGATATTATGCGCCACGTCATACACCAACTCCATTCCCATCGCCTCGGCAGATCGGCCAAACACCGTGGCGAAGGCTTCGCGAATCTGATGCGTGATGACCTGGCGATTGGCAAAAGCCGTGTTCGCGGCACAATTCATGGCGGAAAAATACTCCTGCCCCTCGGGAGATCGAAATGGCGCACAGGCCAACTGCGGGTCCTTCACGGTGATGCCATAGCGGCGCATGGATTTCTCAAACACCTTGAGATAGTCGCTTGCCACCTGATGACCAAACCCTCGCGAGCCGCAATGCACCATCACTACGATCTGCTCGTGGCCGATAATGCCGAACGCCGCCGCCGTGACTGGATCGAATATCCGGTCGTTCGAAACGACCTGGACTTCAAGATAGTGATTCCCCGATCCCAGGGTTCCCAGCTGATTGATACCTCGTGTGATCGCATGGCCGGTCACGATTGATGGATCGGCCCCTTCGATGCAGCCTCCTTCTTCCATACGGGCGAGATCCCTATGCCACCCGTATCCCCGTTCCACACACCACTTGGCCCCATGGGTCATGACCCGGACAAATTCCTCCCTCGAGAGCCGAACGAATCCGCTTGCCCCAACGCCGGCCGGCACCTTCCGGAAGAGTTCGGTCATGAGCCGTTCCAGACGTGGCTGCACATCCGCCAGCGTCAAGTCCGTTCGAATCAGCCGCATACCGCAGTTGATATCGTATCCCACACCGCCTGGGGAGATAACGCCCTCGCGCACATCGAATGCCGCGACTCCTCCGATCGGAAATCCATAGCCCCAATGTCCATCCGGCATACAGAGCGCATACCGGCTGATCCCAGGCAAACAGGCGACGTTGGTGACCTGATCGAACACCCCGAAATCCATGGTCTGAAGAATTTCCCCCGTGGCATAAATTCTGGCCGGCACCAACATGCCGGACTTTTCAGACATGGGGATTTCCCATATCTCGTCCGTAATCCGATGAACCGTCATGTCGGTATTGAGCTTCATATCAAGTGGGCGAGACTTGCGGGGGTCAGACGTCGAGGACCACGCGTACCTTCCAGCGATCGCCTGTCTGTTTGAGCTTGTAGAGATGTTTCGTGACGCCTTTCACATCGGCATGGAGCTCTTGTGTCAGCCGATTCACCGGCGCGCCGATCAGACGGGCTCGCAACAGCCAGACTTTATCTTCCCGCGTCAGAGTGAGCGGCGCCTCCCGATAGACCACCCCTGCTGCGTCCTTCCAGTAGACCATCTCCGACAACCACTCAAACAACAGCGACGAGAGATCCACATCGGTCCGTTCAATCGACTTTTCCCACTCTCCCGACACTGTAACGGGGTTCGCCATACTTTCGAGAAGAGCCTGCGTCGCGCCGCGAAAAACATCCTCAACGGACTCTCCCTCGGCCTCGAAGCCGATATCGGCCAGGGCGATCTCTTCCAGAAAACGAAAGGTCCAAGCCATCGGTATCAGACCAGCGGCATGGCACGCCGCACTCGCCGGATAAAATCCTGGAGGTGGCTGAGTCCGGGGAGCGCATGTCCGAAGGGATTGGGGATTTTCCCCTTGAACAACATCTTGATAGCCAGAGGCAGGACGTGCAGCAGCGCACTCGGCGCGAACCCGACCACTTTCAGCGGCATGACCGCTTCATTCAAACGTCCATGCTGCTCGACCAGATCGGTAAAACCGAGGATATGCCGCGCACCGCCGGTCTTCGTCAACCCTCGTTCAATCGAGGCCCGCCGTAACCGGACGATCGCTTCCATCGGTTTGACGTCCTTCGGACAGACTTCGACACAAAAGTTGCACCGCGTACAGTCCCAAATTCCATGCTCGTCTTGAAGCGACGAAAGTCTCGCCCGCGTTGCCGAAGGAGACTCGCGTGGATCGGAGAGGAAACGATCGGCCTTCGCCAATGCGGCAGGACCGATAAACCCCTTTGAGACTTCATGCACGGTGCATGCGGCAACGCAGGCGCCGCACATAATACAAGCATCCACATTGTGAAACTGCGGGTTGGCATAGTCCTGCGTCTTTGTCCGAGCAGACAGATCCCCATGAGACGGCCGAGCCGCCGATACCAGCCAGGGATGCACGTCACAGATCTTCTCCCAGAACGACGTCATGTCCACGACCAAGTCCTTGATGACCGGCAAATGACGCATCGGCGCGACCGTGATGCGCCCATGCCGTTCCAGTTCTTTGCGGAGGGAGGTGCGGCAGGCCAGCTTCTCACACCCGTTGATCGTCATCGCGCAGGAGCCGCAAATCGCAGAGCGGCAGGAATAGCGGAGCGCCAAACTCCCGTCGCACTCGTTCTTGATGCGAATCAACGCATCGAGCACCGTCATCCCGCGCCCGACGTCGAGACGGATCTCTTGAGGATGGGCAATGGAATCGATTTCGGGGTTGAATCGTTGAATCGTGAAGGTGAGGCGCATGGGCTAGTGCTGAGTTATGAGTGCTGAGGACTGAGTCTCGACGAAAGGACGGTTAGGAACTCAGCACTCAGGTCTCAGCACTTCGATCAGTCCAACTCGAACGTCTTAGGAGAGTGTGCCAAATTGCGGCACCCGTCTTTCGTCACGAGCACCATGTCCTCGATGCGTACGGCGCCGAGACCGGGATAGTAGAGACCTGGCTCGACCGTGACGACATGGCCTTCTTGAAGCAACGATCCGGTTCGGCTGATGCGAGGCATTTCATGAATATCGAGTCCGACCCCGTGGCCAGTGCCGTGAAAGTAGCCCTGCATGCGCCCATTGACCAAACCAGTCTGGTAGCCAGCTTTCTCAAATCTGTTCAAGATTCCTTGATGAATCCTCTTTCCGTCCGCCCCGTCTTTGATCTTCGTGATGGCCTCTTCTTGGGCATTCAACACCGTCTGATAGAGCCGCTTCAGTTCGGGGCTCGGAGTCCCCCGCACCACCGTTCTGGACATATCGGCGAAATACCGATTGGTGGCTGAACGAGGAAACACGTCGAAGATAATGCTGCGATGGGCCGGCAACGGTCCGTTGCCTTCGTTGTGTGGATCGCAGGCCTGCTCCCCCCCGGCAACGATCGTATGCTGGGCGACACAATCGGACTCCATCAGTTTCACATTGATCAGCTTCTTTACTCGTTCCGATGTCAGGGGAATCCCATCGAGCCACAATTGGTCCTGTTCGATCGAGGCCTGACGAAGCATGTCGTGAGCAGCCGCGACCGCCTGTTCGGTCGCGCGCTGAGCCGCTTCGATATAGCGCACTTCTTCGGCAGCCTTCACCACACGCCCTTCGTAGAACGGGTCTCGCTTTGGATACAACTGATACCCCAGAGACTGAAACTTGAGCGCGTGACCGAAAGGAAAGTTTGCCGGAACTAGGATCTGTGTGATGCCGGCTTCTCGCAGAAGGATATGGACGACCTCGACCGTGCCTGGCTCAGCGATGCCTTGCGTCTTGGCACGCCTCTCCACCTCCGAATACGAGAGCACCCGATCGACGGACGATTGGCTCTTCGCCCGATCCATTTCGAGATCGCTCATGACCAAAATCCGCTCTCCCTTAATCTCCACATAGATAAAGGGGTCCGGCGCGATAAACTTCGTGGCGTAATAGAGGTTGGAGTCTGTTTCGCTGGCGGCGATGAACACGGTGGCACGTTGAGAGTTCTGACTGGATGACGCCATAATAAATGCTGGTCGGAATCTAGCACGGGGGGGGAGGTCGGTCAAGGCGCGGATGGAACCGGTTCCGGTGCAGGCACGGTGGTGTCCTTGCCGGCACTTGGATTCTCCTCAGGCGTCATCAGATCGATCGGCAACATGACTGTGTTCTTCAAAATATCGAACGCCAATTGCGCCAGGCCGGTCACGCCTGTGGCGAACGACTTCATCGGCAGGTACGTCACCTCTGGATCCTCGATCGACCCTTTGACAGAAAACAGCGCAGTCGCAAGGCCTTTGCGATCGCCGGCGAAGAGCCTCCCGAAGAGTGGAATCGTTTTGAGAAATTGCGAATAGGACCCAAACGGGCTGACGGCCCAGACCATGTCGATTTGATCCGTCGGCAGATCATAGTTGCCGGCAGCGGTAATTTTGACGATGGGGCTATCGATGATCAGGTTCTCGGTCTCCAAGAGCCCGTTCCGCGCAAGGACCGTTGCCGAAATCTTATTATAGGGCAACCCCTCTTTCTCCAGATCCACCTTCCCCTGCAGTACCGCGGGCAGATTCAGAATGCTGATGATTTTCCAGATCGCCCGTTCCTCGGATTTAAAGATGCGCCCGTCTTCAAGCAGGACATCCATCTTGCCGTCCAACGTGGGATACAGCCCGTGCGGGTTCCTTCCATGGCCGCGGACCGTCCCCGTCACTCGAGCTTCACCGGTGATGAAGCTCTCTTTCGGACCCAATAATTTCAGCACATCTTCCACCAATAAGCCCGTCGCCCGAACCGAAAGCTCCGCTTCGGCCGGCTGCAAGCGCGGCAACTGTACGACAACACGGCCGGCCACTTCTCCGTTCGTCGATTGGCCGGACACACGATCCAAATCCAGCATGCCGTCTTGAATCGTGATTCGGGCGGAGAGACTCCCAAATTTAAGGTGTTTGTAGTGGCCGCGCGCCATCGACGCGCTTGCCTGAACCTTGCTGGTGGCCGCGAGGGTTTCCAGAAACTCTCGGATCGGCGACCGTTGGCCTTTCGGGATGAGGAGATCGAGATCCATCTGATTCGATTCAATTTTGGCGGTTATCGTGGGCTTCGCTGCCCAGTTGCGAATCGTCCCTTCCATTGCAATGTCGCTGTCGAGCAACCGAAACGACAACCGCTTAATGTCTGCGCCGTTCTTCAGAAATTGGACCCGCAGATACAGGTCCTGGATTTGTCCCTCGGCTCCCTTGGCATTCATCAAGCCGTTGGTCAACGCGAGCCACCCGGTGTTCTTCCAGGCTTTCCAATCGAGCCCCTTGCCCTTCATATCGAGCGACAATTCGATATTCCCTGCTTCAAACCCTCCCTTCGCAATCCATTCCGGGACGCGGGACAATGACAGGGTACCGGTCGAAAGCGCCGCATCGATGGAAAATCGCTCACCCAGTTGGAGTTTGCCTTTCACCGGTAATCGAATCGGCGGCACGATCAGCTCAATCCTATCGAGCAAGACCCCGGCCCCATGAGGAATCATCCCATTAAATTCCACTGCCGCCTCGGCGCCGATCGGTTTCTCAACCAAGCCGGGAAGTGTTACTTTCGATTCAGTCAGGACCACCTCGCCCCGCAGGTTTGGCGAAAGGATCGGCCCGGTTAAGACTACGGCGCCGTTGATCAAGCCTTCGAACGTCCCAGCCGGAATGTTGTGGGAAGGCAGTAATTTTGCCATGTGGCCCGCATCCCCCTTGACTCGAATCAGGAAGTCCTGGAATGCACTGTCACTGCCTCCCGTGATGCCTCCACTGATCTGCAAGTCCAGATCACCCAAATGTCCCGCCACCTGGTCGAACTGAGTCCCGCCTTCCGACAATACGAATCGGCCCTGCAGCGCCGTCAACCGCTCTGGCAACGACGGATTGGTCAGACTGACCTGGTGGACGGTCACCTCTCCTCCGGCGAAGGTGACGCCGCCAGGCTGATTGAGCGGCCCGACCATGCGAAACGTGAGAGCGGCATCACCTTCTACATCGCGCGAGGCGGCTAATACATGCGACAGCTGTTCCGACTTGGCGGTTTTCACGAAGTGCTGCACCAGGTCTACAGCGGACATCGTCCCGATAATATCCCACTCGAGCCATGGCCCCGCCTCCAAAAATGAGATGAGCGCCTTACTCTCAGTCATGTGGACCGCGCCATAGAGACCGGTCAATTTTGACACCTTGAGCCGGCCGGCTTCGACCGATACCATCGCTGCCAAATCCTTGGCAGGAGTGCGACTTTCACCGATCAGAGCTTGTCCCTGTTGCACACGAAATTCCCCCGTCAGCGACACCTGCGCCTCCCCCACCGTCGACCCGGTGACAGTCGCGGAGACAACCTCCACTGTCCCATCGATCTCCCGGTCCTTCATCACCACCGGCAACTGCGGATGCACCCACTCGATCGGTACGATTTTGAGCAACTGGCTCACTCGGATCGGGGACGCGGCGACGGTCAATGCAAATGTGGGTTGAGATGTCAGCAGGCCTGAGAGGCTGGCCTGACCAGTGACGCTCAGCGGTTCGAGATTCGCAGAGAGATCGGACAGCACGACGTCATAGCCTGCGACACCAGGCACAGCCCGAATGTGACTGCGCACATTCACAACGCCCTGCAATTGATCCGGAACGGGACGGGGCCCCAAAAAATCGGCGGCGTCCCGAAGATTGAGATTAGCCGTTTCGAGTGTGCCGTCGAATTGGAGAGTGATCGGCGAACCGGGGGAATCGTCGATCGCCACGGTCTGACGCTGATTGGCGCTGATTGCTCCAGCCAGGGAGATGACAGAAAGCCCCTTGCCGCCTGCATGACTGGCCGTGACCCGCACATCTGCCTGCCCCTTCTCTGCTCGAACGACGAGCGATGCCTCTACCGACTCGAACGTCATCGACCGTGTCCCGTCTTGGCGCGAGTCATCGATGATGACCAACTTCCCGTTCACCAGCGTCGCTTCGCGGATACGGAAAATCCGGCCAATCGTCTGGATGGCGTCCTGATCGACCTCTCCCCCCCGGGCCACCTGATCGAGGAGGTTCCAATGCCCGCTGTGATCACGCCGAATGGTTAAGGTCGGTTCTTCGATGAGCAACCGCTTCCCCACCACCTGTTTGCGCAACAGCGGAAGAAACCGCAAGACCAGATCCAGCTTTTTAGCCGATAACACGACGTTGTCGGAATTCCGATCGTGAATGGCGACCTGCGTCAGTTCCAATCGGATGCGAGGGAACAGGACCAATTTGACGCGGTGGACGTCGATTTTGCGCCCGATACCCTGTTCCAGCTGTTGGAGGAAAAAATCCTTGACGTAATCGTCCCCGGTCAAATAGGTCGAGAACATAAGAAACGCGCCGCCGCCGATCAGCAGAATGATAATCAGCGCGACAGCGACACGACTTCGGACCACTCCTGCTCCCTGGGTTGATTATTCTCGGCGGGTAAACTCGCATCAGTTCTGCGAGTACGTCATCTTACCGAATCACTCACATGAAATCTACGAAGTCAGTGTCTTCACAGGGAATTCTCCACTTCTCCTATTCAACATTCAGCAGGATGAGGCCCGTGCACGCGCATGGACAACGATAGGCTACACGAGACTGGCAGGATGCTCAAACTGGTTTGTTTAATTGATTCGGTTTATCTGATGATTAGTCTGGTTCAACCAAATAAAGGCGATTATCCCGTACTTGACTTACAGCCGCGCTACAGTTCTAATGCCACTGCACGGCTTGGCGTCGTATTGGGTCTTCTAATAAGCGCGTTGGTGTTCATTACAGGAATAGAACACGCCTTGCTTGGGGCCGTAGAAGCCGCAGAACTCGGTAAGATGGGATTTGCGAAAAGTATCCATGTATTCAATCTCCCCGACAACGTACAGAACGTTTTGACCGGTCATAATGGAGTCAAGTACTTCTTGACTTGGAATGTCTACTCCAAAGTGCTCATACGTGTCAGAACCTGGGAATATGATCGGATGATTACGCTTTTCACGCTTACTAATGTCGTCCATCCAAGTCGTGGGTCCAGGGACTCTAAGGTCTACGTTAAAGGCAATATTCACCTTGAACGCGGGAGTTTTGCCGCTGTTCGTAAATTTGACATCAATTCTCATTGGGACACCCGTGATAGCCATTTTCATTTCTTTCATGCCAACCCATGGCTGCTGGTCCAAATGCATCGTTTCAAGTTGACAGTAAGTGAGGAGCGCCAAAAAGAAGGTCGTAACAGCGAGCATGCCATTGAACGCGACATTCCAGAAAGTAAGTCGTTTAAGATACGATTCCTTGGGTGGAGTCTCGTATTCACAGGTTACGCTTGCGGGGTGTTGGGCTTCTTGTGTTTTTACTGGGGGCGCTGTTGGCGTGCTATCGTCACGCTCATCGTCGCAGGAATCCTGGTTCATGCTGGATTATCTTTCTTGCTGTATGAACGCTGGATATTTTCCTGAGGCGCGTGCCAGTTTCGACGCCTCAGCATCCTGCTATGGCTGCTCCGAAGATGTCTTTGTTCATGCGGTTATTGTATCTGAACTCAAACTCAGCCACGTAGAGCGGAAGGTACTTTTTGCTGACCTTATGAAATGTCCCGACCACGCCACGTTTGAAGATCGACCAGAACCCCTCGATGGTATTGGTATGCACGGCACCAACGACGTACTGCCCTTGTGCATGGTTGATGACCTTGTGCGGATACTTCTTCTTCAATTGCCGGTAGCCCATCCACTGATCGGTAACCAAGAGGCTGACATTATCCGCCACGGCTTCACGCACGAAGCTAGTCAATGCTTCTGCCTTCACATTCGCAATGACTCTGGCAACCACGTTGCCCTTGCGCTGGATGGCCCCAGCTACAACAGACTTTCCCGATCCCGTTCCGCCGGTGCTCCCGTCACGGTCATTCCGATGACGGTTCTTGGCTTTCCCGCCGACGAATGTTTCATCCACTTCCACGATCCCGCCCAGCTTGGCCGTGTCTCCGGTGGACAATGCCACACGAATGCGATGCGCCATATACCAGGCGGTCTTATAGGAACCGAATCCCATGTAGCGACCAATCTGCAAGGCGCTCATGCCCTTCTTGCTCGTCAACATGAGATGCGTGACCTTAAACCAATCCATCAACGGTTTGTTCGTGTTCTCGTAGATCGTGCCGCTGATATGCGAGAAGCGATACGACGAGACTGGCGCACATTCATAGCACTGCCAATGCCACGGATTGTTTTCCAGCTTCGTCGGATTCTCCGCGCCACAACGTGGGCACTTCACACCATCCGGCCAACGCTTGCTGACAAGATATTTACAGCAGGCTTGCTCATTCGGAAATGCCTTTTCAAATTGTGGAACGGTGAGTTGATGGATGAACTTGGTGGTCGCCATGGCCGTGCCTCCAATGTGATGAGTGGAGTATGCCATGCCGGAAAGTAAAAGTCAAGTAGGGGATAATCGCCCAAATAAACAAGACAAACCAAATAACGGGCTTCTTATGCCGGCAGGTTTTTCATGGTCCTGCTAGAGACGCACGCGGGTCAGAGGCAGTTTTTGTCAGATCGATCACGAGTTCATCAGTGGCGTTGGCCAACAATATATCCCAGAGACTGTGCTGCTGTGTGACGGTTGCTTCAGCCGGATAGAAGTACAAGTAAAACCCTTTGGCAGCCGTCGGTCGCATGGGATAGCGTCGATCGTAGATCATCCCATAGGCCGGAATGCCGTAGACGACCTGCCAATTTCCCAAAATAAAATGCAGTTCAGTGCCTTGAACGTATAATCCACCCGTCGTGATGATGCGTTTGACGGACGTTTGCGGTTGGCTGAGATAAAACGTCACCCGTTCGTCCGGTCGGGCTTCGGCGAGAGCCTCTGCAATCTGCTGAGACAAGAGCGTCAGTTCCTCCGGACGAAACGCCGGAACCAGCGGCGCCTCGCCCTGCAGCTTTTTCTGCAGCCAGATACGATGTTCTTTCACCGAGATGCTGCCGAGGATGCGCGACAAGTCCTCCGCGCGTATGGCCTTCGGATGCGCATGCGCGCTGGGTGGCCACTCAGGCAGAACGGTATCATCCATTTCCAAACGAACATAGTTCACGGGATCTTCATAGACTGAGCGATAGGGCACTATGGGAATCGCGCAGGCGGAAAGGAAGAGCAGTGCTGAGAGCTGAGTGCTGAGTGCTGAGTAGGAGATCAGTCTCCGCACCCACAATCTATTGGTTTGTCTTTTTTGGTACTCAGCACTCATTGCTCAGCACTTCAGTCCGTGATCGTGACTGTCATCTCGACACGCTCGAGCGGATTGTCCCGGCCGTCGCGCTTCATACTCACCACCTTATCCGCCACGTCCATCCCGCTGACCACTTCGCCGAATGCCGTATATTGCCAATCGAGAAAGTTCGCGGCCGCGACACAGATGAAAAACTGCGAGCCGGCGCTGTCTGGATCGTTCGAGCGAGCCATGGAGAGCACCCCGCGCTTGTGCGGCTTGCTGTTGAACTCCGCTTTGACCCGATGTCCCGGCCCTCCCATGCCATGCGACGCGCGGTCAGGATTCTTGCTGTTGGGATCGCCGCCCTGGATCATGAAGCCAGGAATGACTCGATGAAACGTCGTGCCGTTGTAAAAACCTTCCCGGGCCAGCTTCGTAAAATTCTTCACATGCCCCGGCGCCACATCGTGAAAAAACCGCAATACGATCTCGCCCAACTGCGTCCCCTTGCTGCTGACGGAAATGGTGGCCCGTGTGTGTTCTGTCGGCTCTGACATCATCCTCACCCTTTCTTGGTTAGCGAAATTGGAAGGGCGCCGGAGCTTCCCCTCCTTCAAGACCCTGATTGATGGGACTCCACGTACGGCCATCGTCGTCGCTTCGAAATGCTCCGTCGCTCGTACCGGCATAGAAGGCTCCGGTGCCGGATTCGATCAAGACCTGGATGGCCATACTCGTCAACCCCTTGTTGAGCGGCACCCACTGACGTCCTTTGTCGGTCGTTTTGAAAATCCCGTGCCCCGTCGCCACAAAAAGCCCCCGGCTGTTGAAGAGAATCCCCCGGATCGAATCGTTCGGAAGCGCCCGGCTGATGGGCCGCCAGGTGATTCCCCCGTCGGCACTGCAAAAGACGCCTCCATCGAACGTGCCGGCATAGATGACGCCCTCCGGATCGATCGTCAGCACGCGAATGAAGTTTTCGACCATGCCTTCATGGTCTTTGAGCCCATGCCGCTCACGCACCCAACCGGTCGATTGCGCCTTAAACCGCAAGATCCCTTTCCCCGATGTGCCGGCAAACAATGTCCCGTCGGACGAGAGAGCCAACGCATGGACCAGGATGTCGTCGAGGCCATTGGTGACCACCGACCAGCGATCGGCGGCAAGTCGATAGACTCCATCGCTCGTGCCTGCGTACACTCCATCGCTGACGGCAAGAAGCGCTTTGATTTCTAGACGTTTGAGCCCATTGTTGATCGCCTGCCAACTTTTCCCGTGATCGCGTGAACGAAAGACTCCCCCACGGAAGGTTCCAGCATAAATTGCGCCGTCTTTCCCTGTGGTGAGCGTCAAAATAAATGGATCAGTCACACCCTGGCCTGACTTTGTCCAGCTGATACCACGATCTTCGCTGCGAAAGAGCCCGAGCCCGAACGAACCGGCGTAGATCAGATCGTTCCCGACAGCTGTGAGCGCCTGAATACTCGTCACCTGCTGACCATACGAATCATATTGAGATTGGCTTTCGCCATGACCGGGGGCTGGCTGCGGAGATGGCGGGACCGGCGAGGGCGCCTGAGTGGCAGCCCACAATATCCCGCCCGCACTCCATATGCTCAGCGCAAGGACTGTCGATATAACTCGAACCCGCATCATCATCTATCCAATTACCCCCGCAGAATGCTCAAAAAGGCCACAGTTCTCACCCGCCCAGCCCCGGCGCGCTAAGACGCGCCATTCCGCAGGCAAGGCCGCAGCGAGCATCACTTTTAAGGGGTGGCTGGGATGATCCCAACTGCGCGCATCGAACGAGCACAGTTTCATTGTGCGCATTCTGCGAGCACGGGGATCGTCCTAGCTACCCCACCCTCTCTATCGGACACGGTGTCCGGCCGGTCCTATCGGCAAATCCGGATCGAGCGGCAAACTGACTTCGGTTGGACCTCCCCGTCCAAAGATCCGTGCGCCAAGAATGCCGATCTCATACAACACCATCAAAGGCACAGCCATCAAGAGCATGGTGAAAAGAGTTGCGTCCGGTGTGACAAGAGCTGAGAGGATCAGCGCAGCCAAAATCGCATGTTTTCGATACTTCGCCAACACCTGGGCCGAAACGACCCCAACTCGCGCCAGGATGGTGAGGATCAGCGGCAATTCAAAAGCACAGCCGAATATCAGGAGAAATTTGACGTTGAAGTCGATATAGGTGCCGACGCTCAGCTGCGGAGTGACATCGTGATCCATGCCGAAGCTGACAAAGAAATCGATGACCAGCGGAAGAATGACAAGATTGCAAAAGACCAACCCGATGGCAAAGAGCGCTCCTGCCAGCAGGAACAGCGGAATGCCCCAGCGTTGCTCCTTGGGAAGCAGCGCCGGTTCAATGCACTTCCAGCACTGATAGAAGATGACCGGCAGACTCGCCAGAATCGCCGCAAGCAAGGACACTTTGATCGAGGCAAATAGGGCTTCCGTCGGTCCGTAGAACACCAGTTGATTGGGAAACGGACGATTCAACCATGCGACCATATCGCCGGAAAAGGCGAACGCCACCATCAGGGCCACCAGAATCGTGGCCCCGATGATGATTAAACGCTTCTTGACGGTCTGGATATGCGCGGCAAGGGGATTGAGAATCTGTGCCATGACTCCGGTCCCGATTGCTGGTTGACGCCGGCCCCACCGCGAGATTTCTCACTGCGGAGCGGCCTGCAACTCGTGGTCTCGATAGGCACGAATCAGCTCGGCCATCTTGTCTTTCTTCGCCAACTTCTCTTTGTGCAAATCCTTCATGGACAACTCTTCGGCTGGAGTCAGCACATGGCGTTTCTGCAATTGAATCAATTCGAGGTCCAGCCGGTGGTGCGTCTCTTCCAGTACACGGAATTCGTGACTGGATTGGCGCAGTCGTTCCGTAATCGTCGCAATCATACTGTCTGTCAGCATATCGCACCTCCTGGTGTGAGATTACTGCAACGGCCCGATATGTCCTCCTTCACGACCGACTTCCTCTGCCAATCGACCGGACTCCGACACAATCGGGTCCAGTTCCATCAGCAACGCATCTTCTATGGGATTGGTGTAGTACGCAGGCCGGATCGTCATATCGCGAAACCCAAGGCCCCGGTAGAGTGCATGCGCGGCACGGTTCGAAGCCCGCACTTCAAGCACGGCGCGTATCGCCGCTTGTGCCAGCCCGACTTCCAAAGCCTGCATGACCAAAGCCTTGGCGATACCCTTGTGCCGCATCGACTCGATGACCGCCAGGTTCATCAGCCGTACTTCCTCGAAAACGACCCAAAAACAGAGATACCCGACAATCGAGGCAGAACCCACTTCGCCCTGCGGTGCCTGCTTGGCCACTAAAAAATGCGCGAAGGGGTTGCCGCTCAGTTCCGCTTCCAACATTTTGCGCGTCCAGGGGGCCGAGAAGCAAGCTTCTTCGATATGCAGAATGTCCGGCAGAACCTCGACGGTCGCCGGTTCAATGATCCATTCGCCCATCGTCACATCCCGTCCTTGCCTCTCCCTCGCGAACCCCGAGCCGTCACCAGCCGGGCATTCACTCTTTTTGCAACCCGTTCCTGACGCAAGACCACAGGCGAAATACCACCCGATTCCTCGTACTTGAGTTCCGCTGCCGTGCGCTGCACATACAATGGACTGATGCCGACTCCTGCATGCTCACCTCGCCTGAGCCGCTCAATGCCCGCCAGCCCGATCGAGACAGCCGAGGGATTCTTGGCAGAGTCCGATGCCTCGATGACCATGACGGAGGAAGAAATCGACGAGCGGACGGCCGATTCTTCGACCGTCCAGCCTTCGCCAAATACGACAGCCGATCCTGTCAGGCTGCTCCCCAGCATCGCGGCTGTGCCCACCTGTTCCGATATGACTCGCTCCAA